>Ga0070734_10005006_pt1 | contig 12057 bp, 8 predicted proteins | sample Coa_R1_8_FD_66444 | JGI IMG/M metagenome (GOLD analysis project Ga0070734, IMG submission 66444) | Surface soil microbial communities from Centralia Pennsylvania, which are recovering from an underground coalmine fire - Coalmine... | ecosystem: Environmental > Terrestrial > Soil > Unclassified ...
AAATTCGCGCAAGCGAATTTGGGCTGCGCGAAGCGCGACCTTTAATCGCGCTTCAGAACGATTCATCCCCGTGGCCGCAGCCCTTGCAAAACGCCCTGTCAAGGTGCTACTATAACAATATGAATATCTTGCAACTCGTCTCCAGTTCGCGCACCTCCGGGGCGGAGAAGCATGTGCTGGTCCTCTCCGAGCGGCTGCGGCAGCGCGGGCATCAGGTGGTAGCGGTCTGCCCGCCGCGCGACTGGCTGCCGGAGCAATTGCGTGCCGCCGGGATCCCCACGCTGGAGTTGGATATGCGTGGGCTGAGCGCCTGCGCCGTCCCGATGAACCTGACCCGCTTTCTGCGTGAGCACCGGATCGACCTGATCCACGCCCACCTCACCCGCGCCACCTACTTCGGGCTGCTTGCCGGACGCCTCGCTCGCCTCCCGCTCGTCTCCTCGATCCACTGCCGCACTCATGACGTCGCCTATCGCTATCTGTTTCCGCGCCACAACAGCCGGATCGTCGCCGTGTCGGACTTTCTCAAGAACGGCCTGCTGCGCAAGGGCGTGCCCGAATCCCGCATCCGCACCATCTACAATGGCACGGAGTTTCTGGAGGAGACCGCTGCCAAGTCGGCGGAGGGCGATGCGGAGGTGCTGCCGGTACGCGCCGAACTGAGCCTGCCGCCGGATGCGGAGCTGGTGGGATTGATTGCCCGTGTGGAGGAGTTCAAGGGGCATCTGGTCCTGGCCCGCGCCGTGCAGCGGATCGTGGAGGCGAGGCCGCGCGCTTACTTCGTCTGCGTCGGGCCGGTCGTGCCCCAGGTACAGCGCGAAATCTGGGAGATTACCGGCGCGGCGGGGGTCGCGGAGCGTTTGCGCTTCACCGGCATGCGCGACGACGTACGCCGCCTGATGTCTGATATGGATGTGCTGACCCTCCCCTCCCGCTACGAAGCCTGCAGCATGTCCATCATCGAAGGCATGGCGATGGGCAAACCCGTCGTCGCGACCCGCGCCGGGGGCAATCCCGAGCTGATCGCCCACGACGAGACGGGACTGCTAATCGAGCGGACCCCCGAAGCCCTGGCCGACGCTCTGATCGCCGTGCTCGCCGACCCCGAACGCCGACAGCGCATGGGCGAAGCGGCCCGCGAACGCGCCCAAACGCGGTTCTCAGCGCGCGTTATGGTGGACCAGATCGAAGACCTCTACTGCGAGATACTCCAGAGCCGCGCCGCAGCCTGACGGCGGGCGCGCGCCGAACAGGGAAGATAGGGATGCCCGAACGCCCCCTCCGCCTGCCCATCCTGATGTATCATAAAGTCGGTCAGCCGGTCGTCGCCCGGCAGGACGCCTTCCTGAACGTAGCCGCGCGGGACTTTCGGCGGCAGATGCGGGTGCTGGCGCGCCTGGGCTATCGGGCCATCCCCTTTGCCGAAGCGGTCGCCGGCCTGGCCCGGCAACGCCCCCTGCCTCCCCGCGCCTTCGCCATCACGTTCGACGATGGCTACGCCTGCGTGGGGGAGCACGCCGCGCCGATCCTGGCGGAGTTCGGCTTTCCCGCGACGGTGTTCGTCGTCTCCTCACAGGCGGGAGGCAGCAATGCCTGGGATGGTCCCGAGGGGCATCCGGTATTGCCGCTTATGGGCTGGCAAGAGCTGCGCGCATTGCAGGCGCGCGGGTGGGAGATGGCCGGGCATACGCGGGCGCATCCGCATCTCAACACCCTGAGCGATGCGGAGGCCGCGGAGGAGATCCGGGAGGGCAAGGCGGAGGCGGAGGCGGCGTTGGGCTGCGCTCTGCAGACCTTCTGCTATCCGTTCGGACACTACGACGCGCGCACCCCCGCGCTGGTGCGCGCCGCCGGGTTTACCGGCGCCTGCACCACCCGGAGCGGAATGGCCCGCTCCGACCACGATCCGTTTCTGCTGCCTCGGATCAAAGTGGCCTATCGCGACGGCGTGTTCGGGCTGCTCTACCGGCTGCTCTTGCGCCCTCATCTACCCGACTTACGCCCCCGGCGGCGTTGAGCCTCCTCCTGCGCCTGCTCCGTATAGAGTTCGGCCAGGGCCGCATAGGGGTTGATCGGGCCGGACTGCTTTGACAGGGCCTCCTGCTCGGCTTTGAACTCCCGAATGCGCGTATCCAACCGGCGCGCTTTGCGGAACGCATTGGCTGCCAGATAGATCAGCAGGACCAGGGAGATGGCAAAACCGAACAGTTTGAATAGCATACCGAACATTGCTGCGCTACCGCCTTTCTACCTGTTTGTGAAATAGTACGCGAATCCCTTGACAATGGGCGCGATTTTGACCTATCATAATTCCGATGAACGCTCTCCTGGAGGAGCTGCCGACTGCGCGGATCCTCCGGTTTGCTTTCTCTGCATATTATACAAGAAACAGAATAGGCTGCGCCGTTCGTCGCAACTTCTTTCTCCTCTGCCGGCCCAATATTACCGGCTATGTCGCAGGGGGACAGCAGATAACCCACGCGGACGTGGCTAATGTGTTCAGGAAGGATACCCTCGTGCGTAAGTGGAGCAAAGAGACCATTGGCCTTGAGATTCGGAGGATGTTTGAGATCGGTGAAAATCTGAACTATGCGCATATCGCGCAGGAGCAGGTGGCTCTCCTCCGGGCCGCGACACGCTATTTCGGCTCATGGCGGCTTGCTGTCGAGTACGCCGGCCTCAACTACGAGGATATTCGACGCTACAAGACCTGGACCCGGGATCGCATTCTGGAGCGTATTCGGGAGCTGTATGACAAGGGCGAGGATCTGAGCTGGCGCCATGTCAGCACCAAGGTCGATCCTCAGTTGGCTGCCGCCGCTACCAAGCACAAGCACTTCGGCTCCTGGCGCGGCGCGGTCTCCGCGGCAGGGTTGGATTACGCCCAGATCCGACGCTATCGGGAGTGGGATGAGGATACCATCACGACCCGGTTGCGTGAACTCCATGCCAAGGGAGTGGATTTGAACGCGAAGAGCATGGAGGACTTCGACATCACGCTGATTACCGCCGCCCGCCGTCGCTTCGATAGTTGGGACAAGGCGTTGACCGCTGCCGGCCTGGATTATAAGAAGATCGTCCTGCGCTCACCCTTCAAGCGCCGCCGCCAGGGAGTGGCGCATGAAGCGGAGAACGGCCATGCCCATGCGGGAGGTCGCTCCAGCCGTGAACCGCTCTCAGGCAGCCGGGAGGGTAAGCTGGTCAAGGCTTAAGAGCTTTGTCCCACCCCGATGTGTCGGGAGACGCCACACGAGCAACTGCTCAGGCCGCTGGATGAACCGCGTCAAAAGGTTCTGCCCTGCCAGCGGCGGAGGATGGCGTTGGGAGCGGTCTCTACACCGGAAGTTTCGATGGCGCGCCTTGGCGGAGGTGCGCCATTGTCGTTGCCGTTGGGAACCGGGCGCTCCTCTGAGGAGGGTAGGGGCGGGGGCTCCTCCGACGGCGGAGAGTGGTGCAGCAGGCGGACCTTGGTGATGCGGCGTCCGTCGGTCGCCTCCACGACGAACTCGAGGCTGCCGTAGTGAACCCGTTCGCCCTGCGCCGCCTGATGCCCCAGCAGGCCAAAGACGAACCCCCCGATCGTGTCCGCCTCATCCTCCGGCAGTTCCAACCCCATCCGGTCGTTGACTTCACTCATCCCCATCAGCCCATTGAGGATGGTCGTGTGCCGGTCAATCACCTGCAGCATCGGCTCCTCTTCGTCGTACTCATCCTGAATATCGCCGACGATCTGTTCGAGCAGGTCTTCAATCGACACCAGGCCGGAGGTGACGCCGTACTCATCGCGCACGATGGCGAGCTGCTGCTTACTCCGTTTGAATTCCGCCAGGAGTTCATCCACCTTCTTGGTTTCGGGAATGAAGTAGGGCGGGCGCATCACATCGCGCAGCGAGACGGCATCGCGGTTCGCGTCCACCGGTAGGGCGAGCAGGTCCTTGGCGTGGACGATGCCTAGAATATTGTCTAAATCGCCCTCATAGATCGGAATACGGGAGTGCCCTGAGTCGGCGATCTGACGGATGATCTCGGAGACCGTCGCGTGGATGTCATGCGCCGTAATATCGATGCGCGGGGTCATGACTTTCCGCACGACCGTATCCGCAAAGTCCAGGATAGAGTGGATCATCTCGGTCTCCTCCGCCTCCAGCACCCCCTGCTCCTCACTGGCCTCCACCATCATTTTTAGCTCCTCTTCGTTAACGGCGGGAGTCGTGAAGCTGGCCGTGCCGCCAAAAGGCCGCACCACCAGATTGGAGAGGAGAGTCAGCACACGGACAATGGGCGAGAGCAGGATCTGCATTACATGGACCGGATAGACGGAGAGGAGCGCAAAGCGTTCAGGATGACGTATGGCCAGGCTCTTGGGGGCGATCTCGCCGATGACCAGCGAGAGGACCGCGACGGGCAGCGTGACCATCAGCAGGGCGAGGGTAGGGGCGGAGGCGCGGAGCAGGCCGGGCGGAAGCGCGCTCTGGAGCCAGAGCGTCAGGGGGCCGACGGCGATGGTCGCCGCCAGGGCGGAGGAGAGCGTCGCTACCAGGGTCAGGACCGTCTGGATCGTCGCCTGCATCCGTGTGGGATGTTCCAGCATCTTTTCGACGAGTTGGGCGCTGCGGTTGCCCTCCTCGACCAGTTGTCGAATACGCGTCCTGCGGACCGTGATAAGCGCGATTTCGGCCAGCGCAAAGAAGGCGTTAACGAAAATCAGAACGACGACCAGGATCAGTGACAATACAGACTACTCCCGCAAGACGGGGCGGCATGCCCGACCCGAGCGGCCGGCGGCCGGCCGGGTTCGGGGACTGGAGGGCGTGCTGTTCCACACGTCTGCCAAAAAAAGCGCGTACTTTGGGCATGACCCAGTAGACCAGAGACGTCAACAGGATCGCCAGTACCGCGCCCAGTACCACTTCTTGAACCGAGTGAATGCCGGCTTCGACCCGGCTCTGCGCCACCAGGATCGCCAGCAGGATCGCCAGAAAGGAGGCGACCGGGTTGTGTGATGTGAAGACGATGGTCATGGCCAGCAGAAAGCCGATGGCGCTGTGTCCGCTGATAATACCGCCATGCCAGGGCGACCCCGTACCGCTCAAGAGTTTCGATATGATGACGATCAGGGTCAGGAGGACGATGCCGACGACGACAAACTGCGTCACCTTGGTGACATCGGACTGGATCTCTCTCTGAAATCCCTTCTGGATATCATCCAGGCGATGCTGGCCGAAAAAGATCAGGACGCCCGCGATGATCGCATTCATGGAGGCGAGCAGCACCGCACCCGCCGTGACATCCTTTATCAGCTTCGCCGCCTGGCTGTAGTTCTCCGTCACCATGTCTACCAGGGCCTCTGCCGCCGTATTGATCATCTCTGTGATAATCACCAGGGTGATCGCAAAGACCAGCGCCAGCATGTCCCGGTTGTTGAGATCGAGCAGCAGTCCGGAGAGCAGCACGACCACCAGGATAAAGAAGTGGATCCGCATATGCTGCTGCGTTCGAAAACAGTGCAGGATGCCCTCCTGCGCGTATTTGAACCCGGATAGCCCTTTCTTACGCACACTTCCTCCATTCATGACGCGGGGTAGGCATAGCCCAGGATCTCTCGCTCCCGTACCCGCATCCGGGCGGTTCCCGCTTCGGTCTCGTCCTCATAGCCCAAAAGATGCAGGATGCCGTGTACCGTCAAGAGCGCCAACTCCTGCTCCAGCGATACGCCATGCGCTGCCGCCTGTCGATCGGCGGTCTCCACGGAGATAACCACGTCGCCCAATAACTGCGGCATTCCCGGCAGGGTGGGCGGCGGGGGCGCATCCGGCAGCGCGTCCCGCTGCGCAAACGAGAGCACATCGGTCGGTTTATCATAGCCGCGATAGTGCCGGTTCATGGCATGAACCTCCGCATCATCCGTTAGCAGGATGCTGACCTCGTCCCGGGTCCGTCCTTCCGATTTGAGCAGGCGATTTGCTGCCCTGCGGAGTTCGGTCGTCCGGATCCGGTAGGGGAGGGCGTTCAGCAGGGAAACCGGCATAGCGTACCTCAGGTTCTAGCGATGGCAGTGGGCGCGCTGTGCGCAGCGCCTCCGCAGGCGCATTGCTGGCGGCCGTTTCGCCGCCTTCGACCTCCGTCGAAGGCCCCAATCCCCCTACCGCGCCGAGAGAGTCCTTGGTAGCCAGATGGACGGCGAGGATGTGATCGGTCTCCCGGTCTTCGCCCATCCCGGCGGCGAGGCGCAAGAAGTTCTCCGAGGCGCTCTCTATCGGCAGGGGCAGCGGCGGTGCAATCGGCTTGAGGTCGGGGCGCGAGACCTCCATCGGCTGCCCGCTGCCGGTGCGCACCGGGGGCTGCGGATACTCGATCCGCTCATGCATCATGGCGCTCAAGATATGGACGAAGGCGTCGCCGATGCCCTTGATGTCTTTGAACGTGAGGTCGCACTCATCGAACTGCCCGTCTTCCACCTTATCATGGACGATTTTGGCGACGTCGGTTTCCAGGCGCTCCCTGGTGGGGTGCAGCAGGCACCGGGCAGCCGCTTCCACCGAGTCGGCCAGCATAACGATGGCAGCCTCGCGTGTCTGGGGCTTAGGGCCGGGATAGCGGAAGCGGTCTTCGAGGCCGGGAGGCGCCTCGTCACTGCCGCCGCAGTCCGTCAGCGCCTGATGGTAGAAGTAGCGGATCAGGGTGGTGCCGTGGTGTTGGGCGATGATGTCCTGGATCTCTTTCGGCAGGCGTTTCTCCTGCGCCATCTCCAGGCCGTCCCGCACATGCGCGGTGATAAAGAGCGCGGAGACGGAGGGGCTGAGGCGGCCATGCACATTGCCCTGCCGCTGGTTCTCTACGAAAAACTCGGGGCGGCGCATCTTGCCGATATCGTGATAGTAGCCGCCGACGCGGCAGAGCAGTGCGTCCGCGCCAATCGCTCGCGCCCCCGCCTCGGCCAGCGTCCCGACCATCATGCTGTGAGCATAGGTGCCCGGCGCAACCGCGCATAGCTGCTGCAGCAGGGGGCGGTCGGAGGCCGACATCTCCAGCAAGGCGGTATGCGTCAGGATGCCGAACGGCTTCTCCAGCGCCAGCACGCCCAGCCAGAAGAGGAAGGTGGCGAAGAGTGCCGAGCCGATAGCCCAGCCGGTCCCGGTGATGAGTTCCGGCAGGGAGTCGGCTAACAGCAACCCGAGCAGCCAGACCAGCACCACGTTCGCCACGCTCAGCGCGATCGCCGTGCTGAGCAGATTATTCTTCGAGCGGGCATTGCGGACGCTGCCGATCCCCACCAGGCTGCTCATCAGGGTCATGACCGTGAAGCGGATCTCGTGGTTCATGATGAGGCCGGACTGTACGGCGAGGAGGGCGACCACCAGCACCGCCAGGTGTGTATCGATCAGGACGCTGACCAGCATTCCCGCCGCCGCCACGCTCATCATGCCCAGATAGCCCAATTGGCCGCCGGTAAACTGCAGGCCCAGCATGGTCGCGCCGACTTTCAAGCCCAGCACGCTGATGAGGACGATACAGGAGAGCAGCGCCAGGCGTCTGCGGTCGGCGTAGAGCTTGGGCAGGGCGCGCTTGATGGCGAAGGCGACCAGCAACACCATCGCCGCCGCCAGGATACAGATCGCGGCGCCCGTCTGGAAGTCCAGGCGCGGGTCCAGCAGCCCCAGTGCGACGAATTTGTCCAGATGCTCCTGCGTCACCCGCTTCCCGGCGGCGATGATCTCTTCGCCCTGGGCGATGCGCCCATAGACGGGCCGTACCGCGCGCGCAGCAGCATCCTGCGCCAACTCCGTCTTGTGCCGGTCCAGCAGGCGGTTGGGCCGCAGGGCGCGCTCCGCAATCGCCCGGACGAGCAGGGCGTTCTCCTCGGAGGAGAGGGCCTCCCGGGCGGCGTCGGTCAACTCCATGCGGGCGTGGCTGAGGTCTGCGGAGGGCACATTGGGGTCGGACTGGTCGCGGATCTCCCGCTCCATGGTCTCGGAGACGAGGCTGGCCGTCGTATCCCGCAGTTTCTGGAAGGCGGGAATGGAGAGCGTGAGCAGCGAGCGGTACTGCCCCTGAGAGAGGGCGGGGCCGAACTCCGCCTCCAGGGCCGATACGCTCTGCGTCAGGGTTTGCGGCTTGATGCCGGGGAGGTGGGGTGGGTGGATCTTATCCCGTTCGCTCTCGATACGGTCGAAGAGTTCCTGGACGGAGCGATTGGCGTTCGGGAGGGCGGTATCATCCGTCTCATAGACCGGACGCGTGGCGAGGCGGGCGGCCTGCTGCGCCTGATCGGTAAGCACGGTGTTGACATAGGTGACGCTACGGGAGGCGTGGATCGTTTGGGGGCTGGTATCCCCCAGACGCAGAGAGAGCTTGTCCGGCATGAGATGCACGGACATGAGGACGGAGAGCAGGGCAATGGTCACCACCACCAGGGCGGTCTTTTGCCAATCCAGGGAAGCAGGCTGTACGGAGCCGTGCGCTTTGCGTTTCTCTCCGGGCTTTTTTCCGGAGGCGTTACGCCGTTGCCGGAACCACAACAGAATATTTGAAGGTTTCATCATGATCGTCGCGCCCTGGGGCCGACTTGCCAAACAACAGCGGCCTGCCACGGTTTGCAGGCCGGGTAAGAGCTTGGGGAGCCATGCGCCCCCAGGAGATATTATAGCGGATGCATCTCGGACTGTCAAGCGGGCTGGTACAGGGTACTGATCCTACAATACGCGGTCGCGCTGAACGGCGTTCCCGTCGATGGCCTGGTGGGCCTGCTCCAGGCAGAGGTTCAGTTTCCGGATCATGACGCCGACAAACGGTTCATACCGGATGGTATCGTGGTTCCCTGGGATCGTATGCACCTCTAAACCGCCGCCCGCCACTTCGCACCACTTCAAACGCATATCCGGCAGGAGCAGAATCTGGGTTAAGGACCAATCTGTGGCGTGGAAGAGCGTGATCTTGCCGGGATAGAAAACAGGCTCATAGGCTTTCCCGGCGTTTAGATTCGTTCTCCACACCTTTCTCATTATCGGTAAAATCTCGGCCCACTCCTCAGGGAGGCCCCGTGTCTCCTTATCCCTGTACCTACGGAGGCCCTTCTTCCAGGCGGTCCAGCGCGCCCGCAGATAGGCGCGGAGGCCCAACCTGTTGCGCTCCATCCACTGCCGCTCGATGGCTTCGATGTTGGGGTAGATGTGGCGCTGGAAGCGCCATATATGGTTCGGGAGCAGCCGCTTTCGGGTCGGGAAATTCGTGTCGAGGAGGGCCACTAACCCCACGGTGTCGCCCGCCTGGACCAGTTGTTGGGCCATCTCGAAGGCGACCAGGCCGCCGAACGAGAGGCCGCCGAGCATATAGGGGCCGCTGGGCTGTACTGTCCGTATCTCCGTAATGTAGTGCGCCGCCATCTCCTGGATGGTGGTGAAGGGCTCCCGCTTTTCGTCCAGGCCCTGCGCCTGCAGGCCATAGAGCGGCTGCTCCGGAGCCATATACTGGGTAAAGAGGGACATATGCAGCACGTTGGCGCCCGCGCCATGCACGCAGAAGAAGGGCCTGCGTGCGCCGCTCGGCTTCATCGGCACCAGCGAGGAGGCGGGCGCATCGGGATCCGCGATACGCAGCAGCGCCGCAAGCTGCGCGATGGTGGGCGCCGACACCAGGGTCGAGATGGGGAGTTCCCGATGAAAGACCTCTTTGAGCCGCGCGAACAGCTTCGCCGCGATCAGCGATTCGCCCCCCAACTCCAGGAAGTTGTCCGTGACCCCGATAGGCCGGATGCCGAGGGCCTCCTCCCACAGCGGGCACAACTGCGCCTCGATGGGGTCACGGGGCGCGACATACTCGGTCTTCGCATCGGAGCGCTCCTTGCCGGGCGCAGGCAGCGCCTTGCGGTCGAGCTTCCCGTTTTCGGTGAGCGGCAGCGTATCCAGCCATACCCAGGCCTCCGGCAGCATGTATTCCGGGAGCCGCTCCTTCAGGAAGCTGCGCAGTTGCGCGGCGGTCGGCTGCTCGCCATGCGCTGTCACATACGCTGTCAGGCGCTTCTGACCGGGAGTGTCCTCTCGGGCCAGCACCACCGCCTCCTGGACGGATTCAAACCCACGCAGCGCGCATTCGACCTCTCCCAATTCGATCCGGAACCCACGGATCTTCACCTGGTGATCCAGGCGGCCCAGAAACTCCAGGTTCCCGTCCGGCAGATACTTCACCAGGTCGCCCGTCCGATAGAGGCGCGCTCCCGGTTCGGCGCTGAAGGGGTTCGGAACAAATCTCTCTGCGGTCAGGTCCGCCCGGTTCAGATAGCCGCGCGCCAACCCGGTCCCGCCGATATAGAGCTCTCCAGGCTCACCGATGGGAACGGGTGCGCGTTGGGTATCCAGGACATACAGTTGCGTGTTGGCAATAGGGCGTCCGATAGGGAGCATGCTATCCGGGCAGTCTCCCGCTGCAAGCGCATAAACGCAGCACCCAACAGTCGTTTCCGTCGGCCCATACTCGTTGATGATCCGTGTCGCAGGCGCATGTTTGCGCCAGAAGGCGAGGCTCTCTCCCAGCAGCGCCTCCCCTCCGATGACAAATCTCCGGGTCGCGCGCGCCGCTGCCTGGGTCGGCACCTGGGCCTGTAAAAGTTCGAGGTGCGCGGGAGTGATCTTGACCAGGCTGAAGTCGGGAGATTGCACCAGAGCCGAGCCGAGCGCGGAGAGGGCCTCCTCCTGGCGCAGGAGAGATACGGTTTTCCCTGCCAGGAGCGGCGGGAACAGCCCCGTAACAGTGAGGTCGAACGCGAGGGAGCTATGGATCGGGCACCCCGATCCCTCCGCAAGGGCATACGCCTCGACCGCCCAGCAGGCGTAGTTGGTGAGCGCCCCGTGGGAGATCATCACGCCCTTGGGAATGCCCGTCGAGCCGGAGGTATAGATCACATACGCCAGATGCTGCAATCCCACGGCGCTGCGGGGGGCGTCTTCCGAGGCGGAGCGCACGGTCTCCCAGTCGCTGTCCAGGCAGAGCCGCCGTTCGGGCAGGCCGGGGAGGCGATCCGAGAGCGCTTGCTGGGTCAACAGCAGCGGCGTTCGGCTGTCTTGCAGCATAAAGGCGAGGCGTTCGGGTGGGTAGGCCGGGTCGAGCGGGAGGTAGGTGCCGCCCGCTTTCAGGATGCCCAGCAGGCCGACCAGCATCTCCGGAGAGCGCTCAACATACAATCCGACGAGCACATCGGGGCCGACGCCCCGCCCTTGCAGCCAGTGGGCGAGTTGGTTGGCTTTGCGGTCGAGTTGGACGTAGGTGAGGGTCTCGTCCCCGCAGGCGACGGCTATGGCGTCGGGAGTACGCTGTACCTGTTGCTCGAAGAGCGCATGGAAGCACTGTGGGGGATAGGCGACGCGCGGGCCGTTCCACTCCTTCGGCGGTTGGCGTCGTTCTGTTCCAGGCTCCCATTTTTGGACAACGACTGCTTCATCGGAACGGAGAGGGTGTTCCGCAATTACTGCGCGTTCGCTATGGACCATGTTGAGAATCTCAAATTGGGTTGTGAGTCGCTCAGTAGAAGCAGTAGTGAGGCGACTTTTATGAGATTGGCTTTCGCTTTGAAGTCGTACTAAGCGGGGGGTCGCTAGCGGGAAATAATCCCAGTAAGATTATGGTCACCGATTCTTAGAAAATACTTAAAATTATCTGAGAAAACTCTAAGCTTTGGAGGGTGTGAAGAGGCATGCAGGGCTATAACACCTCAGCATGGGGAAAGAGGACACGGAAGCAGACCCCGACGGGGTCCTGGTGGAGGGTGAGCTGCCAATGGTTGGCGAGGGCGAGGGCCTTGCAGATGGCGAGGCCGAGGCCATTGCCGCCGGTATCGGAGCTGCGGGATGCGTCCGGGCGGAAGAACGGCTCGAACAGGCGCTCTGCGTCCAACGGCGGAGAGTCAGGGAAGGTATTGGCGATGTCCAGGCGCGTCTTCGTGGGTGTGGAGAGCAGCGTCACATGTACCTCGCCGCAAGGGGTGGCATATTTGACCGCGTTTTCGAGGAGGTTGCGGAGCAGCATCTCCGCATGGAGCGGGGGCGCAGAGATCGTTATTTCGGG
>Ga0070734_10005007_pt1 | contig 12056 bp, 13 predicted proteins | sample Coa_R1_8_FD_66444 | JGI IMG/M metagenome (GOLD analysis project Ga0070734, IMG submission 66444) | Surface soil microbial communities from Centralia Pennsylvania, which are recovering from an underground coalmine fire - Coalmine... | ecosystem: Environmental > Terrestrial > Soil > Unclassified ...
CAGCGCCGCGGCGACCGCCAGGTCGGCCGCCGGCTCGACGATGCGCAGCCCGCCCGCGACCGTCAGGTAGATGTCGTTGGCGCCGACCGACAGGCCGCAGCGCGCGTCGAGCACGGCAATGATCATGGCAAGGCGGGTCGCATCCCAGCCGACGACGGCGCGGCGCGGCGTGCCGAGCGGCGACGGCGCGACCAGGGCCTGGACCTCGACCAGGAGCGGCCGCGTCCCCTCGATCCCGGCGAACACCGCCGAGCCCGGCGCCGCGGCGGCGTCGCGTTCGGCGAGGAACAGCGAGGACGGGTTCGGCACCTCGGCGAGGCCGCGGTCGCCCATCTCGAACACGCCGATCTCGTCGGTGGCGCCGTAGCGGTTCTTGACCGCGCGCAGGATGCGGAACTGGTGGCCGCGCTCGCCCTCGAAGTAAAGCACGGTGTCGACCATGTGCTCGAGCACGCGCGGGCCGGCGATCAGCCCCTCCTTGGTGACGTGGCCGACCAGCACGAGGACGAAGCCGCGCCGCTTGGCCAGCCCGATCAGCTCCTGCGCCGCGCCGCGCACCTGGCTGACCGTGCCGGGGGCGCTGTCGAGCGTGTCGAGATACATGGTCTGGATCGAATCGACGACGACGAACCCCGGCGCGCCGGCAGCGTCGAGCGCGGCGGCGATGTCGCGCACGCTGCTGGCGCTGGCGAGCCCGACCGGACGGTCGGCGACGCCGAGCCGCTCGGCTCTGAGCCGCACCTGGTCGATCGCCTCCTCGCCGGTGATGTAGGCGGCCGCGCCCTCCGGGCCGGCGAGCGCGGCGGCGACCTGCAGCAGCAGGGTCGATTTGCCGATGCCGGGATCGCCGCCGACCAGGATGGTCGAGCCGGCGACCAGTCCGCCGCCGCACACCCGGTCGAACTCGGCGATGCCGGTGAGGCGGCGCGGCGGCCCGGCGGAAGGGCCGCGCAGCGGCACGAACTCCACCGCCTTGCCCTTGCCCCGGCCGAGGCCCCTGGGCAGGCCGGCGACGGCGGCTTCCTCGGCCAGGCTGTTCCACGCGCCGCAGGCCTCGCAGCGCCCGGCCCATTTCGGATAGGACGCGCCGCATTGCTGACAGGCGTAGCGAGGCGCCGACTTCATCCGGCGCGCACCTCCATCGCGATCGGCCCCTCGGCGCGGCCGTGGACGAACTGGTCGACAAACGGGTTGTCGCTGGCGTCGATCTCGGCGGTCGGCCCCTGCCAGATGATGCGCCCCTTGTGCAGCATGGCGACGCGGTCGGCGATCTTGCGCACGCTCGTCATGTCGTGGGTGATCGAGATCGCGGTGGCGCCGAGCCCGCGCACGCATTTCACGATCAGGTGGTTGATGACGTCGGCCATGATCGGGTCGAGCCCGGTGGTCGGCTCGTCGAAAAAGATGATCTCCGGCTCCGCGGCGATCGCCCGCGCCAGCGCGACGCGCTTCTGCATGCCGCCGGACAGCTCCGCCGGGCGCAATTCGCCGACCTCGGCGCCGAGCCCGACCGCGGCGAGCTTCTCCATCGCGATGTCGCGCGCCCGGGTGCGCTCCATGCCTCTGCCCTGGATCAAGCCGAAGGCCACATTCTCCCATACCGGCAGCGAGTCGAACAGCGCGCTGCCCTGGAACAGCATGCCAAACTTGCGCATCAGCCGCTCGCGCGCGGCGCGGCCGAGCCCGACGGTCTCCTCGCCGTCGATGCGGATCGACCCGGCGTCGGGCCGCAGCAGCCCGAGGATGCATTTGACGAAGACCGATTTTCCGGTGCCGGAGCCGCCGATGATGACGAGGCTTTCGCCGGCGCCGCAGTCGATGTCGACGCCGTCGAGCACCCGCTTCGGGCCGAATGACTTCTTCAGCCCGCGCACCGCGATTTTCGGCCGATTCACGCCGCTCATCGGGCGAACAGCGCCGCGGTCAGCAGGTAGTTGGCGACCAGGATCAGAATCGAGGCGGAAACCACCGCATGGGTCGTGGCCTGCCCGACCCCTTCGGCGCCGCCGCGCGAATGGTAGCCGTGATAGCACCCCATCAGCGCGACGATGAAGCCGAACACCCCGGCCTTGATCAGCCCGGAAACGACGTCCATCGTCTCGAGGTAGTCCTGCGTCCGCTGCAGATAGCTGTGCGGCGCGAAGCCGAGCTTGTAGGTGCCGACGAGATAGCCGCCGAACACGCCGATGATGTCGGCGACCAGTACCAGAGCCGGCAGCGTCAGCAAGCCCGCGACCAGCCGCGGCAGCACGAGGTAGCGCAGCGGGTCGGTCGACAGCGTGGTGAGCGCGTCGATCTGGTCGGTGACGCGCATCGTCCCGATCTCCGCCGCCATCGCCGCGCCGACCCGCCCGGCGACCATCAGCCCGGCGATCACCGGACCCAATTCGCGAGTCATCGACAGGACGACGACGGTGGCGACCGCGCCCTCGGCGTTGAACCGGCTGAATCCGGTATAGGACTGCAAGGCCAGCACCATGCCGGTGAAGATCGCGGTCAGCCCGACCACCGGCAGCGAGAAATAGCCGATATTGACGATCTGGCGGAGCAGCAGGCGCGGGTAGTAGGGCGGGGTGGCGCCGGCGGCGATCGCCTGGCCGGTAAACAGCACGATCCGCCCGGTCGCCGCCAGGAACGCAAGGAACATCGCGCCGATCGACGCCAGGAACGAGAGCATGGGGCTAAGACCGGCGCATTCGCGTGTCGCCGCACCGTAGCCAACCGGTCCCTCCCTGTCAATCCGAGGGCAGGGCGGCATTTTCCTTTGAGATGAAAGGGTTGTCGGTATTGCCGTGGGTCAGTACCGGGCGTCCGGCAGGTGGTCGGGGCCGATGAAATTGTCGAACTTGGTCGATTCCGCCTCGAAATGCAGCTTGACCGTGCCGATCGGCCCGTGGCGCTGCTTGGCGATGATGATCTCGGCCAGGCCGAAGGTGTCTTCGCAGCGCTGGCGCCAGCGGTCGTGGCGGTCGTTGTATTTCTCGTCGCTCTCGTCGGGGCGACGCACCGGCTCGGCCCGCGCCAGGTAGTATTCCTCGCGGAAGATGAACATGACCACGTCGGCGTCCTGCTCGATCGACCCGGATTCGCGCAGATCCGCCAGCATCGGCCGCTTGTCCTCGCGGTTCTCGACCGCGCGCGACAATTGCGACAAGGCCAGCACCGGGACGTCCAACTCCTTTGCCACCGCCTTCAGTCCGCGGGTGATGTCGGAGATTTCCTGCACCCGGCTTTCGCTGGCGCGGCGCTCGCCGGACGGGCGCAGCAATTGCAGATAGTCGATGACGATCAGCCCCAGCCCCTGCTGGCGCTTCAGCCGCCGCGCGCGGGTCCGCAGCGCGCCGACGCTGATCGCCGGCGTGTCGTCGATATAGAGCGGCACCTCGGCGAGACGCTGGCTGGCGGCGACGAACTTGTCGAAATCCTCGCGCCGCACCTCGCCGCGGCGGATGCGGTCGGACGAGGTGCCGCTCTCTTCGGCGAGGATGCGGGTGGCGAGCTGCTCGGCCGACATTTCCAGCGAGAAGAAGGCGACGATGGCGCCGTCCTCGGCGACCGGGCGGCCATCGGGACCGCGCCCCGCGCGGTAGGCCTTGGCCGCGTTGAAGGCGATGTTGGTGGCGAGCGAGGTCTTGCCCATCGACGGGCGCCCGGCAAGGATCACCAGGTCGGAGGGGTGCAGCCCGCCGAGCTTTTTGTCGAGATCGGTGAACCCGGTGGCGACGCCGACGGTGCGGCCGCTGCGTTTGAACGCCGCCTCGGCGTCGTCGATCGCCGCGGTCAGCGACTTGATCAGCGGGCTGAGGCCGCCTTCGGCCTGGCCGGTCGTCGCCAGGTCGAACAGTTTCTGCTCCGCCCGCTCGATCTGCTCGACCGCCGGGTCGTCGAGGTCGTGGCGCAAGGCGTCGCCGACCACATCCTGGCCCAGGGTGATCAATTGCCGCCGCAAATAGAGGTCGTAGATCGTGCGGCCGTAGCCCTCGGCATTGATGATCGTCACCGCCGAGGCGGCGAGCCGCGCCAGGTAGGCGGCGCCGCCGATCTCGGTGAGGGCGCCGTCCTGATCGAACAGGTTTTTCAGTGTCACCGGGTTGGCGACCTGGCCGCGGTCGATCAGCTTGCCGATCGCGGCATAGATGCGGCCGTGCACCGCGCTGGCGAAATGCCCGGGTTCGAGAAATTCCGAGACCCGGCCATAGGCGCTGTTGTTGACCAGGATGGCGCCGAGCAGCGCCTGCTCGGCCTCGGTATTGGCGGGCGGCGCCGGCGCGCGCTCGACATCGCCCTCGCGCAGCGGCGTGACGCGGAAGGTCGTACTCTCCATTGCGGGGAAGCGTACCACCGCGACAAGATCGGCCCCGAACCTATTCGATTCACAGGCCTGTGGAATCCGGGCAAAACCGAATCAGGCGGCCTGGTCGGCGGCTTTGCGGTGCGCCCGCTCCCAGTCGACCATGTAGTCGCGGGTCAGCGGCACGGTATCGACCGCCTTGGCCAGCTGCATCTGCCAGACGAGATGGCCGTGGCGGCGGAAGGCGAGCTGCGAGCCGACCAGGTACATTTCCCACATGCGGCAGAAGCGCTCGTCGTAAAGCGCGCGGATGCGGTCGCGGTGCTGTTCGAAGCGGCTCTGCCAGGCGCGCAGCGTGCGGGCATAGTGGAGCCGCAGGATTTCCAGGTCGGTGACCCACAGCCCGGTCTTCTCGACCACCGGGAAGACCTCGGACAAGGCCGGCGAATAGCCGCCGGGAAAGATGTATTTGCGCAGCCACGGATTGGTCGAGGCCGGGCCGTCCATGCGGCCGATCGCGTGCAAGAGCGCGACGCCGTCGGGCTTCAGCAGCTCGTGCATCTTGGCGAAGAAGGCGGGGTACTGGTTGACCCCGACATGCTCGAACATGCCGACCGAGACGATGCGGTCGTAGCTGCCGCGCTCCTCGCGATAGTCGCGCAGGTGAAAGCGCACCCGGTCGGCGAGCCCGGCGGCGGCGGCGCGGCGCTGCGCCACCTTGAGCTGCTCCGACGACAGGGTCAGCCCGGTCACGTCGGCGCCGCACTCGGTCGCCAGGTAGAGCGCCAGCCCGCCCCAGCCGCAGCCGATGTCGAGCACCTTCTGCCCCGGGCGCAGCAGCAGCTTGGCGGCGATGTGGCGCTTCTTGTTGAGCTGGGCGGTGTCGATATCGTCGTCGGGATCGATGAAATAGGCGCACGAATACTGGCGGTCGCGGTCGAGGAACAATTCGTAGAGCTGGTCCGACAGGTCGTAATGGTGCGCGGCGTTGCGGCGCGAGCGCTTGACCGGGTTGTACTGGTGGAAACGGCGCGCCGCCAGCGCCGCAGCGGTGCGCAGCCGCGCCAGCCGCTTGCCGCCGATCTCGCCGCCGTTGAGGGCGAACAGGTCGAGCAGGTCGTAGAGGCTGCCCTCCTCGAGGGTCAGCCTTCCGTCCATATAGGCTTCCGGCAGGTAGAGCTTCGGCCGAACGAGAAGCTGCCAGTGCAGCCTGCGGTCGTGCAGCCGGATCGTGGCGGCGGGGCCGGGAGCCGTCCCGCCGAAGCGGTGCCGGGTGCCGCCGGCGTCGATCAGGTCGAGCCGGCCGGTCCGGATCATCTTGTCGAGCAGTCGCGCCAGCAGCATCGCAACAAAACCAACGGCGAAGCCGCTAATATCGACCAATCCCGGCGGTCGAGACAAGCATCACGCGTCAGCCCGGCGGCGCGTTTCCCTCCTCGGTCGGCAGATCGCCCTCGTCCTCGTCCTCGTCGCGGATCGCCAGCGGGTCGATGCCGGCCGCCTGCAGGCGCGCGCCTTCCTCCGACTGCGCGACGTTCGCCGTCACCGTCACCGCGACTTCCGGGTGGAGGGAGACGCGCACCGGGTGCAGGCCGAGCGACTTGATCGGCCGGTCGAGCACGACCTGCTGGCGGCCGACCGTGAACCCGGCGGCGGTGATCGCATCGGCGATGTCGCGCGACGACACCGAGCCGTAGAGCTGGCCGCTTTCGCCCGCCTGGCGCACCAGCACCACCGACAGCCCGTCGAGCTTCTGCGCGACCTCTTCGGCCTCGCTCTTGCGCTTCAGATTGGTCGCTTCGAGCTGGGCGCGCTGGCTCTCGAAATAGGCCAGGTTCTCCTTGCTGGCGCGCATCGCCTTTTTCTGCGGCAGCAGGAAGTTGCGGGCATAGCCCGGCTTGACTTTGACGATCTGGCCCATCTGGCCGAGTTTCTCGACGCGTTCGAGCAGGATCAGCTCAATCATCATGTCTTCCTTTGCATCGCGGCGAGCCGGCGCCGCAGCCCGAGCCACGGCTCGAACAGGCCGATGATCGCCGCCACCAGCAACGGCCAGCCGAACAGCCCGGCCAGCGTATAAAACACGACCAGCGCCATCGCCGGATGCGCCAGATGCCGCACCGCGGCATGCAGCACGCCGAGACCGGCGAGGGTGAACGGCACGACCAGCGCGATCAGCGCGTTGATGCCGAGGAACCGCGCGGCGCCGCCGAGCGCGGTCATCGCCGCGGCGAGGGCGAAGGCGGCGGACAGCCACAGCGGCAGGTCGAGCGCGGCCAGCTCGGGCGAGGGCCGCCAGTTGACCTTGAAGCGCGCCAGCAGCCCCTGCGCCAGCGCCGCGTTGATCACCGCCATCACCATCCACGAGCTGGCGACGACGCCGGGGATGACGAGGGCGAGGGCAGCGGCGACCTCGCTGCGTTCGGCGCTCTCGACCGGCAGCCGGGCGAGCAGTTGCGACATTATCGCATGCAGGCTCGCCGCAGGTTCGCCGGCCCGCCGAGCGCGACCACCGCGGCGCCGATCCCGGCCAGCGCCATCCCGGTCAGCCAGGCGGCGAGCAGCCCCGGCGGGTACCATTGCAGCGTGCCGTCGTCCTGGCGCCGCGCCAGCAGCGCCTGGCGCACCAGGATCACCACCGGCACGACGTTGAGCCCGGCGAACAGCGCGGCCGCGATCGCGTCGCTCGCCGCCAGCAGCGCCAGCATCGCGGTGATGCCGGCGACTGCGGCGGCGCCGAAACCGAGCCACAGCCCGGCGGCAAACAGCGGCAGCTGCGTCAGATAGACGAGGATCAGCCCGCCCGGCGAGCCGAGCATGACGGCGAGGTACAGCGCCGCGGCGGCGGCGCCGCAGCCGACGGAGACCGCCGCCGCGGCGGGCCGGCTCATACCGTCCCGCCTATTTCACCATGTAGGGCAGCAGCCCGAGAAAGCGCGCCCGCTTGATCGCCCGCGACAGCTCGCGCTGCTTCTTGGTCGAGACTGCGGTGATGCGGCTCGGCACGATCTTGCCGCGCTCGGAGATGAAGCGCTGCAGCAGGCGGGTGTCCTTGTAGTCGATGACCGGGGCGTTCGGCCCGGAGAACGGGCACGACTTGCGCCGCCGGAAGAACGGCCGGCGGGCCGCCGCGACGGGCCGGGCGGGACCGGCGCTCTGGCCTTCCATTTACGCCTCCACCCGCTCGTCGGCGCGCTCCGTCGGCGGCCGGTCGGCGTCGCGCCCGTCGCCGTAGCGGTCGCGCCGCGGCCGGTCCTCGCGGCTGCCGCGGTTCTGCATGATCGGCGAGGGGCCGTCGTCGAGCTTGTCGACACGCACGGTCAGGTAGCGCAGCACGTCCTCGTTGATCCGCATCGTCCGCTCGAGCTCGGCGATCGCCGCCGCCGGCGCGTCGATGTTGAACAGCACGTAATGCCCCTTGCGGTTCTTGTTCATGCGGTAGGCGAGGTTTCGCAGCCCCCAGTATTCGCGCTTCTTGACCTCGCCGCCCTGCTCGGCGATCAGTTGCGCGAAGCTGTCGGCCAGCGCCTCGGCCTGGGCGCCGGTAATGTCCTGGCGCGCGATAAAGACATTCTCGTAAAGCGGCATTGCGGCGTCCCCTATGGCTGTACCGACCCGCACCCGCGGGTCTCAGCCGGCGCGCGGTGCGGGCCGGCAAGGGCGGCGCGCACTATACTCGAAGTCCTCACCGGCGCAAGGGAACCCCCATGCTGACCCTTTACGGCGATCTCGATTCCGGCAACGTCTACAAGGTGCGCCTCATTCTGGCACGGCTCGGCATCGCCTATCGCCGGGTCGACACCACCCAGAACCGCGGCGAGCCGCAGAGCGCCGCGTTCCGCGCGATCAACCCGATCGGCAAAATCCCCGCCGTGGTCTTCGACGACGGGCGCATGCTGTCGGAATCGGGCGCGCTCTTGTTCTATTTTGCCCAGGACACGGCGCTGTTTCCCGACGAGCGCTGGGACCAGGCCAATGTGCTGCGCTGGATGTTTTTCGAGCAGTACAGCCACGAGCCCTATATCGCGGTGAACCGGCACCTGCTGCTGCATCTCGGCGCGGCCGAGCGCACCGAGATGGCCGCGCGCATCGCCGACAACCACGTCCGCGGCAACGCCGCGCTCGCCGTCATGGAGCAGCATCTGGCGCGGCACGACTGGCTGGCGGCGGGGCGCTCGACGATCGCCGACATCGCGCTCTACGCCTACACCCACAGCGCCGCGGACGGCGGTTTCGACCTGTCGCGTTATCCGGCGGTGGGCCGATGGCTCGACCGCGTGCGGGCCGAACCCGGCCATATCGGCCAGTTCGACGAGGCGGCAGTCGAGGCGGTGCGCTGGCCGGGCTAGGCGGCGCGGACCGGCACGCCCTTTTCTTCGAGGACCTGCTGCAGTTCGCCGGTCTCGAACATCTCGCGGACGATGTCGCAGCCGCCGAGGAACTCACCCTTGACGTAGAGCTGCGGGATGGTCGGCCAGTTCGAGAATTCCTTGATGCCCTGGCGCACCGAGGGGTCGCTGAGCACGTCGATGCCTTTGAACTTGACCCCGAGATGGCTGAGAATCTGCACCACCGTCGCGGAGAAGCCGCACTGCGGGAACACCGGCGTCCCCTTCATGAACAGGACCACCGGGTTGTCGGCAATCTGCTGGCGGATGCGTTCCTGGGTTGCGGTGTCCATTGCGGTGATCCTCGTCTCAGCGGTTCAGTCCTCGGGGGCGCTCGTCTGCAAGGCGAGCGCGTGCAGTTCGTTGCCCATGCGGCCGCGCAGCGCCTGATACACCATCTGGTGCTGCTGCACCCGGCTCTTGCCGCGGAAGGCGCCGGACACGACGTGGGCGGCGTAATGGTCGCCGTCGCCGCGCAGATCCTCGATCGACACCTGCGCGTCGGGCAGGCTTTCGCGGATCAGCCGCTCGATCGTCGCCGCATCCATCGCCATGCGCTAGCCCGCCATGTAGTTCGGCAGCCAATTCTCGTTGGCTTGCGTCAACGTGCTCACGGATATGGCACCGCCGCCCGGGAGTGTCAACGCGGCCCCGCCGACCCGGCCGATGCGGCGCGCCGGCACCCCGGCCGCCGCCGCCGCCGCGGCGAGCCCGGCGGGGTCCGCGGTCTCGACCAGGTAGCGCGCCTGGTCCTCGCCGAACCACCACGCCGCCGCCGGCATCCCCGGCGGCGGCGCGTCGAGCGCGGCGCCGCGGCCGCCCGCCATCGCCATCTCGGCCACCGCCACGAGCAGCCCGCCGTCGCCGAGGTCGTGACAGGCGGCGATGCGGCCTTCGCCGATCATCGCCCGCACGAAATCGCCGTTGCGGCGCTCGGCGGCGAGATCGACCGGCGGCGGCGGCCCCGCCTCGCTGCCCTCGATCTCGCGCAGGTAGAGCGAGGCGCCGAGATGGCCGGCGGTGTCGCCGATCAGCACCAGCGCATCGCCCTCCGCCTTGAACGCGAGGTCGACCGCGCGGGTCAGGTCGGCGATCAACCCGACCCCGCCGATCACCGGGGTCGGCAGGATCGCGCTGCCGCTGGTCTCGTTGTAAAGCGAGACGTTGCCGGAGACGACGGGGTAGTCGAGCGCGCGGCAGGCGGAGGCCATCCCGGCGACGACGCCGACGAACTGGCCCATGATCTCGGGCTTTTCGGGATTGCCGAAATTCATGTTGTCGGTCAGTGCCAGCGGCAAGGCGCCGGTCGCGGTCAGGTTGCGCCAGTTCTCGGCCACCGCCTGGGCGCCGCCGCGCTCGGGATCGGCACGGCAATAGCGCGGCGTCGAATCGGTGGCGAGGGCGAGCGCCTTGAGTCCCTCCGGCCTGACCCGCAGCAGCGCCGCGTCGCCGCCCGGCCGGCGCGCCGTGTTGCCGCGCACGAGCTGGTCGTACTGCTCCCAGATCCAGCGCTTCGAGGCGAGATCGGGACAGGCGACGAGGCGTTCGAGACACAGAAGCGGGTCGCGGACGGGCAGGGCGGCGGGGTCGATCGCGGGTTCGGCGGGGGCGGGACGCCAGGGCCGCCGGTACAGCGGCGCCTCGCCGACCAGCGGGCCGATCGGGATTTCGGCGGCGAGCGTGCCGTTCATCCGCAGCACCAGCCGGCCGGTCTCGGTCACCCGGCCGATCACCGCGAAATCGAGCTCCCATTTCTCGAAGATCTTGCGCGCCAGTTCCTCGCGACCGGGCTTGAGCACGATCAGCATGCGCTCCTGGCTCTCCGACAGCATGAGCTCGTAGGGATTCATCCCCGTCTCGCGCATCGGCACCTTGTCGAGTTCGACCACGACGCCCAACCCGCCCTTGGCCGCCATCTCGAACGAGGAGGAGGTGAGGCCGGCCGCGCCCATGTCCTGGATGGCGACGATGGCATCGGTCGCCATCAGCTCGAGGCAGGCCTCGAGCAGGAGCTTTTCAGCGAAAGGGTCGCCGACCTGCACCGTCGGCCGCTTCTCGTGCGAGGCGTCGTCGAATTCTGCCGAGGCCATCGATGCGCCGTGGATGCCGTCGCGGCCGGTCTTCGAGCCGAGATAGACGACCGGCAGGCCGACGCCCGACGCCTTCGAGTAGAAGATCAGGTCCTGCCGGGCGATGCCAGCGGCAAAGGCGTTGACCAGGATATTGCCGTTGTAGCCGCGGTGGAAGTTGACCTCGCCGCCGACGGTGGGCACGCCGAAGGAATTGCCGTAGCCGCCGATCCCCGCCACCACGCCGGCGACCAGGTGCCGGGTCCGCGGATGGTCCGGCGCGCCGAAGCGGAGCGCGTTCAAGGCCGCGATCGGCCGGGCCCCCATGGTGAAGACGTCACGGAGGATGCCGCCGACGCCGGTCGCCGCCCCCTGATAGGGCTCGATGAAGGAGGGATGGTTGTGGCTCTCCATCTTGAAGATGACGGCAAGCCCGTCGCCGATGTCGACGACGCCGGCATTCTCGCCGGGACCCTGGATGACCCGCGGCCCGGTGGTCGGCAGGGTGCGCAGCCACCGCTTCGATGACTTGTACGAGCAATGCTCGTTCCACATCGCCGAGAAGATGCCGAGCTCGGTCAAGGTCGGCGGTCGGCCGATCAGCGCGAGGATGCGGTCGTATTCGTCGGGCTTGAGGCCGTGCGCGGCGACGAGGGCGGGCGTGATCGGATGTCGAGCATCAGGCATCGGCGGCTAGCCGCAGCTGTCGCTGCCGTCGATCCAGCGCTTGAGGTCGGTCCCGATCCGCCCGGCTTGCGCCGAGGTCGCGAACGGGCCGTAGACGCTGACATGCCCGCCGGACGTGGTGATCTCGATGACGAGGACCGGCGCCGCCGACGGGTCCTTGCGCGGCACGATCAGGATGCGCGGGCCGTTGGTGGCGTTCGGCTCGGGCGAGTAGACGTAGCCCGCGAAGGTGGCGTCGCCCGAATCGATCCAGCACTTCTTGATCGTCGCGGCGAGCCGGGTGGCGAGGTTATAGGCCTTGTCGGAATTGGCGGCGCCCGCGGGCGCCGCACCCGACGCGAAGGCTGCCATCGCCGTGGCGGCGCCGATCAGACGGTATCGCAGGGCATTCACGCGGCCACCTCCAGGCTGGCTAGGACGCTTTCGAACAGGCCGCGGCCGTCGGTGCCGCCCTGTAGCGGTTCGACGAGGTTCTCGGGGTGCGGCATCAGGCCGAGGACGTTGCGCCGCTGATTGAGGATGCCGGCGATCGCGTCGAGCGAACCGTTGGGATTGGCGGCATCGGTGGTCCGGCCGGCGGCGTCGACATAGCGGAAGACGATACGGTCCTCGGCCTCAAGC
>Ga0070734_10005008_pt1 | contig 12051 bp, 16 predicted proteins | sample Coa_R1_8_FD_66444 | JGI IMG/M metagenome (GOLD analysis project Ga0070734, IMG submission 66444) | Surface soil microbial communities from Centralia Pennsylvania, which are recovering from an underground coalmine fire - Coalmine... | ecosystem: Environmental > Terrestrial > Soil > Unclassified ...
GCACAGAAAGGCAGGAGGAACTAAATGATTGAGCAAACTGATCTCGCCGGAAGGTTCACTCTGCCCGGCACAGGCACGACAGTAAATCGAATGGGATACGGCGCCATGCAACTTGACGGTCCCGGCGTCTTCGGACCGCCGCGCGATGTGGATGCTGCCATAAGATGCGACGGATTGGGGCTGGACAGCGGCCGTTCACACAGAAGACCGCGACGGGTTGATGAATTTTTGGCGAAAACTCTTGGCTTGCGACGAGGCTGGCGAGATTGAAGCACGCCTGCGCAGCGGAAGAACATGTTCGAGTCCAAAACTGCAACCCGTTTTGATGAGGAGATAACCAGCCTCGTGTTGCACTATGGGTCACGACTTATCTCTTCCCAATGCCATCTCACTCTCTCTTGCTTGGAAGATCCGGTCTTCCGAGCGTGCCGGATCTCCCGATAACGGAAACAATCGACGAGGTGATCGTTTACCAAGGACCTTAAGCGCCGGGGATTCAGTTTCGTTGGTTCGACGGTCGTCTATGCAGGCGGTTGGAACGTTCTTCGGACAATGTCTCGCTGCATATCACGGTGGGCGTTTTGGTCTACACGTGGACCGACTTTCTTCTCGAATGTGTCGCGGATGCCTGTTTGAACGATGTAGCGTTTCGAAAATCGCTTCCTCCGGGGTTTGCCCGGAAGGACTTTCCCAGGAAGCAGGCACCGTATGCTGGCGCGCAAGCTCGGGTGGTCTTCTCAGCAACACCAAGACTGGCTGGCAGATACACTCGTACAATCCCTGCTGGGTCCGCGAAGAACAATCAGGAAGAGGAACTAGAAATTCCTCATAGAGCGTCTCGGTCTGCCTTTAACGAGCCGCTGTCGATGGAACCCACAGATTCGACTCAACTGCGGTGAAGTCGTTCGTGGTCGAGATACCGCAAGTCGCACTCAATGACAAAAGTGAGGCTTGCAATGGCCATGCATCGACTCTTGACGTTATGCTGCAGACTTGGTGGTCGCTTCAGCAACGCCGTGCGACTCGGGCACGGATGAGAAGAGAGGTATCAGACCCTCCACCAAAGTAGGGTGAGTCAAGATGGTGTCGCGTAGTGCGGTATAGGGGAGTCCAGCGACCATTCCAACCTGGACGGCGGCCATGATCTCTCCCGCATCAACCGCGAAAGCTGTGAACCCAAGGATGCGATCGTTCTCGATGCCAACAAGGGCCTTCATAAATCCGCGCGTTTCTGAAAGAGCGCGCGCACGCAGGTTGGCTTCCATAGGGATTTTTAACAGGCGATACGGAATCCGTTGTCTTTGTGCATCGGTTTCACTTAACCCGATACGAGCCAGTTCGGGATCGGTGAACAGGCAATACGGAACTTGCCTACCAGTAGTCACGCGGTTGCCGCCGGTTAGATTGGCATGTACCACACGGAAATCATCGACGCTGATGTGGGTAAACTGTGGACTCCCCGCCACTTCGCCGATCGCCCAAACGCCGGCTGCTGTCGTCTGGAGTCGTTCGTTAACCTTGATGTATCCAAGATCGGTCCGCTCGATGCCGGCCAGCTCCAGCCCAAGTCCTTCCGTATTTGGTGCGCGGCCTAGCGCGATCAGCACGTGACTGCCCTTGAGAGTTTTCTCAGCGCCATTCTGATCGATCGTTACTTTTACGGCGTCTCCTGATCTTCCTTCGACGCGCTCGACTCGCGCGCTCAGAAGAACATAGATACCCTCGTCCTCAAGCAGACTGCGAAGTGCCTCGCAAACGTCCGGATCTTCTTTCGACATCAACCGCTCGTTGCGATCGATAACAGTCACTTTGCTGCCGAAGCGTCGCATTGCCTGCGAAAACTCCACACCGACGTACCCGGCACCGATGATTAACAGGTGCTCGGGAATTTGGTCGAGTTCGAGTGCTTCGATATGCGTCAGCGGTTGCGCTTCCACAAGCCCTGGAATTTCCGGCATCGCGGCTCGTGTACCGGTACTGACGATCACGTTCTTGCCGTGCAGTTGACGAACAGTTCCATCGGGGAGAGTAGCTTCAATGGTTTTTGGCGCGATGAAGCGTCCGGTTCCAAAGATGAACTCCGCTCCTGTTTGGCGGTAATTGTTCAAGTACATCTCGTTCAACCCGGCTACCATCTTGCGTTTCCGATCACGGATACCCGACATCTGAACCTTGAAACCATCGTGAGTGATCCCAAACTCGCTGCTCCGGCGAAAGTAGGACACAACTTTTGCGCTATGAATGACGTTTTTACTGGGTAGACACGCGATATTGGGGCAGGATCCGCCAATATATTTGCGGTCGACTACGGCGACGCGGTTTCCTTCTCCCGCAAACGCCCAAGCAGCCACGGTCGATCCAGTCCCTCCGCCCAGAATGACCAAATCAAATTCTTCTGGCTGCATGTCCTTAATTAGCTGTCCGGTTGAGGTACTTCCCGTGCTAGTCATGCGACTTTTTCTCTCCGACCGATAGGTTCACTCTTGGCTCGCATGGATTTGACGAGGTCGGCGGACGATGCTCCCTCGAGCGACAATCCGTAGCCAACTTCTCGCACGATGCGTTCCTTCAGCGGTTGAACGAAGTGGATCCGCGTGTTACGGCGCGTAACCTCCGGAGCCCTCAAGTACAGTTCGGCCAATTCGCGGGCACGGCTGAGCGCCTTGCCGTTCGGCACAACTTCAGCAACCACTCCCCATTCGCGTGCAGTAGCCGCCGGCAGCGGCTGTGGATTCAGCAGGAACGCCTCCGCTCGTCCCGCTCCCGCTCGATAACTCCAGGTGGTAAAGATTCCATCGCCGGGTGCAACGCCCGCGGAGAAGTGGGCTACATCCTGAAAGGTTGCAGTGTCCGCAGCCACGATTACACTGGCCAGCAGCGCGTAGTCTGAGTGCACATGAGCACGTCCCTCGATCGCCGCGACAACCGGAACGCGTATGTTTGCTATGTTTTCCAAAGCCTGAACCCCCTCGTCGTGAACCTGGCTCCAGACCCCAGGATCGGCGACATCACCGAAAGAGGACCAATCGACATCAGTAATGAACTCCCCACCTGCCCCCGTGAGGATTACGATCTTGTTCGCTCGATCTTGCGAAATCCGGTAGAAGGCATCGACAAGTTGTGTGTGAGCTTGCGCTGACATGACGAACGGGCCGCCGTTGCTGTGGAACTCAGCAACCAGCACACCCTTGTCATCTCGTGTCAGCTTGAGATTGTCATAAGCGGTGAAGTAGTCAGTTTGAAGGTGCATCGTTTTCCTCTCTGTCTTTGCCGTGGCCGTGAATCGTCTTGTTAGTCTGCTGCAGCTGAACTCAGCCTCCGCAATAGCTTCAGTGTTTCGGAAGGCTCTGGCCGGATCGTGTAATCCGCGTTCACATCGGCGGCGCGAATGATTCCCTGCTTGTCGACCACGTATCGCGCGGGCATTGGAAGTCGGTATTCCGGTTCATCGTTGAACCTGTCCAGAGTGCTCCCGAAGGACTTGTAAAGATCGCGCAAATAAGTCGGCAGTATGAAAACGAGCCGAAACTGCTCGGCGAGCTTTAGGTGAAGATCGGTCAGAATATCGAAAGTCAGGTTCAGCTTTTTGTGTAGAGCCCGCGTATACCGTTCGAGCTCTGGAGTGATGACGACAATTTGTGCACCCGAGGCTCGTACCTCGGAACGGATCTGTTGTAGAGCCTCCAGCTCCATATTGCAATAAGGTCACCAGTGACCCCGAAAGAAGCTGATTACTAGTGGCCCTTGTCGGAGAAGATCGGCCGAGTTTACCTCGACGTGATCTTGATTGAACAAGGCGAAACTGGGAACGCGGTCGCCAACCTTGAATGCTCGCTCTTCGAGTCCTGTCGCCTTTAGCTCTTCTGTAGCCCGATGCATCGTTTCGATCGCTTCGCGTGGGGCGTTATAAGGAGGAGCCCCGGCCTCAAATGACTTCCTGAATTCATCGAGTTGTTGCTGAAGAGTTGCCATTTGATTCCCCTTTGCGGCGCGAAACTGTGGACTGAGGAAGTTAGAGAAGTGGGCAAGACAATTTTACTTCAGATCGCGGTGCCGCCTCCATCCGCGGCCAAGCTTTTGCCCCGTAAACGATATTGGCGCGAGCCGAAACCCTCTCCGTTTGCATTCACTTTTCCATCCTCAAAAACGGAGCTGGTGCAGATCCGTGGCGGAAGATACATCGTTTGTTGTTGGCATGGTGCAGTTTTGCGCAGAAGGGTTGAACTCCACTGCGAGCTCGCAGGAACACTTCCGCGGCGATCAGCATGCCCAGAGTCGGCGCGGTGAAATAAAGCCAGATTGCGTGCCAATAGCTCAGATGCAAAGCTGGGCCAAAGCTTCGGGCGGGATTCATGCTCATTCCGGAAAGTGGTCCTTCCAGGGCTATGAAAAGTGCATACAAGAGACCAACCAGGTAGGGTGTGTAACGAGTCAGACTCTCGCGGTTGGTTGAGACAAGAACCGTTGACATCAGCACAAAGGAGATTGTCAGTTCAGCGATGAAAGCTTCGGCGTTGCCGCCAGTGCCTGGAGTGGTTACGGCGTACCTTATTGCTGGGCGGCCCGCTGGCAATAGATATCTTGCAAGGCAGACGCCGCCAGCGGCACCCGAGAATTGCGCGACGACATAGATGAGCGCATCCGGTAAACGCATCTTGCCCAATCGGTAAAAAGCTAGTGTGAGCGCCGGATTGAAATGACCTCCGGACTGTTGACCCCATGGGCTCATCACGATCGCAACCACCGTTCCACCGACTGCCGCTCCCATCAGGGCACGCAATTCTAGAGTGCTGGTAATGAAGTGTCGGACTGGCGAAGCCGGTGACAATAGCAAACTTGCGAAAACGCACGTGAGGAATAAGTACAATCCAACCTCGGCAGCTTCCATCAAGTACTCCGGCCAGTGGAACCGCAAGCACTCGATCGCACTTGTTAGTCCGCGTTCGATGATCGCCTCCTACCGGGCTGATAGGTGACCGACCCGCCGATGAGACTGGTCATGCACGTGTGGCAGCTCCGTCCGAGCGGACCATCTCACCGGAACGTCACACGTCTCCGCCGGTTCGAACAAACTCTGATATCTAGGACTGAATGTGGTCGTGATAGCGCTGCGCGCAAACGACACAGAGGTCCCGGACCCCGCTGCTCCTGGCACCATTCACCTCTACGGGAAGCTTCCAGATCGCGGTTCGCCATTTCGGGTCGGCGTCGCGCGGGAGGCCGCCATTTACCGAAAGAAGTCGCGACATCTCGCTAAATACCCTTTATCTCCCCACCATCCATTCAGACGGATGTCCCAGTCATCCATGCTGCGGGCGAGACCATGAAGGCGAGCAAGTCCGCGATCTCTTCCGGACGACCGTAGCGACTGATCTCGGCTTTTTCTGGGAAATGTTTTGTCGCTTCCTCGACGTTCATATTGTGCGCTGGTGCCCAGTGCTCAAGGAACGAGCGCCGTCGTCCCGTCATTACGGCACCGGGAACGACGCTGTTGACCTGCACGCCATCCTTGATACCTTGTTCGGCAAAGGCTTTGGCTAGTGCAGTGATCGCGGCATTCGTTGCCGCAACCGCAGCGAACGCGGGTTTCGGATCAAGAGCAGCGCTGCCGGACATAAATACAACCGAGCCCTTCGACTCTTTGAGTGCCGTCCCGGCACATAGGGTCACGCGCCGCGCACCGTGAAGTTTCAACTCCATGCCCGCTCGCCACTGCTCGTCCGTCATCTCGAACAAGTCGATTTGCGGCACGGCACCCGCGATATTCAGCAGAGCGTCAATTCTTCCGAAGCGGTCCACGGTAGCTTTGACGAGTGTTCCTGCAGATTCGATCTTGCTCAAATCAAGATCGCAAAGCAGAGGTTTGGCGCCCGCACTCTTTACGGCCTCTGCCGTCTCTTGTAGCGCGCTCGCGTTTCGCGCAGCCAAAACAATCGAAGAAAAGTCACGTGCCAATCGAACGGCAGTGGAGCGGCCGATTCCCTGGCTCGCTCCGGTATCAATCGCAACAGAATTCACAAGCACTCCCCTTTTCGTATGAGGTTGGGATGCGCGAACCTACTGGTGGCTTCAAGTCCATGACCATGATGGTGGTGATCACCGCGAAAACGCCATCAGAGAATGCCATCAGCCTCTCCGTTGAAGTTGCGTTGCCAACCATGAGTGCACTCATTCGCTTCGATTGGCCATCACGATTTGGTCAGAAGCTGACACTGCCTGTTTCGCTTCCAAGATGATTTCCACTACCTTCTCCGGCGCAGTAAGCAGTGGAGTGTGGTCAACGCGGAGCGACCTTGCCATCGCTCCCATCCGTTTCGCCATGAAACGTTGGGTTTCGGGGTTGATCATGCGGTCTTCTTCCGCAATCAGGAACCAGGAAGGCTTGGATCTCCACGCCGGCTTTGGGGCCGGCTCTTGAATACATTTCACCGCAATCGGCCTCTGCACAGCTTTCGACAATGCGATCTGTTCTGCCGTCGCATGTTGCGCGAAAGCATTGCCGAAGCCCTCGTCCGGCATCCAAATGAAACCGTCAGCATCCGGTGCGAACAGAGGCGACTGCGGGTGTTTCTCATCCCGATAGAACACCTGCGCAACGGTCTCGCCTTCGTCTGGAGCTAATCCCGCAATGTAGACGAGTGCCTTCACACGCTCGCCATTCACCGAAGCGATGACCGCGCCTGCATAAGCATGACCGGCCAAAATCACGGGCCCATCAGTGCGGACGATTGCACGCTTCACGGCTGCGGTGTCATCGCTTAGTGACGTCAAAGGGATCGGAGCGGCGGTTATTCGCAACCCCGCTCGTTCCAGTCCGAGAATTACATCTTTCCAGCTCGATCCATCGGCCCACGCACCGTGAACGACAACAATCGTGATGTGTCCATTCGCTAACATCGTCCAACCTCCTCCGGCTCAAGCCGCCGTAACGCCGCTTGGCACCGCACTTTGCCCGAGAAATTTGCGTATCCGCTCGGCGATGAAACCGCTGAAGTCTTCGAGCGCGAAGTGGCCAGTATCGATTAAGTGCAATTCTGCTTTTGGGATATCTCTCTGGTAGGCCTTGGCTCCTTCCAGGGTGAAAAACGGATCGTTCTTGCCCCAAAGAATCAGCATCCTTGGTTGCCGCTTGCGGAAGTACTCATGCCAGCGGTCGTAGAGGGCGACATTCGATGGATAGTTGTGAAGAAGATCGAGCTGAATTGCGTCATTGCCCGGGCGGTCTAGGAAGAACTGGTCCACGGTATAGGAGTCGGGGCTGATCCGAGTAGGATCGGCGACGCCATGTGTGTACTGGAAAATGGTCGTGGCTTTGGTTAGCAGATCGCGTACGGGCTTCTCGGTCTCGGAATTGCGATTGGCCCAGAACGGCTTCATGGGATCGAATGCGCCGCCGATGCCTTCCTGATAGGCATTCCCGTTCTGAACGACGATGCTTTCTATAGCATCCGGATGTTTTAAAGCAATCCGATAGCCGATCGGTGCACCATAGTCCTGAACATAAATGCTGAATCGCCTCAAACCGAGATTCTTGAACAGCAAATCCTCTACATGTGAGGCCAGATTGTCGAAGGTGTATTCGAACTGATGGACCCTCGGCGAATCGCTGTAGCCAAAACCCAGGTAGTCCGGAGCGATCACGTGGAACTTATCCGCCAATTGCGGGATCAGGTCACGAAACATGTGCGACGAACTGGGAAAGCCGTGCAAAAGTACGATGATCGGCGAGTTGCCGGAACCCGCTTCACGGTAGAAATGCTTTAGTCCTCTTACGGTAGCGTGATGATAAGTTGTCATGACAATCCCTCCGTTAGCTCTTCCGCGGCGCTGCTAAGAATGCAGAGACCGGTACCGATCGATCGACCAAGGGCCTGGACCCATCAGCACAAGTGCGATAATGCACGCGATGTAAAGCAGATCACATTCGTATCCGGGTGGCCCGAAGTGCGCTCTCCCGTTGTCAACGCTGATGAGCTTGATCGAGCTGAACCCATACGGCAGATGGACTGTGAAGATCGCAACCCCAAGCAGGATGATGGCTGGAATGCTCACCAAAAGAACGAACGCGCCAAGCAGGAACGCAATGCCACAAACGATCTCGGTGGCGATTGTCACCCAAGCCATGAGATGAGGCAGAGGAACACCGGTCGCTCGAAGAATATCGGCGAACACTTCTGGGCCCTTGGACCATTTGGCGAGGCCGTGCGCCAGAAATCCGTAACCAATCATCAATCGAAGCGGGAGCGGTGCATAGTTAGCTCGCAAATTGTTTTCAGCAGAGAGAGTAGACACTGTTTCATTTCCTAGAGCGGCCTGACGCCGATCCGCCAGAACAGGACCGTGATCAATCGAGCCATCTGCGATGTCTCGTACCTGTTGGAAAGCACGTAATGGACCAACCTGCGAGCACTAAGTCGAAGTAAAGGGGTTTGATTCTAAACAGCTCTTCTAGTTGAAGATGCTGAGGTCGGGATGGCCGTCATATTCAGCTCTGGCTGACGAACCCTGTGATGAATCTCCGCCACTGACGGGTTTCCGTCACGAGCAACGTCGCCTGCAGGTGGCACGAAGGAGAGAAATTGTCCTAGGCGCTTCTTTTCTGCAGGGGATCCCGACGCTTGATGCGAAGCTTTTTCATCCTGTAAACCAAAGATGTTCGCTTCATACCAAGTCGCTCGGCAGCGCCATTCCGGCCGCCAATCACCCAATCGCTTGCTTCCAGAGCCTGGAGGATATGTTCTCGCTCAACTTGCTGGAGACCCGTCATGGGCACGATTGACCTCTGGCCGCTGAACGGCTCAAGCTCGAAAACAGGAGCCCGCAGCACAGAGAGAGGAGAAAGGATTACTGCACGCTCGATGAAGTTCTGCAATTCACGAACGTTTCCGGGCCAGCGGTATCGTACCAGCGCATCCATCGTCTCGGAAGGGATTTCCTCGATCGTCTTGTTCATTTGACGCGCGTAGAGTGCCGTAAAGTGCCTGACCAATTTAGGAATGTCTTCGCTGCGTTGCCGTAGCGGTGGAATGTGAATAGGAAACACTTTCAAGCGGTAATAAAGATCCTCGCGAAATGTTCCCTGGTTGACCATCGCTGCCAAATCCCGGTGCGTCGCAGCGATTAGACGGACGTCCACCTTATGCGTACGGTTGCTGCCGAGCCTCTCGAACTCCTGCTCTTGCAGAACTCGCAGCAATTTCGCTTGCAATTCCAGAGGGATGTCGCCAACCTCGTCAAGAAAGAGCGTGCCTTTATCGGCGAGTTCGAAGCGTCCCGTTTTTTGCGCGATGGCGCCGGTAAAGGCTCCCCTCTCGTGACCGAAGAGCTCACTTTCAAGAAGCCCAAGAGGAATTGCCGCACAATTCAATTTCACGAATGCTTTCTCTCTGCGACTGCTTAGCTTATGTATGGCACGAGCAGCGAGTTCCTTGCCAGTTCCCGTTTCGCCTAGAATCAGCACACTAGAATTTGTTGGTGCCACCACTGACACAAGGTCCAGGGTGGCATTCAAGGCAGGACAGTCGCCGACGATTTCTCCGCACTGAGCGCGGATCTCCTCTTCGAGGTAGAGTCGCTGTTTCGTTTCCTTATCTCGATCCTTTGTCGCCTTCTCGTATTCCAAGGTGTTCTCAACTGCAATCGCCACCTGAGAGGCCACCTGCTCGAGCAAAATGACGTCGTCTTTCTCAAAAACATTGTCCGAACGTCTAGCCAGCATCAGAACGCCGAACACTCGATCACGGCCTACGAGTGGAAGATAACACCCGGTTATAAGATCTTCCTCCATCACGCGCTCATAAAGGCGCTGGCCGTCAGGATTGCCATAGATCTCCGGATCGTCGCGGAAGTGTTCGAAACTATCAACCCGGAGGGGTTTACCCTTTCGCAATACCTGACCTGAGATCGAACTATTCATCGGCACCAACGATCCCTCGCGAAAGGGTCCTCTCGCGCCGGTGTTGTGCAAGATCGTGACACGTAATGCGTCGCTCTCGGAGTCGGGTAGCAGAAGCGCCGACACATCGCATTTCATTACCCTGAGCAGATTCGTTGAAAGCGCCTCAACTACTTGCCGAAGGTCTAACCTGGATGTCACGCTGCTTGTGATTTCCAGGAGCAATCGCAATCGGTCGCGTTCATGCTGTAGTTCCTGCTGCCGGATGTAGCGCTCAATTGCAACTCCCGCAATGCGGCCGGCACTCTCGATCAACTGAAGCTCGGCGCTAATAGGAGTACGCGGCTCACGATAAAGAAGCGCGAATGTACCAAGAACTGTCCCTTCATTCGTGAATAATGGGCGCGACCAAACCGAACGAATTCCGTAACGAGTCATCCGATCTCGGTAGGCATCCCACAAAGGATCTTTGAGGATATCTGTGACAAACACGGCTTCCCTACGATAGACAGCGGTACCGCATGATGCGCCCTTCGGACCAATAGCCATGGACCCCACGTGAGCGCTAAAACCAGGAAGGCTTGGCGCGACGATGCAGTGCAGGTGCTTCCCGTCCTGATCAGGAAGCCAAACGGTGCAAAACATATTCTTGGCCTGAGATTCGACCAGGCGGGTAATGATCGTCATAACTTCGGACAACGGAGACCCATCCAGAATCAACTTCAAAATGTTGAGGACAGCTTCACCGGAGAAGAGCCCCGCTCCGTCATGCGTCTGCTCAATAGTGAGTCGGCTTTGTCTCGGACATTCCACGCCGGTTTCCATAGGTGATCCTTGAGTTATTCAAGCTGTGCAGTTTGGAGGGCCCACTCGCCCGGAGCATCTTGTGTTTCGCAGCTCTGCGAATCGCGGACTAATCCTTTAGATGCAACCGCTGCTGAGCCGTTACACAGAGGAATGGGCTCTAAAACGAAGTGTACTCCCCAACGTCGCCACTCTGGCGCAACTTCAAACCTCTTGCAGTTCAGCGGCGGACCATGCATTGAGTGAAATCGCCTGTTTTCAGTACTCACGACAAGGGAACTCATCGAGGAAATTCGCAAAGTGGGGAACCAGTCGCCTGGGTTCGGTGTCAACATAACAAGCAACTCCGCTCTTAAATGTGAAATAAATGAGGAGGCCGAAAATGATTCTTCGTATCACTTCCACAACTTTTCTGATTTGTTTTCTCGCTCTCACGAGCGGCTTCTCTAAAGTCGCAATGCCGGAGGGCGATGTAGTAAAAGCGACCCGCGAATGGCTAACGAACTGCACGAACGGTAATCGCGCCGCTTTGAACGCAACCATGGAGGAAGGTTTTATTGCTACCACGCCAGCCGGAGAAGTACTGCCGAAAGCGCGTCTTGTGCCAGACGATCCCTCGCAGGCCATTCAACGGCTTCCTGCCATGGAACTTGAAAGCCCGCTTGTGCGTTTGTATGGAACTACAGCCGTTCTGATGGGACGCCTCCAATCAACATCCGATTCCAAGCAAGCTCTGAATGGGACGTTCGTTTACATCAAGCAGGGCAATGGCTGGCGGCTGGTTTCCATGCATTTGTCGCCTCAGAGATAACGTAGTTGATGAAAAATCGACATTTCGCTCATCGACTCATTTCACCCCTCGGGGTCCAGAAGAGATGTTGCTCGAAAGAACGACGCTAGTATCGCTGGGGTCTTTCGCGTTTCAGACAAATGATTGGGCTGACGCAACGGCTTTCATTTCTTTCTTCCGTCGAAGAGAACTGTAGCGGTGGTAAATTCTGGCCAGCCACCGCTTGCGACGCTTCCCCTTGCGCTCCGCTTTATACAATTGCAGAATTGGTTTAACCTTTGTGGCTTTTCTTAGCTCCTCGTTCAATTCGCGCCACGTCATCCTTAGTTTCCTTCCTTTGTCCATATTCTCAGTTGCAATTGTCGAGCACACCGGCGGGCGTCTGCAACCCGCAATTCGACGTTTCGTGCCGAAGAAGTGACAAGCTGGTGCAAAATCCCCGTTACACGCAATATAAAAAGGCGCCCACTTTTGCGGTAGGTTGAGATTGTTCGGACCACCAACCTAGCGAAAAGGAGCGCCTTTATGAGTCAGGAAAAGTATATCGGCATGGACGTGCACC
>Ga0070734_10005010_pt1 | contig 12049 bp, 14 predicted proteins | sample Coa_R1_8_FD_66444 | JGI IMG/M metagenome (GOLD analysis project Ga0070734, IMG submission 66444) | Surface soil microbial communities from Centralia Pennsylvania, which are recovering from an underground coalmine fire - Coalmine... | ecosystem: Environmental > Terrestrial > Soil > Unclassified ...
AATCAATACTCTGTTTTGGTTATTCATGTTTTTCTCCTTTCATCAATTGGGTCCGTTGAGCGGTCCCAAAACTCTTGAAGAGAAAGTTTTCAGATGAGAAGCGGAATCGCGACAAAAGCGACCCCGCTTCCAGCTAGCACTCACCTATCGAAGCATCTCCGTCCCTGTGGTGTGGGCCCTGGCCAATCGTGCAGAGTGTAAGGGTACGCAAGCCTCCATTAATGAGGCCGGTTTCTTGCTCGGTCAACTCACGAGCGCCATAGCGGCAGAGTACGCGATTTTCCTGGTCCATACATTTACTCCTTCTTGCAGCACAAAATTTTCTGAGACCATGGATTCCGCCGGGAAAAGATCCCGGGCTTTGAAAATGGTGGCGCCGGCAAGGCGCCACCTTTGTTTAACAACCATGCCCGCACTCGCCGATGGAGGCGTCACCGTCTTGGTTGGGGCAAGTTGTACTGGGGACGGTGCAAAGGGTCGTGGTACTTATTCCTCCGCCAACACGCTCGATTTCTTCCGCACTCAATGAGCGAGCGCCTCTCCGAATCAATACTCTGTTCTGGTCATTCATATTTTCCTTCCTTTCATCTTGGCCTAAGCAATGGCCCAAAGTCCTTCAAAAATCTTCTAGCTCTTGAGAATGGGCCGCCCCTCCGGCGACGGCGGACGCTAAAGCTACGACTCACCCAGAAGACCATCTCCATCTCTGCCATTTGGACCGAAGGTGATGGAGAGAGTATTGAACCCTCCGCCGACTTGATCCACTTCCTCCGGACTCAACTCGCGAGAGCCCTGCCGAATCAGCACTCTAGTCTGGTCATTCATGCTTTGCTCCTTCTTCTTCATTTTTGAGTCCGTTGGACGGACCCAAGCTCTGCAAAAGAACCCTTCTATGACGACTTCGTGTGGTAAAAAGCGGCGGGGACCGCCAAGGCAGCCCCGCCTGATGAACTAGCATTCACCGATTGAAGAGTCTCCGTCACCGCCGAAGTCCGGGTCCCATGTGCACGCCGTAAGGGTCCTCACACCTCCGCTGACTTGCTTGGTCTCTTCCCGGTCCAATTCACGAGCGCCCCGCCGAATGAGTACTCTGCTTTCGTCGTTCATGCTTGTTCTCCTTTTTTCGTTAATTTGGGTCCGTTGAGCGGGCCCAAGCTTTAAAAACGATTTTTGCGGCCGCTCTTCCGCAGAAGCAGTGGAGCGGCCGAGTTTTCATTAAATGAAATTCGAGTCCTTATCGCTATCGCTGCAGCCGTCGCCATCACCAGAACCTGTAGTCGTAGAGAAGGGCATAGCTGCGGTGCACACGTTAGTGTTTTTCTGCATGGCGGCGCTCACCTGGTCGATTTCGTCCATCGTGAGTTCCCGCGCTCCAAAGCGAATAAGTACTCTGTTGTCTTCTTGTTTCGACATAAGTTTCTCCTTTATTTGTTTTGTTACATCCGCTTGCCGTGCCCTCAGGCTACGGGCAGAATGTGTCTTCGTCCGAGCCGCCTTTGGGCAGGTGCGTAAACGTCAGCTGGCACGGCGGACCGCCAGCGCTTACGCTTTCCACTTCTCCCTCAGTTAACAGCCGGGCGCCCATGCGATTCAGTACCCGATCAGGCTCGTTTTGATTAGACATAGCTTTCTCCTTCATAAACTCGTGCCCCGGCTTCACGCGCCGCACGCAGCGAAGACGGTTCTTCAGAAATGGTTCCGGAACGCGACAAGGTGATGACGCGGTCGGCGATTCGTATCGTGTCCGGACGGTGGGCGGCAAAAATCCGCGTCATGCGCAGGTCCACGAGCATGGCGGCGATCCGCTGCTCGGTGGGAACGTCGAGATGGCTGGTGGCCTCGTCAAGAATCAGAATGGAAGGCCGCTGATAAAGAGCGCGCGCCAGCAAAAGGCGCTGTTGCTGGCCTCCGGAGAGCGCCGATCCCATCTCGCCAATCAGCGTGCTGTAGCCCATGTGCATCTCGTTAATCTCATCGTCGAGACAGGCAAGACGCGCACATTCCTGTACCCGCGCCATGTCGGCAACGTCAGAGGCAAAGGCGATGTTTTCCGCGATGGTCCCGGCAAAAAGAGAATCATCCTGCAAGACAAAACCGACATTGCCCAGAACTGCCGCGCGGCTCTCGCAGACAGAATGTCCATTAACAACCACATCGCCCGATTGCGGCTTTAGAAGACCCGCCATCAACTTGAGCAGCGTCGATTTTCCAGCTCCCGAAGCGCCTACAATCGCCACGCACTCGCCGGGCTCGATCCTGAAAGTAACGTCGTGCAACAGCCATGGCTCGGTGTCCGAGTAGCGGAAGAAAAGATGTTTCACATCGATGGAAGAGTCTTCGACTGCTCCCGCGTCATCAATGAAGGTCGATTCAGGTTTTTCCAGAACCACATCCGCAAGCCGCTGGACCTGGAGCGAGAGCATGCGGAATTCATACAAGCGGTCAACCAGGGTAGTGATGCGCGCCTTGAATTGTTCCTGGTAAGCGACGAAGGCAAACAACATGCCTACGCTGAACTTGCCGTTGAGAACCAGCGTTGCGCCAAACCAGACCACAGCTACTGTTTGCAGTCCAAAAATCAGCCCATTCGCGGCTTTGAAAAGCAGCGTGAGTTTTTCCGCGGCGACTTGCGCATTGGTGGTGTCAGCAAGCAGGTTCATCCAGCGCGTCTTGCGGCCATCTTCACGGCCCAGGACTTTGATAGTGCGAATTCCGCGAAGCGTCTCAATCAGATGAGTCTGTTGTTTGGCCATACGCATGATTTGCTCTTCAGTGGATTGCCGCAATGGACGGTAGGCGAAATTACGCAATGCGACGTAAATCAGTACGCTGGCGATCACGATCAGCGCCAGCTGGCGGCTATAGAAGAACATTACGGCCAAAACAAAGATGGAGATCAGGCCGTCAAGCAGCGTTTCAATAAAGTTGTTAGTGAGGGTGCGCTGGATGGCTTCAGCGCCATCAAAGCGGGAAAGAATGTCGCCAAAGTAGCGCTTCTCAAAGAACGAAACCGGCAGCCGCACCAGATGGGAGAAAAGATTGGCATACCACTGCAATTTGAGCAACGTGCCGAAATAAAGAGTGGTCCAACTGCGCAACGCTCCCAGGAAAGATTGCAGGCCGATCAACAGCATGAAGCCGACGCCAAGGGTAAAGAGCAGGTCGCGGTCAAACGATGCGAGCACCTTGTCCACGGTGAGTTGCAGGAACAACGGGCTGATAATGGAGAATATTTCCAGAGCGGAAGCCAGGACAAAGATCTGCGCCAGCGCGCGCTTAAGGCCGGAGACGCGGCCAATGAGGTCGCGCAGACGGAGCGGGCGGCGCTCTTCACGCTGCACAAAGCTGGGTGTGGGAGTCAGTTCCAGCGCAACACCGGTAAAGTGGCGGCTGGCCTCAGCAAAGCTGACCCTGCGCGGCCCTACGGCGGGGTCATGCAGGTACACGTATTTCCGCGTGACTTTCTTCAGCACCACAAAATGTTCCATCTTCCAGTGCAGGATGCAGGGTGCTTTCAGGTAAGCCAGGTCTTCCAACTCCACGCGGAGAGGACGGCCAGTGAGATCAAGAGCGGCGGCGAACTTAATGATATGGTTCAGCGTTGCGCCGCGAAGGGAAACGGAGAAACGGTGCCGCAGCGCGGGCAGATCAACGCGCAGACCGTGATAGCCGGCGATCATGGCTAGGCAAGCCAAGCCACACTCCGCCGCCTCAGTCTGAAAGACCATCGGCAGTTTTTGTTCCCAGGAAAATTTCATCGTCTGCAAGTACCGCGCCCTATGTCCCTTTAACTTCCTGATCGTTCAAAAAACCACTTGATGAGAGGTTTATGCCCAAGCGGGATTTCCGCTTCCACTCTTACTCCCGCTTGTGTTGAAGGGTCCACTTGCATGCTCTGTGCCGCTTGTGGCGGGAGCGACACCTTAATTTTGTAAACCTGGATATTGTCCGAGGGGCCAGCCCGGACGAGATTCTTCTGAGAAAGTTCCTCTGGTTCCACAGGCGTTTGTGGGACTTCCAGTACCGTTCCCACCTGACGAGCAAACTTTGCCGAACAAGAATTACAGCGCAAAGTCAGGTGAGTGCCCATGTGCAGGCGATCAAGCAGGCTGGCGGGCACGTAGAGTTCAGCCCCCGCCGGGCCCGGATTTGAGAGACTGCTCGCGGTTATGATCCCCGGAACGCGCGCCCTCTCCGTGTATTGGCCAAGGAAGAGAAACCCCAGAACCGCTGCCGTGATCCCCAATGCAAACCAGCAAAGCAACATCAGGGAAAATGGACGGACGAGGATAATCTCGCCATAGAATTTTTGCTGTAGAGCGGCAATCGCTTCTGGACGGAACAGCGGCAGAGGCTCACCTTGATTGCTGTGGCTTTCCACTGAACCTCTTTCCACCGAACTTAGAGTCTTGCCGGGGGCAGGCATGCGCTTGTTCGCTCCGTATTAAACGAAGAATTAAATGGTACGGCGCGGGCAGTGGGAAAGGATAAAAAATCGCTTAGAAAAAACCGGAGCTGTTCCAAAATGGGAAGCGGGGAATTCAGGGTGCTTCAACGGGAACATGGGCATCGTATTCGTCTCAGTTTTCCCCGATTGGAGCCGACCTTAAAGACCTGCTTTGTTCTGACCTGGTTTGATGGTCCAATCCGAAAAATCTGTCCTATTTGGGAAAAGGGAACCGCTCTCAGAGAGCGTTCTTTATCTTAAGCGTGTGTAGCTGTACCCCGCGCATCAAAAATTGCGATGATCGAGGAGAACACCATGCAACTGTTGAAGCCTTCTACTGGGCTCCTGCTGTTCGTACTGGCTTTCGTATCGCTGCGAACATCTGCGCAACCACAGTGCCAGAATGGGAACAATTACTCTCTTTTGAAAGGGAGCTTTGGGTTCCATTTTCAGGCACAAATCCCGCAGGTCGTGCAGAACCAGGCAGTACTTCGCCCCGCCTCAGTAGTGGGGCAAGCAGTTTATTCGGGGGACGGCAAAGCGTATGTGTTGCTTAATGGGTCTGTAACGACCACCATCGGAAAGATTCAGGAGTTGCCGACTTTGGCTCTTACGGGAACGTACTGCATATATGGAAATGGCTGGGGGACGGCCTCATTTACTGATGACAAAGGCAATGTAGCATTGCTATTTCATTTCGTTGCGACAGGAAATGGGCAAGACCTTGAAACGCATCTCGTGAGGCCACAATCATTACAGTGGACTGCAACGTGTTCACAAAAGAAACTTTGACATAGCGCAGTGCAAAAGCTCTACATCTTGGAGAGCAAAAGTCGTTTAGCGAAGACAGAAGCCCCGGACAGCCGGGGTTTTTCATTTTGAACAGTATCTCTGGCTTGGTATCATTTTCTCAGCATGCCAGGTGATCCGGTAAAAAATACAGTCAAAGGCGCAATCGAAGCCATATATGGACCTCTTGAAAAGATGCTTCGGACTCTCGCTGGACCGGCAGCCGAAGAGATTGGTTTGAGCTTTAGGGATTCAGTTCAGGCATGGCGATTCAAAAGGCAGGTCCGGTTATTCGAGCAGGTCAAGAAAATCTGTGAGGGTGCCTGTATTGATCTACAAGCTGTGAAACTACCGTTACTGTTTAACATCGTCGATAAAGCAACCGTTGAAGAGGACGACGACCTGCAAGATATCTGGGCGAACATGCTCTCCAATGCTGCGGATCCAGAGCGCGCGTCATTAGTAACAACTGCTTTCCCGGAAATACTGAGACAGCTTTGCATAGACGAGGTGAGATTCCTGAATCGTGTATTTTCTGGGCGAGAAATCGAACGTGAGCCAAGCGTTGGTCATCTTTCTCCTGACGAGGCTGTCAAGAGATTAACCTATAGGCGCAATCTGCGACTTCGTACCATGCGTAAGTGGCTCATAAATGAAGTCGCTGAAAGGTTAGCAGCGGTGCACTTAGATAACCTTAAGAGGCTTGGATTGATCGAAGTGAATGAATCAACCCTCGTTTTCGAAAGAGAAGAGGATAGAACTCTCATGCACGCCATGAGATTTTTGAAGCCCGGGCAGTGTTCTTTGACAGCACTTGGTTATTCGTTCGCCGATGCATGTACCATTCCGCCACAAAAAACTATCAATTAGGCTATGTTTAATTAAAAGAATCGTTTATGACGAATCAAGGGTATAGGCATAGGATCCTTTCTATTACCAATTCCACTGGGTGACCGCCCAACCTTGCATTGATCGCGCCAGTCTTGGCATTCACCTTTGAGGTCATTCGAGCCTTAGCACGTCCGTCAGTAGCAGCGAATACAGACGCAACTGTGTTCTCAAGCTACAATCTGTTTCAAGAAAAGACTGATAGGAGAGGCTTAATATAACGAGCTCATGCGACCACGCTAGGCGCTGCAGCGCGCCTGGGCAGAATCTCACCGATGCGTCGGATTTGTGCGCCGACGCTCTTTAGCTTTTCTTCAATCCGCTCATAGCCGCGGTCAACGTGATAGACGCGGTCGATGATGGTTTCGCCATCGGCCACCAGCGCGGCGATGACGAGAGATGCTGAAGCGCGAAGGTCAGAGCATTGAACGGCGGCGGAGCTGAGAGGGGTCTTGCCGCGAACGATGGCGCGGCTGCCTTCTACCTTGATATTGGCGCCCATGCGGGCCAGTTCGCCGGCGTGCATGAAGCGGTTCTCAAAGATATTCTCAGTAATGAGCGAGGTGCCCTGTGCCTGGGTGGCCAGCGTCATGTATTGCGCCTGCATGTCCGTGGGGAAACCGGGGAATTCTTCCGTGGTGATATCGGCTGCTTGCAGTTGGTGGCCGTTGGTCACGCGCATGGAGTCTGTTCCGGCGGTGATGCTTACGCCGCACTCTTCCAGCTTTTGAATCAATGAGCCCAGGTGCGAGGGATCGCAACTGGTAAGCTGCAGGTCGCCACCGGTGAGGACGGCGGCAATCACAAAGGTGCCGGCTTCAATACGATCAGGAATGATCCTATGGCGTGCGCCGTGAAGCTTCTCCACGCCATGGATGCGGATGGTATGCGTCCCCGCGCCTGCGATCCTTGCGCCCATCTTAGTGAGCAGAGCAGCCAGGTCCACAACTTCAGGCTCGCGCGCGCAGTTTTCCATGATGGTTTCGCCTTCGGCGAGTGTTGCTGCCATCATGAGATCTTCAGTGCCGGTGACGGTGATCTTGTCAAAAATGATGTGGCCGCCGCGCAGCCGGTCCGCGCTGGCTTCAATATAGCCATGTTCCTGCTTGATGGATGCACCGAGCCGTTCCAGACCTTTGATGTGGAGATCGATAGGCCGCGCGCCAATGGCGCAGCCGCCGGGCTGAGAAACGCGGGCGCGTCCCATACGCGCGAGTAGCGGGCCCAGGACCAGCGTGGAAGCACGCATGGTCTTTACCAGTTCATACGCTGCTTCAGGATTGACAAGATTGTTGCAGGAAATCGTGGTGCGATGGGAAGCGCGGCCGTAGCCCAATTCAACATCAGCGCCCATTGAGACGAGCAGGTTGCGCTCCGTCTGAATGTCGCGGACGTCAGGAATATTTTCCAGTATTACGGGCTCATCGGTAAGGATGGCGGCGGCCATCGCCGGCAAAGCGGCATTCTTTGCGCCGCTGATTCGGACGCTTCCCACCAGGGGATTGCCACCACGAATTACGAATTTATCCATAAGAGACTCTGGCGCAACAGCCGTATTCCTGAAGTCAATCCGGATGGTCCGGCTACGCGAGACCGGCTTTCTGAAACCGGGATCGCCCACGGACAGCAGCGTCTCTGCCTTGCTGGAACTGCCATTCGGTGACTTGGGAACTAGCTTCATTTTAAATGACCCTGCGCGATCGCCTCTCGGACATTACCCTTAACGCTCTTGAGTCTTTTAACTGCCTGCGTGCGAGACAAACCGGTCTTCAACATAATCAGGGCTATGGCCACCTGATTGTCCGCCGCGTCAAGAGTTTTGGATGCAGTTTGGCGGTCAACGCCAGCAGCTTTTTCTAAAACATTCAGCCCACGTTCCATTAACTTATGATTCCTGGTATGGACATTCACCATCAGGTTGCCATAGATATACCCAAGACGGGCCATTGTTCCTGTAGTTAGCAGGTTCAGGGCCATTTTCTGTGCAGAACCGGCCTTCATGCGCGTTGACCCAGAAACGGCTTCCGGGCCTACGTCGATTACGATCTCAATATCAGCCAGAGCGCCCATTGGTGAGCCAGGATTGCAGACCACCGCGACGGTTTTGGCCCTTTTCTTGCGTGCGTGCTCCAGAGCGCCCAGGGTGTAGGGTGTTCGGCCACTGGCAGCAACTCCCACTACGACATCTTTTTTGCCCGGCTTGCGCTTGGCGATGTCTTTGCGCCCGCTAGAGCTGGAATCCTCACTGTATTCGTCAGCATGGCCCAGGGCTTTATTGCCTCCGGCAATCACATATTGAACGGTCGTTGGGTCGGTATTGAAGGTGGGAGGACACTCAGCGGCATCGAGCGCGGCAAGACGTCCGCTAGTGCCTGCGCCTACGTAAATCAGCCTTCCGCCGCTGCGAATCGCATCGGCAATGGCATCAATGGCCTGCGCGATTTGTGGCAAAGCAGTCTCCACGGCCGCGGCGACCTTCTTGTCTTCCTGATTGATGACGCGGGCAATTTCCAGCGCGGACATGGTATCGAGGGCGGAAGAGGCGAGGTTTTGCTGCTCTGTCCGAAGATCGCGAATAGTAGGTTTGCGAGGAGTCACGCCGTAAGTACCATAGTGAAGCGCTTCGATAACTGCATTGTGGAAAGCGGGCCGGAATTGCTTGATGGACTGCGAACCACGGTCCGGCCATGTTCGATTGGTTAACAGAGTGATAGAAAGTTGGCGATCAGGATCAATCCAGAGTGAGGTACCTGTATAGCCCAAATGGCCATAGGAGCGCGAGGAAAAATATTTTCCGGACTGAGACGGTTGGGAGGGTGTATCCCAGCCCAAAGTTCGCGAAGTACCGGGAGGAAAATCCTCTCGGCGGGTAAAAATTTCCAACGCGCGGCTTTGGACCAAAGGTGTTCCTCCCCGTAACATGCATTGTGCAAAAACTGACACGTCCAGGGAACTGGCAAAACAACCAGCATGCCCAGCTACCCCTCCCAGGACGGAAGCGTTTTCATCATTGACCTCACCCTGGATCAGGCGATGGCGGAAAATGCTGTCATCTTCTGTGGGCGGGATGGCAGGTTTCAGGTCTGGCGACGGGTTGAAGCAGGTGTGCGCAAGATTGAGTTTGGCGAAGATCTCACGGCGGCAGAACTGGTCCAAAGGCTCGCCAGAGAGCTTTTCCAGCGCCTGGCCCAGCAGGATGAAGCCGATGTCACTGTATTCGGCGCGTGAACCGGGCGCGGCGGTGAGTGGGACGCGGAGGGCTTGCTGGAGCAACTCGTCCTTATTATGGGCGGTCTGGAACAACTTAATATAGGCCGGCAGACCTGAGGAGTGCGCCAAAAGCATACGGAGCGTGATCTGGCGGCGGGCGTCTTTTTGTTTCGCGCTGTTGGCAGCGAATCCGGGCAGAAGATCGGCCAATGGCTGATCGAGTTTGAACAGATCGCGATCATACAAAATCATGCAGGCGGTGGCGGTGGCAAGAACCTTGGTGACCGAGGCCAGATCGTAGACCGTTCCAGCGGTTACGGCAGGGGATGTGGCGTCATAAGTGAAATTACCGAGGCCTTTGTGGGCGATGAGCTTGCCTTGATGGGCGATGGCGACGGCTGCGCCGGGGAAAGCGCGCTGTTCGATACCGGAACGCAGGACGTTAAAGGCACGCTGGAATTGTTCGTCCTGATGCTCGAACGATTGGGACAGCATGCTGTTGGTACTTTGGTGCAGAAAATCCCCTCGTGTTGCTTTTGTTTTCGGTTTATAACACACTCAGTTTACAGATGACATTCCCGCGCAAAGCCATTGGCTTCATTTCCATACTCATTTTGGCTGTCCAGGGTCTTTGGGCTGCTGGCGCGTCCGCGCCTGCCGCAAAAAAGAAGAAACCAGCGACGGAAGTAAAGGAAACGGCAAACTTCTCTCCGGTCGATCTGCTGGTGCAGGAGCAGATCAACGATCAGGCCATCACGGGAGCAGTGCTGGTGGTGGGACACGGCGGAAAGATCGTGCACCAAAAAGCTTTTGGGCTGCGCGCCACCTCGCCGCGTCCTGAGGCGATGACGCTGGACACGATTTTTGATCTGGCGTCGCTCACCAAAGTTGTGGCGACCACGCCGAGCGTGATGCGGCTGATCCAGTATGGGCAGGTGCGGCTGGATGAGCCGGTGGCGCATTACATCCCTGATTTCGGGATGAACGGAAAAGACGCGGTCACCGTGCGGCAGCTTTTGACGCACTATTCCGGGCTGCGGCCGGACATCGACTTGAATCCGTATTGGGTGGGACGCGATGCGGCGTTCCGGCTGGCGCACGAAGAGAAGCTGCAAGCGCCGCAAGGCTCCATCTTTATTTATAGCGATACAAATTTTATTGTGCTGGGCGAAATGGTGCAACGCCTTTCCAGCATGCCGCTGGACCAGTACGCGGCTGTGCATATCTTTCAGCCGCTGGGCATGAAGCACACACGCTTTCTGCCGCCGCCGGAATGGAAAAGCAAGATCGCGGAAACTTTTGCGCCCGACAGGAAGCAGATTCTGCGCGGCGTGGTGCATGATCCACGCGCAGACAGGATGGGCGGCGTGGCAGGACATGCGGGAGTTTTTTCCACTGCGGGCGATCTGGCTTTGTACGCGCAAGCGCTGATCAGCCGCAAGTCGATTTTGGATGGCGACATCATTGAAAAGATGACAACACCGCAACAACCGCCCAATGCCACCGAAGTTCGCGGGCTGGGCTGGGACATAGATTCTTCATTTTCGTCGAACCGTGGCGTGCTGCTGCCGGTGGGATCGTTTGGGCATACCGGGTACACCGGCACATCGATCTGGATCGATCCTTATACGGATACGTATGTAATCCTGCTGACGAATTCTGTTTTGCCGCGGCAGGGGCCAGCGATCATTTCTTTGCGGTCGCGTGTGGCCACGGCGGTGGCGGGAGTTCTGAAGCTGGATGTGACTTCTGCCAATCGGGAAAAACTGCTGGCGATTACCGGCTACAACGAATCGGCCTCGGCTTCACGGCATTTGGGAGCGCGCAACGGGCACGTGCTGGCTGGGATTGATGTTTTGGAGCAGGACAATTTTGCGTCGCTCAGGCAGGATAAGACGCAGATGACGATTGGCCTGTTGACGAACAACACCGGCGTGGACGGGCAGGGCAGAAGGACAATCGATGTGCTGGCATCAGCGCCGGGGATCAAGCTGGCGGCGATATTCGCGCCCGAGCACGGAATCTTTGGCGCGCAAGATGACTTGAACGTCCAGAATACGACCGACTCGGTGACGGGCGTTCCCGTGTATTCGATGTATGGCGGCACTGACGCGAAGAAGCGGCCACCGCTGGACGTGCTCAAAACGCTCGATGCGGTGGTCTTCGATATTCAGGATGCGGGCGCGCGGTTTTATACCTATCCGGCAACGCTGGGCTACCTGCTGGAAGCAGCGGCGCAGACAAATACAGAAGTGATCGTGCTGGACCGGCCAAACCCGGTGAATGGTTCATTTGTGCAGGGCCCAATGTCGCAGGCCGAGCTCACAAACTATAACAACTACCATCCCATACCTCTACGACACGGCATGACTCTGGGGGAACTGGCGGAACTTTACAACACAGAAAGAAAAATCGGTGCGCGACTGCGGGTGATTCCCATGCAAGGCTGGCTGCGGGGTGACTGGTTCGATTCAACCGGCATCGTGTGGGTGAACACCTCGCCCAATCTGCGCTCAGTGAATGAGGCTGAACTGTATCCGGGGGTGGCGATTATTGAGGGGACCAATGTTTCCGTAGGTCGCGGCACAGACACGCCGTTTGAAGTGATGGGCGCACCATGGATCGATGCACGCGCGCTTTCTGACTACATGAACGCGCGGCTGATTCCCGGCGTACGTTTTGTGCCGGTAACGTTTACTCCTGTCAGCGGGCCCT
>Ga0070734_10005012_pt1 | contig 12043 bp, 10 predicted proteins | sample Coa_R1_8_FD_66444 | JGI IMG/M metagenome (GOLD analysis project Ga0070734, IMG submission 66444) | Surface soil microbial communities from Centralia Pennsylvania, which are recovering from an underground coalmine fire - Coalmine... | ecosystem: Environmental > Terrestrial > Soil > Unclassified ...
CGCGCCTCGGCGGTAACGCGAAGCCGTACTCGTCCGCGAGGATCCGCAGCGCCTTCATCGTCTCGTCGTAGTTGTGCAGCGGCTCGCCCATGCCCATCAAGACGATGTTGAAGGTCGTGTCGCGCATGGAGAGCGCATCGGCGAGGACGCGGACCTGCCCGACGATTTCGCCCGCGGTCAGGTTGCGGACGAGGCCCATCTTGCCCGTCAGGCAGAAGGCGCACGCCATCGCGCAGCCGACCTGCGTCGAGATGCAGAAGGTCATCGACGGCGTGTCGGGGATGAAGACGGATTCGATCGTCCGGCCGTCGGCCAGACGCAGGAGGAATTTCTCCGTGCCGTCCACCGATTTCTCGCGGTGCGCGAGCGCGGGCGTCGACAGCGCGAATTCGTCGGCCAGCGTCTGACGCAACGCGCGCGAGAGATCGGTCATCGCGGCGGGATCGCTGGTGCCGCGCCGATACACCCAGCGGAAAACCTGCCCGGCATGAAAGCGCTGCTGGCCGCGCGCGGCCAGCGCCGCCTCGAGGTCGGTGCGCTCGAGCTCCGCGAGATCGACGGGCGTCGGAGAGGTCATGTTATAATGTGCATTCTAGCTCGTAATTCCTTCACACACAATGGTTTGCGGCATCGTACGCGACACGCTCGATAACGGCCTTCGCATCCTCACCGAGCAAATGACGCAGGTGCGGTCCATCAGCATCGGCGTGTGGCTGACGCGCGGATCGCGGCACGAGACGGCCGAGCGAAGCGGCATCGCGCATTTCGTCGAGCACATGCTCTTCAAGGGCACGGCGACGCGAACGGCCGAGGACATCGCGCAGCAGATCGATTCGATCGGCGGTCAGCTCGACGCGTTCACGGCGAAGGAGTACGCGAGCTACTACATCAAGGTTCTCGACGAGCATCTGCCGCTCGCCATCGACGTCCTCTCCGACATCGTGCGCAATCCGGCGTTCGCGCCCGACGACATCGAGCGCGAGAAAAAGGTCGTCGTCGAAGAAATCAAGATGGTCGAGGACACGCCCGACGACCTCGTCCACGAGATCTTCACGCAGGGGTTCTGGGAGAATCATCCGCTCGGCCGTCCGATTCTCGGGACGCGCGACACCGTGGAGTCGTTCAGTTCCGGCCTGCTGCGCGATTACTTCGGGAACGCGTACACGCCGCGCAACCTGATCGTGTCGGCCGTCGGCAACCTCGAGCACGCGCGGGTGCGTGAGCTGGTCGAGGAGAAATTCGGATCGCTGGCGTCCGGCGGTGAAACGGCCGACGATCAGCCGCCGCGCGTCGTCCCGCAGACGCTGATTCGCAACAAAGAGCTCGAGCAGAGCCACATCTGCGTCGGCGTCAGCAGCTATCCGCAGAACCACGACGACCGCTACGCGAGCTACGTGCTGAACACGCTGCTCGGCGGCTCGATGAGCTCGCGGCTATTTCAGAACATCCGCGAGAAGCGCGGGCTCGCCTACGCGGTGTTCAGCGGCCTCAGCGCGTATCGCGACGCCGGATCGTTCACGATCTATGCGGGCTGCTCGAACGAAGCGGTCGGCGAAGTGATCGATCTCGTCGTCGAAGAGCTGCGCGGCGTCAAGACGACCGCGGTGCCCGCGGCGGAGCTCCAGCGGTCCAAAGATCACCTCAAGGGCAGCCTGATGCTGAGCCTCGAGAACACCGCCAGCCGCATGTCGCACATCGCGCGGCAGGAAATCTATTTCGACCGGCAGTTCGGCCTCGACGAGACGCTGCAGGGCATCGAGCGCGTGACGGCGGACGATGTGCAGCGTGTGGCGAACGATTTGTTCAAGAACGGCTCGCTCGCGGCGACGGTGCTCGGCAACGTCAACGGCCTCAAGATTCCACGGGGGCGGCTCGACCTCGATTAGATGATTGCGCGCTATACGCACCCCGAGATGGGGCGGATCTGGAGCGACGAGCGGCGCTACGAGACGTGGCTGCTGGTCGAATCCGCTGCGGCCGAAGCGATGGCCGCGGCCGGCATCGTGCCGGCCGAAGCCGCGCGCGACATTCGCGAACGCGGCGCCTTCGACATCGCGCGCATCGACGAAATCGAAAAGACCACGCAGCACGACGTGATCGCGTTCACCACCGCGGTCGCGGAGAAAGTCGGACCCTCGGCGCGCTGGCTGCACTTCGGGATGACGTCGTCGGACGTCATCGACACGGCGCAGGCGCTGCAGATGTGCGAGGCGTGCGACATCCTCCTGCAGGATCTCGACGCGCTGTCCTCCGCGATTCGCGATCGCGCCGAAGAGCACCGCAGGACGCCGATGATCGGCCGGACGCACGGCGTCCACGCCGAGCCGATGACGTTCGGCGTGAAGCTCGCGCTGTGGTACGCGGAAGTGCAGCGCGACATCGAGCGCATCCGGCGCGCCCGCCAGGTGATCAACGTCGGAAAACTGTCGGGCGCGGTCGGGACCTTCGCGCATCTGCCGCCGGACATCGAGGCGGCCGTGTGCGCGCGGCTCGGTCTCGAGCCGGCGCCCGTGGCGTCGCAAGTGATCCAGCGCGATCGTCACGCCGAGCTGCTCTCGGCGATCGCGATCACCGGCGCGTCGCTCGAGCAGTTCGCGCTCGAGATTCGCGGCCTGCAGAAGACGGAGATCGGCGAGGTCGAGGAGCCGTTCGCGAAAGGGCAGAAGGGCTCGTCGGCGATGCCGCACAAGCGCAACCCGATCGGCTGCGAGCAGATCTGCGGCCTGGCGCGGCTGCTGCGCGGCAACGCGACGGCGGCGCTCGAGAACGTGGCGCTGTGGCACGAGCGCGACATCTCGCACTCGTCGGTCGAGCGCGTGATACTGCCCGACAGCTTCATCGCGCTCGACCACATGCTCCGTCGCTTCACGCGTATCGTCCGCGGCATGGTCGTGTATCCCGACCGGATGCTCGAGAATCTGAACCGCTCGCGGGGCGTGGTCTTTTCGGGCACGGTGTTGCTCGAGCTCGCGAAAAAGGGCGTGTCGCGCGAGCACGCGTACGAGTGGGTGCAGCGGAACGCGATGCGCTCGTTCGCCGAGCGGAAGGATTTCAAATCGCTCCTGGCCGCGGACCCCGACGTCAGCCGCGCGCTCACGGCCGCCGAGATCGATCGCGCGTTCGATCTCGACGAGCAGCTGAAACACGTCGACTTCATTTTCGCGAGAGTCTTCGCATGCGAGCCCGTGTCTTTGTCACGCTGAAGCCGTCGGTGTTCGACCCGCAGGGCCGCACGATCGCCGAGGCGCTGCATTCGATGGGGTACGGCGGCGTCGAGGACGTGCGCCAGGGCAAGTACTTCGAGCTGGACCTCGCGACCAACGAGGCGGCGCAGGCGAAGGCGCTCGCGGCCGAAGTCGCGGACCGTCTGCTGGCGAACCCGGTCATCGAGAGCTATCGCATCGAGATCGAATCATGACGTTTGCCGTCATCACGTTTCCCGGATCGAACTGCGACCAGGACGCGTATCGCGCCGCCAAGGACGTGCTCGGCCAGCAGGCCGAGTACATCTGGCACAAGGACACCGACCTGAAAGGCGCAGACGTCGTCATCCTGCCCGGCGGCTTCGCGCACGGCGACTACCTCCGCTGCGGCGCGATGGCGCGCTTTTCGCCCGTGATGAAGTCGGTGCAGGAGTTCGCCGCGAAGGGCGGACCGGTGCTCGGCATCTGCAACGGTTTTCAGGTGCTCCTCGAGGCGGGGCTGTTGCCCGGCGCGATGCTGCGCAACCGCAGCTTGAAGTTCCAATGCGAGCACGTGCACATCCGCGTGGAGCAGACCGACACGCCGTTCACGATGGCGTGCCGCGTCGGACAGGTGCTGCGCGTCCCCATCGCGCACGGCGAGGGGAACTACTTCGCCGAGCCGGACGTCATCGCGCGCCTCGAAGCGAACCGCCAGGTCGTCTTTCGTTACTCGACGCCCGACGGCCGCATCACCGACGAGGCGAACGCGAACGGATCGCTCGCGAACATCGCCGGTCTCTGCAACGAGCGGCGCAATGTCGTCGGCCTGATGCCGCACCCCGAGCGCGCGTGCGAATCGATTCTCGGCAGCCAGGACGGCCTCGTCCTGTTCGAGTCGGTGATGAAAGCGGTCGCGCACGCATGATCGATCCAACGACGCTCGAACGGCACGGGCTGAAGCCGGACGAGTACGAGCGCATCGTGTCGTTCCTCGGCCGCGAGCCGAACCTGACCGAGCTCGGCATCTTCTCGGTGATGTGGTCGGAGCACTGCAGCTACAAGAGCTCGCGCGTCCATCTGAAAACGCTGCCGACTCGTGGGCCGCAGGTGCTGCAGGGTCCGGGCGAGAACGCGGGCGCCGTCGACATCGGCGACGGGCTTGCCGCCGTCTTCAAGATCGAATCGCACAACCACCCGTCGTTCATCGAGCCGTACCAGGGCGCCGCGACGGGCGTCGGCGGCATCATCCGCGACATCTTCACGATGGGCGCGCGACCGATTGCACTGCTGAACTCGCTGCGCTTCGGCGACCTCGACGCGCCCGGCACGAAGCGCCTGCTCGAAGGCGTCGTCGCCGGCATCGCCGGGTACGGCAACAGCATCGGCATTCCGACCGTCGGCGGCGAGATCGCATTCGAGCCGTGCTACGCGGGCAATCCGCTCGTGAACGTGTTCTGTCTCGGCATCGCGAAGCACACCGACATCATCAAGGGCGTCGCGTCGGGCGTGGGCAACGCCGTCTACTACGTCGGCGCGAAAACCGGCCGCGACGGCATCCACGGCGCGACGATGGCGTCGGCGGAGTTCGACGAGAAGTCAGCCGAGAAGCGGCCCGCGGTGCAGGTCGGCGATCCGTTCATGGAGAAGCTGCTGCTCGAGGCGTGCCTCGAAGTGATGCAGACCGACGCGCTCGTCGGCATTCAGGACATGGGCGCCGCCGGCCTCACGTGCTCGACGACGGAGATGGGGTCGCGCGGCGGCGCCGGCGTCGACATCGACGTCACGCTCGTGCCGCAGCGCGAGACCGGCATGACGCCGTACGAGATCATGCTCTCGGAATCGCAGGAGCGCATGCTGCTCGTCGCCAAGCGCGGGCACGAAGCCGAGGTCGAGCGCATCTTCGAGAAATGGGATCTTCACGCCGTGCAAATCGGCGTCGTCACCGACGATGGCTTCCTGCGCGTGAAGGAACACGGCACGGTCGTCGCCGAGATCCCGAATCGCGCGCTGACGGACGAGGCGCCCGTCTATCAGCGGCCGATGGAGGAGCCCGCGTACCTCCACGAGGCCCAGCACCTCGACCTCGACGCGCTCCGCTCAGCCAGAGCGTCACGCGCCGAGGAACTGCTTGCGCTGCTGGAATCGCCGACGATCGGCAGCAAACACTGGGTCTACCGGCAGTACGACCACATGGTCCGCGCCGGTACGATCAACCTGCCGGGCCTGGGCGCGGGCGTCGTCCGTGTGCCGGGCACCGATCGCGCGCTCGCGCTGTCGGTCGACGGCAACGGCCGCTACTGCTATCTCGATCCGAAGCGCGGTGCGATGCTCGCGGTCGCCGAAGCGGCGCGCAACGTGGCGTGCGCCGGCGCGCGTCCGCTCGGCGCCACCAACTGCCTGAACTTCGGCAATCCCGAGAAGCGGCCGATCATGTGGCAGTTCGCGAAGGCGGTCGAGGGGATCGGCGAAGCGTGCCGTGCGCTCGGCGTCCCGATCACCGGCGGCAACGTCAGCCTGTACAACGAAACCGACGGCAACGCGATCTATCCCACGCCGATCATCGGGATTGTCGGACTGCTCGAGCACGCCGACCGCGTCGTCGCGCGCCGCTTTCGCGGGTCCGGTGATGCGCTCGTGCTGCTCGGCGACAGTGGCGGCGAGCTCGGCGGCAGCGAATACCTGAGGGTCGTGCACGGGCTCGTGCGCGGCGTGCCGCCGGCCATCGATCTCGACCGCGAGAAACGTCTGCAGGATGTGCTCGTCGCGCTCGCTGACGGCCGCCTGGTCCGCTCCGCGCATGACTGCTCGGACGGCGGCCTGGCGGTGACGCTTGCCGAGTGCTGTTTCGACACGAACGGCATCGGCGCCGAGGTCGAGATCGATCCGGTATCGGCCGGCTCGAACCAGGCGATTGCCTCAGCGGCGGCGCTCTTCGGCGAATCCGCGTCGCGTGTGCTCGTTTCCGTCTCGCCGGATGATGTCACGGCCGTGCTGCGGCGTGCGGCGGCGGCGGGTGTCAGCGCGACGATGATCGGGCAAACTGGAGGTAATCGGATCCGAATGGCGATCGCCGGCTCGACCGTGGTCGACGTGGCGGTGGATGTGGCCGAGCGGCGCTGGTCGTCCGCAATTGCGCGATACTTTGCCAGGCAGGTGGCCTGAAACGGGACCCATGTTCGACAAGTTGAAAGAAGAGTGCGGTGTCTTCGGCATCTTCGGTCACCCCGAGGCGTCGAACATGACGTACCTCGGGCTCTACGCGCTGCAGCATCGCGGTCAGGAGAGCGCCGGGATCGCCGCGTCCGACGGCGAGCGGGTGCGTGTCTCGCGCGCGATGGGGTACGTCGCCGACATCTTCGACAGCCGTCAGCTGTCCGAACTGCCCGGCATGCGGGCCATCGGGCACGTCCGCTACTCGACCGCCGGCGACAGCGCGCTCGCAAACGCGCAGCCGATTCTGATCGACTGCGCCCACGGCCAAATCGCGCTCTGTCACAACGGCAACCTCGTCAACGCCAAGGAACTGCGCGAGGAGCTCGTGCGGGAAGGATCGATCTTCCAGTCGACGAGCGACACGGAAGTCATCCTCCACCTTTACGCGAGATCGCGCGCGCATACGGCCGAGGACGCGATCATCGAATCGGTGGCGCAGGCGAAGGGCGCTTTCTCGCTCGTGATGCTGACGCGCGATCGACTCGTCGCCGTCCGCGATCCGCACGGCTTCCGTCCACTTGCGCTCGGCCGTCTCGACGGCGCGTACGTCGTCTGCTCCGAGACATGCGCGATGGATCTGATCGGCGCCACGTACGAACGAGACGTGGAGCCGGGCGAAGTGCTGATCATCTCGGAGAGCGGCGTGCGATCGGTGAAGCCGTTCCCGCCGGCGGCGCTCGCGCACTGCATCTTCGAGCACGTGTATTTCGCGCGGCCCGACAGCTACGTGTTCGGCAAGAGCGTCAACGAGGTGCGGACCGAGTTGGGCCGCGTGCTCGCGCGCGAGCAGCCCGTGCCGGCCGACGTCGTCGTACCGGTGCCCGACTCCGGTGTGTGCGCGGCGATGGGTTTTGCCGAGCAGTCCGGCGTGCCGCTGCGCATGGGGCTGATTCGCAACCACTACGTCGGTCGCACCTTCATCGAGCCGCAGTCGTCGATCCGCCATTTCGGCGTGCGCGTGAAGCTGAATCCGGTCAAGGCGATTCTCGAGGGGCAGCGCGTCGTCCTCGTCGACGATTCGATCGTGCGGGGCACGACGAGCCGGAAGATCGTGCGGATGGTGCGCGCGACGGGCGCGAGGGAAGTGCACGTGCGCATCAGCTGTCCGCCGACGATTTCGCCCTGCTTTTACGGCGTCGACACGCCGCGGAAGTCGGAGCTCATCGCCGCCACGCATACGCTCGACGAGATCCGCGACTTCATCGAGGCCGACAGCGTCGCGTACCTGACAATCGACGGCTTGCTCAGCGCCGTCGGCTCGCAGCGGAATTCGTACTGCACGTCGTGCTACACCGGCGTGTACCCGGTCGACTTTCCGCGCGATCAGGCCAGCTACCTGCAGCTGGTACTGAAGCTCGATAAAGAGAAGGAAGTCGTCGCGAACTGATGGGGCGTCGCCGCACTCCACGACGGACGACGGCGAGCGCATGCAGAGGATGTGTGGTCCTCTACGTCGTGGCTGTCCTCTGTGGTGGCGCGCGGCTCCGCGCGCAAGAACCGGCAGCGCCGCAGGCCGTCTCTCCCGCGCAGCTCAAAGCCGCCATCGACAAGCTTGGCGATCTCGACTACACGACGCGCACGAACGCGTCGCGGCTCGTCCGCCGCACGCCGGCGTCGCAGGCGGTGCCCGCGCTGGCCGGCGCGGTGTCGGATCATGCCGACGGCTACGTCCGGTATCGTGCGCTGGTGCTGCTGACCGGCTTCAACGATCCGCGCGCGAAGGACTCGATGCGCGAGTCGCTCGCCAGCCCGAACGATCGGCTGCGCGCCGTCGCGTACAGCTTCTACGAGCACAATCCCGATCTGGCGATGCTGCCGCAGTTCGTGAAGGCGCTCGACACCGAACAAGGGGAATTCGTACGGCCTGCGCTCGTGCGCGCGCTGGCGGCGACGGCGGCGTCGGGGAGCGGGGCACCGGTGACGCAGGCGCGCCAGGCGCTCGTGCGCGACGTCACGCGCGGCGAAGATTACTTCCGCAGCACGGTCATCGAGGCGCTCGGCGATTATAAGGCGTCGTACGCGTACGACGCCATCACCGGCGTCGCGAAACTCGACGGACCGCTGCAGGACGATGCGGCGCTGGCGCTGGGCAGGATCGGCGACAAGCGCGCGCTCGAGACCCTCGCGCAGCTGCAGCGCAGCGCACCGCGACAGGCGCAGCCGTCGATCGCGACCGCCATCTGTCTGCTCGACGTCAACTGCAGCTCGCACGAGAACTACCTGACCGAGGTGCTGCGGTTCACCGAGAAGAACGCCGGATTCCAGGAACTGCTGCGCGCCGCCGCCGCCGGACTCGGCGCGCTCGGCGTCGCCGGTCACACCGAAGCGGCGACGACGCTGTTCGAGATCGGCGTCCCGGCGAAAGAAGATTTTCTGCGCGCCCCCATCGCGCTGGCGCTCGGCACGATCGCGCTGCGTAACACGCCAGTGATGCTGACGCTGCTCGAACAGGACGAGCATCGCGACGCCTCGCTGTCGCTGCTCGCGGAGGGCTTCGACATGCTCGAAGAGGACCTCGACAAAGAACGCTTCTTTGCGCTGGTGCGCCGCACGTACTGGGATTCGCCCGACGGATCGCCGCGCCGCGCCCTCATGCAGACGATCATCGGCAAGCTCGATTTCTGATGGATTACCGGCAATCGGGCGTCGACATCGACGCCGGCAACGAAACCGTTCGCCGCATCACATCGCTCGCGCGATCGACCTTCACGCCTGGCGTGCTGTCCGACATCGGATCGTTCGGCGGCCTCTTCCGCCTCGATCGCGATCGTTTCAAGGAGCCGGTCCTCGTCTCGAGCGCGGACGGCGTCGGCACGAAGCTGAAGGTGGCGTTCATGACCGGACGCCACGACACGATCGGTGCGGATCTGGTCAACCACTGCGTCAACGACATCCTGGTGCAGGGCGCCGAGCCGTTGTTCTTCCTCGACTATCTCGCGACCGGCAAGCTCTCGCCCGAAGTCGCCGAGCAAGTGGTGACGGGCGTCGCGCGCGCGTGCCGTGAAAACGGCTGCGCGCTCGTCGGCGGCGAGACGGCGGAGATGCCGGGCTTCTACGCCGACGGCGAGTACGACATCGCCGGCTTCATCGTCGGCGTCGTCGACCGCGTGAAGCTCGTCGACGGCCATGCGATCGTCCCAGGTGACGTGCTGATCGGCCTGCCGTCGAGCGGGCTGCACACGAACGGCTACTCGCTCGCGCGCCGTGTCTTCTTCGAGATGGCGCAGTGGAAGCCCGAGACGTTCGTCAAGGAGCTGAACACGACGATCGGCGACGCGTTGCTCGCGACGCATCGATCGTATCTGCCGCTGGTGCGTCCGCTGCTCGACGGCGGCCACGTCAAAGGCCTCGCGCACGTGACCGGCGGCGGCATCACCGAAAACCTGCCGCGCATTCTGCCGGACGGTTGCGCCGCGGAGATCGATCGCCACGCGTGGAAGGTGCCGCCGATCTTCCGTTTGCTGCAGCAGCATGGCCGCGTGCCGGACGCGGAGATGTTCCGCGCGTTCAACATGGGCGTCGGTCTTGTCGTCGTCTGCGCTGCGCGAGAGGCGGACCAGGTGATCAACATGGTGACGCAGATCGGCGAGCCCGGTGCGTTTCGCCTCGGGTTCATCGTCGCCGGTCACGGCGCCGTCAGCTACCGGTAGGCGGTACGTGGGGGACGGGTGCTCGTACGGGGACGGGTGCCTGTACGGGGGACGGGTGCTCGGTACCCGCCACGACCTACCTGCGATTAAGCGATTCGAGCCAGTCAGTCGGAACGGGGAATGGCCAATCACTCAGCAGCGGTTGCGCGCAATGGTTCTGCCGTCGCCACAGGCTGCACCAGCGCCACAACTCCGCACGCTCGACGATGCCGGCTGCCAGCGCGTTGCGTTCAACATACCGCAGCGTGTTCAGCAGATGCTCGTCGCTTTCGATTGGGACGGCTTTGTACCGGTCCTGATAGACGTGACCCGTTCCTTCCGTCCCGCGCTGCCGGTGCCATAACTGGGCGTGACGCATGGTCAGCCGATGCATGAACTTCGGAACATCGGACTCCGGCAACGGCCAGACGACAAAGTGCCAGTGCGTACGCATGGCAGAATATGCCAATACCCGAATGGCCTCGCACGGCAGAATCTGCCCGATCAGATCTTCAAACGCGGCGAATTCGGAGTCGTTTTCGAACAGCGTTCCGCGTCTAACTCCTCGGTTGAACAGGTGATACGGACAGTTCTCTGTTCGACCTCGCGATCGGCGTGGCATATGAGTGCATCTACGCCCGGCAACTTGGATGCCGTCGTCTGACACCCGTCCGCGGACCGGTACGAGCACCCGTCCCCCGTACAGTACGGGCACCCGTCCCCGTATCGGCGTTCTGATTTCCGGACGCGGATCGAACCTGCAGGCGATCGTCGACGCCGTGCGATCCGGCGCGATCGATGCTGACGTCGCGGTGGTGATCTCGAACCGCGCCGACGCCGCGGGTCTGGCGCGCGCGCGCGCGGCCGGCATCGACGCGCTGCACCTGAACCCACGCGATTTCACCAATCGCGACGCGTACGATCGCGCGCTCGCCGACGCCTTGCGCGCGCGCCGCGTGACGCTCGTGTGCCTCGCCGGGTACATGCGCCTCGTCGGCGTGCCGCTGCTCGAAGCGTTTCCCAATCGCATTCTCAACATCCACCCGTCGCTGTTGCCGGCGTTCCGCGGCCTCGACGCGCAGAAGCAGGCGCTCGAACACGGCGTCACGATCAGCGGCGCCACGGTCCACATCGTCAACGCCGATCTGGACGCCGGACCGATCGTGATGCAAGCCGCCGTGCCGGTCCTGCCGGGCGATACGGTGGAGTCGTTGTCCGCGCGGATCCTCGTCGAGGAACACCGGATCTACCCGCTCGCCATCGCCCGCGTACTGGGCGCGTCGATCGAGCCGCCAGCCGCCGTCCGCCAGTCGCGACCCGCCAGCGGCCAGTCGCCGGAAGACGCGCTCGTCGCGGCGATCCCGTTCGCGAGGGACGAAACGTTTCGGATCGTTCAGCTCCGCGCTGGCGACGACCCGCTCACGCAGCGACTGCGCGAAGCGTTTCCGCACGCGACGATCAAAACGTTTCCCGATCCGTTTGACGTTGCGGCGCTGACGTGGTGGGATGCGCTGTTCGGTGCCGATCTCGTTGTCGCGCCGTTCGTGATGCCGACGCTGACCGACGCGAAGACGCAGTACCTCTACAAGGCGATCGCCGATCGCCTGTCACCGCGTGGCGGCGTCGTCGTCGCCGATCGCGTGGAGGCGATCGGTCCCGTGTTGCATCACTTGATGTGGCTGCGGCACGCCGGCTTCGCGGACGTCGATGTGCGGTGGATGGCGGATGCCGCGGTCGTGTTCTCCGGCTTCAGGCCGCGCCCGGCGTCTGCGCTCGCGTCCACATCCGCCACGACACCAGAGCGGCGGTGACGATCACCAGCGCGATTTCGACGCCGCGCAGCCACTCGAAATGCCTGACGCGGCCGTTCTCGCACAGCCACGGTATCTGGGCCGCCACGAGCGCCGCGCTCGCGAGGATCCGCGGCCGTCGATCGAGCCGGTCGAGCGCGAACGCGGTGCACGCCAGCACGTACGGATAGGCAGCCGCGACGACGCGCTGCGTGTCGCTCGCGAA
>Ga0070734_10005013_pt1 | contig 12043 bp, 15 predicted proteins | sample Coa_R1_8_FD_66444 | JGI IMG/M metagenome (GOLD analysis project Ga0070734, IMG submission 66444) | Surface soil microbial communities from Centralia Pennsylvania, which are recovering from an underground coalmine fire - Coalmine... | ecosystem: Environmental > Terrestrial > Soil > Unclassified ...
ATGACGATGACGACCAGAAGCTCGATGAGGGTGAAGCCCTCTTCCGAGCTCAGCCGCGTCCTGATGCGATCGAACAAGGTTGACCCCCTCCGACGTTTCTGACGTTTCCGCTCTCATCGGCACCGGCCCTCGCCCGCCGTAACCCGAACGAGTGAACGCAGGACCTGCCGGCGCTACTACTTGGCGCCGGAAACGATGAACGCGACGAGATCGTTGAGCTGCGTCGACGTCAGGCTCGTGCCGAAGTTGCCGGGCATCCCGGACGGCTTCGAGAAGCCCTTCGCGATGTAGGCGTTCGGGTCGACGATCGACTGCTTGATGAATGCGGCGAGCGGCATGCCCGCAGTCTTCGCGTCGGACGTGGGCGCGGTGTCGAGGTTCGGCCCGAACGTCCCGTTCGACCCGGCGGGGGTGAACGTGTGGCAGCTGGCGCAGCCGGCCGACGCGAAGTCCGCCTTGCCGGCGGCTGCGTTCCCGCCCGGCGAACTGCTCGTTGTCGTCGGCGTGGAGGTCGTCGTCGGAGTGGTGACGGTCCCGGGCATCGACGTCGAGGTCACAGTGACCGTCGCCGGAGGCTTGCCGAGAGACGTGTAGTGCCCAACCGCGTACCCCGCGAAGGCAGCCGGGAAGAGGAGCGCGACGAACAGGATCCAGAGGAGAACCTCGCTCGTCGAGGTCCACGGATTCTTTCTCCGGCGCGCCACGGTGGGAGGCTATCCCACTCGCCGGAGGCGGCGTCGCAACTACATTCGCGTCCATGCTCGTGCGCTGGACGACCCCCGCCGCCGGCGAGCCGGTCGATGTCGAGACGGCACGCCGCTTGGCTGTGCGCGCTCAGGCGCTCGACGGCTCGGCGAGCTCGGTGCTCCAGACCGTACGACGGCTCGGCTTCCTCCAGCTCGATCCGATCTCGACGGTCGCGCCGCCGCAACAGCTCGTTCTCTGGAGCCGGCTCGGCGCGTTCGACACCGCAGAGCTCGACCGCCTTCTCTGGGAGGAGCGGAAGCTCGTGGAGTGGAGCGCCTTCGTCTATCCCATCGAGGATCTTCCGATTCTCAAGGCGTTCATGCGGCGCACGGACCGGCCGTGGGACGTGCGCCGGCGCGCCTGGCTGAAGGGAAACGCCGCGTTCCGCCGCTACGTCCTCAAGGAGCTTCGCGAGCGCGGGCCGCTCCTGTCCCGCGAGATCGAGACGCACACGAGCCGCCGCAGCGCAGAGCGACACGACTGGTGGGGCTCGCGGCAGATGGGTCTCATGCTCGAGATCCTCGGTGACCTCGGCGAGGTCGCGGTCGTCGGCCGCCGTGGCAAGCAGCGCGTCTGGGATCTCGCCGAGCGGTGGTACCCGGATGTGAAGCCTCTGCCGGTGAAGACCGCAGTCGCGATGTGGGACGAGCAGCGGTTCCGCTCGATCGGCGTGCGGCTCGAGCGCGGGAGACTCGTCGCGCACCCGGCGGCGACCGACGGCGACATCCCCGACCGCATCACGTTCCTCTCCCCCTTCGACCGGCTCGTCCACGACCGCGCCCGCACCGAGGCGCTCTGGGACTTCTACTACCGCCTCGAGATGTACGTGCCGGCGGCAAAACGCGAGTACGGCTACTACGTCCTCCCGATCCTCCACGGCGACCGGCTCGTGGGGCGGATCGAGCCAGTGTTCGACCGCAAGACGAAGACGCTGGCGGTCAAGGGGCTGTGGTGGGAGAAGGGTCAGAAGCCGCTCGACCTCGACGAGCCGCTCGCGCGCCTCGCGAACTTCCTCGGAGCGGAGCGCGTCGTGTGAGCGTCTACGACGACATGGCGCGCACGTACGCCGTGCATGCGGGTGACAGCGCGTACAACGCGCACTACGACCGGCCGGCCGTGCTCGAGCTCGTCGGCAACGTGGCGGGGAAGCGCGTTGTCGACGCCGGCTGCGGGCCCGGGCTCTACGCCGAGGAGTTACTCGCGCGCGGCGCGGATCTCGTCGCGCTCGACGCCTCGGCGGAGATGGTGGCCATAGCCCGGGAGCGACTCGGATCGCGCGCGCACGTGCTGCACGCCAACCTGAACGACCCGCTCCCGTTCGCGGCGGACGAGTTCGACCTGATCGTCAGCGCGCTCGTCATCCACCACGTCGACGATCGCCCCGCGTGCTTCCGCGAGTTCTTCCGGGCACTGAAGCCCGGCGGCAGGGCCGTCGTGTCGACCCAGCACCCGACGACGGACTGGCTCCGGAAAGGCGGCTCCTACTTCGACGTCAAGGAGGAAGAAGACGTCTGGCACCGGGGCGACGTCGAGTTCACCGTCCACTTCTGGCGCGAGCCGCTGACGGCTCTCTGCGCAGCGGCCACGGACGCGGGCTTCCTCATCGACCGCCTCGTCGAACCGCTCCCGGCGCCCTCGATGCGCGAGCGGTTTCCGGAGGACTGGGAGAAGCTTCACCGCGAACCCGGCTTCCTCGTGCTGCGCGTCGTGAAGCCCCGCGACACCTAGACTCGCCTTATGGACTTCGAGACGCGCGCGATTCACGAGGGGCAGGAGCCGGACCCCGCGACCGGGGCGATCATCACTCCGATCTACCAGACGTCGACCTACGTGCAGGACGAGGTCGGCGTGCACAAGGGGTTCGACTACTCGCGCGTCGCGAACCCGACGCGCAAGGCGCTCGAGACGGCGCTCGCCTCGCTCGAGTCGGCCGCGCACGGCGTTGCGTACTCGTCCGGGCTCGGCGCGACGACGACGCTCATGCATTTCCTGAATCCCGGCGACCGCGTCGTCCTCATCGCCGACGTGTACGGCGGCGTGTACCGGATGACCTCCCTCGTGTACGAACCGAAGGGCTACCGCTTCGAGTACCTGCCGGCGGAAGAGTTCGGGAACCTCGCGGCGCATCTCGACGAGTCGACGCGCATGGTGTGGATCGAGACGCCGTCGAACCCGGTGCTCAACATCGTCGACATCGTCGCCGCGGCCGAGGCGACGCACTCGGTCGGCGCGATGCTCGTCGTCGACAACACGTTCGCGACCCCGTATCTCCAGCGCCCGCTCGAGCTCGGCGCCGACGTCGTCGTCCACTCCACGACCAAGTACCTCGGCGGCCACTCCGATGTCGTCGGCGGTTTCGCGGCGACGAACGACGACGCGATCGCGGAGAAGCTCCGGTTCCTCCAGAAGTCGCTCGGAGCCGTCCCGGGCCCGTTCGACAGTTGGCTCGTTCTCCGCGGCCTGAAGACGCTCGCAGTGCGGATGCGCCAGCACTGCGAGAACGCGATCGCGGTCGCCGCGATGCTCGAGCGGCACCCGCGCGTCGAGCGCGTCCTGTACCCCGGCCTGCCGCATCACCCCGGCCACACGATCGCTGCGCATCAGATGCGCAACTTCGGCGGCATGGTCTCGTTCCTCGCCGCCTCGCCCGAGGAAGCAGCGCGGATCGCCGGCGCGACGAAGCTCTTCCAGCTCGCCGAGTCCCTCGGCGGCGTCGAGAGCCTCATCGAGGTGCCGCACCGGATGACGCACGCAGCCACGGCCGAGGCGCCGTTCGCCGCGCCGCCGAATCTCGTCCGTCTGAGCGTGGGGATCGAGTCGGCGCAGGATCTCGTCGACGATCTCGAACGCGCCCTCGCGGGATGACGGACGTCGTTTTCGTCGAGATCCCCGCCGGCTCGCGGAACAAGTACGAGTTCGACGAGGAGCTCGGCGGCATCGTCCTCGACCGGCGGCTCTTCACGGCGATGACGTATCCGGGCGACTACGGCTTCGTCGAGGGCACGCTCGGGGAGGACGGCGATCCGCTCGATGCGCTCGTCCTCGTCTCCGACCCGACCTTCCCCGGCTGCCGGATTCGCGTGCGCACGATCGGCGTCTTCCACATGGCCGACGAGAAGGGCCCCGACGAGAAGATCCTCTGCGTCCCGCTCGGCGACCCCGCGTTCGAGCGCGTCGCCGACATCCACGACGTCCAGAACGAGCTGCGCGACGAGATCGAGCACTTCTTCCAGCGATACAAGGATCTCGAGCCCGACAAGAAGACGGAAACGGGCGGCTGGGGGAATCGCAGCGAAGCGGAGCGGATCCTCTCCACCGCGCGCGAGCGCAAGAGCGGCTAGCCCGGTGGCCGCGCCCGACCCGATCGATCTCCTCCACCTCGGTCGCGAGCACGTCATCGCGAGCTACCTCCTCGAGACGACCGACGGCCCTGCGCTCGTCGACTGCGGGCCGGCGACGACGATCGACGCGCTCGAGGCCGGGCTCGCCGCACGGGGGCTGGCGCTGACCGACGTCCGGCACCTGCTGCTGACGCACATCCACCTCGACCACGCCGGCGCGGCGGGCGTGCTCGCGCGCAAGCATCCCGGTCTGCAGGTGCACGTCTCCCCAATCGGCGCGCCGCATCTCGTCGAGCCCGAGCGGCTGGAGAAGAGCGCACGCCGGCTGTACGGCGACATCTTCGACTCGCTCTGGGGCGAGCTGGCGCCGGTGCCGGAGGAGAACGTCCGCGCCCTCGATGGCCCGGTCGTCGGCCTCGACTCCTTCCCCACGCCGGGCCACGCGTCGCATCACGTCTGCTACCTCGACCCCGACGGCACGCTGTACGCCGGCGACGCGTGCGGCGTGCGCGTCCTTCCCGGCCGCTCCGTGATGCCGCCCACGCCGCCGCCGGACACCGACGTCGCCGCGTGGCAAGCGTCGCTCGACGACATCGAGCGGCGGAAGCCCGAACGGCTCGCGCTCATCCACTTCGGCGTCGCGGAGGACGTCACCCGGCATCTCGAGGAGCTCGAGCTGCGACTGCTCGACTGGGCCGAGTCGGTCGAAGGAGGGGCGACGGAGGAGGAGTTCGTCGAGTACGCCCTCGCCGAGCTCGCCGACTCGGGCGAGGACGCCGACTCGTTCACGCAGGCGATGCCGCTGTGGCAGTCGTACCGCGGCCTGGCGCGCTGGGCCGAGAAGCGGGCGGAGAGGTAGGTTCCTGCCATGCCGGCCGTCCCCGTCCCGCCCGAGATCGACGAGTTCCTCGCGGCCGCGAATCCTGCGGTCGTCGGCACCGTCAGCCCGCGCGGCACGGCCCACACCGCGGCGACGTGGTACGACTGGGAAGACGGGCGCGTCCTCCTGAACATGGACGAGACGCGACTGCGGCTCGCCTATCTACGCGAGAACCCGTCCGTCTCGCTCACGGTCCTCGCGGCGAACGACTGGTACCGGCACGTCACGCTGCTCGGGCGCGTCGCCTCGATCGAGGAGGACGAAGGCCTGCGCGACATCGACCGGCTGTCGATCCGCTACACGGGGCACCCGCACGGGAACCGCGAGAGCGGGCGCTACACGGCGTGGATGGAGCCGGAGCGCTGGACAAGCTGGCCTCTTCCCCTACCATCCTAGGTATGAAAACGGGGTCGGTCGCCGTCGCGGCTCTGGTCTGCGCGACGGTCATCTTCGCGCCCACGACCCACGCCGCCGCCCAGCGCTGCGGTTGGGGCCCGCACCCGGCGCGGATGACGGTGAAGGTTCTTCGCATGTACAACCAGCCGATCGGCTGGCAGGACTGCGACCTCGCGATGGGGCCGATCTGGGATCCGGCGTATCCGGCACGCCCGGGCTACGGCGGGACGATGGTGATGGACGGCCATGACGTGACTCCGGTCCCGGGGTACGGCGCGCACGGCCCGTTCTACCGGCTCTATCTGCTGCGGCCGGGCGACCTGGCGACGATCACGTACAAGCACGTGCACTACACGTACCAATTCGTCACGAAGCCCTGGGCAAAGCGGCAGTGCGCCTCGCAGAAAGTCAACAATGATCCCGCCCGGCTCGACGGCGAGGCGATGTGCCTCGGCAACGCCAAGCCGATCAAGAACTGGAACGTCGAAGGCTTCTACATCCGGTGCTGCTGGCCCCGCTACACGCGCGAGAAGTTCCTCTACGAGCGGGCCGTGCTAATCCACTCGAAGCCGGTCTGACGCAAGCGCGGTTTCGCCCTCGTTGAGCTCCTCGGTCTCGACGATCCAGAGCGGCCCGTCGGCGCACTCGACCCGGGTGGCGCCCTCGACCTCGGTTAGCGACGTGGCGAGGACACGGACGGGCGAGCCGTCGATCTCGAGGACTGCACCCTTCAGCCCGCCGTCGACGCGCATGCCGTAGCGCCAGGCCCAGACGAGCCGGTGCGCTTCGTCGGCCGTTCGCGCCGGATCGAGCCACACGGCGTCGTCGTCGAAGAACGTCTCGTACGAACCGGAGCCTTCGGCCTGCATCGTCCCGCTGTCGCCTGCTTCCAGCTTGGCTAGCGCCTCCGCGAGCGCCTCGGCGACGATCGGGCCGGTCCTCGGGAAGAACACGTCCGGCGGCTCGAACTCGTCACCGAACGGGATAGGGCGCTGGACGAGGATCGGGCCGGTGTCGAGCTCTGCGTCCATCTTGTGGAACGTGATGCCGTACCCGCTGTCGCCCGCCCGGATCGCCCACGCGACCGGAGTCGGCCCCCGATGAAGCGGAAGCAGCGACGGGTGACCATTGAGCCAACCATGCGTCGGCACCGCCAGGGCGTCGGGCGGGATCTTCCAGGGGAAGCCCAGACAGACGACCAGATCGGGCTCCATCGAGCGAAGGAGCGGCGCGATGTCGCTGCGCTTCGCGGGCATGAGGACGTTGAGGTCGGCCGGCGCCGCCGCCAGGAGATCGGCGGTTCCCGGCATCGGGCCGGTGTGCCCGGAGCCGCGCCACGTCAGGAGCGCAACCGGCTGGTGACCCGCCTCGCGGAGCACGGCATCGAAGCCGATCAGCACCGGCGGGATCATGGTGGTGATGACGACGCGCCAGCTCATTGGTCGCGGAGGATCCTCGCACCCGACGACTGGTTCCGCGCCTTGACGACGATCTCGTCGACGTTCGCGCGCCACGGCCGCGTGAGGGCGAAGAGGACGCAGTCCACGACATCGTCGACCTGGAGCGGCTCGACGCCCCGGTAGACCGCGGCCGCCTTCTCCTCGTCGCCCTTGAAGCGGACGAGCGAGAACTCCGTGCCCTCGACGAGCCCCGCGTCGACGGTCGTGACCCGGATGGGCCGGCCGAGCAGATCCTCGCGCAGCGCGTAGGTGAAGCCGCGCTCGGCGAACTTCGCCGTGATGTACGACGCGCCGCCTTCGTAGGCGGCGCGCCCCGCGACCGAGCCGATGTTGACGATGTGGCTCTGGTCGGAGAAGTGCGGTAGGCACAGGCGCGTCATGCGGAGCAGCCCGGCGACGTTCGTGCCGAGCACCCACGCCTCGTCCTCGTCGCTCGACTCGTCGAACGGGGCGCGACCGAGCGCCCCGCCGGCGTTGTTGACGAGGATGTCGAGGCCTCCGAGACGCTCAACCGCTTCGGCGACGAACCGGGCGGAGCTCTCGGGATCCGTCACGTCGAGCGGGAGCGCGACCTCGGTCTCGACGCGCTCGACCCGTCTGGCTCCGCCGGCCACACGCACGCCCGCGGCAGCGAGAGCGCGCGCCGTCGCGTGCCCAATTCCCGACGACGCCCCCGTCACGATCGCGCGTTTCCCGGTCAGCTCCACGAGCGTGACTCTACGTGCGTAACCCGATGAGCGACTTCGCCGTTGTCCTCTCGCGAACCCGAACTGGTGGAAAGGAGGGGACCTCGATGCTGCTACTCGTGCTCTTGGCGCTGCTGGCGATTGTCGCCTTCGGCATCGGATTCACGATCCACTGGCTGTTCATCGTCGCCGTTGTGCTCGCCCTGATCTGGGTGATCGCCATGTTCACCGGCGGCTTTGGCCGCACCGGCGCGCGGCGCTGGTAACCGGCTAGGCCGGACAGGATCCAAGGATGAGCCGGGCGGCCCATTGCGGGTCGCCCGGCTGTGTGTCACCGTGGCGGCGTGTCCCAGTCGGTCATCCTCCTTTGGATCCTCGCCCTCCTCGTCCTCGAGATCCAGCACCTCAAGTGGATCTGGTGGGAGTACTGGGACTGCCGCGGCTGCGGCGTGAAGCACAAAGACTGCGCGTGCGGCAAGACCCCGGTGTGGGTCATGCACCTCTAGAGCAGCGCAGCCTCTACCCTGAACCGCGCTGCCCCCATCGACTAGCGGTCCAGGTCGCGGCCCTTTCAAGGCCGTAGCACGGGTTCGAATCCCGTTGGGGGCACTTCGGCTCTGATAGCTGAGCGGAAACCGCACCGTTGAGCCAACCAGGCGTGCCACGGGGGTCGCCCGTGACCGCCCCGTGCTGGCCACCGTGCTGACGGAGGTTCAGGCGCAGAATCGCTTACCTCAACCGCAAGCTCCGCCGCGGCCTCCATACCAAAGACGGCCCGCGTGAGCGTGGCCCCGTCGATGTCCGCGCCGGTCGCGTGGGCCGGATCACGAGCGAGCCGGACGGCGTGACCCTCCATCTCCAATCGCTGAGCGACGGCAGTCGTAGCGTCGTGCACGCCGGCGCGGCCGTCAATTGCACGGGAGTCGCGCTCCGCATGGCGGAGAACCCGCCGCCGGTCATCCACCACCTCGTGACCGGGGGAGCGGCGCGCTACGACGTTCACGGGATCGGGATCGACACCGACCTGGACGGTCGCGTCATCGGCTCGACCGGGAAGCCGACGGCGGGCCTCTATGCGCTTGGCCCCCTGCGCAAGGGAACGCTCTGGGAGTCGACCGCGATCCCTGAGATCCGCCAGCAAGCCGCCGGTCTCGCGGTACTCGTCGCAGCCGACGTCGCGCCGGAGCAGATCGTTCAATCCGTTCGCGGGGGTCGCGCGTAGTTGCCGTGAAACCGAACCGGATTGGAGGTGGCTCATGCGTGGTCCGCAGAGACCCGCAATGGCCGGGGGGAAGGCAAGCCGGAGGACACTGATCGTTCTGTCCCTCGCTCTCGTGGCAGTCGCGTTGCTCGCGCAGTCCGCGGCGGCGGACTCGGGCAGTTTCATCGGCAGCTTCACGCACATCGACTCGATCGCATCGACGGTGCCGGCGAACGGCGACGTCAACCCGTACGGCGTGGAGGTGGTGCCGGCGAGCAAGGGCAGCCTCACGAAGGGCGACGTGCTCGTCAGCAACTTCAACAACAGCGGAAACGCGCAGGGAACCGGGACGACCATCGTCGAGATCTCCCCGGGCGGCGCCCTCACGCTGTTCGCCGCGCTCGATCCGAACGCACTCCCAGGCGACTGCCCGGGCGGGATCGGCCTGACCACGGCGCTGACCGTGCTGAAGAGTGGCTGGGTGATCGTCGGGAGCCTCCCGACGACCGACGGCACGTCGGCGACTGCACGGGCCGGCTGCTTGATCGTGCTCAACAGCAAGGGAAAGCCGGTGATGACGATCTCCGGCCCGAAGATCAACGGTCCGTGGGACTCGACGGCCCTCGATCGCGGCAACAACGCCGAGCTGTTCGTGACCAACGTCCTCGACGGTACGGTCGTCCGCGTCGATCTCACGCACCTCGCCAGCGACGCACCGCGCGTGTGGTCGGAGACGACGATCGCGAACGGCTTCGGGCATCACGCGGATCCGGCGGCGCTCGAGGTCGGGCCGACCGGGCTGGGCCTGTCGAGGAACGGCACGCTCTACGTCGCCGACAGCGCGGCGAACCGGATCGCCTCGATCGGTGACGCAGCCGACAGAAAGTCGAAGTCGTGGGAAGGCAAGACCGTCTCGACCGGCGGCTCCCTCAACGACCCCCTCGGGCTCGCCGTCGCGCCCAACGGAGACATCCTCACGACGAACGGAGGCGACGGAAACCTCGTCGAGACGACCCCGGTCGGCAAGCAGATCGCCGTCAAGACCCTCGACGACACACCCGTCCAGGGCGCGCCAAACGGCAACGGGACGCTCTTCGGGCTCGCCGTCCGGCCCGACGGATCGGGGATCTACTTCGTCGACGACGGCAGCAACACCTTCGACCTGCTCCACTGAACGAACGCGAGAAGCGGTGCCGACACCCGTGTCGGCACCGCCCTCGACCCCTTATTCAGCGCTAGGTCAAGCGCCGCGCTGACGACGCCGCCGAACGAGCAGGGCGCCGGGGAGCACGAGGAAGAGAGCGCCGAGCGGGGCGCCGAACGTCAGCGCAGCCTGGTCGGATGCCGGCTTCCGCCGGGACCGGGCCGCCACACGTGAGGCATCCGTCACGGGGCCGAACCCTGCGCTGATGGATGTCCCCGCACCGGTGGCCAGGAGGTGCCGCCTGAGGAAGTCCCCGAGGCCTCGCGAGATAGCGGGGATGGGTGGCGCCGTGGCGTGGGGTGAGACGCCGATGATCCGTCTCGCGCCGACGTAGTTGTTCGCGAACCAGCGCCCGGCGAGGCTGTCGATCTCGACGTAGGCGCCCGTGTGTGGCGCGTCGATCAGATAGCCGTCGCCGATGTAGATGCCGACGTGGCCGGGCATCTTGCGGGTTCCGTCGGAGCCGATGAAGAAGACGAGGTCGCCCGGCTCGAGCTTGTTCGCCGGCACCGGGACGGCGTCGGGCGAGCTCCACTGCGCCGCCGCGTAGTGCGGGAGATCCACGCCGAACCGGGCGAACACGTACTTGACGAGGCCCGAGCAGTCGAAGCCCGTCTTCGGTCGCGCGCCGCCCCAGAGGTACGGAACGCCGAGGTACTGCGCCGCGAAGGCGACGATGGGGTTGTCTTGCGCGGTGTCGGCGAAGCGGCCACCGGCAAGGAAAGGATCCGCTGTCGCGGGGAATGCGGGAGGGCGTATCTTCGCGACCCGGTGCTTCACCGCTCGTTTCTCGTGCCGGTGCTTCTTCGTCGTTCGCATTTGTTTGATGACCCCGAGCGGCGCTGCGGCGAAGGCGATTGCGATCCTCGTTCCGGCCGGGAGGAAGTCGTGCTGGTGCACGAGACGAAGCACGAGCGGCGCGGTGAAACGCCCGAACCGCTCGCCGACGGTCAGCAGTCCCCACCTGTCGACCGCGACCGTCTGCCCCCGAGAGAGCGACACGGCGGCTCCGTTGACCGCGAGACCGCTGACGGTGCCCTCGCCTCCCTTCACCGCGACCGTGGATGCCGTGACCGCGCCACCGAACAAGGAGACGGACGTGAGCATGAGCTTCGTCCCGTAACAACCCGATCCGCTCACGCTCGAGGAGTCGAAGGACACGACCGAGGCGGAATCCGAATACCGGGACGGGCCGAGGTTCGACGCCGGCGTGCCGAAGGCGGCGACCGGACGCGCCGGAGACACCACGGCGGCGACACCGGCTCCCACGCAGCCGCGGCCGAGCCACGAACGACCGAGCGGCTTCGGGGTGGGCGCCGTCGTGGTGCTCGTCGTGGTCGTCGGGGCCGTGGTCGTCGTCGGAGTCGTTGACGTCGTCGTGGTGGTGGACGTCGTCGTCGAGGTCGTCGTCGTGTCGGTAGTCGTCGTGCTCGTCGTGGTCGTTCCCGTGGCGGTCGCGGCACGGGCCGACGCCGCGCCGAGAAACGCGAGAACACCGAGCAGGAGGAAGCACACCGCGCGCCGCACGCGACACAGTGTGACGACGAATCCGGCTTTTGCGAACAGGCTTGACACTTCCTTTGCACAGTGGCGAGCCCGTTTGACCCGTCCGCCGCGGCGCGGGCTAACGCGATTTCGCCTCGGGGAAGCGCTCGAGTCCGTCGTCCGGGAGCGGTTCCCACTCGCACGCGTAGTTGACGTACGAGTGCCACTGCGGGCGAATGTCGTGGCCGGGATCGAAGAGACCGAGCCGGACGCTCCCGACCTCGCCCGTCTCCGGGTACTTGCTCCAGAGTGCGCTGCCGCAGTTCGCGCAGAAGCACTTGGGCCAGCCGTCGCCGGGCGCGTACTCGCGGATCAGATCCTCCCCCGCGAGCAGCCGGAACGTGCCCGGCACGATGCGCGCCTGCGCCGACGCCGCGGTGCCCGTGCGCCGCTGACAGCGGGTGCAATGGCAGTAGCCGGCGCTCTTGGGCGGCGCCGTGATCTCGAACCGCACGCCGCCGCACATGCAGTGACCGCTGTATGGAGGCCCCGCCACAGCGGAATCATGCCGTTTCCGCTTCCGCCGCTTCGACGTAGTATCGACGCGGTGGAGGAGCCGGGCGGTTTCGACCTTCTTGCGGCG
>Ga0070734_10005014_pt1 | contig 12042 bp, 13 predicted proteins | sample Coa_R1_8_FD_66444 | JGI IMG/M metagenome (GOLD analysis project Ga0070734, IMG submission 66444) | Surface soil microbial communities from Centralia Pennsylvania, which are recovering from an underground coalmine fire - Coalmine... | ecosystem: Environmental > Terrestrial > Soil > Unclassified ...
GAGGCACTTGTGCGCGGCTATGGCTCGTGTCGCGGCCGGAGCGGTCGCCGAGACGAGAGCGGCCGCGGTCGCGGCGAGCGCGATTACCGCGGCGACTGCTGTCAGCCTTCGCGTCGAACGGTGAACACGTGGCATGCGGTGTCCTTTCCTCGCCCGACCGGCGGGCGACGATGTATGGGCCCGTGGGCCGGAAATTCCCGGTAACGATTAACAGGCTTGATACCGGAAAGTCAAGTGGCATCTGCCTTCCGAGCTAAGCCGATCTCCGGAAATTAGATCCATTTGTTCCGAAACATGCTTGAATCCACTCATGGCAGTCACTCGCGCAGGCCGACCCCAACGCGTCACGATCCGCGACGTCGCCGACGAGGCGGGAGTATCGATCGCGACGGTGTCGCGTGTTCTGAACGATCGCGCGGACGTCTCGGCCGAGACGCGCGAGCTCGTCCAGCGCGTGATGCGCGAGCGCGGCTACAAGCCGAACCGGAACGCGCAGAAGCTCTCCGACGGCCGCACCGGGTTCGTCGGAGTGCTCATCCCCCTCGTCTACCCGGCGTACTTCTCGACGATTCTCTCAGGAGCCGCCGAGGCGCTCTACCAGCAGGACATGCGCCTCGTCCTCTCACCGACCCAGCACCTCTACGACCGCGAGGTTTCGCTGCTCGAGCGGCTCACGCACGGGGCGACCGACGGCGCGCTGATCGTCCTGCCGGAAGAGTCGAGCCCCGAGCTCGAGCACCTGCTCGACGAGGGCTACCGCTTCGTCGTCGTCGATCCCCGAGCTCGCCTGGCGGAGCGTGTTCCTTCCGTCTCGACGGCGCACGCGGCGGGGGCCGACCAGGCGATGCGCCACCTGCTCGAGCTCGGCCACCGCAGGATCGGCGCGATCACCGGCATCCCCGACTGGGTGGCGAGCGAGAAGCGCCTGCAGGGTTACCACGCGGCGCTCGCCGGAGCGGGAATCCTCCCCGACCCGGAGCTGATCGTCGCCGGCGACTGGGAGATCGGCGGAGGCGCCGCCGCGGCGCAGCGCCTCCTGTCGCTCCCCGAGCCGCCGACCGCGATCTTCGCCTTCAACGACAACATGGCGGTCGGCGCTCTGCGCGTCGCGCGAGCGCGCGGCCTCCGCGTGCCGGACGAGCTCTCGGTTATCGGGTTCGACGACGTCGAGCTCGCGAACGTCGTCGCGCCGACGCTGACGACGATCCGGCAACCGCTCGCGGAGCTCGGCCGGATGGCCGTCGACCGGCTCGTCCGCCTGCTCGCCGGTCAGCGCGTCGAGGCACTGAACGTCGAGCTCGGCACACGCCTCATCGTGCGCGAGTCGACGGCGCCAGCTCCGTCGCCAGCGCGCTAGGCGCCGCGAGGATCAGGGTCTGGTCACAAACGCCTGCTCGTGACTCGAGCCGTCCGTGTAGAAGCCGCCGAACGCGCAGGTACCGGTGCTCGCACAGGAGACAGCGTTCACCACGGCATAGCCGCCCTGATTGAGAGGCGCCGTGCCCGGCACCTCGACCGCCGCACCCCAGACGCCGTTCTTCTCGCCGGCCGCAAACGCCTGGTCGTGGCCGGAGCCGTCTACGTAATGACCGCCGGCCGCGCAGTTACCCGCGCTCGCACACGAAACAGATGCCGCGATGGCGTAGCCGCCGAGGTTGAGACCCGCCGTACCCGGCACCTCGACCGCCTGTCCCCATACCCCGCTCTTCTCCGCCACGACGAACGCCTGGACGTTATTCGCGCCGTCCCGGTAGAAGCCGCCCGCAGCGCACGTACCCGCACTCGTACACGAAAGGGACGCCACACCGGCGTAGCCGCCCTGATTGAGACCCGCCGTGCCCGGCACCTCGACCGCCTGTCCCCACACTCCGTTCTTCTGTACGACGACGAACGCCTGGAAGGCATAGGTGCCGTCCATGTAGTTGCCTCCCGCCACGCAGTTACCCGCGCTCGCGCACGAGACAGAGCTCACCATGGCCCAGCCGCCGAGATTGAGAGCTGCCGTACCCGGCACCTCGATCGCCTTCCCCCACACCCCGTTCTTCCCGCCGACCACGAACGCCTGGATGTTTCCGGAGCCGTCCGTGTAGTAGCCCCCGGCCGCGCAGCTACCGGCGCTCCTGCAGGAGACCGACTGCACCGCGGCGTCGCCGCCGAGGTTGAGAGCCGCCGTGCCCGGCACCTCGACGGCCTTCCCCCAGACGCCACTCTTCTCGGCTACCAGGAACGCGTGGTGGTGAAAGGAACCGTCCATGTAGTGGCCGCCGGCCGCGCAGTTCCCCGCGCTCGCACACGAAACGGAATCGATCAGGGCATGACCGCCGAGGTTGAGAGCCGCAGTACCAGGCACCTCGACCGCCTTTCCCCACACCCCTTTCTTCTCCGCCACGACGAACACCTGGTCACGATGGGCGCCGTCCTCGTAGGACCCGCCTGCCGCGCAGTTACCCGTGGTCGCGCACGAAAGAGATGCCACTTCGGCGGAGCCGCCGAGATTGAGAGCCGCAGTGCCCGGCACCTCGACCGCCTTCCCCCACAACCCCTTCTTCTCGCCGACCACGAAGGCCTGGCGGTGGAAGGCGCCGTCTACGTAGGAGCCGCCGGCCGCGCAGTGACCCGCGCTCGCGCACGAGACGGACTCCACCGAAGCATCACTGCTGGGATCGAGAGCCGCTGTACCCGGCACCTTGATCGCGCTGCCCCAGTGCACTCCTCCGCCGGTCGCCAGAGCCACGCCTGTCGCACCGATCGCGACTGACACCGTCGTCAGGACGGTCACGCTCCATTTACCGAGCCTGCTCATCGTGTCTCCTCTCCGAAGCGACTTCCGTCATGCCGGAAACCTGACCTGTCACGCGGTGCGGAGAAAGACCTGAAGACCCTACGAAATCGAATGCCGGATCCACAGAGAGAAGCCGGGGCCGACTCCGAGAATCGGCCCCGGCTTTCCTAGAGCGGAGGGGAGAGGATTTGAACCTCCGATCCGCTTGCACGGATAACGGTTTTCGAGACCGCCGCATTCGACCGCTCTGCCACCCCTCCGCGGGTGGGCGTAACGCCGCGGCGCGTCACGCTAGCGGAGAAGGAGGGATTCGAACCCTCGATGGAGCCATTCAGCCCCATAACGCCTTAGCAGGGCGCCGCCTTCAGCCACTCGGCCACTTCTCCGAACCGAGACAGGCTAACCGAAGAAATTGATCGCCAAGACCATCAGGACGAACAGGAGGAGCGAGACGATCACGAACACGCTCAGCCCGTTCGGGCCGGGGAAGTCGGGCCGCTTCTTCGGCGCGATGAACGAGACCGTGAGGGCGAAGGCGATGAACACCCCCGCCATCACGATCAGGGCGACCTTGTGGCCTGTCGGCAGTCCTTCGGCGGCGAGCAGCACGCCCGCAGTCTACGCAGTCTCCGCGGCGAGGAGCCGCCTCTCGTCCCTCTGCCGGCGTCCGCGCGTGAGCCACCAGATGAGCGCCGCGACGAGGGCGATCGGGAGAACGATCACGAGCGCGTAGAGGACGACGAGCCCTTCGATCCCGAGGAAGGTGCCGATGTTGTGCAGCATCTGCCCGAGCTTCCCGGTCTTGTGGTGTCCGGCGGCGCCGCCGTGATGCGTCGTCGAGAGCGACATCTTGATCTCCGCCGTCGTGCCCGCCTTCACCGTCTTGCTGTGCTGCTTCCGGGTTCCGGCGATCTGATGCTCGGCGTTCGAGAGCTTGATCTGAATGTCGATCCGCTGCGTGGGCGACAGCGTTCCGGTCGCGAGCGCCTGCTTGTAGATGACGATGGTGCGCTGCAGCTGGCCGATCTGGCTCGTCTCCTTCTGGGCCTGCTGCTCGAGATCCTTCGTCGAGACCGACTGCGACAGGATGTGCCCGAGCCGGCCGAGCCTCTCGATCGCGGTCTCGGTGTGGGCGAGCGGGACGCGCAGGTCGAGGAACGCCGTGCCGGAGCCGAAGTGCGAGGAATCGATCTGGGAGCTCTGCGTGAAGCCGCCGAGGCTGGTGACGATCTGCGTCGCATTGTTCGTCGCCTGCGTCAGCGCATTGGTGTTCGCGACACCGACGCTGAGGTAGGCGGTCGCGTGGACGAGCCTGCCCTTCGGGATCGCGATCGTGTTGAGGCTGCTCAGGCTCTTCTGGGGACTGACCGGCGCGCCGGAAGCCTGGTACTCCTCGAACGCCGCGGAGCGGTGCGCGGTCTTGCTCGTGAGAGCTGAGCCGGCGGCATTCGGTAGGGGATACGCAGGGGTGCCCGATGCGGTCGCGCCGTTATGACCCGTCGCGCCGATGTGGCCGGTTGCACCGTTCGCGCCGGTAGCACCGGCCGCGCCGGTCGGGCCCTTCGGTCCGGTCACACTGCCACCGGGGCGGTTGCCGATGTGCAGGGGGAGGAGCCGCGCGTCGGCGCCGTTCGTGGCGCTCGAGCCGGCAAAGAATGCCCCGTGCACGACCGCCGCCCCGACCGCGAGGGTCGCGGCCACCGGCAGGACGAGGAGGAACCTCCGGCGCGGCGACATCGGCACACGCGCGCCCTTCGCACCCGGACCTGCCGCCAGGACGCGCCGCCGCAGGTGCTCGGGAGCGTCGAGCTTCCCGGCCGTCAATGCCGCGACGATCTCTTCGTGGCCTTCGAACTCAGACGCGGACATCTCCGACCTCCTCTTCCAGTCTCTTCAAGGCCCGGCTGAGCCGGGTCGAGCACGCTGTTTGGCTGATTCCGAGAACGCGCGCCGCGCTCGGGCCGTCGAGCTCGAGCAGCACCCGCAGCGCCACGACCTCGCGCTCCGCCGGCGTCAGCCGGTGCAGAGCGTGGTCGAGCTCCGGCGAGAGGCCGTCGGCGAAGACGGACTCCTCGAGCATCTGCGCGTCACGCATGTAGTTGTCCTCCCGCCGCTGGCGCCGCGCCTCGGCGCGGAACCAGTCGACGGCGACGGAATGCGCGATCCGGCAGAGCCAGGTGCGCGGCGCGCCGCGGTGCGGGTCGAACTTCCGCCAGCCGCGATACGCCTTCTCAAATGTCTCCGCCGCGAGATCCTCCGAGGCCACGCGATCGCCTGTGATGTAGACGAGGTAGCGGTAGACCGCATCGAGATTCTCCGCGACGACATCCGCGAATGGCTGGGCACGGCCAGGACGTGAGATGGCGAGGGCCGCCGGCATCGCGTTCACGAGCGTTATACGCCGCCGAACCGTCGAAGTGTCACACGGCAACCGTAGGCTCATTTGCGATGCGCCGTCTCTTGCTGCTCGTCAGCGCCCTCGTCTGGGTGGACACGATGCTGTTCGCGGCGCTTACGCCGCTCCTCCCCCACTTCGCGCACTCGCTCCATCTCTCGAAGACGGGAGCCGGCGCGCTCGTCGGCGCCTACGCGGCGGGCGCGCTGGTGGGCGGGCTGCCTGGCGGAGCCGCGGCGGCGCGGCTCGGCTCGCGGCGGGCGGTCCTCGTCGGGTTGGCGCTCATGGGCCTCGCGAGCCTCGGCTTTGCGTTCGCGAACGGGTTCTGGACGCTCGCCGCAGCGCGGTTCCTGCAGGGATGCGGCAGCGGCTTCACCTGGGCGGGCGCGTTCGCGTGGCTCCTCGCGGCGGCGCCGCGCGAGCGCCGCGGCGAGCTGATCGGAAGCGCGATGGGCGCGGCCGTCTTCGGCGCGCTCTTCGGACCTGCGATCGGCGCGCTCGCCGCGATCGCGGGACGCGGCCCGGTCTTCGCGGGACTCGCGGGACTCGCGGTGGTGCTCGCCGTGTGGACGTTCCGGATCGAACCCGTTCCGCCGGATCGCCCGTCGGCGGCGGCGATGGTGCGCGCGCTCCGCAACCGGGTCTTCGTTGCCGGCCTCGCGCTCATGGCCCTGCCGGCCCTCCTCTTCGGAGTCCTCGCGACGCTTGCGCCGCTGCACCTCTCGGCGGCCGGCTGGGGAGCCGCCGCCATCGGTGGGATCTGGCTCGTCGGCGCGGCGTTCGAGACCGCGCTGTCCCCGCTCACCGGCCGCTTCCTCGACCGCCGCGGAGTCCTTCTCCCGATCCAAATCGCGCTCGGCCTCGGCGCCGCCGTCTCGGTCGGCCTTGCCATCGGGCCGCGGCCGGCCGCCTACGTCCCGCTCCTCATCCTCGCGGCCGGCGCGTACGGCGTTCTCTTCACACCGGCGTTCGCGCTCATCGCCGAAGGAGCCGAGCAGAGCGGCCTCGCGCAGGGCATGGCGTTCGGTCTGATGAACGCCGCGTGGGCGCTCGGCGCTCTCGTCGGGCCCGCAGCGGGTGGAGCGATCGCCGCCGCGTCCGGCGACGTCGCTCCGTTTCTCATCTCGGCCGCGCTGTGCGGCGCGGCACTCCTCGCCGTCAGGCTCCGCGCGCCAGCGGCTCGTCCGCGGTCGTGACCTCCGTCGGGTCGTCGTTCAGGTCGACGTCGCCGATCATCTCCTCGATCCGCTCGGGCGGCAGCGCGACAGCCATCGCCCAGTAGTAGATGACGAGGCTGTAGATCGCGACGGCGACCATGTCCCACCACAGCGGGAAGACGGGATTCTTCATGGGGCCGAAGTCGCTGAGGTAGACGATCGCGCCCATCCCCACGAGGTAGAACGGGAGCCAGCTGGCGGCGCGAAGGTCGAGCTGCGGCGAGCGTGGGTTGAGGTTGAAGACCCGAGTCGCGACGAGGATCACGTAGCCGATCGCGATCGCAACACCGAGCCGCCAGTCCGTGCTCCATCCCGACCAGAGGATGAGGAGGTTCGCGACGACGAAGGCGAGCGGCGCGAGGACGGACCCGGCCGGCGCGCGCCAGGGGCGTTCCGTGTTCGGCAGCCGCCGCCGGAACACGCCGAAGGCGAGCGGCGCGCCGGCGTACATGAGCACGCTGGCCGCGGTGATCAGCCCGACGAGCGACGTCCAGCTGGGGAACGGAAGGAAGCAGACGCAGCCGACGACGAACGCCGTCAGCAGTCCGAACCACGGCACGGCCCGGCGATCGGTCGCCTCGTAGACCTTCGGGAAGTATCCGTTCCTGCTCAGCCCGTACGAGACACGTGAGCTCGACGTCGTATAGATGAGCCCGGTGCCGCCCGGCGAGATGATCGCGTCGACGTAGAGGATCGCCGCGAGCCAGCCGACGCCGACGAGGGTCGCGATCTGCGCGAACGGGCCGGTCATGGCCGAGTAGGCGCCGTGCGCCCAGGTGTGCCCGATCTGCGAGGCCGGCAGGGCGCCGAGGAAGACCACCTGTAGCGCGACGTAGATGACCGCCCCGATGAGCACGGAGTACAGGACGGCACGCGGGATGTCGCGCTTCGGGTTCGCGCTCTCGCCGGCGAGCTGATCCGCCTGCTCGAAGCCGAGCAGCGCGAAGATGATCCCGCTCGTCGAGATCGCGCCGAGGATGCCCTTCGCACCGTACGGAGCGAAACCGTCGGCGGCGGTGAAGTTGCTTGCGTGGAAGTTGACGATGCCGAGCACGAAGATCGTCAGCAGCGGGATACCGATCTTCCACCACGTCGCCGCACTGTTCGTATGCGCGAGCTTGCGGATCCCGAGGAAGTTGATCGACGTGAAGATTGCCATGAGGATCACCGCGGCGACGATCCCGGGGCCGGTGAGAACGGCGGTCTGAGGCGGCTTCGGGTGCGTCATCCAGCTGTACGCGAAGTGGTAGTGCTGGCCGTAGGTGATCATCGCAAGCACCTCGATCGGCGCCACGGTCGCGGCCTGGAGCCACGAGAACCAGCCGAACGACGCACCGGCCGCGCCACCGAAGGCGTAATGCGGGAACCGCGCGGTGCCGCCCGAGACAGGCCACATCCCGCCGAGCTCGGCGTGCGGCAGCGCGAGCAGGAAGATCGCGATCGCACCGATCCCCCACGAGATCAGCGCGGCCGGGCCGGCGGCGATGAGCGCCTTCTGCGCGCCGAAGAGCCAGCCGGAACCGATGATCGAGCCGCCCGAGGCCCAGAGCAGCCCGATGAAGCCGATCTCCCGGCGAAGTCCTGTACGTCGTGCCGCGGGCGCGCCGGGCGCGGGGCGGGTGACAGTTGATTCAGACGCGGTTGAGCTCATCTCGCCTCCCCTGGGACGTGTCGAAGGAAACGAGGAATGCGGCGGTTCGGTTACGGCGCGGCGGGGCTAGAATCCGACGCCTCAGGGCGCGTAGCTCAGCGGGAGAGCACTCGCTTCACACGCGAGGGGTCGCTGGTTCGATCCCAGCCGCGCCCACTAGAAACTTCCTGCATAGCGGCACTTTGGAGCCGGCATGTTCTGGCAGGATCACGTGCTTGTCTAGCCCGTGCGAAATCGGTGCGAGGTTGCGGCGCCCGAGGTTCCGCGGAGCCATGTCAAGCTGGGTTGTCGGGGCGCCGAGCGGGCTATGCGTTGTCCGCCCCGGACGCCCCGGCCCTTCGTCCGAAGCGCCGATCGACCGACGCTCCCGCGATGGCGCGCTCTGTTAGGAGCGCTTCACGACCAAGTACGAGCCCCGCTCGACGAGTTCGACTCCGGTCGCGTCAACCGTGCTCGCTCGGCTTTGGTCTGCGAATTTGTCCGTCTCTGCCGCGGCGGCCTCGCTCTCCCAGAGGGTGAGCGTGAGGGCTTTCCCGGCGTCTCGGTCGATGAAGAAGCTGCCGCCGGCGTTCCCTGGGAGGCCTGCGACGAAGCCGCTGACGCGAGTGACGACGTGCTCTTCCCATTTATCGAGTGCCTCCGGAGAGCCCAACCAGGTCGAGGTTCTCGCTGCCATCGGTGCGTCCGAATCAACGCTCGTCGCGTCTGCTTCCTCGACGATTTTGGGGAGATCCTTGTCCGCGAATCGGTCCAAGACCCCCGAGCCGAGCAGCCTTTCCCGGCCGGCTTGGGCGTCTTCGATGGAGGCGAACTCGACAAGAATGAACACTTCGCCCGGGTTCTCGGTGCCGCGCAGGATGCGGAAGCCCGTCGCTCCGTGCCTGGCGCCTGGTTCGTCCTTGTCGAACATCGTCTTCCACGTGTCGTAGTCGCCGACGTCGATGCGCGTCACGATGAACGCCATGTACCACCTCCGGTTGGGCCGCCTCAGAGTTGAGCCGACGTAAGGCCAACGTATCCGCAAGGCGCCGGACGCCGGTGGGAACGGAGCAAGCCGAACCCACCGGCGCGGATCGCGGCATGGCTAGACGACTAGAGGGTCCGCCGGAAAGCGCACACCGAAGCGTTCAACGAGCTCGGGAACACTCGCCGGATCCATCTCGAGGGCGTAGCGTTCGCAGAGCTCGCCGAGCACGCCCCGGTCGGCCTGGGCAACACCTCCCATGTCGACGAGCTCGGCGAAAAAGCGCTCGAAGCCTGCCGGCGCGATGATCTCGAGAATCCGGCAGGGCTCCTCCCCCGCGTTCCAGAACGTGTGCCACTCGCCGCGCGGTTTGAAGACGAGATCACCCAGGCCCGCCTCGAGCACATCGTCGCCGAGCAGCGCGCCCATGCGACCCTCGAGCACGTAGCTGTATTCGTCTTCACGCAGGTGCCGGTGGAGTGGCGCCGCGAGCGCGCGTCCCGACATCGGATGCTCGACCAGCGAGAAACCGCTGTCGGTCGTGTCGCCGTCGATCATGAATCGAACCCCGATGCTTCCGAGGAACCCGGCCTTCCCGTCGCCGGGGTGAAGGACGCGCGCAGATGTGGTCTGCATGAGCACTCATTTCGTTGGACAGTGATGTCGCGCCAACTCTACAGTAGAGAGGTGACGTAACCAACATTCAGAGGACGCCCATGACCGACAAAACCCGCACATACCGGATGCAACGCCGCGCGGAATCCCAGGAGCGGACACGCTTGCGCATCACCGAGAGCGCGGTAGCCCTCCACGGAACGATCGGGCCGTCCAGAACATCGATCAGCGCCGTTGCGGCACACGCCGGCGTTCGCCGCTCCACCGTCTACCGCCACTTCCCCGACGAGGCCGCCCTCTTCGACGCCTGCACCGCACACTGGGCAGCCGCAAACCCACCGCCAGACCTTTCAACCTGGGCGGCGATCGAGAGCCCCGACGTCCGGCTGCAGTTCGCCCTCGCCGAACTTCACGCGTTCTACCGTCAAACCGAGACGATGCTCGACAACCTCTTCCGCGACGAGGCCACAGTTCCGCTCGTCCAAGAAAGGTTCGCCGTGCTTCGCTCCTACTTCGCCGCCGGGGCCGACGCGCTCCTGACAGGACGCAACGTCCGAGGCGCGACCCGTCGACGCACGCGCGCGGCCCTTGGGCACGCAACCTCATTCTCGACTTGGAAGTCCCTCGTCCGAGAACAAGGCCTCACCGACTGCGAGGCGGCAGAACTCCTCCACGCGCTCGTGCTCGCCGCGAACTGACGCAAGCAAGCGATAGGCCTCTATGGCACAACCGTACTGGAGTCAGGTCGGCCTGAGGGCACCACCTCACACGCGAGGGGTCGCTGGTTCGATCCCAGCCGCGCCCACTAGAAAATCCCTGCTCAGGGCGCGCTCGCACCCGGTCTTCCTCGTGAGTGATGCGCTCTTTCGAGACCTCGAGAATCCCCCAGTCGTGACCGATCGAATGCTGATGGACGCATTTGGCCGGATTCCGGGAACCCAGAACCCACCGGGGGTCGCGCGGGAGCAGGCGTTACGCCTGCTCGAGCTCGCAGGCGTCGAATTCGCGACGTGAATCGCCACACAATTCGACTCGGATCACGAACCCGGCGGCGGCGATTGTCGACGGCAAGACCGTCCTGCTCGCTCGCGTCGAAGACCGTCGGGGGATCTCCCACCTGACCGTCGCCCGCTCGGCGAACGGCGTCAGCGACTGGGCCATCGATCGCGAGCCGCTGCTCGCCCCGAGCGGCGACGCGAGCGAGCAGTGGGGCTTCGAGGACGCGCGCGTGGTTTGGATCGACGAGCTCGACCGCTGGGTCATCACCTGCACCGCCTACGGCCCACCGGGCCTGGCCGTCTTCCTCGCCACGACGACGGATTTCACGAGCGCGGAGCGCCGCGGCATCATCAGACAGCCGGAGGACAAGAACGCCGCGCTCCTCCCGTACCGGATCGAGGGCCGCTGGGTGCTCCTCCACCGGCCAAGACGCAGTACGAGGGCGGGCACGGCGAGATCGCCATCTCCCGTTCCCAACGACCTCGTGAACTGGAGTGCCCGCGAGAAGGTGCTCGGACCTCGCGAGGGCGCGTGGTGGGACTCGCTGCGGATCGGCCTCGGGCCGCCGCCACTACGCACTGAGCACGGCTGGCTGCTCGTCTACCACGGCGTCAAGGACACCGTCGCGGGCGAGATCTACCGCGTCGGCCTCGCCCTCCTCGATCTCAAGGAGCCGACACGCGTGCTGAGCCGGCTGTCCAGCTGGGTGCTGGCTCCGACCGCGCCATATGAGCGGTCGGGTGACGTCCCGAACGTCGTCTTCCCCTGCGGGCTCATCCACGACCAAGAGAGCGACGAGCTGCGCCTCTACTACGGCGCAGCCGATAGCACGATCTGCCTCGCGTCCGGACGCCTCCACGACGTTCTCGACGCGTTGTGCCGAGAACGTGGAACGTGATGGCCGAGTCGGCGCAGAAGCTCGACTATGCCGCGTTTCTCGCTCGGTTCTTCCCGAACCGGCGCCGGCACGACTTCGCGGCGATCACCGCGTACGTGGCCTATAGAGACGAGGGTGGCCTGCCCGGATTGTCAGCGCCGGCGCGTGCGGCGGTGGAAGACCGCAGCGGTCGCCAGTCCGAGGAGCCAGCCGAGCACGGCCGCGGCGAGGATGATCCAGACGAGCGAGGCGCGGGCTGAGCCGAGCGCCCAGTCCAGCTTGACCGCACCCGTGTTCTTCGCGACGAGGATGACGAGGACAGCCAGTAGCGCGACAAGCACGAAGGCGCTGGCGTAGAGGCGAGCCCGGCGCCTGTAGCGGCCCGCTTGCTCCGTCCGCGATTCGCCCGGCGCCGCCGAGGGCGACTCGAGAACGGGCTCCGCTGTCGGTGGTTGCGGTTCGGTGGACGTCATAGCACGGTAGCGCGGTCTCGGGTAACCGCGGCCATTCCGACCGAGACGACAACGCCGGCGAGGGCTGCG
>Ga0070734_10005015_pt1 | contig 12042 bp, 9 predicted proteins | sample Coa_R1_8_FD_66444 | JGI IMG/M metagenome (GOLD analysis project Ga0070734, IMG submission 66444) | Surface soil microbial communities from Centralia Pennsylvania, which are recovering from an underground coalmine fire - Coalmine... | ecosystem: Environmental > Terrestrial > Soil > Unclassified ...
CAGGCTTTATCAATCTCACCCTGTCAAACAAAGCCCTTGGCTTAATCATCCCCTATATTGTTTCCCGCGGGTCGATGTATGGGCGCGCTCCATCTAATGGTAATAGACGAGCGTTGATCGAATTTGTTTCGGCTAATCCCACCGGGGGCCTGCATCTTGGCCATGCCCGGGGAGCCTTCGTCGGTGATGCTTTGGCAAGGCTTCTTGCCGCTTCAGGATATGAAGTAACTAAAGAATACTATGTTAACGATGTGGGCAACCAAGTTGAGACGCTGGCGCGTACGATTCATAAACGTTATTGTCAGCTGTTTGGCCGAGACATCACAATCGAACCGGGTGAATATCCCGGCGACTACGTTATCGATATTGCACGTGCGCTAAAGGATTACTACGGCGATCGCTTCGTTGATAAACCCGAAAGCGACTGGCTCACCACGCTTGCTCGCTTCGGTGTTGATTACAATTTAGCTCTGATCAAACGGTCGCTGCGGGCGGCTGATATTGAGATGGATAATTGGTATGGCGAGCATACCTTGGTTGAGCACGGAAAGCTTGATGAGCTAGTGGATCTTTATGCCAAGAGAAATATGATCTATGAAGCCGACGTAGCCGAAGGCAGTCACCAAAAGGTGAGGCGCGAAGAAAGCAAGGCTTTCAAATTTGCGCATATGCAAGCGGGCGGCACCTTCTTAAAAACCACCCAGTTTGGTGATGAGGAAGACCGGATCATCAAGCGACGCGATGGTCGGTTTGTTTATCTCACGGCCGATCTTGCTTATCATCATGAAAAATACGAGCGCGGCTATGATCTATTGGTCAATGTTTTTGGCGCCGATCATGCAGGCCATATCGGACGTATCCGTGCCGGAATGGCGGCTTTAGGTCACGATCTTGCTAAATTGCATTTTGTGGCTGTGCAAATGATGCGTCTTTTAAAGCATGGCCAAGAGGTCAAATTCTCGAAGCGAGCAGGTGAAGTGGTCGGGCTAGACGATCTGATCAATGAGGTTGGCAAGGACGTTGCTCGTTTTGTTTTTCTGATGCGATCCGCCAATGCGCAGTTCGATCTTGACCTGGATGTGGTCACCAAGCAAACCAGCGACAATCCCGTTTTTTACGTTCAATATGGACACGCGAGAATGGCCACCATTTTGGCCAAAGCCCAAGCTTTAGGGATTAACGCAGCTGTGGAGGCTTTTGGTGAATCAGAGCAAGAGCGGCTTGCGCTTCCTGAGGAGCGTGACTTAATTCTTCGAATCGGTGAATTGGAAGAGGTGGTTAAGGAAGCAGCGGCGGTATTAGAGCCGCACCGCTTGATTTTTTATTGTCACGATCTGGTTAAGGCCTTTCATGCCTATTTCACCAAATATCGGCATTCGGAGAAAATGATATCCGACGATAAGGCCAAGACCAATGCTAGATTGGCCATGGTTTACGCCATGAAGACTACCATTTATAACGCGCTAAGTTTTTTGGGCATTTCTGCCCCTGATCACATGGAAGCGAGCGCCGATGTCAAAGACGATTAAAGATGTCTAAAAGCCACGACAACATTCGAAACTTTTCTATTATTGCTCATATTGATCATGGGAAAAGTACTCTTGCCGATCGCATTTTAGAACGAACCGGCGCCTTAGAATTGCGTGAAATGAAGGAGCAAGTTCTTGATAAAATGGAGCTTGAACGCGAGCGTGGGATCACTATCAAGTCCCAAGCGGTTAGGCTTAATTATCACAGCCAGGATGGCAAGGATTATGTATTTAATCTCATCGATACACCCGGTCATGTGGATTTTGGTTACGAAGTAAGCCGATCGCTTAGGGCCTGTGAAGGGGTATTGTTGGTGGTGGACGCAAGCCAAGGTGTGGAGGCGCAGACGCTCGCCAATGTTTATCTTGCCCTTGAGCATGATCTGGCTATCATTCCGGTCATCAACAAGATCGATTTGCCCAGCGCGGATCCTGATCGAGCTAAGGAAGAAATCGAAGATATTATTGGCATTGATGCATCCGATGCTGTGCTTGCCTCAGGAAAGACCGGATTGGGTGTCGATGACATTTTAGAAGCGGTGGTCAAGCGCATTCCTCCGCCACAAAACAATGACAACTTGCCGTTGCGTGCTTTGGTTTTTGATTCGTGGTTCGATAATTTTCGTGGCGTGGTGGTGTTGGTGCGGGTAGTTGACGGCACGGTCAAGCCTGGCTCCACCATCAAACTCATGCATAATGACAAGAATTTTAACGTCTTAGAGCTCGGAGTCTTTACACCGAACCCCAAAAAGGTGTCTGAACTCAGGTCGGGCGATGTTGGATTCATCATTGCCAATATTAAAGTGGTCACCGACGCTAAAGTTGGCGATACCATCACCACGATGGACAAGCCTGCCCAGGCTCCGCTGTCTGGCTTTAAGGACGTTAAGCCCATGGTGTTTGCGGGTGTGTTTCCCGTAGATACGGCAGATTATGAGAATTTGAGGGATGCGCTCTATAAATTAGTCTTAAACGATGCGGCCCTAACTTTTGAGCCCGAGACTTCTTCGGCTCTAGGCTTTGGTTTTCGTTGCGGCTTCTTAGGGCTTTTGCATATGGAGATCGTGCAAGAGCGGCTTGAGCGGGAGTTTAATCTAAGCCTGATTACTACAGCACCCACGGTGATTTACGAAGCCTATATGCGTTCGGGCCAGCAAATCCGCATCGACAATCCAGCCAAGATGCCCGACCCAACCCATATCGATCATCTAGAGGAGCCCTATATTCGGGCATCTATTCACACGCCTAATGAATACGTTGGGGCGTTGATGACCTTGTGTATCGATCGCCGCGGTGAGCAGATTGGGCTCAATTACGTCAGTGAGCGCCATGTGGTGGTGGAGTATAGGCTGCCGTTGGCAGAAGTGGTGTTTGATTTTTTTGATCGCTTAAAGACTATCTCCCGTGGTTATGCGAGCCTCGATTATGAGTTTGATGGTTATCGAGAGTCAAAATTGGTCAAGGTTGATGTCCTGTTAAACGGCGATCCGGTGGATGCTCTTTCTATCATTGTCCATCGTGATACAGCGCAAAGACGTGGTCGGTCGTTATGCGAAAAGATGAAAGAGATTATACCGCGCCAGCAGTTTCAAATAGCCATTCAAGCGGCCATCGGTGGTAAGATTATTGCCAGAGAAACGGTGTCGGCGCTGCGCAAAGACGTTACCGCCAAATGTTATGGCGGTGACATTACTCGTAAGAGAAAGCTATTGGAAAAGCAAAAGGCGGGCAAGAAACGGATGCGTCAAATCGGCAAGGTGGAAGTGCCGCAAGAAGCATTCCTGTCTGTATTGAAAATTGATTAGGGCGAAGGATCAAACATGTTTAAAGGATTAAGCAAGGGTAAAATTATCGCAGGAATCATCGCGCTTGCGATTGCGGGTTTCTTTTGGAATATGTTTTTTCCTCCGGGAGGATCAGGGGCTAATATTTTATTGGGCATTTTTGTTGCCATCTTTTTTGTCTATTATTTTACTGGCTTTTTTGGCGGCCTAATTGATCAAGAGATTTTTCCCGGCGGCAGCAAGGAGCGCGCTCGCCTTTTGCGGGCGCTTTTAAGATTTGCCAAGGAATCGCAAGAGCATTTAGCCGCGATAAAAAAGAGCAAACGCCGGAGTAGAAAGGTTGACGCACGTGCGCTCGATGATTTCGAACAGGCGGTTATCCGCGCCAACATGGCGGTAAGCGAAGTTCAGCAACACTACAAAGTCGACGCTTCTGTTATGAAGGACCAAGAGCGCATGCTTAAGGAGGCTCACGAACATCTGGAAAAAACCAGCAAGGCGGTATTGAAACTCGATCGCAGCTGGCGTTTTCTCTATGGTATACCATCGCTAATCTTAGCTCTGTTCATTGCCTTGTTGCTGCGAGAATTTATCATCGAGCCTTATCAGATTCCTTCTGGCTCGATGATTCCATCGCTGTGGGTGGGCGACCATCTTTTCGTCTCCAAATTCTATTATGGCTTATCCAAGCCTTTTACCAGCGATCCCGAATTTTTGGTGCAATGGCGCACACCCAAGGATGGCGACGTGGTGGTATTCAAGGCTCCGCCATACGTGGGGCGGCATGCAGGCCAGGCTTGGATCAAGCGCGTAATCGCTACAGAAGGGCAGACGGTCAAAATTGAGAACAACGTGATATACGTTGATGGACAGCCCTATACTCACACTCAACCAGAAAACGCAGTTACGTATATGGACTTCTTTGGCTTCGGTGGTCCGAATGGCGGCACTTGGCGTGAGCAGACGGCGCGTAAAACCATCGAGAAAATCGATGGCATTGTGCACCCGATTCACCTAGCCATCTATCCACCACATCCAAATCTCGCGCCCAATTGGCCGCCCAAAGATATGCGAAATGTGCCCGGTCTTAGCTGCCACGAAAACAGTTGCACGGTAAAAAAGGGTTATGTCTTTGTTATGGGTGACAATCGCGGCAATTCCACCGATAGCCGGGTGTGGGGCGGTTTGCCGGTTTCTCGTATCATTGGCAAAGCCAATTTCATTTGGCTAAGCGTTGATGGCTCACAGAAATCTGTGCAGGTGGGGCCGTTTACACTGCCGAAATTCCGGCTAGATCGATCGTTCACGCGTATTATTTAGCCTGTCTCCCCGCGGCGGAGTCCGCGGGGTCCACGTATCGGCATTTCGCTGGATCCCGCGGACTTCGCCGCGGGATGACAAGATGACTAATCGGCGATGACGATCTTGGCCCAGCGCTTCTTGCCAGCTCTTACGGCGTGTTCGCCGCTTATGAGTGCATGGTGAACATCTTCAATGCGTAAACCATCGACGCTAATCCCACCTTGGCGCAATAATCGCTTTGCTTCACCGTTTGAAGCCACGAGCTCCGCCTCCACCAGGGCGTCAACTAAAGGATAGCCATCTAGCCCTGTTTTTGAAAACCGGAAGGTGGGCGCATCTTTAGGAACATCCGACCGATTGCCTGAACCAAAGAGGCTGTCAAATTTGTTTTTAGCCTCTTTGGCCGCTGCTTCGCCGTGGAAGCGTTCGACGATTTCTAACGCTAAAGTGATTTTGGCATCCTTCGGATGGCCTGCCTTTAGCGCGGCAATCTCTTCGGCCGATTTAAAGGAGATCAGCTCGTAATACCGCCACATTAATGCGTCACAAATGCTCATGATCTTGCCAAACTGAGAGTCCGCATCTTCTTCTACGCCAATATAGTTGTTAAGCGACTTAGACATTTTATTGCCGACGATTTTGCCGTTTTCTTCTCGGGCATCTATGCCTTCTAAAATCGGCACTGTGAGAATGCACTGAGGCTCAAGGCCAAAATGCCGCATGAGATCTCGCCCAACCAAGAGATTAAACAGCTGATCGGTGCCGCCCAACTCTACATCGGCATTGAGCACCACAGAATCATAGCCAGTCACGAGCGGATAGAGTAGTTCATGCATGGCGATGGGTTTGCCGTCCGCCAGGCGCTCTTTAAAGTCCTCTCGTTCTATCATGCGTGCTACGGAGTATTTGCTTGCCAACTTGATGACGTCATCAAAGGTCAAAGGCGAAAGCCACTTAGAATTAAATTCAATGCGGGTTTTCTTTTCGTCGAGAATTTTAAACACTTGCCTTTTATAGGTGCTGGCATTGGCGATTACTTGATCGTCGCTTAACGGTGGCCGGGTAGTATTTCGCCCTGAAGGGTCCCCGATGCGCGCCGTAAAATCACCGATCAGAAATATGACTTGGTGCCCTAACTCCTGAAACTGTCGCATCTTAGTTAGAAGAACGGTGTGGCCAAGATGTAAATCAGGCGCAGTGGGATCAAAACCAGCCTTTATTATGAGCGGTGTTTTTGCGTCCTTATTTTTGGTAAGCTTTTTTGCAAGCTCGGCTTCAACTTCCAAGTGGCTCATGCCACGTTTAATGATCTTAAGTTGCTCTTTAGGCTCTAAAAATTCTTTCATGGTGATGATCTCGATATCTTGCGCATGCCGAAGGTTTCGGTGCATAGATAATCCATGGGTATGTCATGTCTTTCAGCGGGAATCTGTGTCACAATCTGTTCATCCATCGCCAAGCCAACCAAGATGGGAGTTTTGGCGGCCTGCGACTTAGCTTCGGCCAAGGCTTTGTCATAATACCCTTTGCCGCGCCCCAGTCTATGGCCCAATTGATCAAAGGCGAGCCCGGGCACAAAAATAATGTCCAAGTCGTAGGGATTCGGCCGTTGATGCCGTTTCGCCACACAGATTGGCTGGCCCTTTTCCAATGAGACAAAACAGAGGCGATCTTCTTGGTTGATAAAAGGAACATATCGTTCAACCGATAGTCCTATGAGAACGTTATCTAAAGGAGCCGTATCTATTTCGCACGCCATGCTGTCAAAAAGCGCGATATTGAGCGTCTGCCCAAAGCACAACGGCGAAAGCCATGTCTTTACGTGCTGCGCCACAGCTTGGCCCGCTCGCTTTTTTGCTTCGGCGGGCATCCCCTTCAAAAGAGCCCGCATATGGTGCCTTAGTTTCTGCTTTAAACATACCGCTGTTTCAATCATTTAATGTCTATTGATTTAATGCCTGCATCTGGTTGACTATCAGGTTTGACTGGTAAGTCAAAGTCGTTTCGTAGTTTAAGATCGGTTAACACCGTTTCCACATCCGACAGCGCAAGCGATGCTTTCTTACGAATAACATCCTTGATTTCGAAGAGCTCGTCTTCTCGTTGCTTAAGTAAATCGGCTAACTTGAGCGCGATCAAAAGTACGCTCTGATGTGTGGATATGCTTCGTGAACTCTTGCGTACGTCTTCAATTTGCTCAGCCACAAAATTGGCAAGCTTTTGCAAGTACGACTCACTGCGATTAGACTTTAATGCCAAGCGCTGCCCCAAAAGGACGACTTCAACTTTTCTCTTTTCTTCTTCTTTGAATATGCTCTTTTCCATATGCCACCTACAGCGTTTCCCCAAAGAACCACTATAAATTTGATAACGCGAAAATTGCCAAATGACAACATTTGCGATGTCCCGCGCGCTGTAATATTGTTGCGGGAAATTGATGATCGATCAATTTTCATTACGGTGCTGAAGTGCACCACCAATTTGGGTGTCGCCGATGAATATGAAGACCGCAAGCCTTACGCCTTATACATTGTCGGTTGTGCGCGACAAAGAGACCGATGTGCCCAATATCGGAAAGCTCGACAATGTCGATGAGCCTGGCACGTATCTATGCCGACAATGCGGTTTGGCGTTGTTTCGGTCACAGGCGAAGTTTAATGCTCAGTGTGGATGGCCCAGCTTTGATGAAGAGCTTCTTGGTGCGGTAAGCCGTGCACCCGATTCTGATGGCCGTAGGACAGAAATACTCTGCGCACGCTGCATGGCGCATCTTGGCCACGTGTTTTTAGGGGAAGGTTATACCAAAAAAGATACACGTCACTGTGTTAACAGCACCAGCTTGGATTTTACCACTGACCAAACAGTGGTGGATACAAGAGAGGGCATCTTTGCCGGTGGCTGTTTTTGGGGTGTCGAGCATTTATTTAAGCAACTCAAGGGCGTGGTCTTGACTGAAAGTGGCTATACCGGAGGCCACACCAGCCATCCTTCCTATGAAGAGGTTTGCCGCGGTCATACAGGCCATGTGGAAGCCGTGCGCGTTGTTTATGATACGTCTCGTCTAAACTTCGCAACCATCGCCAAATACTTCTTCGAAATTCACGATCCCACCCAAACCAACGGTCAAGGCCCCGATATTGGCGAGCAATATAAAAGTGTCGCGTTCTACTATGATCGAGAACAAGAGAACACACTCGCGGCCTTGATCAATACGCTCAAAACCCATGGCTATGACGTTGCCACATCCTTGCGGCCGGTTTCTACCTTTTGGCCAGCTGAGGGATATCACCAACGCTATTACGACAGAACGAGAACAGCGCCTTATTGTCACGCGTACGTTAAACGTTTCTCATGACAGGTGGCGATATGCCCTTGGCCATGGTCTCTTTTATCGCGGGTGGTATGGGTAACCAAGTCCTCTCTACCAAGTCCTTGTTTTGGGGCATCGCGCAAAAATGAAGCACCAGCTGTCTTAGATAGTCGATTTCTTGAACGCTTTTCCACATATAACGGAGGAATTGGCTGTCACTAAGCTTTTTATTGAATTTATGTATATCGAAACTGTCTTGTGCGTCGTCAAAATCGGCCTGCGACAAAAGTCTGGCCTCGGTCAAGCTCTTGGCATCATCGATGTTAAGCTCTGACAGTTGTCGCAGAAACTCGCCTGCGAGCCGGTGTTTGGTCTCGGTTAGATCGAATTTTTTGCACAACTTCCATCGAATGAAAAACGATTGGTCATCAAACTTTATGTTTTTGCTTTCGTTCTCTTGACTAAGATCGTCGTCCCACCAAGATTTCAGGATCTCCTTCTCCAGGCCAAAGTCCCTAAGAAAGCGATCGCATTTTTTGATCAACGTATCTACGTGAAAATATCGTGCAGCTTGCAGCGTCGACCAAAAATTATCTTCGGTGATCTCGATTTGCTCCTTGTTGGCGGCTTTGACTACCGCCAAAACCCAACTGGGATTTTCCTTGGTTAAGTCAATGGTGGTGGATGCCCAGCTGTTGGAAAGCGCGCCTTTAAAATACTCGCTCGCACGTATGAGACGCCCAGCTTTTGCCGTTAGCTGCCCAGTCGACGTCTTTAGTACGATTTCTTTTTCGTTTTCTTTTTCGTTGGCAGCCTTACTGTCGGTTTCCACTGAGACGTCAGTTAGTAGAAATGAGGACAAGGGTTTTCCTTGGGCAATCTGGCGTATGGTTTTATCCAAGTCATCGAAGGCCATCTTAACACCATTACGGTCAGCTATGCCGAGTAAGGAGCTTCTTAGACCGCTTTGAACATCGTTAAATGTATCAGTGGGAAGAAGGCGGAGCAGGGTTTGCCATAGTAACGGGTGAGTATTGAAGAGCTCTTGCACATCGGCATCAAACAGTGCTTCTGTCAATTCTGCGGCGTCTTTTCTGCACAAAAGGATCAGCTTTTGCGCAAGCAGTTTGGCAGGCTCGTTTAAGGACTGTTCCACTAAGCGAGTAAAGCTGTTGAAATCGATTTCGGCCACAATGAGCGCTTGCTCGGGCGAGAGACTAGTTAGCAAGTTCGCTCGATTTGGGTTTTGCTTACAGCATCCCGTATCAAAATAGGCTTCTAATAATATGGGTCCAATGATCCTCATGTCTTGCTCAGTGGCTATATCGGTTAGCTCTCTGCCTTTGGTGAAATTTAGTCCAATACGGCGCTTTAACTCAGCGTTTTTTTTGCCCGCCCACCAGTGATAGCAATAACTGAAGGGCACCGAAGCCGCAGCCACTAAGCCGACCAAAACCGGCACGGAGTGCATAGCGAGCCCGGTTAAACACCATACGCTTAATAGGCCGTCCGATGGACATCCAATAGTAGAGGCAAGTATCCCGGGAAAAAATCCCGGAAATAGAAGCGTAACCAAAGCAGCACCGCCAATGACCCTAGGGGCCGCATTTTTGGCGCCTTGCGCAATTTTCTGATTGGCAATTTGAAGCTCTATCGCTTGTTCGACGGTGATACCATTTGACAACTCCGCGTCTTTGCTCGTTGAAATGCCGTCGATATCTTCTTGCACTGACGTTTTTGACATTTCATCTTCTACGCTAGTATCCATGGCAGATAGATGAAATGCTTGCGATAGACAGATGACAAACAGCAGGTTGCGTAGCATGGTTTAACCCTGGCGGCGGTGAAAGAATGCGTAACGTACACAACCCTAAAACTAAGCTATTTATTCCGATTCATGGCTTGGAGCTGGGCCCTTGTTAAACATCCCTGGTTGGTAGAAAGGTAAGCTCAGCGCGTCCCATCTTTCTCGTAATGTCTAAGATGGCCGTGGTTCCACCGATGGCATAACAGCCAACCAAAAACTCCCTCGATAGGTCCGGGAAGACAATGTCGATAGTGTCAAGTAGAATCTGGATATGGCGGACAGGGTCGAAAATGTAGCATATTCGGTTGTGTCGAGGGCTCTTTCTTAACGCCGCTATCATCATCAATACTTCGCCAACGACTACTCGGTCCCGCGCAAGATGGGTTTCTCGCTTACCCTTCATATTGGCACAGTAATAGTCAATGGTTGCCTCATCCATTTTGCGTCGAACCATTTTCACACGGGCGCAAGTGTTGCTGAGTTTTCCATATGACACGTTAAACGTTTGCAAAATGAATGGATTTCGTACCAGGTCGTAAATTTGCTGGTGATTTTCGCGTTTCAGGCGAGTAAAGGAAATCTCGCACTTTTCAATAGATTGGCATATGGGCAGTGCGGCGAGCTGGCCCACCAGACGTTTTCGCCTAAAACCATGGTGAGTAAACTCTACGCGGCCTTGGCCTTCCATGGCCCCAACAAGTCTGTTTGAGCGCGAGATTATTTGATCATCGCTGTTGAGGCTATCCGCCGAAAAGGAATTGCCGCTCGCTAGCAAGCAAATGAGCAAAACTCGACATGAGATCTTTTGGTGGATCCGGCCGTAACCATCTCCCATCTATTCGCCTCTCGTGCTTAAGCAATATGGCTTAAGATGAACATACGGCACATTATTCCTATTTCACCGGTTATGATTTTCTCAAGCCGGCCTGATGCACAGGTTGAATACTTATGCCCGAAGTGCGACGCATATTTACAAAAATGGTTGATAGCCGAATTTAAGATGCCGGGATCATTTTCGCCAGCTATACGATTTAGGGGTTTACGATGATATCGAAAAATCAAGCTTTTCTTCGCCTGACATGTATTTTTTTCATGCTATTCTGTCTGCCCACAAATTCAATGAGATTATGCGGACTTGTGCTCGGAGATTGTTTTGATTCCGATAGCCTTGTTGAATTAGAGAATGGCGAGAAAGTTTCGGTCAAGAATCTAGTTAAGGGCCAAAATATTGTGTGCCTTCGAAGCAGGGATGGAGACGCCATTTATAGTTCGGTAACTGACGTCATTACAACAACTCGGTATTCAGCTTGGCAAATTATTATTGAGCCACTGACGGAAGATGAAGAGATATCGTTAATTGTGACCCAAGACCATTATATCTTTTCTGCTGATAATGCCGATGTCAGTCCGCAAGCCCTAAAGAGAAAAACAGTTGGGAATTTGACCATTAATGACTTCCTGCTTTTCAAGGGCAAGCTCGTAAAAATCAAGCGCATTTCCCAGATAGACTATAAGTCGTCTAAAACAATGTACTCGCCAATCACAAGTGATGAAGTCATCGAAGTAAATGGTATCTATTGCCATTGCAGAAGCAAGCTCACAGAAATCAATAATAGATTTTTATTGTTCTAGGCTCTGTTGCCTTTTTCCGCTAGGGCTCACAAATTTGGCCCGGGATCTCATTTGAAGAAGAACTTGCCCACGATGTGGAAATCATAACGGTTTTTTCAGCCCGTCTTTATGGGAGCAGTATATTCAGCCTCGAAAGCTTTATAGCATTTCGCGTCGCGCTTCCTTAGCGTTGAATATATGTTACTAAGCATTAGCTAAGGAGTTATCCATGGATCTCTCACTTTTTCGCGCCAGCGTAATGGTCTGTTTAATAGCTACCAGTTTTCTAAGCCCGTACATTCACGCAGGCGAGCTTAAGTTCGTCAATGGTAATTCCGAATCGTTTCAAGTGCCGATCTACTTAATAGAGACCTTTCCTGCGATTCACGAGATGATCGAAGAACTGGGCGGTTATGACGCGCTTAATGGTAATGATGTTTTGCTACCAAACGAGAGTTTTTCGGCATTAAAGAAGGTTAGCGGTGTCGTTAACGAAGCCCTCCTGCCATTAATGGCCGTCCAGAAGCCCAAGGAGCCTAAATCTCTTGTGCAAGAAGCCCTTGAGAAGAAGCTTGCACAGCAAACTTCCCCTGACTTACGTGAGTTTATGACAGCGGCCAATTTGCTAAACCAAAAAGACTATGTTCAAAGGAGTGTAAGAGTCTGGGCTACGAGCTATAAAACCGTGCCAAGCCGCTT
>Ga0070734_10005016_pt1 | contig 12041 bp, 9 predicted proteins | sample Coa_R1_8_FD_66444 | JGI IMG/M metagenome (GOLD analysis project Ga0070734, IMG submission 66444) | Surface soil microbial communities from Centralia Pennsylvania, which are recovering from an underground coalmine fire - Coalmine... | ecosystem: Environmental > Terrestrial > Soil > Unclassified ...
CCTCCGCTTTGAATCTTGGCAACGTAACGGTTGGCAGCAAAGCCAACGGCAGCATAGTTTTGAGCAACCCAGCCGGCGGAGCCACCATTACGATCACGCAACTCAGCGCGAGTGGAACAGGTTTCAGCCTGACCACGACGCCTTCTTTACCGATTGAACTTGCGGCGGGCCAGAACACCACGATTGGCGTCACATTTACCGCTAACAGTGCAGGGAGCGCTTCGGGCGATTTAACGGTTGAGAGCGACGCGTCGAACTCCAGCTTATCCGTCGGACTACAAGCGGATGGAATTTCTCAGGGGCAACTGGCCTCGCTGCCTTCATCACTGACATTAGGGCCGATTTCAATTGGGCATACGGCAACGGGAAGCGTGTCGTTGAACAATTCCGAGGGACAGAGTGTGACGGTGTCGCAGCTTTCCATCAGCGGCGCAGGATTCTCGTTCACTACTCAGCCGTCATTGCCGATGACGATTCAGGCGGGACAGAGTGTTCCACTCGGTGTGAGCTTTACCCCGACTGGAACGGGCGATGTGACCGGAAACATTGCAGTGACCAGCAATGCGACGGATCAAAATTTTTCGATTGGGCTTTCGGGCGACGGCCTGGGAGCGAACCAACTGGGAGTTTCCCCATCCACATTTACCTTTGGCTCCGTGGAAGTGGACACCAGCAAAGCGCTGCCGGGATCTCTGACGGCCGGCACATCGGATGTAGTGATTTCCTCGGCGAATTGGGCGGGATCAGGATATTCGGTCAGCGGAATTTCGTTCCCTGTGACCGTGACAGCGGGCACCAGCGTTCCCTTCACCGTGACGTTTGATCCAGGATCGGCGGGAGCTTCAACCGGAAACGTTTCATTTACGAGCAACGCGACCAATTCTCCGACGGACGCATCTTTCAACGGGACGGGGACAGCGCCGATGGTTTCGCTGGCCTGGAGCGATGGCGGTCAGGTTTCCGGCTACAACATTTATCGCGGAACGAGCTCAGGCGGGCCTTATCCCAACAAGTTGAACTCTTCGCTGATACCGCAAACCAGCTTCACGGATACGACGGTGCAGTCAGGAACGACATACTACTACGTCACGACTGCGGTGAATAACGGGCAGGAAAGCGCATACTCGAATCCGGCGACGGCGGCGGTACCGTAGGACTCCAGATCTTAAAGGCGGGAATGTTGGAGTGGTTTCCGAGTCTATTCGAATGTTTCGGCGGATTCGAAAGCGACACCCTTCGCATCTTTCGCGGAAATGATCGGCTCAGAACTCAAATTCCATTCGACATTGACGTGAGAGTCATTCCAGGCAAGAGTGCGTTCGTGTTCGGGATGGTAGAAATCAGTGGCCTTGTAGAGCACATGCGCACCTTCGGAGAGCACGCGGAAGCCATGGGCAAAGCCGGGTGGTATCCAAAGCATGCGCTTGTTTTCGCCGGAGAGAATGGCGCCATCCCATTGGCCGAAAGTCGGCGAGCTGCGACGAAGATCCACGGCAACGTCGAAGATTTCTCCCTGGACCACGCGGATGAGTTTGCCCTGCGTGTGGCGAACTTGGTAGTGCAGCCCCCGCAAGACGTTGTAGCCGGAGTAGGAGTGGTTGTCCTGCACGAAGCGTTCACGAATGCCAATTTCGGCCATTAAGTTTTCGTTGTAGCTTTCCACGAAGAAGCCGCGCTCATCGCCAAACACTTTGGGCTCTAGCAAAAGAACTCCGGCAACCTTGGTTTCATGAACTTTCATGTTGGCCAACTGCTTACGCGCAGCGGGAACGTCGGTGGTGATGCTCATCAGAATACCTTCTCCTTCAACATTTGCAGCAGATAAGCGCCGTAGCGGTTCTTTTTCATCGGCTCGGCGATGGCCTGCACCTGATCGGCAGTGATGTAGCCGTAGCGGTAAGCGATTTCTTCGGGACAGGCGACCATGAGCCCTTGTCGGGTTTCGATGGTTTGAATGAACAGCGAGGCTTCGAGCATGGCTTCGTGCGTGCCGGTATCGAGCCACGCCATGCCCCGGCCCATGACGCGGACTTCGAGTTGGCCGCGCTTGAGATATTCGAGATTGACGTCGGTGATTTCGAGCTCGCCGCGGGCGGATGGCTTTAGGTTTTCGGCAATACTCACGACGTTATTATCATAGAAGTAAAGGCCTGTGACCGCGTATCGAGACTTCGGCGATTTGGGTTTTTCTTCCAGGCTGAGAGCTTTGCCGTTGGCATCGAACTCGACTACACCGTAGCGCTCGGGATCGTGCACGGGATAAGCGAAGACGCGCGCGCCGGAAGTCTGACGTACAGCTTCTTCGACGCTTTTGGCGAAGTCGTGACCGTAGAAGATGTTGTCACCAAGAACTAAGGCGCAACAGGAGTTTCCGATGAACTTCTTGCCGACGATAAAGGCCTGCGCGATTCCCTCCGGCTTGGGCTGCACGACGTATTGGAAATTCACTCCGAAGCGCGAACCATCGCCGAGGAGTTCCTCGAAGCGAGGCGTATCATGCGGGGTCGAAATCACGAGGATGTCGCGAATACCCGCCAGCATCAGGGTGGAGAGCGGGTAATAAATCATGGGCTTGTCGTAGATAGGCAACAAGCTTTTGCAAACGGCGTGGGTAACGGGATAGAGGCGCGTGCCGGAGCCTCCGGCGAGGATGATGCCTTTGTAGGCAGAAGGTTGAGAATGAGATTTTTTTGTGGGCATGAAAATTATGAAGCGGCCGTCAACTGCCGAGTACGATACCAAGCGATGGTACGGCGCAAGCCTTCTTCAAAATCTGTGACCGGCTTGTAGCCCAGATATTTCTCAGCGCTGGCCATATCGGCGAGGGAGTGTTTTACATCTCCGGCGCGCTCGGGGCCGTAAGCCGCTTCCCCTTTATAGCCGATGAGCTGTTTGAGGATGGCGAAGGTTTCGTTCAGATCTACGCGGCGTCCAGTAGCGACGTTGAGGACTTTTCCCGCCACAGCAGAAGCGGAAACCTGGCAGGCCAGCAAATTGGCATGAATCACATTGTCAATGTAAGTAAAGTCTCGGCTTTGTTTGCCGTCGCCAAGGATGGTGGGCTGTTCTGCAGCCAGCATTTGGGTAATGAACTTTGCGAGAACGCCGGAGTAGGGTGAGCTGGGATCCTGCCGAGGACCAAAGATATTGAAGTAGCGGAGCGAAACAGTTTCCAGACCGTAGCAGCGATAGAACGAAGTCAGATAATATTCGCTGGCGAGTTTCGTGACGGCGTAGGGAGAAATCGGGCTGGGCAGCATGTCTTCCCGCTTCGGCAAAGTCGGAGTATCGCCGTAAGCGGAAGATGAAGCGGCGAAGACCACGCGTTTAACTTTGGCATCGCGCGCGGCGATGAGAACATTCACTGTGCCATCAAGATTGGCAGCGTTGCTACCTAAGGGATCAAGAACAGATTTGGGAACCGATGGAATGGCGGCATGATGAAGGATGTAATCTACGCCATCGCAAGCATCGCGGACTGCTCCAAGGTCGAGCAAGTCGGCGTGGCGAAAATCGATTTCTCCGGCGACTTCCTCGATGTTTTCGCGGTGGCCGGTAGAGAGATTATCAAGACCGCGAACCTCGTCGCCTTGGGCAAGAAGAGCGCGGGCGAGCGAGGAGCCTATGAATCCCGCAATTCCGGTGATGAGATATTTAGCCATACGCAATTAATCCTCTACGATGGAGGAGCTTTTATTGTAAGCGAACATTGTTACGTTATAGCGAATACTGCGTAGCCATCCATTGACGGTAAGCGCCGGAGGTCACCTGCCGGGTCCATTCGTCATGAGCGAGATACCACTGGATGGTTTTGCGGATGCCGGTTTCAAAGGTTTCCTTGGGCTTCCAGCCCAGTTCGCCGCCGATTTTACGGGGATCGATGGCGTAACGGCGGTCGTGGCCAGGACGATCCTGCACAAATTTAATGAGTTGCTTGTGCGGCACAACCGGATCGTTCGGGCAGAGTTCATCGAGGATGGCACAAATGGTGTGCACAATATCCAAATTCTTCTTTTCGTTGGCCCCCCCGATGTTATAGGTCTCACCAATCCTACCTTTTGCGAGAACGGTGCGAATGGCATCGCAGTGGTCGGCGACATAGAGCCAATCACGAACATTACCGCCGTCGCCGTACACAGGAATTGATTTTCCGGTGCGGGCGTTCAAAATGACAAGCGGGATTAATTTCTCCGGAAATTGATAGGGGCCGTAGTTGTTGGAGCAATTTGTGGTCAGCGTGGGCAGGCCATATGTGTGATGGTAAGCGCGCACCAAGTGGTCAGAGGCCGCTTTGGACGCCGAATAGGGGCTGTTGGGAGCATAAGCAGTGGATTCCGAAAATTCGGGGTCTTCGGGCTTGAGCGATCCGTAAACTTCATCGGTGGAAACGTGGAGGAAGCGGAAGTTTTGTTTGTCAGAAGGATCGAGGGTGGCGCAGTAAGCCCGCACTTCTTCCAGAAGCGCAAAGGTCCCGTTTACATTGGTGAGGATGAAATCGTCGGGGCCGTGGATGGAACGATCCACATGGCTTTCCGCAGCGAAATGAACGATGGCGCAGGGCTGATGGTTTTCCAGTAAGCTGGCCACCAATTTTCGGTCACCGATATCGCCGTGAACGAACTGGTAGCGGGTATCGGTCGCCACGCTTTCCAGATTGGCGAGATTGCCGGCATACGTCAGCTTATCGAGATTGATGACCGGAGATTGCTCGCTGGCCAGCCATTGCAGGATGAAGTTTGAGCCGATGAATCCGGCGCCGCCGGTGACAACAATGGGCTTAAGTTTCACAAATGCCTTTCCAGGATATGAATGCCGTTCGTTTATGCATGGAGCGATTTTGCAAGTTCCGGTTGCCTTGAAACCAAGATATCAGCAATGCGCTCGGCGGCGTGGCCGTCCCAAAGCGGGGGAACGATTCCGTGCTTTGCTTTGCCGTTCAAAAGTTTTGTAACTTCCTCTTCCAAGCGATGCGCATCCTGTCCCACCAGAATGTTTGTTCCGCGGGAGACTGTTATTGGGCGTTCGGTATTGGCGCGCAGAGTCAGACAAGGTATGCCAAGATACGTGGTTTCTTCCTGAACCCCGCCCGAGTCGGTGATTACGACCGTCGCGGCACGCTGCATTGCCAGAAATTCAAGATAAGGCAGAGGTTCAACGAATTGGATGTGGCCAGTGTCGAATCCGAAATCTGCCACGCGTTGGCGGGTGCGCGGATGCGAAGGGAAAATCACATCCAATTGCCGGCTGATGTTCTGCAGAGATTGCAAGATGCTTTTTAAGGTATTGCTATCGTCCACGTTCGAAGGGCGGTGAAGGGTGACAAGCGCGAACTTGGCAGGCAAGGAATTTTTCTGATTCTGCAATGCCAGCGGCAAAAGGCGCTTGAGAGAATCAATCATGACATTTCCCACAAGATGAATTTTTTTCGTGGGAATGCCTTCTTTCTCAAGATTATGGTTGCCATCTTCTGACGGAGTAAATAATAAATCTGAAAGCTGGTCGGTGACGATGCGATTGATTTCTTCGGGCATGGACCGATCAAAAGAACGTAATCCTGCCTCGACATGGCCGATCTTGATTTGCAACTTGGAACATACCAAAGCCGCTGCGACGGTGGAGTTTACATCGCCGTAAACCAGAACCAGTCCAGGCTTGCGTTCACTCAGTATTGGCTCGAGTCTGATCATGATGGAGGCGGTTTGCTGGGCATGGCTTCCGGAACCAACCGCCAGGTTCACGTCAGGCGCGGGGATTTCGAGTTGTTGGAAGAAAATATCGGAAAGTGAAGCATCGTAGTGCTGTCCGGTATGGACGAGAGTTTGCTTTACCGATTTTTGCCGGGTGAGTGCACGCAGCACAGGCGCTACTTTCATAAAGTTAGGGCGCGCGCCAACCACATGCAAAATGTGCAAAGCCATCTCCATTAGCCGGCAGAATTTTTACTATTGCTGCTGGTCGCACAACGCAGAGTGTACAAAGTCACTTCCGGCGGACAATTCAAGCGAAAGGGCAATCCGACTGTGCCCACTCCGGCGTTGGTGTAAAGCGTGAGGGCGTCGAGTTGGTGCAATCCCCATGGAAAACGGCGGCCATTTTCGGGCAAATAAAGAGGGCCGATGAGAGGAAACACGACCTGTCCACCATGAGAGTGGCCGGAGATTTGCAAATCCACGGGAAAGTGCCGCGTGTATTCGGCATTATCAGGCTCGTGAATCAAGATCACAGTGGCTTCATTCTCGGGCACTCCGCGAAGAGTCGCCCGCAAATCGCCGCTATCGGGATTGTCATCGGCGCCGGCAATCCATAAACGAGATCCGGAGCGTTCGAAGGAAAATGAGTGGTTGATGAGCACACGAATATCGTGGGCCTGTAATAACTCAGTCACTCGAGTGTGATCGGTGGCGTAATCATGATTGCCCAGAACTGCAATCAAGTCGTTGTTCGAGTGAATGCCGCGGAGAATTTCCGCGCACGGCCCGGCGGCATTTGCGGCTTTTCTGGCATTGCCGAAAGCCTTTGAGACCGGCTCGGAAACGAAATCTCCGGTGAGCACGACGAGGTCTGCATTTAAGCTGTTGACCATCTCGACGGCCCGCTTGATGGGATGGACGGAAAAATACTCGTCGTAGTGAAAGTCACTCAACTGCGCGATGGTGAATCCGTCAAACGCGGGGGGGAGTCGGCGCAAAGGAATTTCAAGCCGCGTCAGCACCGGACGGTCGGGCTCGATGAAAGTGATGTCGGCGCCCAGCGCGAGCGCTCCGGTGGTGGCCAAGGCCAAACCGCGAAGAAAGTTTCTGCGATTCATTCTTATGGCTATTATCTGGCTTTATGGGCATGGTGCGCTAGTTGCGCCGCATTCCCACAGTAATCATCGGTGTCGGTACAATGGAGGATGTACTCATAGAAACTCATAGCGAGGACTGTCAATGCAAGAGTGGCGTCAGTTTTATATCGATGGAAAATGGGTAGATCCTATCGCGGGGCGTGATTTTACAGTCATCAATCCAGCGAACGAAGAACCGATCGCCACGATTTCATTGGGAAGTACGGGCGACGTGGACCTCGCAGTCACAGCGGCGCGCCGGGCCTTTGATTCCTATTCGCAGACGAGTATCGAGGAGCGCAAACAGCTCTTGCAGCGCATTATTTCGTCTTATCAGGCCAAGATCGAACAGATGGCGGAAACGATGTCGCGCGAAATGGGATGCCCTATCTCGTTGGCACGGGCGGCGCAAGCGCCCTCCGGCACGGCACATTTGATGGAAACCGCCAAAGTGCTTGAGCAATTTCAGTTTGAGGAGCGCAAAGGCACCACCTTAATGCGGCAAGAACCGATTGGCGTGTGCGGCATGATCACACCGTGGAACTGGCCAATGAATCAAATTGTGGCAAAAGTCGCTCCGGCGCTAGCTGCTGGATGCACCATGGTTTTAAAGCCCAGTGAAATGGCGCCCTTGTCGGCGATTCTCTTTGCTCAAATTTTGCATGAAGCTGGCGTTCCTGCTGGAGTTTTTAATCTGGTAAACGGCGATGGCCCGACGGTGGGAGCCGCGATTGCCGCGCATCCCGGTGTGGACATGATTTCTTTCACCGGATCAACCCGCGCTGGCATTGCCGTTGCGACTGCCGCCGCGCCGTCAGTGAAACGCGTCACCCAGGAATTGGGAGGAAAAGCGGCAAACATCATTCTCGATGATGCGGACTTTGCGAAAGTGATTCCGCAAGGCGTGGATACGTGTTTCCGAAACTCAGGTCAATCGTGTAATGCACCGACCCGTATGTTGGTTCCGCAAGGGCGGATGGCAGAAGTAGCCGATCTCGCCAAACAAGCGGCGGACAAGACAAGAGTCGGCGATCCTTTTGCAGAGGGAGTCAACAACGGGCCGCTCGCCAACCGCAACCAATTTGAACGGGTGCAGAAGATGATTCAAAAAGGCATTGACGAAGGCGCGAAGCTGGTGGCTGGTGGAACAGGGCGACCCGATGGCTTGAACAAAGGTTACTTCGTAAAGCCGACGGTATTCAGCGACGTTCGCAATGACATGACGATTGCGCGCGAAGAAATTTTTGGCCCAGTTTTATGCATTATTCCCTATAAAGATGATGACGATGCCGTGCGAATTGCGAATGACACACCGTATGGCCTGGCAGGTTTCGTGAGTTCCGCGAATATTGACCGCGCGCGCGGCATCGCCAAGCGAATCCGATCGGGCAATGTGCACATCAACGGAGCTCGTGTGGATTTTGCCGGCTGCTTTGGCGGATACAAACAGTCTGGCAATGGCCGGGAGTGGGGCGAAGCCGGCCTCGAAGAGTTCCTCGAATTAAAAGCCATCTTCGGATACGAAAGCTTCAAGAAATAAGCATTTCATGAGCGCTGCAACCGTCGAGACGTTGACCCAGATATGGCAGCGCGTTTTGCAACGGGCACCCATTGGAGTGGATGAGAACTTTTTTGATCTCGGGGGCGGACAAAGAGAAATCATTCAGATTTTTAATGAAATCCGGCAGACATTTGGGAATGATTTGCCGCCCATAGTCATTTTTCAAGCTCCCACCATTCGTTCGCTCGCCGCAATCCTCGATAACCGCCAAGCTCCAGCCATCGCGCCTGTGGTCACGCTCAGATCAGGCAAGCAAGGTCCACCAATCTTTATGGCCCAAGGCATCGGCCAAAGTCTGTTGGATTTCATTGGTTTAACTGGGTACATGGACACAGAGCGTAAGATTTATGGAATTCAAAGTCCGGGCAGTGACGGAATTGCAGCACCTCTGGATCGAATGGCAGAACTCGTTTCATTTCACTTTGACGCCATCAAGGCTATGCAAGCCAAAGGCCCATATTTTTTCATTGGTTATTCATTTGGCGGGCTGGTGCTTCTGGAAGTCGCACGCCGGCTACTCGCCAATGGAGAAAAGATTGCGTTGTTGACAATGCTGGATTCGTATCCTCATTCGCGTTATTTACTGTTCGCGCAGAAACTCGAAGTGGCAGCGCTTTCAGTCCGGCACCGATTGAGAAAAAAATCTCAAAATCAGGGCTTAATGCCAGGAGAGTTATTTCTGAGCGCCGTCAGGAACGTGGGCGAAGCATCCCGCAAAGCGTGGAACGAATATCGTCCCGGTTATTATTCTGGAGATGTTAAGTTCGTTCGCGCCGAACATCCGAGCCTCTTTCCGTCGAATGCGAGTGCCGTATGGGACAAACTCACGGGCAAACTTGATGTCATCACGGTTCCCGGCGACCATACTGGAATGATTTCGATTCGCTACAAAGAACTGGCGCATGTGCTCTCTAAATTGATTCGTGAAGGTGATCAAGCATGAATGGCGCAACCAGTCTCGTCCGCACGTTGATTGCGGGAGACGTTAAGGTCTGCTTCACCAATCCCGGCACATCGGAGATGCACATCGTTGCAGCGCTGGATCAAGCCCCGGAAATCCGCTGCGTTCTTGGGCTCTTTGAAGGGGCCGTCACCGGAGCAGCCGACGGCTATGCACGCATGGCAGGTAAGCCGGCATGCACATTGCTCCACCTTGGCCCGGGCCTCGCGAATGGTCTGGCCAATCTGCACAATGCCAGTCGTGCAAAATCACCGATTTTGAATATCGTCGGGCAACATGCGTTGACACATTTGCCCTACGACACGCCCCTTACATCGGACATTGAGGGCATCGCGCGGCCTTACTCAAAGTGGCTGCGAACTTCCCGTAACTCTGTAGAGGTGGGACGCGATACAGCCGAGGGATTAATGGCTTCGCGCAGTGCTCAGGGGCAGATTGCCACTTTGATTGTACCTGCCGATGCTGCGTGGGGAGATGGCGGGCAAATCGCAGAAATTCCTGCTTTGCCCTATCCCAAACAAGCGTCCTCGCCGGCTGTTGCGCGCGCTGCTGCGATGTTGCGCTCCGGAACGCGCACTGCATTGATGCTTTCCGGGAATGCTTTATTTGGGAGAGGACTGGAAATTGCCGGAAGAATCGCCACCACAACGGGAGCCAAATTGCTGGCGCCGTATCCCCTTGCCCGGATGGAACGCGGTGCAGGCGTGCCGGTGGTTGAACGCACAAATTATGTATTGGAGCAAGCCATCGAGCAACTGAAAGAGTTCCGGCAGATGATTTTAGTCGGAGCGCAGCCTCCGGTTGCGTACTTTGCTTATCCCGGCAAAAGCGCGGTCATGACTGCTCCGGATTGCGATATTCATGCGCTGGCAACTCCAGAGGAGGACGCGGTTCGCGCGCTAGAAGCGCTCAGCGATGCATTATCAATCCCCCAAAATGTCTCGTCGCACAATGCGCAAAACTCTCGCGCATCTATTCCCCATGGCGAAATTACGCTGTCGGGTATTGCCTCTATAGTCGGCGCGTTGCTCCCAGAAAATGCGATTGTCGTGGATGAATCCATGACATCCGGGCGAGGGCTGATGGCGGCCACCAAAGCCTCGCCACGACACGACTGGCTGGCAAACACAGGCGGATCGATTGGGATTGCGATGCCACTGGCGGTGGGCGCCGCGGTCGCTTCGCCGGAACGTAAAGTACTCTGCCTATCTGCCGATGGCAGCGGCATGTACACACTGCAAGCGTTATGGACAACGGCCCGGGAAAGCCTAAATGTGACCACCGTAGTTTTTGCCAACCGAAGCTACGGAGTTTTGAAGAGGGAGTACTCGTATCTCGGAGCGGGTGAACCCGGCCCAGTGGCAGCGTCTATGTTCGACATCGGCCATCCTGATCTCGATTGGGTGCAGTTGGCAAAAGGCATGGGAGTGCCCGCCAAGCGCGTAAATTCGCTTGAGGGTTTCGGGGAAGCGTTGAAGGCGGGAATCGAGGGAGACGGGCCTTCGCTGATCGAAGTCCCGTTGTAACAAGTTTCCGACATACCCCGCGAAGCAACTGTGTCTTACAAAGCGACCGAGAGATTTGTCAATCCCCGGAAACCGAACGTCGAAGCCCACTCCGGCTGAGCACCCGCAAGTTTCATCGCAGGAAAACGCTGGACTAATTGCGCAATTGCAACTTGCCCTTCCAAGCGCGCGAGTTGGGCGCCGATGCAAAAATGCGCTCCTGCTCCGAAGGCAAGGTGTTGATTGTTCAGCCTCTTTAAGTCGAGCCGATCCGGGTCTTTAAATTGTTTTGGATCGCGGTTGGCCGCGCCAAGCATACAAAGCACCGTCCAGCCCTTGCGGATGGGCTGACCGCAAATCTCCATGTCTTCCTTGAGAACACGGGCGGTAAATTGAACCGGGCTTTCATAGCGAAGAAGTTCTTCGACTGCTGAACGAATCATTTCTGGCGTGTGCCGTAGCTCCGCTGCCTCTTCCGGGCGCCGCAGAAGCGTGTACATACCATTGCCGATGAGATTTCGAGTAGTTTCATGGCCCGCGAAAAGCAATGCGATGCATTGCGCATACAGTTCTTCTTCGGTTAACGCCTCGCCTTCTTCTTCGATGTCGATCAGAAGGCTGATGAGGTCTGTTCCTTTGTTGCGGCGGCGATCCGCGACTGTCTCGCGAAAAAAATTTGTCAACTCGACGAGCGCGTTCTGCGCCGCCCGCGCTTCTTCGACTGTGCGATTGGGATTGCCTCTAAATATTGCAATCGCGCGCGAGCAGCGGACGAATTTGTCATTCAGTTCCTGCGGTATGCCCAGCATCTCCAGAATAATGCGCACGGGCATGGGGTTCGCAAAATCACGCATGAGATCGATTTCTGAACCCTGTTCAAACGGCTTCAACATGCGATCAACAATGGCCTCGACTTGCGGACGCAGAGCTTCAATGGCCGCCGGAGAAAACCCTTTGTTGAGAAGTTTTCGCAGCCGGGTATGCTCGGGCGGATCCATAAAAATCAGCCACAAGCCCAACATGCGGGCCAGTTCACTGAATTCCTTCTGACGGCTGAGCGGCAAGGACAGCAACATTTGCTGCGAGCGTTTCGCCGAGCATCGGGGATCTTTCGCGATCGAAGAACATTCCGCATGGCTGAATACCGACCACACAGCCCACTTTCCGCCAACATCCAGATAATGCAAA
>Ga0070734_10005017_pt1 | contig 12039 bp, 9 predicted proteins | sample Coa_R1_8_FD_66444 | JGI IMG/M metagenome (GOLD analysis project Ga0070734, IMG submission 66444) | Surface soil microbial communities from Centralia Pennsylvania, which are recovering from an underground coalmine fire - Coalmine... | ecosystem: Environmental > Terrestrial > Soil > Unclassified ...
CCCGGTGGGTCGGTGGTGAGCGCGACAAGGACGGCATTCCCGCCATCGCCGCGGGCCCGCGGGATCCGCGCGGCAGCACCCCGGTCCGCGACTTCCTGCCCGGCCACACGACTGGGTACGCCTGGTTCGAGGAGCAGCCGCAGCTCGCCGTGCTCTCCACTGCCACCAGCACCAGGGTGGACTGGCTGCGCGCCGGGCAGGCCCTGCAGCGGGTGCTACTGACCGCCACCCAGCACGGCATCGCCGCCAGCCCGCTCACCCAGCCGCTGGAGACCGCTGACGCATGGCAGGTGCGCGACCCGGTGTCCGGCCGGGGCACCGCGCAGCTGATCCTGCGGATCGGATACGGCCTCCCGGCGCCGGCCACGCCACGGCGGCCGGTCTCCGATGTGCTTGACACCTCCGCTCCGGGCAAGTAATCCCGCAGAGGTGCGGTGGGCCGCATGCGGTGGCCTCCGCCCGTGGGAAGGAGCATTGCGGTGGCGAGCAAGAGCGCGAAGAGCGGGAAGAGCGGCACCCCGGACCCGGCGGACGAAATCGACCGGATGCCCAAGAAGATCTACGAGAAGGAGCTGTTCCGGCTCCAGGCCGAGCTGGTGAAGCTGCAGGAATGGGTGCGCACCGAGGGTGCCCGGCTGGTGGTGATCTTCGAGGGCCGGGACGCGGCGGGCAAGGGAGGCACGATCAAGCGGGTCACCCAGTACCTGAACCCACGGATCGCCAGGATCACCGCCCTGCCGGCGCCGACCGAGCGGGAGCAGACCCAGTGGTACTTCCAGCGGTATGTGGATCACCTGCCCGCCGCCGGCGAGATCGTGCTGTTCGACCGGAGCTGGTACAACCGGGCCGGGGTCGAGCACGTCATGGGGTTCTGCACCAAGGAGGAGTACAGCCGGTTCCTGCACCAGTGCCCGATCTTCGAGCGGCTCCTGGTCGAGGACGGCATCCTGCTCCGCAAGTACTGGTTCTCGGTGAGCGATACCGAGCAGCAGAACAGGTTCCGGTCCCGCCTGGAGGACCCGATGCGGCGCTGGAAGCTCTCCCCGATGGACCTGGAGTCGATCACTCGCTGGGAGGACTATTCGCGGGCCAAGGACATCATGTTCGTGCAGACCGACATCCCCGAGGCGCCCTGGTTCGTGGTGGAGAGCGCCGACAAGCGGCGCGCCCGGATCAACGCGATCGCGCACCTGCTCAGCACCGTCCCCTACCACGCCATAAAGCACAGGCCGCTGAAGCTTCCGCCACGGCCGCCCTCGCAGGGCTACGTGCGCGCCCCCCGCGAGTCGCAGACCTATGTGCCCGACCACGCCGCCGAGGTGCTGGCCGGCTGATTAGGATTGGCGCCGTCTTGAGCGTTCCGGGTGCCGTTCTTTGACCTGCGCATGTGAAGGGATGCTTTGGTGGAATCTCGGGGACAGATCACCCGGCGCACCGCGCTGCGCCAGGCCGGTGTGCTGGCCGCTGCCGTGGCTGCGCTCGAGGCGGCCGGGCCGCTCGCCTTCGTGCCGCAGCGCGCGCTCGCGGCGGCTACTCCGTCGGACATCCAGTTCGACATCTCCGCTTTTCTCTCCTCGCCGCCGCAGACGTTCGGCAGCGGGGTGAAGTTCCAGTTGCCACCGGTGCACACGCTCTTCCTGACGGCTGCCCTGGCGCGCACGCCCGCCAAGGCCGATCAGGCGGAGATGGAGCGGGTGCTGGCCGCGCTGGAGACGGCCTACCCGTGGGGCGCGGCGAACCTGGTCACGTTCGTGTCCTACGGGCTGCCGTACTTCGAGCGGCTGCCCGGCGGGCTGCACGGCAGCCTGGTGTCCGGGCACATGCCCCGGCTGGCCTCCGACCACAGCCAGTACGTGCTCGAAGAGGCGGTGCCGGGCCCGACCGACGTCGGCCCGGCCAACCCGCACATCCACAAGCTGCGGTTCAACGTGGATGTCAGGATCGAGCACAACGACATGCTGTTCACGCTGCGCAGCGACAACGCGGCGTACCTCACCGACGTGCTGGCCTGGTTCGGCGGCAGCGGCAAGCTGCGCGGCCAGGCGGTCACATCCCCGGCCTGGACCGGGCTGCTCAGCTTCACCTCGAGCAGGCACATGTTCGTGCAGATGGGGCTGCCGAAGTCGATCGCCACGCAGCACGGCCTGCCCTTCGCGGACTACATCCAGCACCAGTCACCCATGTGGATGGGCTTCGCCGACCAGCAGGTGAACGGCTCGGGCCCCGCTCCCATCTGCACGTTCGCGGGAAACTCCGCGGCGCGCCTGACCACGGCCGCGGCCGGCGACTACTTCGACCACGGCGCCATCCAGCACCTGTCCCACCTGATCCTGGACATGCTGCAGTTCTTCGCCATGAAGACGCCGACGTCCAAGCCGGGCGCCGACGGCACGTTCGTCAACCGGGTGCAGTACGCGTTCCACGCGCCGAACCTCGTGCCCGGCAACAAGGACCAGTTCACCGACGGCGGCGGGCCGTCGCTGCTGCCGAACCAGAACCGGGGACCGAACTACGCCGAGCAGACGGCCGAGGGCATCGGCACCAACGGCGGGGAACAGCGGATGGGCCACCTGTCCTGCCTGCAGCGGTCCTCCCGTGCCAAGGACGGCACGCCGGTCCACCTGCGCATGGATGGGCCCGGGTTCGACGCCATGGACGTTCCCGGCGGTGGCAGCCAGCCCAAGCTGCAGTTCACGATCTTCGTGCCGACCGCGCAGTTCTTCAAAACCCTGCGCGTCCACCAGGCATCGCTCGACCTGCAGAACGAGTTCGGCGTGGACCCGACCGCCAACGGGCTTGAGCGCTTCATCACCGCGACCCGGCGGCAGAACTTCCTCATCCCGCCGCGCCGCAACCGGGCGTTCCCGCTGATCGAACTCACCTGAGCCCAAGAAAACCGCACCGGCCGGGGCGGTCGGTTCCCGGCCGGTGCGGCAGTTCGGGTTCCGGGGGGTCACTCCCCCGGGCCAGCACCGCTATTTGGTGAACGACTTCAGTTCCTCGCGGATCTGCGGTCCCGCGCCGAAGCCCGACTTTTCGAGCACCTCCGACTGCACCGGGCCGACGCCGGGCGCCAGCCAGGTGCGGATCAGGATGCTTACCGGATGCCCCAGGATCTTCTCGGCCATGGTCTGGTCGACCACGGTGGCCTGATAGGTCCCGGCCGGCACGGTCACGCTGTGCGTCCCGCCGCCCTTGACCGTGACGTGGACCTTCTCGTTGATGGTCTGGCCGTTGGTCTTGAGCGTGACGGCCAGCACCGAGGTGTGGGGCTGGCCCGACGCGATGACCGATGCGGGCGGCCATACGATGCTGCCCGACCTGATCGTCACCTGGCCGCCGTTGACCTGCGTGAACGGGACGGCGATGGAGCCGTCGGAGTAGAACATGTAGGTCAGCTGGGTGCGCTTGGCCTGGCCGAGGATGCTGCTGCTGTCCGTCAGCGTGACCAGGTTGCCGCCGGACGCCGGCTTGACGGCCTTGACCGTGTTCGTGGTGGTGGACGTGCCGAGGCTGCCCAGATGGTCGGCGTAGACCCACTTCTCGCCGACGGCGACCGGGAACAGTGTCGAGCCCGTCGCTGTGGTCGACGCCGAATTGCCGGACTGCGTGCTGCCTGAGCCGGAGCCCGAGCCGCCAGACCCGCCCGACCCGGCGGAGTTGCCCGAGCCACCCGAGGCACTCCCGCACCCGGCCACGAGCAGCGCGGCCACCGCCAGGCCGCCGGCCATCCGGCCCGCAAAGTGAACGTTCATTGTCTTGTCCTTTGTGGTTGAAGTGACGAGGGCTGCCGCTTCGCGGCAGAAGGTCGCCGATGATGCTGTGCTAGCCCGGGGGAGCGAGCCCCCGGAGCCCCCCGGTGGCCTCCGGCCATGATGCCTCGGGGAGGTAGGGCGCCAAAGAGGCGGCGAGCACGGGCAGGGGCATTGATTGCAGCCATACGGTGCCCGGGCCTGACAGCACCGCGAAGTGATGTGCGTCGCCGCCGAAGTACCTGTTGGTGACCCCAGGAACCCGCATCACCTGGAAGGAAACCGAGGCGGTGAACATCCCCACGTGCCCGGGATGCGCCCGCAGCGACTGGCCCGCGGCGAGGTCGTGTCTGACCACCTCGCCGGCCAGTTCGATCCAGGCCCGGCCCCGCCCGGCCAGGCGCTGCAGCACGAAACCCTCGCCGCCGAAGACCCCCGCGGAGAAGGACTGCTGGAACCCGGCGGAGACCTCGATCCCCGCGGTGCCGGCCAGGAACCCGTGCCGGTGCACCAGGTACTCCTGCGCCGCGTCCACGTCGATGCCGAGGATGCTGCCGGGCAGCTTCGCCGCGAAGGCGATGATCCCAGCGCTGTCGGTGGCGGTGTAGCTGGACAGGCACAGCGTCGAGCCGCCGGCCGCCCGCTTCATCGCACCGACGAGCCCCTGGCCGGCGCCGCCCGTGCCGGTGGACATCTGGATCGAGTCGGTCATCCAGGAGAACTCCCCGGCCTCGGCGACGACGGTCTCCCCCGGGTTGAGGCAGATCGACAGCACCGGGAGCGTCGTGCCGAGAAGCTGCTCTTCCATTGCGGTCCCTTCGGTGGTTGCGTCGTCGCCGCCCGGGCGGGCCCGGGCCCCGGTACCGGGCCCGGCGCGGCGAGTTAATGGCAGTTATAGGCCCGGGGGACGGCGCGCCGAATCCTGGCAACCATGTATTCGCAGCCGGGGCAGACGGGTGCCCACGGCGGCCGTGGCGCGGAGTTATAACACGGCCCCACCGCTGCGGTATCGCAGCGATGCGGGAGCGGCGTGGTCAGCGGGACGGGCTCGCCAGGCCGTGGGACATGGCGTAGCGCGTGGCCTCGACCCGCCCGGTCACACCGAGCTTGCGGTACACCGTCGCGAGGTGCCGTTCCACCGTCGCCGGGCTCAGGTAGAGCTGCCCGGCGATCTCCTTGTTGGACAGGCCCGAGGCGAGCAGCCTGAGCACCTCCGCCTGGCGGGCGGTGAGCCCGTCGGGGAGCGCCACCGCCTCGCCGGTCTCGGCGAGCGCCGCGCGGACCTCGGCCAGCCGCTGCGGGTTCGCGATCTCGGCGGCCAGCGCCTCGGCGGCGCGCAGTTGCCGCACCGCGTCCGCGGTCCGGCCCATCTGGTGCCAGGCGCGGCCCAGCCCGATCATGGCCTCCACGGTGTCGTGTGGGTGCCCGGCGTCGCGGTGCGCGGCGGCCGCCGCCTGGAAGTGCCCGGCCGCCTTCGCCCAGTCGCGCTCCCGTACCGCAAGGTTGCCCTGGCTGCACCGCAGCGTGCCGATGAGCTGCGGGTTTCCGATGCCCTCGGCCAGCTCGGCGGCTTCGGCCAGGGACTGCCTGGCCGGCTCCCACGCCCCCGTGCGGATCAGCAGGTCGGCGAGGTTGGCCAGGCCGATCGCCAGCGACCGCTGCTCGCCGAGCTGCCTCTTGATGACCAGGGCCTGCTCGAACAGCTCACGCGCCCGGTCCAGGTCACCGTCGTCCACCTCGAGCAGCGCCATGTTGTTCAGCGCAACGGAGACGCCGCGGCGGTCGCCGACCGACGCCCGCAGGTCCATCGCGGCCTGGAAGCTGCGCCGGGCGGCGGCGCGGTCACCCAGGTAGCGGTGCGCCGAGCCGACCACGGTGGCGGCGTGTGCCATCAGCTCCCGCTGGCCGAGTGGCCCGAACACGGCCAGGGCCTGCTGGCCCTGGCGGATCGCCGTGGCGTAGTCGCCGTTCTCCGCGGCCAGCACCGCGGCCGAGCACAGCGCCCGGCCGGCCAGTTCGTCCCTGCGCTGCCCGGCGCGGGCGAGGAACGTGGCCAGCCACGCCCGCCCCGCCGCCAGCCGGCCGCTGACCAGCCACCATCGCCACAGCGCCGCGCTCATCGCCAGGCCCAGGTCGGTGTCGGTGTTCTCGTCCGCCCATGTCAGCGCGACATCGAGGTCGGCCTGCGCCGCCTCGAGCCGGGTGGTCCACCGGGCCGCGTCGTGACCGGCCATGCCCTCCTCGCTGCCGGCGGCGAGCTGGGCGAAGTGCCCCGCGTGGGCGTGCCGCAGCCGAGGCCCTTCCCCGGTCTCGTCCAGCCGGGCCGCCGCGAAGCTGCGCAGCGTTTCCAGCATGGCGAACCTGTTGTGTTCCTCGCCCGGGATGACCACCAGCCAGGAGGAGTCCACGAGCCCGCGGATCAGGGGCACCGGCGTGCCCGGTGTGCCGCCGACAGCCACGACGTCGTCGGCCGTGAACGGCCCGGCGAACACGCTCAGCGCGGGCAGCAGGCGCTGCTGCCCGGGGCCGAGCAGGTCATAACTTGTCCGCACGACGTCGACGAGGCTGCGGCCGCGCGCCTGGCTGCTGGGCTCGGCATCGAGCAGCACCGCTCGCTGGGTGAGGATCTCCGGTACCGACAGGGTGCCGACCCAGCCCGCGATCAGCTCGATGGCCAGCGGCAGCCCATCGAGGCGGCGGCACAGTTCGGCGATGGCGTGTGGTGCCACGTCGGCGCTGGCAAAGCCGGGCACCCGCTCGTGCGCTCTGGCGATGAACAGCCGCACCGCGTCGCTGGCCGCGATGTCGGAGGCGCCCGCCGCGGCGGACGGGCACTCCAGCGGCGGGACGGTCCAGCACACCTCGCCCGGCACGCCGAGCACGACCCGGCTCGTGACCACGATCCGCAGCCCGCTGGAGGCGGCGAGCAACTGGCTGGCCAGTTCCGCGACCGCGTCACGCAGGTGCTCCGCACCGTCGAGCAGCAGCAGGCGCGGCGCCGCCGCCAGCGCGGCGGCCAGGCACTCCTGCATGCTCAGGCCGGGCTGATCGCGCACCCGCAGGCAACTCGCCACGGCGGGGACGAGCGAGGCGCTCTGCCGGACCGGTTCGAGCGGGATGAACGCCACCTCGGCCGCCGGGCTGCCGTACCGGATCGCCTCGATGGCCAGCCGGGTCTTCCCAGCGCCGCCGGGACCAACCAGGCTGACCAGCCGGGACGCCGCGATGAGCTGGCTCAGTTCGGTGACTTCGGCGGCCCGGCCGATGAAGCTCGACTGGGCGACCGGCAGCCCGGCCGTGGGCGGCCCCTCGGCCGCGGCCCGTGCCTCGAACTCGGCGAGGGCGCGGCTGGCCCTGGCCGACATCTGGGTACGCCCGGACTCCCAACGGTTCACGGTGGCAAAGGACACGCCCAGTTGCCGCGCGAGTTGTTCCTGGGACAGGCCAAGCCGCGAGCGCAGCCGCTGAATCCGTGCGCCCGGGTCGCCACCCACGCCGAAAGCCTACGGCGCGCGCAACCCCTCCGCGATGAACTCGGCCGCAGGCCCAGCGGCGGGTCCGGGGGTCGCCCCCCGGGGCTGGTACTGGCCGCAGGCCAGTGGGTCATCGGGTCCGGGTTGACCCCGGCTGATCCTGTGCTTCCCCGGCCCAGCAGGGCACTCGCGGCGAGCCAGACGGCCAGCCACGGCCGTCGTAGAGCAATAAAACCCATCACCCTTTAAGTGACCCAGACAAGCCTGCGACAATCCGCCGCTCGGCGAGGACGAAGAAACCCAGGGCCGGCACCATCGACAGCGCGGTAAACGCGAAGATGCGCGCCGTGTCCTGGGAGTACTGGGTCTGGAACGTGGCGACGCCCAGCGGCAGCGTGAAGTGCGACGGGCTGGTGAACACGATGTAGGCGAGCAGGTAGTTGTTCCAGCTGAAGACGAACGCCAGGATCGCGACCGTGACCAGCGCGGGCCGTGACAGCGGCAGCAGGATGCGGGCGAAGAACTTCAGCCTGGTCGCGCCGTCCACCACGGCCGCGTCCTCGATCTCCGCCGGGATGGCGCGCATGAACGGGCGGAGGATCACGATCGTGATCGACAGCGAGAACGCCGCCTCCGGGATGGCCACCCCGAACAGGTTGTCCAGCATGTGGATGCGCTGCAGCAGCAGGTAGAGCGGCAGGCTCGCGACGCCGATCGGGAACAGCAGGCCGATCGTGAAGAACGTGTAGATCGCCTCGCGGCCCCTGAACTCGATCCGGGACAGCGCGAACGCCGCCATCGAGCCGAATCCCACCGCCCCCGCGGTCGCCACCACCGCGATGAAGGCGCTGTTGAACAGGAACCGCCAGAACGCCGAGGAGAACAGCACCGAGGTGTAGTTGCTCCACACCCAGGGATGGGGCAGCCCGACGGGGGAGGCGTTGATCTGCGCGGTGGAGCGGAAACCGCCCTCGATCACGAAGATCATCGGGATCACCGTGATGGCGACGACCAGCACCACCACGAGCCAGGTCAGCGGCTTGAGCAGCGAGAACCTGCGGGCGGGCGCCTCCGGGGCGGGGGGCACGGCGGCGGGCCGCGCCGCGGCTACCGCGCTCATCCGACGGCCCTGGTGAGCGCGCCACGGGTGTCCCGGCGCAGCGCGAAGCGCTGGTAGAGCAGCGAGAACAGGAAGCAGATGATGAACAGGATGACCGCGATCGCGCTGGCGTAGCCGAACTCGTAGCTCTGGAACCCGCGGTTGATCAGGTAGGTCGCCATGGTGACCGACGCGTTGGCCGGGCCGCCGCCGGTCATGATCCACACGATGTCGAACAACTGCAGCGAGCCGATGATCGTCAGGAAGATCCAGATCCGGATCGTCGGGGCGAGCAGCGGCAGCACGATGCGCCGCGTGGTCTGCCAGGACGACGCCCCGTCAATGGCGGCCGCCTCGCGCAGTTCCGCCGGGATGCCCTGCAGGCCGGCCAGCAGCAAGATGATGCCGAACCCGATGTACTTCCAGGTCAGGACCACGAACAGGGTGTACAGCACGATGGACAGGTCGGCCAGCCACAGGTGGACGAGGTGGCCGAGGCCGATCGCGGTCAAGGCCTTGTCCACGAACCCGCCCGGCTGCAGCATGAGCAGCCAGATGACGGCGGTGGTCGCCTCGGAGAGCACGTAGGGCGCGAACACGACCAGCCGCAGCAGGGACCGCCCGCGCATCTGCCGGTTCAGCAGCAGGGCCAGCCCGATGCTTATCGGCAACTGGATGGCCACCGACAGCACCGCGATGATGCCGTTGTGCTCGATCGCGGAGCGGAACACGGGGTCCGACAGCGCCAGCGAGTAGTTGTGCGCGCCGGTGAACTCGGTCAGCGGCCCGAACCCGCTCCAGTTGTACAGGCTGTAGTAGACCGCGATGCCGATGGGTGCCAGCACGAAGCCGACGAACAGGATCAGCGCGGGCCCGAGCAGCAAGGTCAGTTCGAGCCTCTTGCGCAGCCGGGCCGGGCGGGCGGGCTGGGCAAGAGGGGTGGCGGCGGCTGCGGCGGAGGTGTCCGCCGCAGCCGCCGTGCTGATGCCGCGGGCCATCAGGAGGTCGAAGCCGCCTGGTTCACGGTCGTGATGATCGTCTGGGGCGTGCCCTGCCCGGCGAAGAAGTCGGCGACCGCGTTGTCCACCGCCTGGCCGACGTTGGTCGGGAAGGCGATGTCGAAGTAGTTCTGGATGTACGGCGAGGCGTGGCTGTAGGCCAGGATCTGCCGCAGCGTGGGGTCGGTCAGCGCGGACGCCGCGGCCGGGTTCGCGGGCAGGCCGACGTTCGCGCCCACCAGCTTCTTCTGGACCGGCGCGCTGTCGATGTACTTGAGGAAGTCCGCGCAGGCGGCCGTGGCGCCCGTGGTGCAGGAGAACCCGTCACCGCCGCCGAGCAGGGTGGTCGGGGCACCCGCGCCGCCGGTGACCGCGGGGAACGGGAACCAGCCGAGCTTGGAGTTGAGCGACTTGTCGGTGGACAGCGCGGACATCACGCCGGGGTCCCAGTCGCCCTGCAGTTCCATGGCCGCCTTGCCGTTGGCGACCATGCCCGCGGAGCTTCCCGCGCCCTGCTGGGACGCGGTGCCGAGGAAACCGGGCTGGAACGGCTTGGTCTTCATGAACGCCTGGAGGTCCTCACCGGCCTTGAGGAAGCACGGGTTGCTCAGGTTGATCGCCTTCATCGACGCCTTCAGCACGGTACTGGAGCAGTCCCGCAGCGCGAAGTACTCCCACCAGAACGCGTCGGGCCAGCGGTCCTTGCTGCCCACGGCGATCGGCACGATGTGCGCCGCCTTGAGCTTGGTGACGTCGGCGTTGAGTTCGGTCATGGTCGCCGGCGGGCTGGCGATGCCGGCCTTGGAGAACAGGTCCTTGCGGTACCAGAAGCCCACCATGTGCAGGTCGTAGGGAATGCCGTACTGCTGGCCGTTGACCTGCCAGCCCTCCGCGGCCGAGCCCAGCTGGCCGATCCAGGGGGCGACCAGCTTGGTGATGTTCATGACCTTGCCGGACTTGACCTGCGTGGCCTCCTGGCCGCCGCCCCACTGCTGGTAGATGTCCGGCGGGCTGCCCGACTGCAGGGCGAGCGGGATCTTGGTGGTGAACTGCTCGTTCTGTATCGGGTCGATCTGGAACGCGACCTTGGGGTGAGCGGTGTGGTAGGAACCGGCCACACTCGCCCACACGCCCTTGAGCGGGTCGGCGGTTGCGTTGTTCCACCATGTGAGCGTGACAGCACTGGCGCCCGAATTAGAGGCGCTCCCCGAGCCTGCGCCGCCGCTGCTGCTGCTGCCGCATGCGGCGAGAGTCAGCGCCGTTGCCGCCGCGACGGCGAGCACGGCACCATTCCGGATGCTGCGCATTGTGGTCATCTCCCTGAGGGGTTTTAGGCGCGAGCGCGGACCAGCGTGGCCACCTAGGCTTGCCGCCGAGTTTTGCGCGTCGTATCGTTCATGTCAATCGTTGTCGATAACGTTTTATAAAGGTATTCTCGCCCGGGTGGAGCCAAGCTCACGTGTCACCATCCGCGACGTCGCCGCGCGCGCCGGCGTCTCCGTCGCCACGGTTTCGAAGGTGATCAACAACCGTTATGGCGTGGCCAGTGACACCTCCGCACGGGTCCAGGCCATCATCGACGAGCTGGGGTACGAGGCGAGCCTGGTCGCGCAGAGCTTGCGGAACCACCGCACCAACGTGATCGGGATCCTGGTGGCCGACCTGGAGCCGTTCAGCACCGAACTGCTCAAGGGGGCCGCGGACGCGATCAGGGGCTCCGGCTTCGAGCTGGTGATCTACTCCGCCGGCGGGCACTCCGGCGACCGGGTCGGCTGGGAGCGCCGCTACCTGTCCCGCTTGTCCGGCACGCTGATCGACGGCGCCGTCCTGGTCACCCCGACGGTGGTGGACGTCAACTACGGCTCGCCGATCGTCGCCATCGACCCGCACACCGGCCAGTCCGGCCTGCCGACCGTCGACTCCGACAACTTCCGGGGCGCCCAGCTCGCCACCGGCCATCTGCTGAGCCTCGGGCACCGCCGCATCGGGATGCTGACCGGGCGGCCCGACCTGGAATCGGCGCAACTGCGCGAGCGCGGCTACCGGGAGGCGCTCCAGGCGGCCGGGGCCGCCGTGGACGAGAGCCTGATCCGCTGCGGCGACTACGACCCCGAGGTGTCACTGGAACAGGCGCGGCTGCTGCTCAGCGCGTCCAGCCCGCCCACCGCCGTGTTCGCGGCGAACGACATGTCGGCCATCGCGACGATCGAGGTCGCCACCGGACTCGGCCTGCACGTGCCCGCCGATCTGTCGGTGGTCGGCTTCGACAACATCCCGGAGTCCGCGCTGTGCGCGCCGCCGCTGACCACCGTCGAGCAGCCGATCCGCAAGATGGGCGAGCGGTCGATCGAGCTGCTCCTGTCGCTCATCCGCGGTGAGCGGCCCCAGGCCACCCACATCACGCTCGAGACCAACCTGGTGATACGGCAGTCAACCCGGGCCTGGCGGCCCCCTTCCCGGTAAAGGACTCTAGGCACGTGACGATCGAGGGCCGCGTTTTCACCGAAACCTGGCGCGACCCGGCAGCCACGCCGGCCGAGCGGGTGCGCGACCTGCTCTCCCGGATGACCCTGCGGGAAAAGATCGCCCAGCTCTACGGCGTCTGGGTCGGTGTGGATGCCGCGCGCGGCGAGGTCGTGCCGCATCAGCACGAGGCCGCCCCGGTGCCGGACTGGCAGAGCCTGATCGATGCCGGGCTCGGCCAGCTCACCCGGGTG
>Ga0070734_10005020_pt1 | contig 12036 bp, 15 predicted proteins | sample Coa_R1_8_FD_66444 | JGI IMG/M metagenome (GOLD analysis project Ga0070734, IMG submission 66444) | Surface soil microbial communities from Centralia Pennsylvania, which are recovering from an underground coalmine fire - Coalmine... | ecosystem: Environmental > Terrestrial > Soil > Unclassified ...
TCGGCGTAGGTTGGTGGCCCGACCTTGGTATCGATGTAAGCGCCGGCAATCTTCACCCACGTCTTCCCCTTGTCGATCAGCCTGCGAATCACAGCATAGGCGGGGTGTGAGACGCCTTGCGGCTCGGGCAAATGCCCGAGATGATCGAAGACGAGCGTATTGGGCAGGCGGTTCCAAAGGTCCTCGCCGGCGGCGATGCGATCGGCGGGGAGAAACAGCTGCACATGCCAACCGAAGGCCATGACGCGCTTCGCCAGCGGCTCGATCATGTCGAACGTTGAAGTCACCGTCGGCGGTTGCTGGCTGAACCGCACGCCACGAACGCCGCCGTCGGTGAGCCGCTCCAGTTCCGCGTCTGTAACCGCAGTCGTCAACAGCGCGACGCCTCTTGTGTTCGGTCCCATCCTCGCTATGGCGTCGAGCGTGACGCTGTTGTTGTCGACATACGCAGCCGGGGTGACAATCACGTTGCGCGCCGTGCCGATACGCCGCTGCAGCAATTTGTATTCCTCGACGCGCCCGTTTGGTTGGAATTGCGGGCCGGGATCCTTGGGCGGAAAACGCATCGCGTCGTAAATGTGATGATGACAATCGCAGGCGCCGGGTGGAGCTTTCAGCTTTGGCATCTCCGTGCCGACCGAATTGGTTACCGTGACCTGAGCGTCCCCGGGTCGCACGTGCAGAGCCGTTATTGCAGCGGCGCCAGCACTGCTCTGGAGGAATGTCCGCCGGCCGATTTGCGTTCTGTCCATCGCCGCCCCTCCATCTATTGAGCGTTCTTTATTCCCGCCCCGACCAGCTTGAGACGAACGGCTTGTGCGCATTCGTCTTCGATCTTGAAATATCGCGCCACCGCCTCCGCTCCAACGTCTAGGGGGTGCGGTTCGCCAGGATGGCGATCCTGCAGAGCCCGCAAGCGCGTGGCTGCTCCGTTGAACTGAGACTGGTTGTTCAAAACGACGGTGGCGCCCGCCGCAGCCGCAAGCGAGGCAAGCCTCCGTTCGGACGCGAGGTATTGGTCGAAATGCGGCACGTCATTAGGGAAATTGAATTCGGTGCCGCCCGAATAGACGACCGTCAACGGCTTGCCGTTGTCGTGCACCTGAAAAATGCTGGAGATCGTTCCGGGTGTATGACCCGGTGTCCGATAGAGAGTAACGCTCCGGTTTCCGACCGCGATCTTCATGCCATCGGTCGCGACTATGTCGCGCTTTGGCTTGCCCGTCGGAAAACCGTTGACGGATGCCTCGACCATATCCCAATCGTCCATCACGACATGGGAGCCATAGCGCGACTGAAACAGATAGGCGCCGCCCACTTCTCCCTCATGTGCGTGCGAAACAATGACGTATTTCACCTTGCTCGGGTCGAGACCGAGTTTCCGTAGTCCGCCGATGAGGACGTCCTCGGCGTCATAAACGCGTTGCGTGTCGTATAGAATGTAGCCGTCGCTTGACGTCAAAATCCAACTCGACGTGCTGAGGCTTCCCAGCCAATACATGTCGTCGAAAGCTTTCTTCGGCTCCATATACGTGCCTTTGCGATTGGGGTTCTCCCTCGGCGCGGGAGCATCCGGCCTGACGGCTCCGTTCAAAGGCGCGACGCATATTGCGGTGACCAGGCCGTAGAAATCCGGGGTGTTGTCGCGGCCGCCGGCGGCATTCTTGCCGGCAGCGAGATGACCTTCCACCGTATCCGGCGTGGGGCGGACGTTTTGCGCTGTTGCGGGGCACGCGGAAATGGCCGTGGCAAAAACGCCCGCCAACAAAAGGCATATGTAGTCATCGCTGAACTTCTGCATTCGTGCCCCCGCGTCCAACTTTTGCCGAATACAATAAGAAACTGTTCGTCCTATTGAGCAGCCTAGACCGTCGGCTGATAGCTGTTCACGCCAGTCACTTTCAAGCGGACCGGGACGTCAATCGTAGCCTGATCTGCATCGCCCCGACAGCCACTCCCAAGTATTCGGCTGTCCACCCGATCGGCCCGTCCGCGCAGACATTAACGTCGGAACTCGCATAGATTCTTTGAAGTACTCGCCACCGCTTTGGCTGGTCTACCATTTTGAAATGCTGCGTGGCCGACGAGGATCAAACCATCAGGCAAATAATTGATCAGCGGACTTCATAGGTCCGCAAACCCAAGCGCGAAAGGCCCAAGCGCGAAGGGCGCGACGCCCGTTAGCGCAGCATGGTCACCGTTGTCTCCGATGATCAGTGGCCACCGATTGCTCTCCGATGCATTCGCGTTCACTGCAACAGCGCACGAACTGCAAACTGGAAGTCCATTCGCGGCAGTTATCCGCGAATGGACTTTCCGTCGAAGAGGAATAGGAGGCCTTCCGCGAGCCAGCCGCGGGCAGAAATGACGAACCTGTTTTGGTTACACGTCGCTGACCGAATAGGTGATCTTCGCGTGGCCCTCTCTCTCGAGCTGCGAGAACGCGGCGTCGATCATCTGCTTTACCGCGGTTGCGTCTTGAGCGCACTCCATGTCGAATTGGGCGTGGATTGCGACGGTCAGGCGCTTCTTGCGGAAGTTGATCAGCGGGAACTTATTCGTGAAATCATTCGAAATCGCCACATGCATGGTAACCATCTCCTGCTTCGTTTTTGAACTCTGCTGGAGACGTTGCAACAAGTATGCCGCTTCGCATTGGATCGGCGCCCGCCCAGAATTCGAGCCCGTGTCAGACATGCTTTTTGGACTTCGCCCAAGTATTGCACAGATCTGTCCCATGATGAGACTTGGGACATTTTTGAGCAGGCCGAACGCGAAAGCTTCGCAGGCGGATAAAGCGCTGGCGTTCACGCGTTAACTATGCCGAAGAGTGCTCTTCTCGGAACCTTCGAAGGGAGGACACATGAGGAATGAAAAGGACTTGGCGGCCGAATACCGAAAACATGCCAAAGCGCTTCGGGCGGCGGCCGCCTTCGAAGAAGACGCAACGACCAGCGCGATGCTGAAAAAGATCGCGAACAAATTTGAAGACACCGCCGACGAAATCGCGGGTGCCGATGGGGCGAATAAATCCGCTGTCGATCCGTATCGAACCTCGTTCGCGATAAACAAGCTGGACGATGGAGCCGCATCAGAATGAATCGAATGACCCTGTCGCCAAAAGACGTGCTCGAGATTTAAGGCTTGCTGTCGTGCGGACGCTAGGGGAACGAGCTGCCTGCGCCGAAAACATCCGCCGGTACCCGGGAAGAGATTCGGACGTGCCGAGAGCATCCAAGCCGGACTTTTGACCGCTGCCCCACGCCTAGGGGCGGGCTTGCGTTAAAGGGCGGTTTACGTCAGACAGCGTCATATTTGCCATGGCGCTTGTCCTCTCCCGATTCCGCCGCGTTTTCCGCTCCCAGGCATCCGTGCAATGGGCGTGTCTGCTCGCCACTTCCGCGGTCTTCGTAGCCATCCTCCAGGCGGTGCATCTGCCCGCAGCACTGTTGTTGGGACCGATGCTGGCCGGCATCGTGGTGGGCACATCCGGCGGGCATATCCGTATCAGCGACCTCGTGTTCTCGGGGACACAGGCGATCATCGGCTGCATGATCGGCCGCGCCATTCCGATCTCGATCCTGCACGAAGCGTGGGTGGAATGGCCGGTCTTCGTGGTCGGCGTCATGTCGACCATCATCATGGCCGCTGTGCTCGGTTGGTCGCTGGCTTATTGGCGCGTATTGCCCGGCACCTCGGCGATCTGGGGCTCGACGCCCGGCGGCGCGGCCGCGATGGTGGTGATGGCGGCCGCCTATGGCGCCGACATGCGCCTTGTCGCCTATATGCAATATCTGCGGGTGCTTTGCGTGACGTCCGTCGCTTCGCTGGTGGCAAGCGCGTCGGGACGCGCTCATCCGGCCGTCGCGACCGTGTGGTTTCCGCCGGTCGATTGGCCAGCGCTTGCCGGCACATTGGCCGTTGCGGCACTCGGAGTAGCCGCCGCCAGGGGGTTGCGGCTTCGCGCGGGTGCACTGCATATCCCGCTGATCGCGGCAGGCATTCTCAGCAACACTGGAACGATGCATATCGAACTTCCGCCCTGGCTGCTCGCGACCGCCTATGCGTTTTTGGGCTCAGCCATCGGGTTACGTTTCACGCGGGACATCGTTCTTCATGCCGCGCGCGCGTTTCCACGCGTTCTTGCCGCCATTATGGTGCTGATTGCCGCCTGCGCGGGCGTTGCCGTGATCCTCGTCAACGAGGCGGGCGTGGATCCCTTGACCGCATATCTCGCGACGAGCCCAGGCGGGCTCGATACGGTGGCCATCATCGCAAGTTCAAGCAATGTCGACGTGGCCTTTGTCCTGTCGATGCAGTTCGTGCGGGTGATTATCGTGCTTGGAATCGGTCCGTGGCTCGCGCGCTTCCTCGCCGGACGAACCGAGGAAATGCGATCCGCTTAGACCGAACTTTGTGCGCCATTCAGGGAAGATAAAGCCCGGCGTGCGGGGGAGGGGACCGCACGCCGGGCGACCAACCCAGGAAATCCAATGGCTGATTTTCATAACAGACATGCCCACGAAATGTTCCGGCCGAATTGCGTCAGCCGCCAATTTTCTTGGCACGACCTGGATCAGATGAGCGGCAGATTAGATTCCGCCGCTATCGAGCGAAGGTGGTGAAGACGGACGAGGGCCACCGCGCCCGAAGCGGCCACCGCGCCCACCGGCCGGCGGACCGAAATTGTCGCCGGTAAAGCGCAGCGATTGCTGGAAACGGATCGCATCGCCGGAATTGGGATCGGGGCTTGAGGCCAGAACCGTTCCTTCGATTTCATAGATTCGGTTATTGGCGTAGAAGATCGCAATGCTCGATCGGCTGCCGTCCTTTGCGACAATGCTGAGCTGCCGCCCGAAATTCCGGTTTACACGCGCCGGTATATCGACTTTCACATCGCCCTTGCCGCGCAAATCGTTGAGCGCTTCGGTAATCTCCGTGTCGCGATCGAAAGAGACATTCGCAAAATCGATGACGGCAACCCGATAGGCGCTGTTTTCCTGCTGGACGGTGTACTGGGTTTCATTCGCCATGATGCCATCCATCGTCCGAAACGGCATAGTTTCGACCGTCGGCGCGGCCGGGAAGGAAACCGAGAATCCCAATTCCGGATAGTTGTATTCCATCCAGCCATCTGCCATCGCCGAACTTGCAAGAACTGTCATGGCAGCAGCGAGCAAAAGAGAGGTGCGCATTGTTCGCTTCCATTCGTGGCATTGCAACCGGCGGGAAGCTATTGCCGCCTGTGTGAATGGCCGCTGAACGACAAGGTCCGCTCACGCGCGACGGGATGAACAATAATTTAGAGCAGCGCTCTATCGTCGCGGAACAATGACGGCGCGCCTAACCGTCGCCGTTTGCGCCGCCCGTAGCCGTGTTGCCGCGGCGCGACGGCACATCGGGCAGCAGCGGTGGTTGCGGACTTATCACCTGATCCAGCGAACCCCGGACGCAATTCTGCTCAGCGATGGTGCCGTTTATGCCGCCTGCTTCAATCGCGCCGATCAGTTGGCCGTTGATGATGATGGGAAGCGCGCCTTATTCACGGTCAATTTGTCTTCGCCATAAACGGGTCTTCGGTATTGCGATCGTTGTGAAATGCACGACAGAAGCTTACATGCGATAGTTCTTCTATAACGACGAAGGTCTTCCATCACCTCGTCAGCCAATAATTTGGGCTGGCGGCGTCGCATAGCCTAGCGCGAGAGGCTATTTCCCCCGGCTTAGTTGGGGGCCATCAGAAACATCAGTTGAGGTTGCCAGTCGGGATTAGCCGCTCCGGTCTCGCCCATCGCTTTTGCATCTTTGTAAGCGTTGAGCCCACCTGATAATCCCGCTGCCGGTATCGCAACCTTGGCCCAGTTGGGCCAGCCATATTGAATTCGAAGAAGATAGTCGAGTACGGGATTATCTGGGGCAAAGCGATACTTACCCCAACCGTGTACGGCGTTATGCAATTGGCGGGTTGTGCGGCCACCTACTTCTCCACCATACATCGGCACCAAGTTCATCTGGTGATTGAGCAGCCACTCAGGTATGAGTTTGTTCTTCTGGTGAACGAGCGCATGGTGTACCTCCGTGTTTGGCGGAAGGTTCAATAACTTGCCGAGCCACGGCCGAGTCGCGGCGTATGTTTTAGAGCCATTTTTCCATAACCCTTTCAGCCCATATCTAAGTGCGCCTCGCGCCAAAGCGCCACCCACTGTGAGATCGGATAAGCCCAATGCCCCGTCGAAGGCGGCGCCGGCGTAATCACCTTTGTCGATGTCATCCCACACATCCAGACCAGCTCCAAGTAACGGCACCCAGCGCGCCGCTTCGTACGCATACTTTCCAAAATTGGGATTCCGTACAACTTGTCCGACAGCGCCACCAAACGGAACATCCAAGGCGCCGTCGAGCGCAGCCCCATAGTAGTCGCCTTTGTTGATATCACCATAAATCTCAAAGCCAGGCCATAACCAGCCCCCACTGTTATCCAGATGCTTTCTAAGACTTCCCAAAGCCCCTCCTGAGTCATCCTGGGTAACTTGCTCGTCGCTGGGAGGACCTCCATTCGTGCTCGCGATGTTCGGCGCTGAAAGTGACGGAGTCGTAATGGCAAATCTCGGATCGGCCAGAGGAATGGTTTGAATGTGGCCATTGGCAGCGGGAGATATTGCGTGACGTGCCAGCGATGCACGGACGATTGGATCATCCATGACACTCGGCATATTTGGAGCGGACAAAGGCGCAGGTGTAATGCCGCTCGCCAGATCGCCAACCGGAAGCGCCGCATCATCTGCCCGGACGGCCTGTACTTGACCATTTGCAGCAGGAGATGTTGCCAAACGCGCCATGGCCGCGCGCACAAGTGGGCTATCAATCGCGGTCGGCATATTGGGCGGAGCGAGTGGCGCAGGCCTAATTCCGCTCAGCAAATCGCCGGTCTGAAACGGGTTGCCGTAGGACTCAACAGGATACGATGTCTCCGATGTCGGATTGGACAACTCAGCGATACGGCGGATGTAGTGCTGCTGCAGAACATCTGGCGGAACATACGGCGCGATGCGCATCATCGCCTGCTTCAGAGCACGCAATGTGTCGGGCGTGACGCCACTTTGGCGTGGAGGCATTGAGTTGGCCTGAGCAGCCATCATCGATGATGGATCAGGATCGGATGCATCCCAGGGGCCGGGCACATTAGGTGGCGAAAGTGGTGCCGGCGCGATCCCCTGGAGCAAATCGCCCAGCGAAAGTGAGCCGTAGCCGCGAAGAGGCTGCATGCATGTCTCCTTGTTTGGTGTTGGGGCAGAACAAAAATTCGCGCGCCGCCGCGACGGACGCGGAATCAATCCGCTCTTCCCCAAGTGGGTGCGCGCTAAAAGTGTTAGGTTTGAATGGCGGCTCTGCAGCGAATGGGGCGTCTGTGTCACACCAGATGAGGTGTCGCCTCGCTCTCAGGCAGCCTTGCGTCGACCTGACTGCCTCAGGACAATTGAGAATGCATCGTCCTGAAATACCGGCATGACGATTGAGTTTCCGGAGCATTTGCAGCGAGAAGTTTCGAACTTAAGGGAATGATGTGGATATCGAAAATGCATCCCGTTACCGGATGAGGCCGGAAATCTGGCGCTTTCTCAGGCAGATCACGTGCACTTTGGCACCCTTCCGAAATGTAATGCGGCAGGTTGGGATAAGCGTGCCTTCTGCGCCAAGGAAGCGTTTCACAAATGCCAGCATCCACTTACGCAGCGCGATTGATTTCCGTGACCTCTCGATTTGCTTTGGCGGCGGTTCCAAGAGCGGAACATTCCGTGTACAGACCGACATGGATATTACTGTACTGCCGGAAGTATCGGGTTTCTGGCTTGTCCAAGGGGCGAACGTTTACACTGGTTGCATTTGCTGAACACCAATCGACCGTATGTTGCGATTTGAGTAATGGACACGCGCGAATGTCACAAATTAATCCGGCGCGGATGCCGTTTGCGCTTGCTGCGTGCAGAAATTGCGGATACTGCATTTAGTGTAAGGCTGCGCGTTTGCGGCGCAAAAGGGGGAAGACGAATGGTAAGGAGACGGCGGGGAAGACCACCTCGGTCCAGCAATAGCGCATCGGATTTCGAGGCGATCCTGAACCGTTTGCGCGAGGCATTTCAGGCGCAATATCAGCGCGGTAGCGAAGATGCCATGCGTCAGATCCTGAGCCTTGCTCAGGGTGGTGGAAGCACTCGCGCCGGCGGAGCTGCGCCGAAAATCGCGCGCGGAAAGAAGAAGCGCGCGCCGCGTGGCACGGCTAAATCGTTGGTCGAGCGCGTATTGGCGTCCGGCGCCCGCACGGTGAGACAGATCACCGAGGCTGCCGGCTCCGAAGCCGAAAAGCTGCTGTCGTCTTCGGCCGTTCGGTTGGAACTGGACCGTGGCAAGCGCGATAGGCGCTACGTCAACCGTGGCGGCAAATGGGGTTTGCGCGGCGCCAAGTCCTAATCAGTTTCAGGCTTGGACTGTTTACGCGGAGCCCGCACAATCGGGCTCTGCGCAGGCGGGCGTTATTTTCGTAGCTTCAGCGCCCGCACTTCCGCGACCGGCGGAAACTCCTTTGTCCTGAGCACGTGATTGATAGTGCTCCACACGGCGATCCATTCCGGGTGCAGCCCGCCTTCGCCATTGACAACGAAGGAAAGAGCATACGCCAGGCGGCCTTCGTCCTTCAGTGCATCAGGCAGCAGCAAATATCCCGGGACATCCGGCGGTGAAGGCAATTCGGCTACCACAAACTCGTTTTCGTCTTGGATCATTTCAGCACCGCCGCCAGCATTGTATGCGCCGCTTGAGGCACATCCACGAGAAAGCAAAGAAAGAACAAGCACAGGATCCAGATGAGGAAAGTCAGCTTCTTGTCGGCACGGTGATGGCGCGCCTGCTCAAGCCTGACGTGGAGGGCGAGGTTGCTCGCCTCCTCTTTGTCGAAATCCTCCGAGTCCGCGAGAAAGAATTCGATGAACGACATTACTTCGCCACTCCCTTCACTTTCTCGACGGTACGTGAAACACCGTATACGGAGAAACATAGGCCGAACACTTGCCACAAATCGGTAGGAACGGCAGCCAGCCAGGCCTGCATGCCCGCGGCAACGTCCTTGGCCATTTCGGGGTGGATTGCGGAGAGGAAACCCATCGGAACGCTCGCCAGAATCAACGCATACATAACATAGAGAAAGCTCGGCCGTGCACGCGACGTCCATGGATCGGGGCTCGCCGCTTCCGCGTTGGCCGCGCGGTTCTGTGCATCGAGCTGCGCAATGATGGAATCCGTGTTGGCTTTCAGGATAGCCACTTTCGCTGCTGCGTCGTCGGTTGGAGACGGCCATATCCTGTCGATCGCGTCTTTGATTAGAGACGACGCACCATCGATTGCCACGCTGAGGGGGTCGTTGATCAAGGCCATAGGTCACTCCTGCATTGCGAAAGCGAGCACGCAGCCCGCATCCAAATCGGCTGTTTCGAACGCCCACCTGCCGCTTTCATGCACGGCGATCGCGCGCGCGAGGCTCTTCATTTCCGACTGGTCATCGAAATCGAGTGGCGTTCGCCGGTCGCGTCCGGTTAAATCTTCGAGGTGCTTGATATAGGCAGCTTCGTTGTTGTTGTCGGCCGCGGGCGCAAAGCGTGGGACGACGGCGCCAATGGTGCTCAGCCCATAACGCTTGCCGTAATTGCGTAACAGCAAAATCAGCGCGCGAAATCCGAACTTCGGGTCGATGAAACGGCAATAGCCGTGATCGTCCTCCGGGGAGGCAGCAAGGCCGAGCCAACTGTTCGCGGCCACATAACGCAAATTGCCCGGGTTCGCGTTGCGAACAGCGCGGGTCGAACGTCCAATCGTCATTGGACCAATACCTCTTGATGCGAAAGGGAGACGATCTGGACGCCCGGCCGCGGCCCTTATGGCAGCAATCTTTTCCGTCGTGAGACGGTTGAGCTTTTGAGCCATATGGTGATCCGTTGTTGATAATGTGAAGGGCATTTTCTTGGAGGATGCGGAGTTAGTAATTCGAGATCTTGGCGCCGATATAACCGCCGGGATTGCTGCCGAAAATTTCGGGCGTTACGGCAACACTGGACAATGGAGAGGAGAACAGACCGCCCAATGCGTCCAAACCGCCGAATCCCGTGGCAAGCGATCCCAGCCCACTCAGAATGCCCATAAGACCCGGGTTGTTGGTCGTCTTCGAATTCGTCGTTGAGGTCTGCTGTAGCGGAATAAGGCCTAGTGACTGATTCCGGAGCTGCTGCTGTTGCGCGGGATACGCGATCTGGCGCAGGAACTCCTGATAGGCCGCATCGTCCATCTGCTGCTGAATGGAGCGCTGCTGTTGACCCACTTGGTTGAGCGCGCCGGCGCGCTGAAGAGCCTGGGAAAGCTCCTGATCGGACAGGACGCCCATTTGTGCTCCGGCGCTCAGCCCAAGCCGCGCCACATCGAGCCCTGTATTGGTGTTGAATTGGGCAGCCTGCAAGGCGGCATTTTGGTTCGCCTGTTGCGCGGCGAGGCTGTTACTGGCGTTGGACATTGCTGCGCGTAGAGCTGCATCCTGATTGGCTTGAGCGGCAGTCATCGCGCCATTGCTGTTGAGTCCGCCAAGTTGCAAAGCCGTGCTCTGATTGGCCTGCTTTGCGGTCAGATCGCGCGTGATATCCCCGATAGCGGCGTTCTGGGCCTGATCGAAATTTTGCAGATTCAGATTCGCAAGCGTATTCGCCGCGTTCTGGTCATAAGCACGATTGGTTTCGGCCGCCATCACGCCAGAGCGAGAGCCGCCAAAAGCGCCCGCGGCAGTTGCCTGTTGCGCATCGGCCAGGCGCGCCATCTGGCGCGAGCGCTCCAAATCGGCAAGCGTGCTGCCGATCACGCTGCTCTGGAACGGATTCATGTAGGGCGAGAGATCGGTGCCCGCGAGCGTTTGGGGGGTTATATCGCCTACTTGAACCGGTCTGAACCCAATCGTGGATGCGGTGACGGGATCAACGCCAATATTCGAAGCGGCGATTGGATCGAATTGGAAATTCGCCGCGCGTCCCGTCAGGTTCTTCGCCAGGTCCAGTGTCGATGCGCCAGCGTTGTTCGCGCCGATATTGCTGTAAAGATCGAACGACTGAGTCAATGCCGGATTGGCGGGAGCAACGCGCTCGCCGGTATAGGGCTGGAAAGGGGTGTTCGCGACATCCTGTCCCGACTGATAATTCTGCATGAACAATTTCATCTGCTGCGGATCGACCGTGTTGCTCGACGTTTGCGCGGTTTTGCTTCCGCCTTTGCACATATCAAATCTCCTTTAGCATCATGGTGAGGACCGGCCGGTAGCCCTTAGGTTCGAGCACGCGGCTCCAGCCTTTGCGTCCGGCTTGCGCAACGCGCTTACAGCCGATTGACTTTGCCCAGGCGGCAATCATGGGTTCCATACGTTCCACCAGTTCCTTGCGATCGCCGCCGACCAGAAAGAAGTTCAACGCCTTCAATCGCGGATATTCGAGGATCTCGGTCACCACAGCGCAACGCTCTCCGGGCCAGAATTGGAATTGCCCCGACGCAATACCCGCCGCCACGTCGTCAAGCGTATGCGTGCCGTAGCAATATGGCAGCGCAGCCGCGATCCAGCGTTTACATCGCATCCATTCGCGCTCGGCCGGACGGGTCATACGGCTACCGTAGAAATTGTACCGGCGTTGTCGATAAGAATGCGGTACCGCGTGCCGTTAGGCGCTTCGCCAATCAGGCGCGGATGCGGATCGCTGGCATCGCCGGAAAAGGTGACGTCGGCACCGAGCTTGATATTGCGCTTGTCCTCGCGTTCCATTTCCGCGCGTGCTGCGGCCTCATTCTGCTGGCTGTAGACCGGTTCCGGTTTTGGCAGGTTCATCGCTTGCCTCCGAGCGTCAAATCGAGCCTGGGCACACCCACACGCCAATCCGCGAGGCGGACACCGGTGTAGCGGACTTTGATTTGCCGGCCGCCAAAGCGGACATCGGTCGGGCTTGAAAGCGAATACGGCCC
>Ga0070734_10005021_pt1 | contig 12034 bp, 12 predicted proteins | sample Coa_R1_8_FD_66444 | JGI IMG/M metagenome (GOLD analysis project Ga0070734, IMG submission 66444) | Surface soil microbial communities from Centralia Pennsylvania, which are recovering from an underground coalmine fire - Coalmine... | ecosystem: Environmental > Terrestrial > Soil > Unclassified ...
GGTTCCGGCTACCCATCCGATTCTGGTTCCTTGCCCTTTCCAGATGCGACCAGCCGTGACCCAACCCCATCGCCCCGCGTCGGGAGGTGCGCCTCCTCGCTTGTCTGCAACATGCGCATGTCCGCAGGTCAGGACGGCGCGAAGCGTTAACAAAAAGCGCATCGCCGGGTCCATGCTTTCTTGGTATTTGGCTTGAAGTACCCCTGCCTGAGCAAGTGCCGCCTGATTTCTAGCCTCTAGTTGTTGTTTTTCTGTCGCGTTGATGGCGCCAGCGTCCAACGCGAACTCGAGAAAGATCTCCCAGCCGGTTCGCAACTCTGCCAGAACCGAAGGTAGGCGGGCATGGACCTGACGCCCTTCACCCTGGTTGCGGAGCTCCTTCACGCGAGCCCGTAAGCACTCTAGCACTCCTTCGTAACGGCTCGCGAGCCACCTGAGGTATCCACCCATCGCCTCAGCAAACAGACCTTGTCGCCCAGCTTCCTGACATTCGCTGATCCTCGTCACGTCGATGTCGCCCGATGCCACCTCTAGAACCAACAGCCGGGCGCGAATGCTCTGCCCCTGTGGAACCTGCTCTCCTGTAGCCAGAACCAGTGCTCTAGGTGCCTTCGCCTCCTGGAGACGACCGTTTCCGCTTAGACGCCTTCGCCCTTGGTAGTTGCCGACAGCACGAAACAAGCGTTCTGCGATCGCTTCCAGCTCTCTGTCGTACTGTCTGGTGGGGGCAAAATCATCCACCACACACATAGCGTCTTTTGCGTGGAATGCCTGCTCAACAAGTGCATTTCCCGTCGACGCAAAACTGACGGGCAGATTCGCCGCGTCCAAACCAGCTCCGAAGTGCTGCTGAAACAACGCCGCCAATGTAGTCTTGAACGTTCCTGAGCTTCCTGCGAGAAACAGACTGAAATCAGTTCTTCCCAGCACCGCTCGATATACGCCAGCCAATAGCGGAAAGGTGATCCGGTCCGGCGCTAACGACAGAAGTTGCAAACTCGCCCGTACGTCGTGGACTAATTTAGTGGAGGTGTCCGGCGGGCATACGTCGTAGGCTCTCAATCCCGCAGGCAGTTGAACTCGAATATCCGAGCGCTGTCCGTCCGCGCCGATGGCACCGCCGGCTTGAAGATAAAGCCAGCCGGAGTCATCTCTTTGCCAACCCAAGTGCGTGTAAATCCGCTCTCGCCGAACGGATCCGGACAGGAATTGAATCGCCGCACGCACGTGCTGTAGCTGGCCTGGATAGATAATCGCCTGCGGTCCAAGGTTGTTCAGGACCCAATCCATTCGCCGAAACTCCGTCGTAGACAGCGTGAAGGAAATGGTCTTGCCAGCGACTTCCGCCTCCATGCCAAGTTCGCGACACTGCTCCCGTCCGTCGTCCAAAATGATGTCTCGCGTGATGCACGCGTAAAAGTTTGCCAGGAGAATCGTCTTAGACCTACCATTCGCGAGCTGTTCCACGCGAACCATGGCGCTGCCTTTTCTGGCGTAGAGGGAGAGTGTTTCGGCGCTCTGTTCCGCGTCGCGTCGATCCGGGTCGTCGGGTCCCAACAGGACAAATCGAAATTTCATCGGCTTCTGGCACCAAGCTTTGCACTTCGTGCTCAGACATTCATTGCTCCGGCAAGCCGAATAGTCAAGCCAGCCTGCCGGCGGCCGATATTGTTGCGAGATAAATAAACGCTGCACCAGTGGGAGGCTTCCCGAGACAACGAGTGAGCGGATTTGTTTTGGCCGAAACGAGAATATCGTAAGTCCCTCGCGGTACACCCGAATCTTCGGTGTCGCCCCTGGCATTTAATCTGCTGGCAACTTTTTGGGCTCCAGTGAAGGCGCAGGCTCGTGACCATAGCGATCACGATACAGTTGTTCCGCTTCGCGCCACGTCTCGGGGCTCACTTTTTTATCCTCACTGATCACATCCTTTAGGCAATCGCAGACGAAGAAGTTGGGTTTCCTGATGCCCGTTCTCGCCTCGACTAAGAGCGCTAGAAGAAACGTGCGGTCGGACTCTACCAGACGGTCAAGCATTCTAGGCATCGTCGTTTCAATCGGCTCGCCAAGTAGCTTACTCCGCGCGCCGACTTGCTTCAAAAACGATTCGGCGTCAAACGGTCTGGCCGGCTCTTCGGGGTCACCACGGACACCACTCGGGCGTTCGAGCCTACCGATGCGTTTCAAAAGGGATCTCACTGTTCTGCCCTCCCGCGAGGAAGACCGGCCAGCAAGCTCTCAATGAAGCCACAATCGATGAAATCACAATGAGCTTTCTTCCATGTGGTCATGAATTAAATTCTCCTTTTAAAATCCATTGCCGGAAACTCAAACCTGTTGCTTCTCTCCGCCGGTGCAGCGCCTGGCCCGCGCATTACTGAAAGGGCAGATCCGTCTTCTCGCAGTGGATTTTATTCACCACCGCGACGTGACTGCTCGAGTTCCAACAAGCGAGCCTCAATCTCCTCGAGCTCAATTACCTTCGCAGCGTGCTCCAAAACGCATTGGGCAGCCCGCACTTTGACCGCCGGGGGCGTGGCTGGGTCGACTAAGACCTTCAGAAGTGTGCTGGCGGCAGCGGCTGCGCCTTGCTGCAACCGAGCGATGCACTGTCCGAAGGCCAGTCTGCGCGCCTCACGATAGGCCGCGTCAAAGTCGCGCTCCTTCATCCAGCGGAAAAGGGTAGCCGGTGAAATCCCCACAACGCGAGCGGCGTCCTCCGTGCTGCGTTGCGTTAGAAGAGCGTTGATGGCCTGCTCCTTCTTGTGTCGAAACTTGGTTCCATGGCCTTTCATCAGCAACTCCCCCCGTGATTGCGCTGGCCATCGCCAGGCCTTCGCTTCCCAAGAATTGGGTTGATTTTAAGCCCCACTAGAGTGATCGATGTCGTCACGCGGTCGCAACCGCGATAGGAGAAGCACACATGATCATGAATTCTGAACGACCAGACACAGCGCCTGCAGTCGCCGCGAAGGCCCCCAGAAAGGCCAACAGTGCGCAACGTCGCGCGCGCGTTATGCTTGGAAAGGCCAAGTCGGGCACCAAGGCCGGACTTACGAAGAAAGCGCCCACGCACCGCACGAAAATCGACCCCGACAAGCCTGGAAAAGCGCGCGAAGGCAGCAAAACCGCCAAGATCCTGGATCTGCTTAAACAACCGGGCGGCGTGACCTCGAAGGAGCTGATGAAAGTTACCGGATGGCAGCCCCACTCGGTTCGGGGCTTTCTGTCCGGGACTATCGGCAAGAAGATGGGCCTCACCGTCACTTCTACCAGGAGCGAGGCAGGCGAGCGCGCCTATTCCGTGAAAGCCTGATCGACGCCAGGTTCGTTCGATTCGCGCCGCTGGGCTTCCGCTCGGCGGCGTGTCTCGTTTTGCAGGATGCGCAATTCCTCGGACCAGTCTGAAAGCGCGAGCACCAAACCCTCGACGTCCGGATTGCCCGCGAGCAGTTCCGCTTCGACGGACGCGATCTCGCGACGACACCGATCCATTCATGCAGCCTCCTGTCGCCGCTCAGCCGTAATCTGCTCGAACGTCCGGCCGTCGCCTTCGAGCACCACCGGCCTTCCCGCGTAGTCTTGATAGCGTTGGCAAATGACGTCGGCGTACAGCGGGTCCAATTCCATTAGCCGCGCCTTTCGGTTACGCCGTTCGCACGCGATCAGCGTGGAACCAGAGCCGCCGAAAAGATCGGCCACAATGTCCCCGGACTTGCTGCTGTTCAGCAATGCGCGCTCGATCAGCTCGACGGGCTTCATCGTTGGGTGGAGTCGGTTGGCTGCAGGTTTTGCCTCTTCCCAGAGCGTTGACTGCGATTTGTCGCCATACCAAGGATCTTTGTGGCCATCGACGTGGCAGTAGAAGATTGGCTCGTGGCGAAACTTGTAACGCCCGAATCCCCAAGCGAAAGTATTCTTGGCCCAGATGATTTGGCACCGAACCTCGAAGCCGGCGGCCTCCAGGGCGTTCTGAAATTCTCGTTGCCAGGATGACGAGTGGCAAACGTACAATGAGGCGCCGAGTTTCGCCGCGGACCGGCATGAGCGGAACGAGGTCTCCAAGAAACGCTTGAACTGCTCGCCGGTCATACGGTCGCCCTGAATCTTCAGGTGCTCATCGGTGTAACCGGTGTAATCGACATTGTACGGAGGGTCCACGAAGACCAGATCCGCCGTTTCGCCAGCCATTAGCCTGGCGATGTCAGTGCCATCAGTTGCATCCCCCACGAGTAGCCGGTGGTCCCCGAGCAGCCAAAGATCACCGCGTAAGGAAACCGGTTTCGCTGGAAGATGGGGGACCGCATCCTCATCAGTCAGCCCCCCGGCGGCATCCTGTGCGGCGAGCAGCCGGGCAAGCTCGTCGTCCTCGAATCCAATGAGATCGATCCTGAAGTCTTCTGCCTGAAGCGCGGCCAGCTCGGACCGAAGAAGGTCGTCGTCCCAGCCGGCGTTCTCAGCGAGTTTGTTGTCCGCGATGACGTACGCCCGTTTCTGTGACTCGCTGAGATGATCGAGCACGATCACGGGAACCTCGGTGAGGCCGAGTTTCCTCGCGGCGAGTAGGCGGCCGTGGCCGGCGATGATCCCAGCCTTGGTATCAACCAGGATGGGATTATTGAATCCAAACTCGGCGATGCTGGCCGCGATTTGTGCGATCTGCGCGTCCGAATGCGTGCGCGGATTCCGGGCGTAGGGAATCAGCTTTTCGATGAGCCATTGCTCAATGCGCCAGGCCATAGGATGCGTGAGCATACCTGTCCTTCCAAGTTGATCTGGGGATCTTCCGGAAGGTGCGCCTTGGGCGCCCGCCTGCGAACGGAGCCTCTACGCTGATGATAATCGGTTCGAGCCAGATTGTCTATTGATCTTGAGCGACTACGTGGTTGAAAGGAGCTTGAACGCGTCAGAAACCGGCCAGGTCAGCGCTCACATACGGATCGCTCCAGACCGCGTTCCAACAAGCCGCGGCACCACGACGCTCGCATCGACGACAGGGGAAGATGGTTTCCCGGTTTCCAGCCCCTAGGGAATGGGAAACTGGGAAACCGACGCAAACCTGCTGAAAGAAATTGACTTCGGGCTTCCGGCCTGGGTTCTCTCTGAGCAGTCTTTCGCGAACCGGGCGCGACACGCTAACCAGACCGGCTATTTCGCAGCGAAGTGGACTCCATTTGGACTCCGGTACGGCACACTCAAGGCTGAATTCGGCTGTAAGTCTTTGAAAGTATGGTGGGCCCGAGAGAACTCGAATCTCTGACCTCTACCGTGTCAAGGTAGCGCTCTAACCAACTGAGCTACGGGCCCGCGAAATCAACAAGCTACGCTTCGTTGATATTACTGCAACAGTTTACCATGCCGATCTCGCGAGGCGGTCTGGTGAGCACGATACACTGAAGTAAATATGGTCTCCTTTACCCCTCCCAGGCGGCTCTTGTTCGGACCTGGCCCCACCCAGATCGAGAAGCGGATTTACGATGCGATGAGCCAGCCCGTGGTGGGCTACGCGGATCCCTTCTTTTTTGAGATTAGCGATAGCGTCCGCGCCGGCCTGCGCGAGGTCTTCGGCACCCGCAATCCCTTCACGCTCGCCCTTTCCGGGACCGGGAGTTCCGGCATGGAAGCGGCCGTCGCCAACTTCGTCGACCCGGGCTCGAAACTGGTGGTCTTCACGGCGGGGTTTTTCGCGGACCGCATCGCTGAGATGGGCCGCCGCCACGGCGCTCAGGTCGTCCGCAGTGAAAAACCGTGGGGAGGAAGCTTCACCGAAGCCGAGGTCCGCGACGTTCTGCGCCGGGAAAAACCTCAGACCGTGGCTTTCGTGCATGGAGAAACCTCGACGGGCGTGATGCAAGCGCCCACCGCCATCACCAAGCCCGCGCACGAAATCGGCGCGTTGGTGATCGCCGATTGCGTTACGTCTCTTGGCGCGACGCCGGTTCGCGTCGATGAATCGGAGATCGATATCGCCTACAGTTGCTCGCAAAAGGGTCTGAGCTGCCCTCCTGGCCTTTCCCCTTTTACCGTTTCTCCGCGCGCCATGGATTGGCTGAAGGCCCGTAAGCTGGATTGTCCGGTCTGGTACCTGGATCTGAAGCTGCTGGCCGAATACTACGACCAGCCGCATAAGTATCACCACACCGCGCCCGTCTCCAGCTTTTATGCGCTGCGGGAAGGGCTGGCCGCGATCCAGGAAGAGGGTGTGGAGCGCCGCTTCGAGCGCCACGCCCGCGCGCATGCTGAATTCGTCCGCCGGATTGAATCGATGGGGCTCCAGATGTTCGCTCCCGCCGGTCACCGGCTGCCGAATCTCAACACGGTTCGCGTGCCGGAAGGTATGGACGACGCCGCAGTGCGCCGCGACCTTCTGACGGAGCACGGTATCGAGGTCGGCGCGGGATTCGGCCCCCTGGCGGGAAAGATCTTTCGCATCGGCGTTATGGGACCACTCGCAAATGAGGCTGGTCTGGACCTGTTCTTCGGAGCTTTCGAGAAGTGCGTCCAGGCCGCTGGCGCGGTTGCCACCAAAGCCTAGGGCACGTTCTAATATTGCTGTATGGCCAAGTTCGAACTCACCAAGACCATTGACGCGATCAAGCTGAACAAGCGCACGCTGCGGCCGCTGGGGCCGGACAAGTTCACTGTTCCGTATGGCGCGGTGCTGGAGAACCTGACCCTGGATCGCGACATGCAGCAGTTCTACTACCTGGGCGAACCATACGAATGCGCAGTGAGCGAGATCAAGACCGCGCTCCGCGAGCTGAGCTAATCGGCTGGGCTAATCGCTAGATAAACGCCGTAGTCTTCACGCCGGAAATTTCAAACCGCTTCCGGCAGCGCATGTTTTTGCACATCGCCTTATCGTCCATCAACACCATGTAGCTGGCGAACTTCGCGAACCGCGCGCGGTCGCGCTCATCGGCGTGCCCGGGAAGGCGGTCTATTTTCTTGCGCACCATCCAGTTCAGATCGTAGGAATCGACCGTCCTGCAAAAAGGACAATTGAGCGAAATGGGCTTGGTGGTCTGAGACTCTCGATAGAATTGTTTCTCTTCCATAACAACAGCCTCCCTATCATAACGCCGCACCCCGGCGCGCGCGAAGCCAGCGTAAACTGAAGGAACGTATGATGCGGCGTGCTTCTCTCCTCTGCCTCGTCTGCGCCCTTAGCGCGGCCGCGGCCCCGAGCGGCTGCGTTGGCAGCGTCGCCGTCACCAGCTTCCGCGTTTCGGTGCAGCCAGGCGGAAACGCCCCGCCGCCCGCGCTTGCCATCCGGCAAATCAATAATCTGCCCATGGGCTATCGCATCAGCTACCGGCCCATTGACCTGCCGGCGGACTTGAAAAAGGACGCCAAGCTGACCCTGGTGCTGGTTTCTAAATCCACCGACGGGCAGGTCACGGTGCTCGAGCCCAAGCTGGCCGCGAGCCCGGCGGAATGGCAGGTTCCCGTCACCGCACGAATTGCGCTGCTGGTGTTCGCGCCGCAAGGCTTGGACGAGAAGCGGCTGACCAATCTTGTGACCAAGGACGACGCGCTGGTGGCTACGCTGGCAGACTACGCCGACGAGACGGCGGATCTGGAGGCGCAGCTTGAAACCGCCCGGGAGTTGCAGCAAGCCGAGGACGACGATACCCGGCCCGCGCAGGCCATGACTCCGGCGGAACAGGCGATGTTCGCGCTGGTGCGGGCGCTGAATCCGGCCGTGTCCAGTTACGATCCTCTGGGCGTAGGACGCCGAGCCGGGCCAGCGACCATGATGGGCAAGGGCGAAGAAATGTTTTTCGATAACGCCGGAGGGTTGGTTCCGGGCGGAGGCGTGCTTCCCATGGTGAAGACGTGGCTTCTTCCCGATACGGAGTTTCGCAGCGTTTATGCTGTTCCCGCCGACCCGGATGGGATGACCTTGTGCGCGAAGGTTCAGCCTAAGGGTCGCAACAAGCTCGCGTACCTCTGGGCGCACCGGTTGGCGGGCGGTACCGTCCCGGCGGTCTCCATGCTCAAGGAAGTCGATGAGCCGCTTGGGATGCGCGTAGGTGTGCCACTGAAGATGGAGAAGCAGACCGATCCCAGCGCCGACGCGTCTTCCGATCAGACTCTGATGTGGCGTCCCGTTTCTCGAGCTTACGATTGGACGCTAGTTCCAGCCAGCGGGAGCGGCACGCCGCTGAAGGTAAACGCCCGCGTGATTCCCGAGGAGCGGGCGCTGCAGCTCGATCTGCGCAAGTTTCCCGGCGGCCCGGGCGAGTACAAAATTCAGGGGAAATGGGATTGGGACACTCTCAACGTTACCGGCACCGTGCGTATCCATCGCCTGGACGATTTCAAGACCGCCAGCCTGACGCCCGAATCGCAAGACAAGCTGATCGTGGGAACCGGACCGGTGCCCGTCGATCTGAGCGGTGCGGATTTTCTTTTCGTGGATCATGCGTGGCTGCACCGCCCGGCCAGCGCCCGGCAGACTCCGGCAGAAATTCCTCTGGGCCGGAGCGGACCTTCCAGCCAGCTTCGAGTCGAAGTAGAGACCGATGGGTTGCGTCCCGGACCGTATTTGTTGGCGCTTTCGCGGATCGACGGCGCCGTTACGGATGTTCCCGTCCGCTTGCTGCCTGCTCCGCCAAGATTGGACGCGCCAGCTCCGCGCGTCAATACCGGCGATCGGGAACAGCGCGTCACGCTAGCCGGAGTGGGCCTGGACCGCATCTCCGGCCTAACTTCCGATAGCGCGGACATCGCGTTACAGGCGGCCAATGAAGACGGGACGCGGCGCGATGTGACGGTCCGGCTCCACGCCGACGCGAAGGCCGGTGATCGGTTGGTGTTGATGGGTAAGGTCGACGGCATGGCCGCAGCCGTGCGATTCCCGGGCGCTCTGCAAGTCACGGGAGCGCGCCCGAGAATCAGCGAGGCCAAAGCATCCGTAGCAGGCGATTTCCCGGTGGCTCCGCGCGAAGGCGAGATCCCGGCGGGATCCTGGGTCAGCTACGCGTTGCGCGTCGAGCCTGCCAGCGCCAACGCTTCTCTGACGCTCCAGTGCGCCGAACCGGCGCGCATGGTGCAGCCGCTGAAACTGCACGTCGGCGAAAAGCAGGCCAACGCGCAACTGGTTTCGGCCGGAGAAGGCGCGTGGTTTTTGTCGCTCGATCCGGGCGCGGCGGGGCAATCGGGCTGCACGCTGACGGCGATGATGGATTCCGAAGATCTCGGTAAGTCGGACCCGTTCACGCTGGGCAAAGTCGTCCGGCTGCCGCGCATCGAAAGCTTTTCGATGACGGACGAGAAATCGCCGGAGGGTTTTTACGGTGTGCTCAAAGGGTTCGATCTGGAGACCATCGAGAAAACCGGTTGGGACAATCGCGCCGGGGTAGCCGCGCCGGAATTGCCGCGGCCAGTGGCGGGCGAGGGCGCCAAGCAGACGCTTCGTATCGCGATGCCCTGGCCATCACCGACTCCGAAGGCTCCGCTGTTTGTGTGGCTGCGGGGTGAGGCGGACGGTCGGGCCACCAAGGTCCAGCCTTGATCGCGAATTTGCTAGAGCAGGGGCGCTGCCTAGAGCTCCGTGGAGCGACCTGTCGAGGTTGCCACGACGGCTGTCAAGCCGGCGTAGCCGAAAGTCGGCTAGACAGCTGACCCTAGGGCATTAGCAGACCACTGAAAACCCCTCGTGATTCAGTGCTACATCACAGATAGGCGAACGCTCCCTGCCGGACAGACGCTGGACGACGCCATCCGCCGAAACGTATCCGCGGGCGTGGACTGGATTCAGATTCGGGAGAAAGACCTCCCCGCGCGGGAGCTCTTTGCTCTGTTGCAGGGGCTACCAGGGAAGATCATCGTCAACAGCCGAGTAGACGTCGCCTTAGCCGCGGGAGCCGCTGGAGCGCATCTTCCATCTCATTCCCCCGCCCCGCGGCTGTGGCGGACCATCACGCCGCCCGGCTTTCTCCTCGGAGTCTCCTGCCACTCTGCCAAGGAATTGCGGACAGCCGAAGACGAAGGCGCGGATTACGCGGTCTTCGGCCCGGTCTTCCCGCCGCTTTCGAAGCCTCCGGAGCGGCCCGCTGTGGGCCTGGAAGGGCTTGCCCTCGCTGTGGCAGGCGTGAAAATCCCCGTGCTCGCCCTGGGAGGCATTACACGAGAAAACGCGGCCTCCTGCGTTGAGGCAGGCGCGGCGGGAATCGCCGGAATTTCGATCTTCCAGAGGATGAATGTTAGAATTTGATCCGTGGCCGTATCTGTCCCTAAGCACGCGTTCTCCAGGGAAGAGACGCTGCGGCTTCTAAACATTTCCGAGCGCCAGCTCAAAAGCTGGGAAAAACAAAAGCTGTTTTCCCACTCGGATTCCTACGGTTTTCGTGAGATGGTCGCGCTGCGCACACTGGACCGGCTCCGGCGTCAGCACGTGGCTCCCCTCCAGATTAAGCGCGCTCTGGTGGCGCTGGCCGAAAAGCTTAAGGATGTCGAAGATCCTCTCACGCAATTGAAGCTCTATGCGGACGGGAAGAAAATCCGCGTGGAAGTGGGCGGCAAACCGATGGAAGCCGAGTCCGGCCAGTTGATCCTCGACTTCGATCCGGGTGAGTTGAACCGCCTGCTGGAATTCCGGGCCAAGGAACCTCCAAAGAATGTTCGCGATACCAGACTGGATGCCGAACGCTGGTTTCAGCGCGGCTTGGAACTGGAGCAAACCGGCGCGCCGATGGAACAGGTCATGGAAGCCTACAAAAAAGCGGTGGAACTGGATCCTCAGTCCGCCGGGGCCCTGGTGAATCTGGGAACCATCTATTTCAACGCGCACGACTGGAAGGAGGCGGAACGCTTCTACCGCGAAGCGCTCCAGGCGGATCCCGAATACGCGCTCGCCCATTTCGACCTGGCCAACCTCTACGACGAATGCGGCGAACGGGAAAAGGCGCTCACGCATTACGAATCCGCGTTACGCATCGCGCCGAACTATGCCGACGCGCATTACAATGTGGCGCTGTTGTACCAGGCGGCGCAGCAGCCGATCAAGGCGGTTCACCACTGGAACACGTATCTGAAACTGGACCCAGCCAGTCATTGGGCGAACATTGCCCGGCGGGAACTGACCAAATTGCGCCAAGCGACAGTGCTACCGGGCTCGCGCGGATAGAATAGATCTAGCTAGGTACTGCCCGCCCTAATCAAGTCGAGGAAAAGAATTTGAACCGGATCTCTCTAGCGTTTCGCAGTTTTTTCTCCATTCTGTTTGGAGGCACTTTGCCGGCCGATGTGGCGCAGGCGTTCGGATACTCAAAGGCGATGCCGGTTAAGGTGAGCCCACCCCCCGCTCCGCCGAAGCCCACGGCCGGGCCGGCCGATGGCGCGGTCCAGATTCTTTCGGTTTTGCAGCGCGATGCCCGGTTGGTGGATTTCCTGATGGAGGATATCAGCGGCTATCCGGACGACCAGGTCGGCGCGGCCGTGCGCGACGTGCAAGCGCAGGCGAAAGAATCGCTGGCGCGGTACCTGCAGCTCGAACCGGTGATCGACGGCGTGGAGGGCACGTTCACGAAGACCGGAAGCCTCGATTCCGCCCAGGTGAAGTTGATCGGGAAGGTTCCGCCCAGCGGCAAAGCTCCGGGCGGGTTGTTGCGCCACAAGGGCTGGAAGGCCGCGAAGGTCGATCTGCCCCAAGCGGCGCCCGGGTCGGTGCTCGCGCCCGCCGAGCTTGAGATCGAATAGCCGATGAATCTCGGCATCGACCTCGGCACCACCAACTCCGCGCTCGCTTTCATCGATCCGCAGCAGGCGGCAGAGACGGATTCACCCACGATCCAAGTATTGGAAGTGCCCCAGTATGTCGCCGCGGGGCGCATCGAAACACGGCGCACGCTGCCTTCCTTCCTTTATCTGGGCGATCAGGAGTACATCGGCGTCTATGCGCGCGAACAAGGCGTGCTGGTGCCTACCAAGTGCGTTCACTCCGCAAAGAGCTGGTTGTCGAACCCGGAAGTGGATCGCTCCGCCAAGATTCTGCCGTGGGACGCGCAGGAGGCGGGACGCGTGCTCT
>Ga0070734_10005022_pt1 | contig 12034 bp, 8 predicted proteins | sample Coa_R1_8_FD_66444 | JGI IMG/M metagenome (GOLD analysis project Ga0070734, IMG submission 66444) | Surface soil microbial communities from Centralia Pennsylvania, which are recovering from an underground coalmine fire - Coalmine... | ecosystem: Environmental > Terrestrial > Soil > Unclassified ...
GCTATCTGTGGAATTTGCGCCTATCGCTTCCTTCCTATCGCGAGCGGTGGAGGAGCGTTAGCCTTTACCGCCGACTGAGCCAGAAATTCAAGTGCCCTTACCATATCGTCTGCTGCATCGGCATATTCTATGGCCGGCCCGGGGTGTTGCTGATCAAAGGCTTGCCTTGCCTGCTGATAAAATCGGCGGGCGAGTTCAGCCAGAGTCTGCGCACGCTTGTCGCGAGACTGTTGATAAAAGTAATCTGCCTGTCGCACTCGAAAATATACCTCGATCAAATGTCGATGAAGATCTAAGCACGGTGGCGAGGTTGCTTCGGCCGGATCGCCCCGGCGTTGCAATCGGTCAAGCGCATGGGAGAGCTCCTCAGCCGCCCCTGCGAGCCGGCTGGCGGTGAAAATCTGATTTCGGGAAAGCTGCTTTCGGGCACGTTGGAGGCAGTTGCATGCCTCTGCGAATATCTTTTTTTCTGCCATCCCCGTGGGCGTATATTGTGCCAGCCGATCTTGAATCTGGTTAATCTGGTTTGCCACTCCAGCTTGATCCTGTGGAGTCGATGGCGGAGATGGGGGGTGTCGCCTTGGCATTGGTGGCGGAAGCGGTGCCTCAGGAGGCTGTTGGTTGGTGGCCGAAGAGCTCAAGCCGAGCAGCACTCCAAGCACCATCACGGCGCAACTCAACGACCTGCGACTCAATCCACAACCTCCCTTTCGGTCACAGGTGTCTGCATGCTATTGGCCTGAGACCGCCACGCTGGCAAAAAAGTCGCTCCGTGTACTTATGAGTGAGCCCGTTACAAGCCTTGCCAGGTTTCTGGTAGAGGGGACAGTCACACCTTCTATGAAATTACCACCTTAATGGATTTCTCCAAAGCCGGTCGCATTCCGAGTTTCCTACCGGGGAACCACGACCGCAATCAGTGGGCTTTCGCACAGAATCACCAAGGCCATCAGGCACATGAAGTAGATTCGGCCGGTTGCTGATGGCTGGAGTAGCCTCGGGCCAATGAGCGCTCCGCTGCTCAACCTGAACCCTGCCGAGATTCCGAACTCAAGCGTCAAATTCATTACTGGCACTCATGAAATAATGCCGTGCACGGCCGGTGCGTCAACTTACACAGATATGCACATGTTGCAACAAGCTGGCCAATTTAGTGTCCCGTTCGAAAGTCTTCATGCCACGCTTTTTCAATCAAATAGCCGTGATGGCCGCATCGTAGAGCAAACGCCAAGCGGTACAGAGTACGGTTGGAGAACAACAGAAGTTCGCAGACCGTACAGCAGGACTGAGTGTCGAAGCTCTTTTAGAGAGGTCAGGCTGCCCCGTAAATTCAATGACTTAGTTGCTTACAAAAATCAACTAGCTCCATCTTAACCCGTTGCCTGGCCATTTTCGCTGCAACAGATGAAAGACAAAGTCTGAAGATTTGACGAGATCAACAGAGGGCTAGCCTTCAATTGGCGCGCGTAGCACTAACAGGTAATCTGAATTGTTCACTCTAGTTATTGCGGATTTGCAGCTTGAGGCTGGCGGAGAGGGTGGGATTCGAACCCACGATGCAGTTTCCCGCATACACGCTTTCCAAGCGTGCTCCTTAAGCCACTCGGACACCTCTCCGCTGCAAACCGATTTCAGCGATGGGTTCGGCTAATAGCGCAGCGACATTCGGCGCCACGCGGAAGGCACAGCGCTTTACGAGTATAGCAACTCACGCCAAAACGTGCACTGGCCCTCGAATTTGAGCTTCCCAAAGCGAACCACCATCATCTCACTTCAACCTTCGGTGAAAACGCACTTCAAACCCAAAAACCCCATTAATATCCCGTTCGCCGATCAGAGAAATCTTATTGCTGATGTCCCAGCGCACGCGGATATCGCGCTGCTGCGCAGCCGCGGTGTTGGTGGAGTAGGTTATGGTCAAGTCGCGAGACACCTGCTCCTCGATGGTGACACGAGCGCCGCCGGCAGTGGTTGGCCCAAGCAGATTCGGGTCGATGCGAATCCGGCTGACTCCGAAGAGTCGTTGCACACGGCCCGATACCTGGCTGGATAGAGCCTGGGAGAGCAATGCGCTTGCTCCAATTGCCCCAAAAGGCTCGTTTCCGCTCGAGCGCATCAATGCCTGCTGAGGAGCGTAACCCAGAGCTAGCAGCGAGAGAACATCTTCGCTGGGCAGCGGGGGATCGGAACGATAAGCCAGCTTGGGCCGATCGACAGGGCCAGTAACGTCGACGATGATGTTATATCGCTCCACTCTCGTTTCCGCCTCAATATCCAGCACGGGCGTGGTCTGGAAAGGGCTGGTCATGGTGATGTCGCCACGTGTAATGTCGTAGCGGTTGCCGGCAATCACAGCCTGACCGTTCCGGATGTGAATGTTCCCCATCACGACTGGATTGGCCAGCGTTCCGCGCACATTCATGTTCATCGAAGCTTCAAGAGTGAGCGCGCGCGAGGAGACCCTGACCTCTGGATTGGTAACCACATGGATATCCAGCCGAACTTTTGAAGGAATGGACGGCTCAGTGGTCGCTTCGACTCCGTTCGACGGTGCGCCCATTTCACCCAGCCAGTTGACCAAATTGAAGTTCTCGCTTACGAACATTTGCCCGACGGTAATATCCCCTGTGAGTTGCCCCGCCTGGGACGATCCGGTAAGGTTCAGGTCGCCTGAGAGCAAACTTGTGAAATCGGTGGGATACTCCAGACGAATACGCTGAAACGCAGCGCGCAAGTTAAACCGGGGGACAGAGCCAATCGTGACATAACCCGAAAGCTGAATCGAGGTCTGTCCGCTTTGTGCACCCAGCGATTCAATCGTGGCGCGGTTCCCCTTAAGCACAATAGTCCCGTTGAGCCCGGCGATGGGAAGAGGCAAGCTGGCATAGCGCATACTCAGACTATGGACTGTAATCTGCCCTGAAAGGGAGGGTTGAGCGAGAGCCCCTGTGGCATGAAAATTGATGCCAACGCCTCCAGTGGCCTGAATGGAGGGGTCTATCAGTTTCAGGACCGAGGCATCTGCGTTACCCATCGCATCCAACGAAACGGTAGGCGCCGGGCCTAACCGGGCCGCGAGCTGGATTCCCAGATTTGTTGAGGGGCCTTGCATTGCAAAATGGGTTGAATGAAGGGAATGCGCAGCGTAACGAATGCCCACAGGTTGCGTGTTTTTCAGATCAAAGCCGGGTAGCGCGACTTCAAGTTTCTGCGCCTGAGCTTCCATCGACATTTCTCTAGGCTTTTTCAGCGGAACTGTCCCTTTAAAGGTACCCGAAACGATCACCGGTGTCTGGAGGTTGTAGTGACCGAGCCAGTCGAACCAGGGATCAAGGCGGAAGTTTGAGAATTTTCCCGAAAGTTGAGATATCCAATCGCCCTCGAGTGAAGACTTCAGGTCGATTCTCACAGTTCCGCCCGGCCCTTGCAACCGGCTTACGCCTTGGAGTTGCTTCCCTTTCAGCGCAAGTTGAGCTTCGAGGTCACCCAACCGGACGTCTTCGAGGGTCAGGCCTTCGATGTTCAGGGTGGACGCGACTTGAGGCTGAGTAAACGTTCCGCTACCTTGGAGATGAAGCTCTGCAATCCCCTGGATGGGCGTGGCTTCACCCTCATCCGCTTCTTCGGGCTGCCGCAGCTTCAGGCGGTTAAACTCCGCAAGTGAGAAATGGGTTCCGCGAAGGTCGGTTGAGAAAGAATGCTTCGGCAAATCCACGCGAGCCCATCCCGTAAGGCTCCCGTGCCCCTTGCGAAGTAGGATATCCTGAAAATTCCAAACAGAGCCGCTAATCATGACTTTGCCCGAAAGTGAGTTGAACGGCTCCTGTTCAATCGCACCATTTGATATCTGAAAATTTCCGGTACCCTCCAAACTGGCAGGCGTCCCTGCCAGTTTCAGCCCGCCGGTGACGACTCCCGTGATCGGATAATGAGCCTTGAATGCGTTCTCCAAGCCCTGCAAGGGTGAGCGTTGGGCCTGGGCCATCAACTGGATTGCGGAATGCTGCGATACCTTCCAATTAGCCAGCTCTACAAAACCACTGAAATCAAGAAAACTAGGACCGGAGCGTAACTTGCCGGAGCTGATTTGAAAGCGTTGAGGAGAGGTCGCAAGGTCAGCGGCAAAATTCTGCCATGACCAACCGCCATAATCGAATGCTCCAATGCTGAGATGACCCTGAACGCTAGGTCGCTCGACAGAACCGGTCACCAGCCCTTTGAATGTGGCCGTGGACTTAAGCTCTAAGGGGACGCTTTCGGAAAGACCAGCAATGTGCTTGATTAAGGGCTCAATTTCCTGAAAGTTCGTCGTAGAATAGTTCACGTTCAGGGCTGAACTTGAGCCGCCTAACGTTCCCTGAGCCGTAAACGACGCATGGGGAGTCATCAACTCAGCCTGCTCCAAGCTTACGGTTAAAGCCGCCGCGAGAGCCGCTGATCCGCGAGCAGTGCCGGTCAGTGGAAGCAGGCCGGGGGAGGGGTTCATTGGTGCGGTAAATTGCAAATCAAAATTCGACTTGAAATTATGAAGGGTTCCGTTCCAACTTGCCTCGACAGGACCTGATACCTTCGATACAACAGGAACTAGTTTTCCAAACTCCCGCCACCCGGAGACCACCTGAAGCGCTTTGGCAAGATCAATGTCGCCTACTTGACCACGCATCCTGAAGATAGGAGCCTTACCCTGAAGTTCGACGGTCATTTCACCCTCGAGTGTTCCTCCCAGAGATTGAACATGGAGATTCGTAAATCGAACGTATTTTTGATCAACGGCGAAATTCGAGACTAAATTAGCTGTGCCTAGGGCAAACTCTGGAGTCTGAACGTCAACACCTTCCGCTCGCATGCGGCCTCGGGCCTGAAACTTTCCTTCCCGATAAGTGGCCTGGCACTCCATCTGAAACTCACCGGCTTTCACAGGCGTCAGGTGTAAGGTGTCTGTCAGACGACGAATGCTTCCTCGCGTTTGGAACTTAGCCCAACCCTGAAGGGTCGGCTCCCATTGCAGGTTAACCTCGCCCTTCCCCGTGAGGCCGGGCGATCGCCAAACGAGATCTTTCAAGTCCAACGCCTTCCGCGAAAAGCCCAATCTGGTTGCAACCGTCAGGGGAGGAAAGGTGCTCCGGCCTGACGCGAGCTGGATAGGGGAAGAAGAAAAGGCTCCCCAGTAGCCGCGTCCGGCGCTATAACGAAGAAGCATCGCCACATTGCGTGCGGTCAAGCCCAGCGGTATCTTTTGATTATTCCAGAAGAGGTTCGTATTTTGCAGGTTCAGCGTGCCAATCGAGAGGTTCATCAGTTCATCCACAGCAGAGCCTGCCGGATGGCGTGGACCGGGGAGATTGGTGCTGCCGTCGCGATATGTCCAAAGATGAGCCTCTAAACCGACGCCTGCGAAGCGCGTGAGCAGCAGCTTTCCGCGAAGCACCGAAGCCGGGTTGATGCCCACCACAAGCCTCCGGGCAGTGAATAAGGGCGGTTGTGTGGGAGCTTCCGTTCCATGCAGGACCAGCCCCTTCAGCGTGACTTGAAAAATAAAGGGCTGAATGCTGACGGCGCCCACCTGGACGCGGGCGCCCGTGAGTCTTTCAAGGCTCTGGACAATGTAATGGTGAAGCTCAGACTGAAACCACTGAGTTCTCAGCAGCACCACCGCGCTTCCATATAACGCCAGTAGAACAATGAATATTCCCAGAATGACACGTATAGGCCACGAGATTCTAATAGACTTCTTCATGGGGTTGCGTTCGACCTGTTTACTTCATCCGATTTTTCCATGCGGCAACTGCCAGATTCACACGAAAATCGGCCGCGGCTTATTGAGAAATCATGTGCACATGGTGATCTTTCCTTAATTCAGAAAGCCATTCGTCGAGAAGCTGATCGATTTTCTTCTGTATCAAAATTTCCTGAATCCGATCCTGAACGTCAGTTAAAGGTGGCGCGCTTCGAGATTGTTTCTTGAATTCCGGCAAAAATGTCGTGCGGTAGTAATCTTCGACCTCTTCCTGTGTGACCCCCGCTGCCGGCCGTAAACGCTCATCGATCATGCGCAGAATACGTTGCTGTTCCTCAAGATGTCGCAAAAGTTCGCTGGGAGTCATACCAACCGCGTGAAGCGCGGCCTGAAAATCGTCATCATTCCTGAACATCTTGCGTAACTCAGCTAAACGTTCAGTCGCCCGACGCCGGATTTCTCTTGAGTTTACAGGGTAAGCGCTCAGTTCCTGCTGTAACAGTTCCTGATCAATGAGCTTCGATTGGGTCTGTTGGAAGGCGGCAGGATCAGGGGGAGCGGCAGGGACGCGGCCTTGAGAAAGCAACATCTCGAGCCGGTACTCACGTTCAACATCGCTCAGTGTGATGGCTGAATTCCCGATAGAGGCCACAACGCGATCCAGCACTTGCGCACGCGCCGCTATCGTCTGCCGCGCACACAGAAGCACCCAGAGCGCCAGGACCGCCTTCGAAGGCAGAAGTCTCGCGACAGGCTTCGGATTTGCTGCGGTGGATTCAATCGCCCGCTCATGCTGCCTCGCCTCCATGGGCAAGCAGCAGCTTTGGCGGGATAGACGATATAAAGTCAAATCTCTTGTCATAGAATTCAGAAGCTTTGTCCAATGCTGATGAAGTACTGAAACTTGGGTAATTGTTGCACCTGCAAAGGGCCGTTGGGCTGCGGGCGAAACTGAAAGCGTGGCGCATTCAGGTCGTAACCCAAATCCAGACGCACCGGGCCGATCGGAGTTTTGTAGCGCAGACCCAGGCCAATCGCTTGCACGGTATAGTTCAGGTCCGCCGGAGAGGTCTGTTTGAATTTAAGCAGCCGCATTTCCCCCAGGCTCGAGTAAACATTTCCCGCATCATTAAAAAGGACCAGTCCGTAGCGTCCACCGCGCAGCGGCACACGAAGCTCCAGCGAATTCAGAAACAGCGCATTTCCGCCCACTGGGAAGCCTGTGATGGGATCGCGAGGTCCAGCCTGATTCAGAGAGAACGCGCGTAACGAATCCGCGCCGCCCGCAAAGAAGCGCTCCGCGAGCGGAATTTGGTTGCTGCTGAAGACTTCCGAGCTCACTCCCGGTAAGGTAATTTTGCGCGCGGCACCGTAGGGATTTTCCACTCCTACTTCCGTATTCCGAGCGAAGACTAGATGGGTATTAATCCGATAGTATGTCGAGTTCTGTCCGAAAAAACGGACGAAATTGGCTTGAGAGCCCAAGTGGGTGGTGGAAACGCTCGCGTCCAGCAGGGAATAAGTACCCCGCGTAGCGTCCGCGGGATTGTCGCGCGTATCGTGAATGAAAGTGGATTCAAAACCAGCATCTCGCACCGGCTGAGTGAAGAGAGGGATTTCAAGGGGATTGATTTTGAGGTCGGCCACCGAAACGAGCCGATAATTGTAACGACCCACCAGATAAGTGCTCGGATTCAACTGTTTCTCAACCGACAGCGATGCCTGCCGGACTGTGGAAGTGAATGTCAGAATATCCCGTGTGCGGTCCACGATCCCGTCTACGTGAAGACTTAAACTGGGATGATTCAGAAGATGGGGAATGAGATAGCTGGCCTCGCCACCAGTTTCCAGATCGGAAAGACGGCCACGGAGGGAAAAAGTCTGATCGCGGCCGCCCACGTTGATTCGCGTCAGATCGAGCGAAAGGCGCGGGCTGGCCCTGAGTTGCCCTTGCGGCTGATTGCTGCCGCCCAGTCTTTGCACGTCAATGCCGAAACCGTAACCCAAAGTCCAGCGCCTGGCCTCTTCCACGTCCACCAGAAGCGTTTTCGCGGTTTCGTCCCCGGTCGGATTTGCCGGAGCAAGTTGCACCGAATTAAACAGCCCGAGGTCGTACAAGCGCCGCTGCGAATCAAAAATTTTGGATTGACTCATCGGCTCGCCACTCTTTACTTCGAGTTGCCGACGAATGACGCCCGTCCGCGTATACCGATTGCCCATCACCACCACGCGCTGGATCGTCTTCTGCACTCCGGGAGCGATTTCATACTCCACATTCACCTCATCACGGTCCGGGGGTGAAACATGGGCCGTTACTGTGGCTTCGTTGTAACCATGATCAGCGAAATAGGTGAGAATGGAATTCCGATCTTTGTTAATAAGCGCCGGAGAATAAGAATGGCCCGGAAGAGCCTGAAGAAGGGCACGCAACTGCTTGGCGGTCTCATCATCCACCCCCTTGAAGCTGAGCGTCCCGACTCGCGTTAGCGGGCCCTCGTGAATATTAAAGGTGACAAAGAGCTCCCCCTCTTTCTTGCTCAGAACCGGCGTGACGCGTGCTTGGAGAAATCCCCTGGATTCATAGTAAGCGGTCAAAGTCTTTACATCATGATTGAGCATTTCCTGGCTGAAAACACCATGAAGATGACTTGGAAAACTTTCAGGCTGGATGGTCACCAGCGGCGAAAGCTCTGCGGAGGGAATGCTGCGATTGCCGCGAAAATCATATCCTTCAAAGGCCTCCTGCGGACCGCGGTTCACAACATAAGTGATATCAATTTCTCCCGGATGTTGAACCCGCAGCCAGCGAGCTTTGGCGGAAAAATAACCCTTCTCCTCGAAATAGTTTTCCAGCCGCTCAGTTCCGGCGTCCAGTGAAAGAGTATCGGTCAGCCCGTCACGGTAGACAGGTAAAATCTTCTTTAATTGAGAAGATGAAACCTTCGCCCCTTCTACCCGTACCCGGATGCGAGGGCCCGGATCAATCCTGACCACCAGAGTTTCCGTGTTGTGAACTGCGTCGTAAATCCGTTTTTGGCTCGTTCCCGCCGCCTCCAGACGATCACGCTTGGTGAAAAATCTGTGGATGCGGTAAAGCCCCCGTTGAATCCTGGCGGCCGTCAGATGCATGTTGCGATGCCAGCCGGCGATCGACATTAACCGGGCAGGAGAGAGTCCGATGTTTCCTTGAAATTGAACCCCACTCAATTTTGCCGGCAACCCAGGGTGGACAGTAAAGACCACATCTGCAATTTGGACGGCAGGATTTCTTTGAAGAGAATAGCTCACTTGCGCCTGATAATAACCATCCCCGGAAAGTACATCTCGGATGTGTCCGACCGCCGCCTGCAAGCTACTCCGGGAAATAGGCTGCCCAAGGCTCAGGCGAGTGCTGCTGGCCAAAGCTTCTGGTGGCACTGCTTGTGGGCTCTCATTCACGGTTACTGTTCCCAGAAAATAGCGGGCTTTGCCAGCGAAGATGAGGTTAATCCCACCCTCCTCCGGCTGGATCTCGGCCTGGAGTGTTCGAAACCGACCTGTGGAATAAAGGTTCTTGAGGCTCTGGGAAACCTTCTGCGCGTCGAGCGGTTGGCCAGTCTCCTGAAGGATTTCCTTCTTAAACTCGGAGATATTAAGTTGCGGCTGGGTTTGAAGCTGAATGTGCAACACCGGTTTTCCCAAGAAGTGTGTTATCTGCTGGGCGCTGCACCGGAGTAGATCGCAGCCTCCGGTCAGCACGATCAGCATCAGGACGCGCAGCCCCGCTTTTCGCCATGTTCCAACCAAGGGGTGAAAAGACATTGAAAGAAGAGATATCGTCCCTCTGAAAGATATCTTGCCCAACGCATCGAGCCTGCAGCCGCGGTTTCGGCGATGCACCAAAGACTGCGATTCACAGCGCCGTCCTAAATAAACTCTTCCTCTATTTGGAAGTGTACAGGAGCAATGTGGATGCATCCAAATTTTTCACCCATCTGATCATTAGGCCAGGCAGGGGCAAAGGGTTCCAAGCAACGGTCGTTGGGCACTCTAAATGAGCGGCGCGGTGGTACGGTCTAACGGACCACTTCTTGCGTCTCGAAGTCCTTTCAAGTGTAATGGGATTGAAGATGGACGAAAAGCAAAAGGCAGCGACGGAAATTCTCAAGAAACTGCGTCAAGCCGGCTTCCAGGCCTATTTTGTGGGCGGCTGTGTGCGCGACATGGTCATGGGCGTGAAACCCAAGGATTATGATGTTGCAACGGATGCGCATCCGCATCAGGTGCTGGAGATTTTCCCTGAAGGTCTTGCGGTGGGAGCACAATTCGGTGTGATCCTGGTGCCCCGCGAGAGTGGTCCCGTTGAGGTTGCAACGTTTCGTAGCGACGGAATCTATTCAGATGGCCGCCATCCCAATGAAGTGCGTTATGCCCAAACCGCCGAAGAAGATGTCCGACGTCGGGACTTCACCATCAACGGCCTGCTCTGGGATCCCCTCCAGGAAAGGGTCATTGACTATGTGGGCGGGCAGGAAGACATCCGCGTGCGTCGCATCCGCACGATTGGTCCCCCCTTGGAGCGCTTCAGCGAAGACCGGCTGCGGATGCTGCGCGCGGTACGCTTCGCCGCGCGTCTTGGATTTACGCTGGATCCCGCGATTCTCCCGGCTATTCGTGAGCTTCGGACGCTCATCGAGACGGTCAGCCACGAACGCGTGCGAGACGAGATTCTAAAAGTTCTTACCGAGGGCGCTGCGCGAAAAGGAATGGAATTGCTGGATGAGGTGGGTCTGCTCGAAATCATCCTGCCGGAAGTGAAGGCGATGCAAGGTGTTGAGCAGCCGCCGCAATTTCATCCTGAAGGCGACGTTTGGACGCATACTCTGATGATGCTGGAAAACCTGAAACAGCCGAGTGTGACTCTGGCTCTCGGCGTTTTGCTTCACGATGTCGGGAAACCTCCCACTTTTTCAGTCCGCGATCGCATCCGCTTTGATCGGCACCCCGAGGTCGGAGCGAAAATGGCGGCAGAGATATGTAATCGCCTGCGCCTGCCAGTACGCCAGACAGAGCGCATCGTTGCCCTCGTGGAAAATCACCTTCGCTTTAAGGATCTGCCGCAAATGCGTCGATCGACGCAATTACGCTTTCTGAGGATGGAAGGCTTTGAGGAGCACCTGGAACTCCATCGTTTGGATTGCCTGGCAAGCCACGGGAATCTTAGTAATTACGAACTTGCACGCAAAATCTTGGAGGAGACGCCCCAGGAGACCATCCGGCCGCAACCTCTGCTGCGGGGAGACGACCTCATTGCCCAAGGGTATACCCCGGGGCCTCAATTTAAGGAAATCCTGCGAGCTATCGAGGATGCGCAACTAGAGGGGGCTATTCACACTCACGAAGACGCACTTCGCCTGCTTCATGAAAAGTTCCCTCAACCGAGTGCGCACGTCATCCCTTCAGGTAGTGCGAGGTCGCCAAGAAGTAAATGAAGACACCCACGCCGCCCATTGCTGCGATGAAGGCGCCTATTTTATACAGCAGCACCTTTCGATCCTCAGCGGTGGGCTTTTCCTCGTTAATCATCTGGAACATGGTACCCTCCTGCTGACCAAGCGAACTCATGGAGCCCGGAGGAGCACTGATGATTCAATTCTCGAAGCTGGCCTCCATGTTCGCTAACCAGGAGAATGACTCGTGAACCCAACCCGGCGCGTGATGAAGGAGAACGGAGGCGCATGAGCCGATGGCGTCGGGACTACCCTGTTGATGATTTCAATGTAACTCTTCCATTGGAAATGTCAAGCCCTCCCCGCTTCAAAATCAAAGATTCCCTCGCTATCTTCTGGCCTTTAATTCTGTACAACGGGGTGTCAGAAATCATAAAATCGTTTCAGTGACCAGAGAGCTACAGGATCATGCGGAGGGGGCAGCCCTAAAGTCAGGATCGTGCTGAAGAACTCCCTACCCGAATTTTCGATCAGAGCCGGGACGAGCACAATGGAGGCAGGAACCGGTCGAGATCCGCGTCAGATGGCAGAGAATGCTCATGGAAGAGAGCAAAATTAAAGCCGAGGCTGCCCTCAGCGGCAACAATGCATCGTCCCCCACGCCTTCCCCCACCGAACCCTTCCCTTGCCCGAACTGTGGTCAGATGCTAGCAGCCACCTGCAAAGTTTGTGTGATTTGCCACGAGCCGGTCGACTTTTCCAAGGTACAAAGAGCCACTCCTCCATGGACGCCTCCCCTCAGACCCCAGGCGGAGGTCCCCTCCAAAGGGGCAAAGTCCCACTTTTCCTGGCCTATCTTTTTTGCAGT
>Ga0070734_10005024_pt1 | contig 12032 bp, 10 predicted proteins | sample Coa_R1_8_FD_66444 | JGI IMG/M metagenome (GOLD analysis project Ga0070734, IMG submission 66444) | Surface soil microbial communities from Centralia Pennsylvania, which are recovering from an underground coalmine fire - Coalmine... | ecosystem: Environmental > Terrestrial > Soil > Unclassified ...
CCTTGCTTGGTGCCTCGATACAAGATTGGCCCGACTAGTTGACGTGGAAGGCTGGGAGATCGTCATTGAGCCTGATGAAAAGGGCGTCCTAAGCACATTTCGCGTCAAAGATCGTCCAGCGAACCACACACTGATTAAGAAACGGGCGTAACCTCGTGCGCTTCTTCACGAGAAGCCGTGGTTTCCGTCAACCCGCGGCTTTGCTCCGAAACGCCAAGACCGACGCAGGCTTCTTCTTAACTTGCAGGGCAGCAATGATTGCCGGGAGCACTGACGATCGTGCGCCTTTACGGAAGACGATTGCGCTTTCGACAGCAAGCGGTTGTCCCTCAATCTTCCTGAACACGACGCCCGGACACTTGAAGCGTTCGTAGCACTCGCGCGTGAATGCAACGCCGACTCCATCGGCAACCAAGGACATTGCCTCAGGAAAGCTCGTGGCTTCTTGTGCAATCGTTGGTTTAAACCCTTCCTGAATGCAGATGGAGTACATACGATCATAAAAATACGGATGGAGGCTTTTCGGAATGGTAATCAGCGGCACATCACGGAGGTCACGAAGCCGCAAAGCTTTCTTGCCGCACAATTCATGCTGTTCGGGAAGAGCAGCCATAAGCGGCTCCGAGAGAATCGGCTCGATGGTGAGCGACGCGTCAGGAACCGGCAGGATGACAACGCCGGCGTCGAGTTCGCCAGCTCGTATGAGCTGAAGCTGATCCATCGTGAAGACGCTCCGGAACGTGAGCTTCCAAAGTTGAGCCGGAATCGAACGCATGCACGATAGCAGTCGCGGATTGATATCAGGAGAATGGCCAAGCGTGAATCGGTCAGGCTGCTGCGTCGCCTTCGCCGCGTGGACGGCTCGTTGGCTGTGAACCAGCGCCTCCTTTGCCTCAACAACAAAGGCCACACCCGCTTGAGTCAGGTGAACGTCGCGTTTAGTGCGATCGAAGAGCCTGATTCCAATCTCGTCCTCGAGATCGCGAATCTGCTTACTCAGAGAAGGCTGAGCGACGTGAAGTCTTTCCGCCGCTCGGCTGAAATGAAGTTCTTCTGCTACTGCGACAACATACCGCAACAGTCGGAGCTCTACACCCGGATACATAGACCCACCTTGCAAGGTCCGGTATTCGAATGGGTATGCCGTACTACATATCGGGACCCACACTTTGACCAGGACGAGATGTGTTCTCTCGACTCAGCGGCGTGAAATCCTAGATGTACCAAAAGAGTAACGGGTTGTGAGTTGCTGGATTAATGTGAGGTAAAAACATGACAGTCATTGGCGACGACCAGCCCTCAGTGCGATCTCGGATGTGTGGAATGCATCATTTGCAACATTTTGATACCTCCAGTTCTGAAAAACCGGATCACCAAGAGCATGCTAAGTGCGCCGAATATGATGTTCAGAATCGTCGTGTAGTTCCACGTTACTGTTGCCTCCACGATCCGGGCTTTATGCTCGTGAGGTACCAATCCAGCTAAGCCGAACAGGCCCTCCACCGCAAACGCCGCCACGACCATCGACACGTACATAGTGACGAGAAGGAAACCAGTCATCCTCAGCCCGTAATACTTGCGGTAGATATTCAGTACCGGTATCACTAGCAAGTCCGCGAAAATGAACGCAACCACACCGCCAAAACTACTGCCGCCATTCCAGAGAACGGCTGCGAGTGGCACGTTTCCTACCGAGCAGACGAACGAAATGATGGCCACAATGGGACCAACTATTGGTCCCCAGAACTTTGCCAGTGTCGGATGAGATGTAAAAAAGAACGCGTTCCAGAATCCGCGTGGCACCCATGCGGCTAATGCTCCCGCAATCAGCAGGCCGCCCGCCACATCTTTCCAAACTGAAACCCAATCCATCACGAAATAGTGGCTAATTGCCGTTCGTCCCTTGTCGGAAAGCATCCGGCGAAGAATGGGGCCTTCGGCTACGGACATGTCCATTTCGGCATGGCCCTCCATCTTGCCGGTTATGCCCTTATCCGCTTGACGCCTCGCCTGGCTTACAAGTTTCTGAGAGAGGAAACGCCGGAACAGGAATACCAACAAGAACACCATGATTGGGGCGCCAATGAATTCACCGAGCGCAAATTGCCACCCGAGCAGGATGGCCATGATGATGGCAAGCTCGGCTACCAGGTTCGTGGAGGCCATCTCGAATGCCATTGCCGCCGTGAAGTCGGCACCCTTGCGGAAGATTGACCTTGTAATGGCGACGGCAGCATACGAGCAGGACGACGAGGCCGCACCCAGACCCAGCGCCTTCCACACGGACGACGGGCGGTCGTCCGGCAACCAACGACTCATTTCCTTCTTAGAAACCACTGCCTGTACGATTCCGGAGATAAAGAAACCGAGCGCTAAGGCCCAGAAAATCTCCCAGAACATGGCGAATGCCATGCTCAAAGCATGGAAAATGGCCGTCCCGACGTTCGCCATTCAGCGCTCCTTCCCATACGGTCGGATGCGCACAAACAACAACGCGCCCACCGGATGCGATCCGTAGGTCGGCTTCAGAGAATCCGGAACACCGTACCAGGTGAACTGCCCGCCAACGGCAATTGCCAAATGCGGAATCAGATCGACGTCACGATCGTATCCCGCGGTAAAGGCCTGTACGCGACCAACGATATTCTCCTTGAATCCAGGTGGTTCCGGATTTCTGCCAAGGAGCAGTTCGCTCGTGCGATCAACATTCTCAATCCGACCCCAAATGTAGTTCTTGTCTGTGAAACGTAATGTTGATTCGGCCAAGTAGCTGTTCCAAACAAGCTGATCCGGCACATTGATGTTGCGACCCCACAGGAGGGTTGAGGCCCAATTCCCCCGATGTATCGGTCTGTTGTACATCACCGAGGCGGTCATTCGTCGAATGTCTTCTCCTGGGTGAAGCGCCTCAGGACTCGTGAGCTTGGCGATTGAATATTGGGCGCTCCAGTTTTGCGCTGGATTCACCGTCAGCCGGGTTGACCAGGAATCGATCTTGCCGGAATCGAGATCCCATCGTTGCTCATCTGGCTCACGTCCGTGGAATCCTGACGCCTCTATCCGAAAAGCGCGGTGTGTCAATCCAACTGTGATCACGTCATCCGCAATGTGTGTTGAGTCTTGGAGATGATGGCCTAGAGCGGCTATGGGATTTTCCGAGGCCGACGCACGATGCGGATAGGCGGTGGGTCCCATCGCTGGGTCACCCATTGGCGCGAAGTAAAACGAGAGCAGTGTGTCTTTGCGGAGCTTCCAATCGTAAATCGCGGCCAGCTCCATGATGAAGTCGTGTGGATGTTGCCCATCCACAATGGGCTTACCAAAGGCGGTTTCCCCCTGTTGGAACAGTTCCGGATACTGACGCTGCGACACCGTCCCTGGTTCCAGGCTGGCCATAAAGCGCAACGTCAACTGGCCGGGTCCGAGCTGCCTCTGCGCCATAGGCATGAACCAGTTAGTGGAAAACAGCTTGTCGTAGCCTCGCGGGCTGCTCTGCTGCTGATCGGCGATAAACACGTTTGCATGGAACATCAGGTTCCACTTGCCCTTCATGGTCATCAGCATCGGCATCGGCGTGGAATTGGGCTCCGCGCTTGTACCAGCCGTGTCCCGATGTAGAGTCTGCTCCACGAGTGAGTGCGATTCCATACTCATGTTCATATTGGGCATGTCACTCATCTTCATATTTTCCTGAGTTTTCTTCTCGTCTTTTTGTTTCTGATTGTCCTTTGATTCGGGCATATTCATGCCCTCGTGCTGCGCCCAGGCGGCGGGCAGCAGAAAAATTGCCGTAACGAACAAAATAAGAATTTTCACGAACCACTTCCTTTTGATTTTTGGTTGCAATAAGGACTCACCCGCGCGCATGTAACGGCGCTGGAGTGAAGGATGCTTGAATGGAAGTGGTTCTAAACGCGCAGAGGAATGGGTGCAGGACTTAACGCGTCAATGTCAATCAGGAAAACATGGGAAACAGCCGCGGAAAACGCATCCGTAGGTCTGCATGTCTCACTGTCAGTTCCAAGCGGCTGCGGCACAGGAGCAACATTGTCACGCAGGATCTGAGGTTCTGAACCCTTGAAGGCCACGGAGCAAGCGTTTTGACTGACTCTGTCCGTCAGATTCGCAGTATCTACAACCGATGCGGTGTTCAGGTGATGATGGCTCGCCATCGACATCCCAGGCATTGCCGTATCCGCACCTTGCATCTGCATTGCTGGCAGTTTCGAATCGGGGCAACATGGCATTTGGCACAGCAATGCAATCCCGAATGCTTGTGTGCAAACAAGCATGAGGATTGAGAACGCGGTGAGCTTGCGGGCCATTGTCTACAGACTAACCTTGTTTCTTTTGATGCACAATTCAGCCTGACTGGCGCCAACGTAACAAATCAGAAGTTTGCGCGTCTAAGTAGCAGAGGCGTAGACTCTTACCTTGATGGTGCGGTTCGGCAAATTCGTCGCTGGCGCGGTTCTCCTGATGATGCTTGGAGTGCCGGCGATGGCCTGCGTGATCCCGGACGCGCAGCTTTCGGAAGCGGAAAAAGCATGTTGCCGACAGATGGCCAACCAATGCGGCAAGATGGAAATGCCGAATGGTCATTCCTGCTGCGAGACAACGGTAAAGCCGCAGCAATCGGCGATGCTGAAGCCCGCGCCGATTCTAAGCGATCATCAAATCGTCCTTGCCGTTGTTCCAATGGCCATGGCTGCCGATCCGCAGCAGGCCCAAACGGCCTATTCCACGATTCGGGCGCTGAGACATCCACCGCCTGACGCTCACGCTCCTACCATCGAAATCCTAAGAATCTGATTTAGCTCTCGCTTTTCCTGCGAAGGCGCATACGTGTGCCCTCGTGTTTCCGATCTGCACGTCACTCGGAGGAAAGATGAGAGCCCTTTGTTTTTGGGCAAGCGTTTGGCTGCTTGCCACCAGTACAGCTGTCCTTCACGGACAGACGACAGCACCGACCCGATCTACCCCGTTGCGCGAGCTCAGACAGGAGCTTGAGCGACAGAACCCTTCCGTCATTGCCGGTGAGAAGGCCCACGAAGCATCGCGTCTCGAGGCCAAGCAGGCTTCCGCGCTTCCGGACACCAACCTGATGGTCCAGCATTTCGGTGTTGGTAGCCCGCGTCCGTTCGCGGGATACACCAACAGCAACTTCGCCTATATCGGGTTAGGTGCTTCGCAGGAGTTGCCCTTTCCGGGGAAGCGCAAGCTCCGCGGCGAGGTCGCTGAACGCGGCTCGGAAACGACGCGAATCAGCGCGGATGTCATTCGCCAGGACGCGATCCAGAAACTCACGGAGGATTACATCCAACTCTCGTACCTCCAGCAGACGTTGGCATTGCTCGAAGAGAACACTCGCTCGCTAGGTGACATCGAGAAGATCGTTGAATCGCGCTATCGCGTCGGCCAAGGGAACCAGCAGGAGATCCTCAAAGCACAACTCCAGCACACTCGCATCCTGAATGAGATCACGATGCATCACCGCGAAGTCGGACAGTTGCAAGCCGAAATCAAGAGTCTCTTGAACCGGCCGCAGCAATCCGACGACATCCTCACCGAACCGGTGACCGCGACCGCCATCGAAGCTCTGCCGACAACCAGCCAAAGCATTGAGCTTCAATCTCGGCGTGCTCGATTAAACGAAGCAGAGGCAGCGACCCATCTCGCCAATCTGGAGACAAAACCAGATTTCAATGTCCAGTACATGTGGCAACGCACGGACGAGAAATTCCGCGACTACTACATGGCGACCTTCGGAATCCGCCTGCCCAATCGCGGTCGCGCAAAGGCGGCTATCGCGGAAGCCAGTCTTAAACAGCAACAGGCCAATGCCGAATACGAGGCCGCGCAACGGGAACTCGAAAGCGAGGTGCAGAAGCAGCTCGTCTTCATCCACACCGCCGACGAGCAATTAAAGGTCTATCGCGAGGGACTGATACCACAAAGCACGGCAACGCTGCGCGCTGCCACCGCGAGCTACGAATCCGGAAAGCAGGATTTTGAGACGCTCATGTCAGCTTTCAACGACGTTCTGCAACTCCAGATCGAATTCCAGCGCAATCTCGCAGAACGTGAAATTGCAGTTGCAAAACTCGAACGCTTGACGGGGGTGACACTGCAATGAACTTCAAAAGACTATTCGCAATCGCAATTGCAGCGAACGTAACGCTCCTAGCAGTAGTCCTCTGGATGTGGAGCTCGCGCAGGCACGCCTCGACTGAAATTTCGCAGCATACGGAACAGGCTACGCAGAGCAGCGCGCTGCCAGAAGCCAAGCCATCCGAGACGCCGCTCCAGCCGATCCAGCTCTCGCCCGAACGGATGCAGAGCATAGGCGTGACCTTCGGCAAGGTGGAAATGCAAGACATTGCCGATGAGATCCGTGCAACCGGGAACGTGGACATGGATGAGCGTCGGCAGGCCTACGTGCAGACCCGCTTCGCTGGTTGGGTGCGCACTGTTTTCGTAAATGCGACTTACCAGTTCGTCCGCAAGGGGCAGCCGCTATTCACGATCTACAGCCCCGACCTCGTCGCCACACAGCAAGAATATTTGCTCGCCCTCAAAAACCAAAAGCAGTTGCAGTTAAGTTCGGTCGAAGGCGTCTCGCAAGGCGCGTCGTCGCTTGTAAGCGCCGCGAGGGAGCGCCTGCACCAATGGGATATTCCTGACGCGGAGATCTCAACAATTGAACAGACGGGAAAGCCGATCACTGAACTAACCGTCTATTCGCCGGTTTCAGGGTACGTTACCGAGCGCAATGCACTGCCGAACATGTACGTTCAGCCCGAGACCAAGCTCTACACCGTCGCCGACCTGTCATCCGTATGGGTCAATGCGCAGGTGTTCCAGAACGATATCGGAAAAGTGAAACCCGGCGATCCGGCCGACGTGACTGTGGATGCTTATTCAGGAAAGACCTTCCACGGACGCGTTGATCAAATCCTCCCGCAAGTGGACATGAACACACGCACTGTACGCGTCCGGCTTGTCTTCTCAAATCCTGGGCTGCTGCTCAAGCCCGGCATGTTCGTGAACGTCATTCTCAAGATGCCGATGGGAAGGAGCCTTCTGGTTCCCGCATCTGCCGTATTGCAGTCAGGCACGAGACAAATCGTCTTTGTTGACCGCGGAAACGGGACGCTCGATCCAATCAATGTGGAACTAGGTCCACGCTACCAGGACAGCTTTGTTGTGCGGAAAGGTCTGAAGAACGGTGATCGCGTTGTCACATCGGCCAATTTCCTGATCGATTCGGAGAGCCAGCTGCAGGCTGCTGCCGGCGCGTTCACACCTCCACCTCCAGGAGCAGGCGGAGCCGCAGCGATGAACCAAGCCCAAACAAACGCTGAACTGACAACCGACCCAAGCCCACCACACAAAGGCGGCAACCTCTTCCGCGTGAAGCTCACCGCGACCGATGGCAAGCCGATCAGCGGCGCCCAGGTAACCGTCACCTTTTTTATGGCGGCGATGCCTGCGATGGGTATGGCGGAGATGAAGACGCCGGTGAACCTGAATGACAAAGGGAACGGCATCTACGAGGGGCATGGAGAACTGGGCTCTGGCGGTACCTGGCAGGTGACCATCGCGGCCAATCAGAATGGCCGTCTACTTCTCACAAAGCAGATGACAGTCAGCGCAACGGGAGGCATGTAACCATGATCTCTCGCTTGATCGACTGGTGTGCCGCAAATCGATTTTTGGTTTTTGCAGCAGTGGTCCTGCTCATTGTGGGGGGTCTATGGTCTATCCAACATGTTCCCCTCGACGCGTTGCCCGACATCTCCGATGTCCAAGTGATCGTGCACACGACTTGGCCCGGTCAGCCGCCGAGTCTGATCGAGGACCAGGTCACCTACCCCATCGTCAGCAGTCTTCTTGCGGCGCCCCATGTGAAGGCGGTACGCGCGCAGACGATGTTCGGTGATTCCTACGTCTACGTGATTTTTCAGGACGGCACGGACCTGTATTGGGCTCGCTCGCGCGTCCTCGAGTATTTACAGGCCATCCAAGGCCGGCTTCCCGCAAATGCCAAGCCGATACTCGGTCCCGATGCAACGGGCGCTGGTTGGGTCTTCGAGTATGCTCTCGTTGACCGTACCCATAAGCGCAGCTTGGCTGACCTGCGCAGCATTCAGGATTGGCAGCTTCGATATCAGCTCGCAACCGTGCCGGGAGTTGCTGAGGTCGCGACCATAGGAGGATTCGTTCGCCAGTATCAGGTCAAGCTTGATCCCAACAAACTGCTAGCGTACGGCATTCCGCTTTCTGAAGTCATTGACCGCGTTCGGGCCAGCACTCATGAAGTTGGCGGGCGCGTGCTGGAGATGAACGGCGCGCGTTACATGATTCGCGGTCTGGGATACCTGCGCTCGCTTTCGGATCTCGAGAACGTCTCCGTTGCCGCTAAGAACGGGACGCCCGTTCTATTGAAAGACATTGCGAACGTCAGTTTTGGCCCCGACATTCGCGAGGGTGTTGCGGAGTGGCAAGGCGAAGGTGAGACGGCCGGCGGAATCATCGTAATGCGTCAGGGTGAGAACGCGTTGAACGTGATCAATGGCGTGAAGCGGAAGATCGTAGAGATCTCGCCGTCGCTGCCTGAAGGCGTTGAAATCAAGACCGGCTATGACCGCTCAGGCCTCATCGAAGCTGCCATCCACACGCTGAAGCGTGACCTTCTGGCCGAGGCGATCATTGTCAGCATCGTAATCATCGTTTTCCTATTTCACTTTCGCTCAGCCCTGATTCCGATACTCACGCTGCCAATCGCCCTCGCTGCCAGTTTCATTCCCATGTATTACCTCCAAGTCAGCAGCAACATCATGTCGCTTGGCGGATTCGCACTTGCCATCGGCGTGCTTGTCGATGCGGCCATTGTCATGGTCGAAAACGGCCACCGCCATTTAGCGGAGCAAGGAGAAGTCAGCGAGACAGAGCGCAGAGCGATTCTCCTCAATTCGGCAAAGCAGGTAGGGCCGGCCCTCTTCTTCTCGCTGCTCATCATTGTTGTTTCGTTTCTTCCCGTGTTCCTGCTGGAAGCGCAGGAGGGGCGAATGTTCAGGCCGTTGGCGTGGACTAAGACATTGGCAGTCTCGTTCTCTTCGGTTCTAGCGATCACCTTGGTGCCAATTCTGATGCTGATGTTCATTCGGGGACGCATGCGCCCGGAGTCGCAGAATCCGGTATCCCGTTTTACGCAAGCCCTCTATTTACCGATCATCCGCTTCTCGCTTCGGAATCGTTGGCTGGTCATCATCATCAACATCGTCTTCCTCGCCGCCACGATCCCGCTAGCACTGACCCTCGGCAGCCAGTTCATGCCTCCGCTGTTTGAAGGCTCAGCCTTGTACATGCCGACCGCACTGCCGGGCATCGGCATTACTCAGGCAGCGCAGCTCCTTCAAGAGCAGGACCGGGTTCTTCGCAGCTTTCCGGAAGTGGAGAGCGTCTTTGGTGCTGTTGGGCGTTCAGACAGTTCCACCGATAATGCGCCGCTCGATATGTACGACACCACAGTCATGCTCAAACCGCGCAATCAGTGGCGGCCGGGCATGACGTACGAGAAGCTGATAACGGAAATGGATTCGAAGCTCCAGTTTCCGGGGCTTTCGAATACTTGGACCATGCCGGTTGAAAACCGCCTGGACATGCAGCTTACGGGCATCAAGACCCCACTTGGGCTGAAGATCCAAGGAAAGAGTTTGGAGGAAATTCAGGCAGTAGGTGCGAACATCGAGCAGCTACTTTCTCGCATTCCAGAAGCCCGCTCCATCTTTGCGGAACGGGTCTCGCAGGGCTTTTACGTGAATGTCGAAGTGAACCGCCCCGAGGCTGCGCGCTACGGGCTAACGGTGGAAGACGTACAGCGGGCGGTGTCTTCCGGCATCGGCGGCGAGAACATTGCGGAGAATATCGAAGGACGCGAACGTTATCCCATCAATGTCCGCTACGAAAGGGACTTTCGCGACAACATCCAGGAACTGTCCCGCGTTCTTGTCTCCACACCCTCAGGAGCACAGATCCCGCTCGGGCAGGTAGCTTCCATTTCATTCTCCCGCGGTCCCGCGATGATTCGCGACGAAGATGGCGCACTCACTGGTTATGTCTATGTCGATCTGAAGACGCACGATTACGGAGGATTCGTATCCAAAGCGAATGAGGAAATGCGTTCCAAACTCAAGCTGCCTGCTGGCTACACCTATCAGTGGTCTGGCGAGTACGAATTCGAGCTTCGAGCCCGCGAACGACTGAAGGTCATCGTGCCCATCGTGTTTTTCATCATTTTCGTGCTGCTTTATATGGTCTTCCACTCGGCTGTCGAGGCGGTTGTGCTTATTCTGCCAACGATCTACGCCATCAGCGGAGGGCTGCTGCTGCAATGGCTGCTTGGCTACAACTTCAGCGTTGCTGTCTGGGTTGGGTACATAGCCTTGTTCGGGATTGCTGTCGAAACGGGCGTGGTGATGGTCGTGTATCTCCATGAGGCGTTGAATCGCCGACTTGCCAGCGGTGGAGAGATCACGGAAAAGGACATCGAAGAAGCTGCCGTCGAAGGCGCTGTACATCGGTTGCGCCCCAAATTGATGACTGTTACTGCAGTCCTGGCCAGCTTGGCTCCCATCCTCTTCGAAACCGGAGTAGGTTCCGATGTGATGAAGCCGATTGCGGCACCTATTGTGGGCGGCATGATTACCTCAACCATCCACGTGCTGATTTTGGTCCCGGTGTTCTTCGTGTTGATGAAAGAGCGTGCGCTGCGACGCGGAAGGTTGAGCAGCAATGAATCGCAAACAGTTTAGTTATTCTCAAATCAAAAGGAGCAAAGTAATGAAATCTGTATTCATCTCATCACTTCTAGTCATCGGCCTGGGCATCGCCGCGTGCGCGCAATCAGGGCAACAGACCTTCACTGGCGTAGTCTCCGACAATATGTGCGGCAAGCAACACATGGCGAAAGACAAGTCCGCTGCCCAATGCACGCGCGAGTGCGTGAAGGGCGGATCGGACTACGCCCTCGTGGTCGGAGACAAAGTTTACACGCTGAAGGGCGACAAGGCGCAGATTGACAAATTTGCTGGTGCGAAAGCCACCATAATGGGTACTGCAAAAGGCGAGACAATCAGCGTCAGCTCGATCGCAGCTCCGAAGAAGTGATTATGTCCGCATCGGCACTCAGCCTCGAAGAACGCGCTGCCCTCGTCCATACAGGTAAGCGCCTTCAATACTTCACCATCGTATGGAACAGCCTTGAAGCGATCGTGGCCATTGCTTCGGGGCTGATTGCCGGCAGCATTTCCTTGGTTGGCTTTGGGTTTGACAGCCTGATCGAAGTCACATCCGGTGCTGCTGTCCTCTGGCGCATGCACCTCGATCATCCGGAACGGCGCGAACATGCCGAGCGCGTATCGCTACGAATCGTCGGCGGGTGCTTTGTTGCACTAGCGGCATACATCGCCGTGGACTCGATCAAGTCGCTATATCAGCACGAGCGGCCCGAGCGTTCGCTTCCGGGAATCCTATTGGCAATTGTTTCGCTGATTGTCATGCCGATTCTTTCGAGATCCAAACGCCGGGTCGGGAAAGAACTTAGTAGTGGCGCAATGCAGGCTGATGCCACCCAAACGGAATTCTGCACATATCTGTCCGCTATCCTGCTGTTCGGACTCGGAGCCAACTGGTTCTTTGGGTGGTGGTGGGCGGACCCAACAGCCGCGCTATTGATGGTCCCACTCATCGCGAAAGAGGGGATAGACGGCCTCCGCGCGAAGGCCTGCTGCTAGTCGCTAGACCCGATCAGTTATTCCTGCCAGGTATAACTCTGCTCCCACAAAGTCTTGGACGGGCTCATTAGGGCGTATCTAAGCTCGGAGATGCTCTGGCAGGTTCCAGAAATCTGCCCACCAGCCCGGAGGGACCATCATGTCCGCCGCAACCGTCTCCACCAAGACCATTCCATTCCCAACCCTTGTTGACACCCGTGAAGCCGCAAAAATCCTTGGGCGATCCGTCGTCAC
>Ga0070734_10005025_pt1 | contig 12028 bp, 12 predicted proteins | sample Coa_R1_8_FD_66444 | JGI IMG/M metagenome (GOLD analysis project Ga0070734, IMG submission 66444) | Surface soil microbial communities from Centralia Pennsylvania, which are recovering from an underground coalmine fire - Coalmine... | ecosystem: Environmental > Terrestrial > Soil > Unclassified ...
AATGTCGCGCCCCGGGATTCGGATTCCCTGCGGAAATCGCGTAATTCCGTGCCGTCGTTTGAGAGTCCGCGGCGGTGGGCTGCGTAACCGACACAAAATTGGTTGCCAGCGGCGCGCCTGCGAGGAGCACTTGCGCGCCGCTGACAAATCCAACGCCGCTTATCGAGATCGCGAACGCACCGGCGGGAACCGCGGCGGGCGCGACTCTCGATAAAACGGGCATCGGATTCCAAAGCGTGACGGTGGCGCTCGCAATAGCAATCGCACTCGCGCTCGCCGCGCTAATCGCCGTGACCGTCACGATATTCTTGGCCGGTACATCTGCGGGCGCGGTGTACGTTCCCGACCCGCTGATCCTGCCTGTGGCCGGGCCCCGCTCGTGACCCGTTGACTTGACACTTCAGAGCACTGTTCATGCACAGAAAATCGCCAGCAGAGCTAAGAATGCGAGTACTAGATATCTAGGCCAGCGAGCAATCCCTCTCGTCGGTAGTCCATAGAAGGCGCGCGGGAGGTTCGATCCCCGCACGACTGTCCCACAGAACTATGCTCGACCGGGATTTGCGGCAAAACTGTACGGAAGGACAAAATCAGACGTGGAACATCGGGGCAGATCGCAGAAGCGTGGTATTGCTGAGGATTGGGCACAGTAACGATGCAGGCGCGAATGCTGGCACGAGATAAATTCGTATTACTTTCTTTCGGTGGTTTTGAGGACGCGCTTCATCCCCTGGACGAGCGGCTGGCGATTTCCGCCGCGCGGCTCCGTCTCGATCGCCGATTGGCCATGGCCGAAACCATCATCTACGCAACCCCACTCGATGTGGGCGCGCAGCTCGTAACCGGCGACGCTCACTTCAAGGGCTTGCCGGGCGTAACGGTGTATTAGCCCGCTCCTCGCTATTTTCCAATCACCAGCACGACGAACGTGTCCGGCAGCACCTTGTCATGCGTCGCGCCGTGACCGTGCCGCGCCGTCACCACGAGCACGTTGTGCGTTTTCTGGTCGACGGTCATGGTGCGCGCTCCGGATTGTGTGTCGATCTCTTCGAGAACGCGGAACTTGTCGGGCGAGTCTTCATGAATGATGGTGAGCGTCCCTGCGCCGCCAGCCGAGGCGAATGCATTCATGGACTCAGGGTCGAAGCCGGCACCATCCGTGCCCGCGCCAGTGCGCAAAGCCGCGAGCACTTTGCCGCTGTCCGCGTCCATCACGACCATTCGCTGATTGTCACAGGCGGAGAAGAGGCGTCGGTTCTTGCGATCGATCGCCAGGCCCGAGGGGCCCGTGCCCTGCATGAGCGGCCAATGATGCGTGACCTTCATTGTCTCGGCATCGACTTCCGCGATTTCATCTTTATCAGTCAGATTGACGTAGACCTTGCCTTTGCCGTCGGCCACCGCCGCTTCGGGCTGGCCGCCGAGCGCGACCGTGCCCGCCGCGGTGCCTTCCTTCGCGTTGATCACCGTAGCGTTGGCGCTCGAACTGTTCATCACCCACACGCGCTTCGTCACCGGCTCATAGGTGAAAGAATCCGGGTCCTTGCCGGCTTTCACCGTACCGGTCTTCGCCAGCGTTTTCAGGTCGACGATCACCACATTTCCAGCATCCCCATTCATCGCGTATCCTTTGCCAAATTCCGGCAGAGGAAGAAGACCCGAAGTGCCTTCGAGGCCGGGCACTTTGCCCACCACTTTGCCCGTGTCCACGTTGACTACATCAACGTGATCTTCGCGCCCGATGTAGGCAAGGCGCGCATCGCTGTCCATCGAGATGTAGTCCCAGCCTTCCGTGCCGCCCGTAACAATTTTCTTGATGATGTGGTAGCCGGACGTGTCCGGAGAAGCGGGAAGCGCACGCGCAAAAGAGGCCAGCAGGAGAAGGGCGCATGCAAGGGTAAGAGCCAGGCCTGTGATGATCCGTAAGCTTGTTCGCATGGAATCAATCCTCCTCAGAAATTTTGTTGGCTGAAGTGCCGGGTTTCGCCGCTACAATTGAAAACGCTCACCCGCGCTTTTTACGGAGTGCCTGCAAAACTCAACTTTTGAGTCCGTCCGGGCGAAGGCTGTTTTTTCCGCGGCCGCGTTAGTCGTTAATGGTATAGATCCTGACCTCGGCGTTTGTGCTCGCGGTCGCGGAAACCGCGAGATACAGGCGGTCGAAGCCTTTTCCCTGCCGGCCAAAATATCCGGCCGTGCCCGCGCCTACCACGGTGGGCACCTTGGCGATCAGCGTGTAATGGTCCGGATCGTTCTGCTGATACACCCAGATTGAGCCTTCGCGGCCGGGTACAAACACCCGCTTCTTTTCGGCACTATAGTACAAATCATCGGTGTCCTGCACCGTTGGCAGGGATGCCACCATCTTTCCGCTCGTGGTGTCGAAAATAGAGATGGTCGCGGGTTCGCGCGTGCCCACGATGATGCGATGATCGGCTTCATCCAGCGCCATAGGGAAGTTCTGCAGGTTCGTCACGGTCCAGCGCGTCAGCTCCTTGGTGGTGCGGTTGATGGCCACGATTTGCTTCAGGTCCGGCACGTTGACGTAAATGAAGGGCCCTGATTTTTCGAGCTGAAATGACTCCGGCTCGCCGCCGAGTTTATAAACTTCGTCAGTACGCTTGCCGGTCATCGCGTCAATAGTGGCGATCGCGGCGTTTTTCTCATCATCGCCGCAGCCGACATAGACGCGCTTGGTGGCCGCGTCGTAACGCAGATTGTCCGCGCCGCCGTCAAAATCCAGAGTGTTGAGCAGCTTGTAGGAATCGCCGTCGTATATATAGACCTTGCCCTTCTCGCTCGCCACGAACAGCTTGTTGGCTTCCGGCGAAAACGCCACACCCTGCGGGTTCGGCACGCCGGTAATTTCGTGGGCGCGCGCGCCCTGAAACATGTCGATGACCTCCACAGAGTTGTTGCCCAGGCCGGACACAAACACCCTGCCCTTGCCCGAAGCGAAATGGTCGAAGCGTCCCTTCACGCCTTCGAGCGGCACGGATGCGGTCAAGATCAGAGGTGGCGGCGCGTCAGCCGCCGGCGCGGCGCTGGCGGGAGTCGCCGGAGACTTGCTCTGGCACGCGAAGAGCATCGTCGCGAGCGCCATCACAAACGCGAGTTCGCTGAATCGTTTCATTGCAGTCCTCCACGGAAAACTACCCAGGGGCGGGGCCCACGAACTTTGTTTCACGCCTCGCAAGCGGAAGCGCCGCTCAGGGTTGCGCTTCGTACACCAGCACCCGAGCTGGCTGGCCTCCAAACGGCGGGGCCGGAACAAACAAGCGATTGAGCGCCGGCGACAAAATAGGACGTGGCGGAGCCCGGCACGTTTGGAATCTTGGCCGTCAGCGCGTAGCGGTCCGGATCGCGCTCCTCAAATACGGCGACCACGGCTCCTACAGCGGACATATATATGCGCTTGCGCGCGGCGTCAAACCAAATATCGAGTGGCACAGGCTTGTTTACCCTGAGTTGCGAAGAGCAGCCCGAGGGGTCGGTTGGCGCGTGGTCGATCCAGCCACAACTCGCTTGCACCGGCTAAAAGAGGCTGCGGAAAAAGTATATTTTTGTCATTCCGAGGCGGTCTTTTCGCCGAGGAATCTCTCTGTGCATGGGACTTAAAATCCAAGAGAGATTCCTCGCTTCGCTCGAAATGACAAAAACGTGAGTTCTTCAGCAACATGTAAAAGCCTGCGCTATCTGGGCGAATGTTTCTCCGAAAACGAGGAATCTTCAAGGTCCCATGATTGACTCGCGTTTGGCAATGCCTGTACCATGCGGCCGTCTTCGCGGTTACGTTCCGGGAGGTAAATCCACATGTTACGCATGCGTTTTTCGGTGTTGGCGATCGCGGTGCTGGCTCTTGCAGGAGCGCTCTCGGTGACCGCGCAGGCGCAGGAACTACTCGTCCAGAAGGAGATTCCCCTTGCCGTGGCACAGGACATGGCGCAGGCGGCTCTGGCGCAGTGCCGCGCGAACGGCTACCGCGTCACCGCCACGGTGCTCGATAGCGGCGGCAACGTGAAGCTGGTGCTGCGCGATGACGGCACCGCGCTCGTGACCATCGATCTCAGCCGTCGCAAGGCCTACGCCGCCGTCACGTTCCGGCGGAGTTCCGCGGATACGGTCAAGGCGTTCGGCGCGATGACGCCTCCGCCCATCGTGGAAGGCACCGTGATGCTGGCGGGTGGCGTGCCGGTCAAGGCGGGCAACGACACGATCGGCGCAATCGGCGTCAGCGGCGCGCCCGGGGGCGATAAGGACGAAGCTTGCGCGAACGCGGGCGTTGCGAAAGTTGCGGACAAATTGAAGTAGCGCTTGGCCCTTCTCGAACCCGCGGCGGACCCGCGGGCTGAACAAGCGCTGGAAAAACACGTGGCCTGTGGACGTTTTGGGGCGGCTACTCAGCCCGCGCCACTTTCATTTCGCTTGGCCCGCTTTTACTCCGGCAAGAGATCGCAAAAGCAGAATCCATCGCGCGTCACGACTTCGCCGACGCGAAAAGCGATCGGTCGCCTGAAGATCGGCCCGTCGAAAACAAACGTGTGAAATTCGCCGTTTTCGCCGCAGGGATCGACGCCCGCAGGTAAATCAGCGAAGAAAGCGGAATTGAGTTCGCGCCCGGCGAAGGACGCGTCGAGCACGCGCGCATCGACGCATACGGTGGCGGCGCGAAACCCGAGCCGCACGAAATCCCGCGCAAGTTCCCGCGTGTCCCGCTTCCAGATGGGAAAGAGCGCCTCCATGCCGGCCAGAGCAAGATTTTTCTCGCGGTAGGCGCGCAAGTCTTCGAGAAAAATGTCGCCGAAGGCCACGCGCCGCACTCCCCGCGCGAAATGCCCCGCGAGCGCCGCCTTCATTCGCTGCTCATAGATCGCGTTCACGCACTGCGGCGGGATCAGCACCGGATGAAGCGGCAGGCCGATCGATTCGGCCTGCCGCTCCAGCAGCACGCGGCGCACGCCGTGCATGCTGATCCGGTCGTACTCGTCCGTAATGGTGGTCAGCAGCGCGGCAACGCGAACGCATCCCGCCGCTTGCAGAGCGTGCAACGCCATCGCGCTGTCCTTGCCGCCGCTCCAGCAGAAGAGCACGTCCTCCGGCTCGGGGATTTCCCTCGCGCGCGCCTCACTCATGGCGCGTTGTGTACTTCACACCGATGCGAAACTCGCGCCCGAGCGCCGGAAACCCATACACTTCCGAGTACTGCTTGTTGGTGAGATTGTTGACGCGGCCGTAGATGCTAAATCCATGCGAAATGTCATAAGTCGTCGCAAGATTCAGAACCGCGTAACCCGGGACCACAATTTGCCCTGGAAAGTTATAGTCCAGGCGCTGCCCGCTGAAATATCCGGAAAGATTCCAGTTCATGCGCAGCAGGCTCGCATTGAGCGTCACGCTTCCGGAATTGACCGGGCGTCGCAGCAGGCGGCTGCCCTCAAAATAGTTCGGGTCCTGATTGCCGGGCGCGGAGAGCGTGCGCGTCGAGTCGTACGCGTAGTTCGCGCCGGCGCTCAGCCAACGCGTGATGCGCGCCTCGCCTGAAAAATTGGCGCCGCGCGCGCGAGCCAGATCGGTGTTGAAGAACGCGCCTTGTCCGAATGGCGCGCCGGCCGCGAGGCAAGCGCCCGTCGGCGTCGCGCTCAGGAAGCTGACGATGTTGTGGAACAGGCTGTCGAAATAATCCGCGCTCACGCGCACGCGATCCGACGCCAGCTTCTGGTCGATCCCGGCGTGAACCGTTCGGCTCTGCTCGGGAAGAAGGTTGGGATTGCCGGGAAAGCAAGGATCGTCTCCGTACGCCTGATCGAAGCGCGGCGCCACGATGCCCTGCCCGTAGGACGCACGCAGGCGCGTTTCGCCAAACGCCCCCTGAGCGACTCGCAAAGCGTACGACGCGCCGGCGCGCGGCATCACCCGCGTTCCGTAAAAGGTGTTGGCCTCGACGCGCCCGCCGGCATCCAGCGTGAGTCGTGATGCCGGCTGCCAGCGGAAATCGAGGTAGCCCGCGTGATTGTTGCGGCGCGCGTGCGTCAATGTGTCCGTCAATCCCAAATCGGCCGCGGTGCTCGGGAATCCGTTTTCCACTTCGTATTCGTATCCGGCCGTGACGCCGAATCTGCGAATCAAATAAGTGGTCTGCGCTCCAAACGCCGCGCGATTGTACTGATAGAACGTGGGGAAAAACGGATCGAAGTTGGACTCGCGGAAGTACGTCTCGGTTCCGCTCAATTGATGATGCCAGCGCGAGCCGCTCGTGAAGTCCGCGCGCACACCGGCGTCGAAATTGTGAAGTGCAATCGTATCGCTGGTGTTTGGCGCGAAGAGAAGCGTTTGCCCCGGAGTGCCCGCTTGGCTGTCGTTGTCGCGCAGTGAAAGATTGATCCGCGCCGTGTCGGAAGCGCGCCAGCCGAAGAGTCCGGAGAGCGTGCGATCGCGAAACGCGTCGTTCGGCCCCTGGCCGCTTGTTTCGAGATCCGAGACCGCAGCGGAGTAATCGAAACGCCCGAGCAAGCCGGAGATTTCCGCGCCCCCGCGGCCCGTCGAGAAATTGCCGCCATCGGCGAACGCGGTGAATTCGGGAATGCGCGTCGTGCCCCGATGCGTAAAGATTTGAATCACGCCATCCATCGCATCGGAACCGTAGAGCGCGCTCTCGGCGCCGTGCACCACTTCAATTTTGTCGATGTTTTCGATCGTCAGGTTGGAAAAATCGATCAGCCCGCCGGGCGTATTGGCGGGAACGCCGTCGACGAGCACCTTCGTGTAGTTGGAGTTGCCGCCGTCAAGGAACAGCGAAGTTTGCCCGCCTTCGGGCCCGGTGCGTCCCAGGCTGAAGCCCGGCTGCGTCTCGAGCAGATCGGGCAATGAAGTGGCCAGTCGCCGGTCGATCTGCTCGCGCGTCAGAATTGTGAGCGGCGCGGGCGAAGACTCCGCATCGAGCGGCAGCGCTTGCGCCGTGACGTCCACTTTCGCGGAGAGCGGCTCGAGCGCGAGCCGAATCTGCAAATCTCGCGTTTCGCCCCCGGCGACCGTGATTTCTTGCTCCCATTTCGCGAAGGAATCGCGCGCCACGGTAATTCGATACCGCCCTGGCGCAAGCTTCATCGCGAATCGGCCGTCATTCCCGCTCGCCACTTGCTGCGATTCTCGTGAGAGCGGAACTTGCTCTGCTGTAATTTGCGCTCCGGCGATTACCGCGCCGCCCGGGTCCGTGATGCTGCCGGAAACCGTTGCGGACTGAGCGTGGGCGAGAGCTGTGCCTCCCGCAAAAAAGAAAACCAAGCTCGCGATGAAGCAGTATGCGCGCTGGCGGCACAAAACCACTTGAAGACACCGGAAGAAATGACTAGGGGAGAAACGCATGGAGGGCCTCCTCTCCCGACTCGCGCGGGAGGCAGGTTTCGCCGCGTATCCGGGATCGATTCCGGCTTCCGCGGTTGCAGGCTCCGTCGGTCTCCTGGCTTGGCGGACGAGCGCCGCGCGGCCTTCCCGCCCCGGTTTCAGGGCAGTGGCGCGCGCGGAAGATTCCCCGCCTTACAGTCGCGCGGCGGCGACGGTTTCACACCGTCTTCCCGGCACGGAGTGCAAAAGTAGGACAGACTTCCAGTCTGTCGATTTCCACAAGAACTTGGCTGAAATGTCGTAAGCTTGCAGAACGCGTCAGTCCGGTTCTGTTAAGAAAACCGACAGGCTAAAGCCCGTCCTACATCTCGTCCCCGCGGCGGGCGCGCAGGTGCACGCGCGGCCTCCCCGCGGGTCCAAGCTCAACCTCGAGCGGCGCTTCAAACACCTGCTCGAGCAATTCCCGGTGATACACGTCGGCAGGCGCGCCAACGCGCAGGCAGCGCCCCAGGTGCAACAGCACCACCTGGTCGGCGAATTCCGCAACGAGTCCCAGCTCGTGCGTGACCACCACGACCGTGTAGCGGTTCTCCTTGGCAAGCTGGCGCAGCCGCTCCAGCAATTCCACCTGCGCGCCGATATCGAGGTGCAGCGTCGGCTCATCCAGCAGGATCAGCCGCGGCTGCTGCGCGAGAGCCCGCGCCAGGATCACTCGTTGCTTCTCGCCTCCCGAAAGCTCCCCGATCGCTCGCCGCCACAAATGCTCCGCGCCCAGTTGCGCGAGGGCGTTGCGCGCGATCTCAATATCCTCGCGCGTCGCAAAGCGCAGCGCCCTCCCGTACGGATACCGCCCTTGCAGTACAAAATCGCCTGCCCGCGACGGATACAGGATCGAGCTTTCCTGATGCACTACCGCAATCTTTTGCGCGCGGGTTTTTGCGTAGAGGCGGCTGGTTTCTTCCCCGTCCAGCTCCACCCGGCCCGAAAGCGGCGGGATCGTGCCAGCGATCAGGCGCAGCAGCGTTGATTTCCCGCTGGCATTGGGTCCCAAAATCGCCACGATTTCGCGCTCGCGCGCCAGGAAACTTGTAGCGCCGAGGGTGAAGGTCGGAGCGGCGTGCGCGCCTGCCGTGTACGCGTAGCTCGCTTGCTCGACTCGCAGCCGCGTGGCCGGCTCCCGCCCGAGCCTTTCGTGCCGCGCTCCCTCAATCCGCGCGAAGATTTCGGGCCCGCTCATCGCAACCCCCGCCGCAAAAGAAAAATAAAAACCGGCGCGCCAGCCATGGCCGTCATCGCACCCACCGGCAATTCCGTGGGCGGCACGATGGTGCGCGCCAGCGTGTCGGCCAGAACGATGGCGATCGCGCCGCAGAGAGCGGACGCGGGAATCAACAATCGGTAGTCCGAACCGAAAATCAGCCGCACGATGTGCGGCACCAGCAGGCCAACGTAGCCGATCGCGCCGCTCACCGAAACGGCCAGCGCGGTAAGCAGGGAGGCGCTGACGTAAACAACCAGCTTCACGCGCGTGACGTCCACCCCCAGATGGATCGCTTCGCGCTCGCCCGTGAGCATCAGATTCAGATCCGCCGACGTACTGTAAATCGCGCCCACCCCAACGAGAAGGCCCACGATGAAGATCCACTGCATCGCCGCTGAAACGGGTGTCGAAAGGTCGCCCATCAACCAGAACGCCATCCCGCGCAGGTCGCGGCCGGTCATCGTGGTCATCAGAAACATGATGACCCCGGAGAAAAATGACATGGAAACGATCCCCGCCAGCAGAAGCGTAGCGGTATCCAGCTGTCCTTCGCGCTGACCCAGAAAGTACACTGCAAGGATCGTGGCCCCCGCGCCCACAAACGCGCCAAGCGGCGTGACCAGCGCGAACCGCGGCGCAACAATCAGTGTCAGGATCGAGCCGACTGCCGCGCCGTTGGAAATTCCCAACACATAAGGATCGGCCAGCGGGTTGCGCAGCATCGCCTGAAAACTCGCGCCCGCCACCGACAGCGCCGCGCCAACCAAAATGCCCAGCACGATTCGAGGCAAGCGCAAGTCGACAACGATCAGGCGAAAATCGGTCGGCAGCGCATCGGCCTGGCCGATCACGATCCGCCCAAGATCGAGAACGAGATCGCTGACCGACACAGGGACCGCGCCCAGCTTCAGCGCCAGAAGGACCGCGGCGAGCAGCAGCACCCCCAGCCCGATACAGGTCCACACCACGCGCCGCGCGGTCAAAGGGCGCATGAGGGCGCCTCACCCATGACCTTCGCAAAACCGCCGCTGAGCGCAGGCGCTTGCCGAGCGCCCACCTTTCCAAATGCGTCCGGGTGCAGCGCTCGCGCCAGGCGCTCGATGGCGTCGATCATGCGCGGGGCAGGCCGATTGATGGCGTCGCTTAACACCACGACACGGTCCTGTTGCATCGCCCGCAAATCACGCCAACCGGGCCGGTCGCTCAGTTCATCGATTTCGCGGTGCGTTTCGGCTCCATGCGCGCTGGCAAATACGAGTACCTCCGGCTGCAGGTGAACGATTTCTTCCAGCCCGATGTGCGGCCACTCGCCTTTCGTTTGAATGACGGATTGTCCACCGGCGATGCGGATCGCGTCCGCGATAAAGGTATCGTTGCCGATCGAGATCACGGGATCCGTCCAGACCACGAAAAAGACGCTGCGGGGCGCCTTGCCCCCCACGCGCATCTTGATTTCATCCATCCGGTCGCGCAGATCCTGGGCCACCCCGGCAGCGGATTTTTCCGCTCCCAGCGCGGTGCCAATGTGCTCAATCGAGGCAATCATTCCCTCCACCGAATGGGGGTCGGTGACGTAAACAGGCAAGCCAAGACGGTCCAGTGCGCTCACCGTCTCCCGCCGGTTTATGGAACCTGAAGCGAGAACGAGATCGGGTTTCAATGCGGCAATCGCTTCGAAATTGGGATTTACCGGCCCGCCGATGTGAGGCTTCTGCTCGGCTTCGAGCGGATAGTCGCAAAAGTCGGTGTCACCCGCCAGGCGAATCCCTCTGCCGAGAGCGAACACAATTTCCGTGAGGTTCGGCGCGAGGGAAACGATGCGCTTGGCTTCCTGCGGCACCTGGATCTTGCGTCCAAGTTCATCGGTAATTTCTCGCGTTTGTGTGGATGCTTGCGGCCGCGCGGGGGGCGTTGCCGCGACAACGCGGCTCGCGATCCGTCCCGAAAAAAACAAAACGGCAACCACGCAGGCCATGGCTGCCGCAGCCCGCGCGCTCGAGCTGTTAACGCGCATTTGTCGCCTCTACGCAACCCCGGAGGGGTGGCAGATCGTAGCCCAGCGCGTCAGCGCTGGGATTTTTCGCAGCGCGCGGCACAGCCCCGGAGGGGCGGCACTCCGTATTGCGCGCGAACCCTGTCCCGCCCCTCCGGGGCTGTTGCGGAATTGACCGACGCGTTTCCCAGGATTTTCGTCCAAGGCTGCGTTCTGCCGCGCCTCCGGCGCCGAATCCCCACGGGAAATGCAGCCTAAAGCCGGCGCAATCTAGCAAATTGGATTTAATCGAGATCATTTCAATTCAATCCGGAAAAATGCATTTGCAGGCATGAAATGAAAAAGCCTCGCGAGGAACACGAGGCCGGCGGCGCCGCGCCCTTTCTCGCGAAGGGCCATGGCTTCGGCGGCTGGGAGGGTGTCCTGACTTACGGCTTTGCGCCGATTACAGTGGCGGGACCGTGGCCGATTCTCACGGCCTTCCCCGCATCCCCAGCCTGCAAAATGTCGAAGGCAGTCTATGTTGCGCCGAGCGGAGTGTCAACAGAAGCCGCCTGCGGTGAAAGAAAGAGGGAAGCAAGGAAGCTTCCGGGCCGACGCGCGGCCCTGCGCTAGGAGCGCCAAACCTCGCGCGCGCTGGGCTCTTGCGCCCAATGCACGTCGTCAATCCACCAGCGCCCGGCTGCGCGAATCACGGTGAAACGCGCCCGGTAGTTCGTGGCATCCGCGCCCCGCAGATAAACCTCCAGCAGGATGCTCGCCCCGCTCGGCTCCGGCGCCCCCGCGCGGATCACATTGGCGTGAAACATCTGCCAGTGGACGACGCAGAGCTCGTGCCAGGCGTCGAAGGACACCTGCGCGCGGTAACGGGCCGAGAACATATCGTAAGCGGGCTTCAACTCGCCGAGATCGAGCGCACGGAGCTGCGCGCGAACCACTTCCTGCGGCCCGCTCGCGAAAACTCCAAACGGCGTATCGAGGCGGACCAGAATCCACGACGTCAGGACGAAGGCAGCGAGCGCGAGACCGAGCAACAAATACAGGTTCCGGCGGAAACCCCGTTTGCGGTCCGTCGAAGCTTCGTCGTTACAGGGGCGCATTTGCGTTTCCGCCCACCCATGCGCCGGCAAAACCTCAGGATATTGATATTGCGGATTTGCTGCAGGGCTCCGTTCTGGAGCCGGAGTCGCATCGTGCGATGGCTCGGGAAGGTCAGGGCCTGGAGTGAGTTGTGGGTCGTCCATGCGAATCTCCCGCGCCGCAGGGAGATGCTTTTCAAGCTGCGCTTAACGATTTTTCCACTGCGGCTTTCGTTTTTCAAGCAGCGCGCGCAAGCCCTCCCTGGAATCCTCCAGGCGGTACAGCTCGTTGAGGAAAATATTGATGGAATTCTGCATGGCTTCCCGCAGGGAAACACCCATGCCGCCCACGAC
>Ga0070734_10005026_pt1 | contig 12026 bp, 9 predicted proteins | sample Coa_R1_8_FD_66444 | JGI IMG/M metagenome (GOLD analysis project Ga0070734, IMG submission 66444) | Surface soil microbial communities from Centralia Pennsylvania, which are recovering from an underground coalmine fire - Coalmine... | ecosystem: Environmental > Terrestrial > Soil > Unclassified ...
CATCGCCGCCGTCGTCAACGATTTCGGCGCGATCAACATCGATGCGGAGCTGATCGCGGGCGCCGCTGACGGAGTGGTGAGCCTCGCGAACGGCTGCATCTGCTGCTCGCTCGAAGGCGATCTGTTGCGCACCCTCGCCGCGCTCTTGCGACGCGATCCGCAGCCCGAGTTGATCGTGATCGAAACCAGCGGCGTGGCTGACCCCGCCGACATCGTGCGCAACCTGATGGACCCGACGATTTGGAAGGAGGCGCCGCTGGAAACGGTGCTCTGCGTTGTGGACGCAACGCAATCCGTGGTTGCGTTAGACGATCCGCTGTTGCGCTCCCAGTTGCGGTCAGCTGACGCGGTGGCGCTGAGCAAGGTAGACCTGGTGGACGAGGGACGCCGCGCCGAGATACGCGATGCGATCCGTGCGGCTCGCCCCACGGCGGTGGTGGTCGATGCCGTCAATGGCGAGGTCCCTCCGGCGCTGCTGTTTCCAGTGGAGTTGGATGGTGATTTGGATCATCCGCCGGTGCCGCGCGAGACAGGGCCGCGCCGGCCGGCGATTGATCGTTTCGAGACGCTGAGCTGGACCTCGGAACGGCGGGTATCGCTGCCGCGCTTCCAGGCGGCGATAGGGCAGCTTGCGCCAAAGCTCGCGCGGGCAAAAGGGCTATTCGAGACAATGCAGCAGCCCGGGCGGTTGATGGTGTTTCAGCTCGCCGGCGGACGCGCGACATTGGCAGCGGCTGGCACGCCGCCAGCAGGCGTGCCGCGGACACGGATCGTCTTCATCGCCGAGATGGGTGTCCTTTCGCGCGAAGAGATCGATTGCGTCATGGAAGGATGTGTCGAGGCCGGCTGAAGTGGGTCGCTGCGACTGTGCCATTGCGTGACACCGAGCGCGGCGCTTGATGTCTCTCGAGTGTGGTTAGGATGTTGTTTACGTCTTTGCCATAGCGACCTAAGGTTGAACATAGAACAAAAGGGATGGGCAGGATGGCACTCGGCGCACAAGGGATGGTAAGCTTCACAAAGGCAGAGCGGTTGCTACTCAAACGCCACCCCACTCTCAACGAGAACTGGGTCCAATCCATCATCGCCGCCGACCCGGGCATTTTGGGATTAGGCGATCTGGTTTTACGCGACCGGGAGCGCATCCAGCCAAAGGCAGGAAGACTGGACTTGCTTCTGCAGAGGCCGGAGACAAAACGGCGCTATCAGGTCGAGATTCAACTTGGCGCGACGGACGAAGCCCACATCATCCGGACGATCGAGTACTGGGATATCGAGAAGAAGCGCTATCCTCAATACGATCACTGTGCGGTCCTGATCGCCGAAGATATCACCAGCCGCTTTCTGAGCGTTATCGCACTGTTCAATGGAGCGATACCGTTGATCGCGCTTCAAATGCAGGCATTGAAGATAGGAAGCGACACGACGCTTGTGTTCACAAAGGTCATGGACGAGCTGTCGCGCGGTCTCGTCGACGAGGACGAGGACGCTGAAGCAGCTCCGACCGATCGTGCCTACTGGGAAAGGAAGGGCTCCAGGCAGACTGTGCAGTTCGCCGACGAACTGCTTGCGATCGCCCGCGAGATCGACCCATCGTTGGAGCTCAAGTACAACAAGTTTTATATCGGTTTGTCCAAGGGCGGCCAGCCGTTCAATTTCGTGCTGTTCCGGCCGCGCAAGAGCATGATCAACGTCGAACCAAAATTGGAAGAGACGGAAGACACCGACACCAAGATCGAACAGGCCGGCATCGAAGCTCTCGATTACGATGAGCGCTGGGGGCGTTACCGACTGCCCTTGCACAAGGACGACGTCACGAAACATCGGGCATTTCTGAAGGAGCTATTGGAGGTCGCCTATCAGAACCGCTCCGCATGAGACCGATCCTGTGCTAGGTTCCGTCAACCGACGGGAGCGAACGTCATGGCAAAATTCAAGATCGAACCGCATTTCCGACTGCAGGAATGGGTTGCCGAGGAGAAGGGCTATTTTCGCGGCGAAGGGCTCGACTATGAATTCAAGGAGTTCATTCGCTCGACCGGCGGCGCCCATCATGTCACTTCGGGTCATTCAGGCGCGTTCCAGAGTATCGAGAAGGGCCGCGAGTCCAATGTCACCTGCGCCTGCCACTGGACGGTGAACGTCGCGGCATCGCGCGGCCACACCAAGCTGTTTGCGGATGCCTACTCGGTGGCGCCTTCGGGCATCTTCGTGCACGCGGATTCGAAGATCAGGACGCCGGCCGACCTCGCCGGAGTGCCGATCTCGGTGGGATTCCAGTCCGGCAGCCATTACGCGACGATCCAGGCGCTCGAAAGCTATTTTGCAAGAGACCAGATCAAGCTGTCGTTCAACGAGGGCATGCTGTTCGGCCGGATGGAAGCGTTCTTTCAGGGGCAGTCGCAGGCCGCAAATCTGTTTGGCGGACCGTATTACTTCGCCGAGCAGCTCGGCTACCGCAAGATCATCGATACGACCTTCATGATCGGCGCAATGGTCAATGGCGATCCCGATATCGAGGATGTCAGGCGCTATTTCCGCGCGCTGCGTCGGGCGCAACGCGACATCGACCTGCGGCCGGAGCTCTATACGCGCTATTACAAGAACGAGTTTCCCGTGCGCCTTCATGCCGCGATGGATACACGGCGCTGGGGACCGGGCGAGCGGATCGTGTTCGAGCCCTATAGTCGCGAGGTGTTTTCGCAATCGTTCGACTGGATCGCGAGCCACGAGATCTTCGAGCCGGGAAGCATGGGCAGTGGCGACTACGACAAGGCGATCCTGTCTGTCGGGCTTGGCTGAGGGACGGCACGTCAGTCGGCCAGAAATATCGCGTGTCGAGGCGCCTGGCCTATCACTCGAACGCGTGCATCCAGGGCTCGGCGATCAGCTCGTACGCGGCACCTTTTCGTTTCAGCCGCGAGAATGACGGGAAGTGCACGTGCATGCCGGCGATCAGCACGCCGTCGGCGGCAACCCGATCGAACATGCGTTTGCGTGCCGCGGCGGCAGCGGCGAGATCGGTGTCGAACGCCATGCCCGCTTCGGGTATCGCGGTCTGTACCTCCGGCACGTGCACCGTGTCACCCCAGATCATCAACTGGTCCTTGCCCGACGAGACGAGATAGGCGGTGTGGCCCGGCGTATGCCCGACGCTTGGCACCGCCGTGACGCCCGGGAATACCTCGCCGCCGGTGAACAGCCGCGTCCTGTCCTTGTAGGGCAAGACCTGCTCGCGGCCGGCCTGGAAATAAAGCTTCTTTGCGCGCTCGTCGGCTTTTGCCATCGCGGCGTCGTCGAACCAGTGTTTCGGCTCGTTCTCGTGCATGACGAGCTCGGCGTTCGGATAGAGACGTTCGCCGTTCGACATGTCGGTTAGTCCAGCGGAATGATCCGGATGCATGTGCGTGAGTAACACGGTGTCGATCGTCTTGGGATCGATGCCCCCTCCGGCAAGATTGCGTTGAACGAAGCCGGCGGTCGGCAAGAGATAATTGCCGGACCCGGTGTCGACGATCGCCATACGGCCTTTGGAATGGATCAGGAAGGCGTTGACGCTGGTCCGCCGCGCCGGCCGGAACGCCTCCTTGAGGAGCCGCTCCGCCACGCCGAGATCGACATTGCGCATGACGTCAAGGCCGCCGTCGAGATAGCCGTCGCTGATGGCGGTGACGACGATATCTCCGATCTTGCGATGATAGACTCCCGGGATCTGCTGGGCGGGTTTTGAAGCCATGGAAGCACCTTTTTTTCAGGGATGGGTTAGCGCATGATCCGGAAAAGTCTGCAGCGGTTCTCCGAAAAGATCATGCGCAAAAGAAGTCAAGCATTGACCGCGTGCAGGAAGGCATTGACGCGCTCGAAGATCAATTCGGGCGTTTGCGCCGCCATGTAGTGGCCGGTGCGGATTTCCTCGTAAGCCGCGCGGGGGATCATTTCGGCAATGGCTTTCGATATCGCCGGTGGACGGGTGCGATCGAAAGCGCCGCCGAGCACGAGCACCGGACAACTGAGCTTGGCCAGTTCGCCCTCCATGTCGGTCGCAGCCAGCATCCGGTAGATAGTCGCGTAGCTTGCGGGATCATTGCCGAGCCAGCGCGCGCGGTATCGCTCGAAGCGCTTCAGCTCGCCGCGAAGCTCGTCGGGATAGCCGTTCCGCATGGACTCCTCGACCGCGAACGCCATGCCCTCGGCCTCGAGCTTGGCGACGCGTTCCAGCACCGCAGCGCGCCGATCCGCCGAGATGCCGGTCGCTGGGCTACCGACCGCAACGGCGTTTGCGCGCGTCGGAAATCGGGCGGCAAAATGCAGGGCAATCGCGCCACCGACGGCAATGCCCGCCAGCGCCACCCGTCCGCCGATGCGGTTGTGATCGAGGAGGGCGGCAATGTCCTCGGCCATCGTGTCGATGGAAAGCTCGCCGCGCACTTTTTGCGACAGGCCCGAACCGCGGAAATCATAACGCAGGACCTGGCGCGATGTCGCGAAAAGCGGCGCGACACCGTCCCAGCTTTCCAGCGTACCGCCCATCTCATGCACCAGCACGATCGTTCGTTCGCCCGTGCCGCTCAGCTCGTAGCGCATCCCCCCGCCATTGATTTCGGCGAATTCCATGCGGCGCTCCTCAATTTTGTTTTTGGACCCGCTCCCGGCGTCCGGCGAGACGTTTCCTTTTGGACAATGTGAATAGCTGTTCTGCCGTGGGGTGCGCAACGGCATCGTGCGCCGGGCGGCCATTTGCAGCAGGCAGAGGTCACCGCGGCGGTGGGTGCAGGCACGTTCCGATGGCCTGACTGCCTCAAGGAATGGGAAGCGAAAACATTCCGATCGTCCGTAGACCGATCTGCAGCATATACGTGTCGTTGAGTGTCGGTGGCGCGCCGCCCACCGAATAGTTGTAGGACCTGATGTAGTTTGCCGCCAACACAAAGCAGTCATCGACATAGCCTGCGCCGACGACATATTGGTTGATGTTGTTGGCGATGAGGTCCCAGCGGACGGCACCCGTGGCCACCCAGTTGGCGGCGAGCTTGACCGAGCCTGAGGCCAGAATGCCCTCGCGGCGGGTCAGATAGCCGATGTCGGGCTGGGCGGCATAATCGCCGTACATCAGGCTGACCGACCAGCGATCGAAGTTCGCTTTCGCCTCAGCCTCCAGGCGCTGCACGTCCCAGGTCGCTTGATCCAGCTGCGTGCGCACGCTGAATGTATAGGTCCGGTTCGGCGAATAGCTGACGCTGCCGACATAGTTGGACACCGTGTTCTGCAGGCCGGAATCCAGGCCGGTGTTGGTGGCGTCCTGAACCGCGAACGAGTTCAGACCGAACAGCTGGTAGGACTGGCCGAACAGCACCTTGACGGTGCCGCCGCGATCGAACTCGGTAGTGGATTGCACGCCGACATTGGCTCGGCCGCCGCCTTCGACGCGGTCATAGCCGGAGAATTTGTCGACGCTGAAGAGGTTGCTTGTGTCGAACACCAGGCTCTGGGCGTCCTCGTTCGGAAGCTTGCCGGCATAGCTTTCGTTCGGGCGGATGATCACTTGCGCGATCGGTTCGACCGTGGTCGAGCCCCAGGGTTCGGCATTGATGAAGGGATAGCGATATTCCAGGCCCACCGTCGGCATCACCCGTACCGCCTGGGTGTCGCCCACGGGCAGGAAGTTGGAGACCCCGGGCTGGTTGGAGACGTCGGCGTTGATCGCATCGGCCCGCACGCTCGCAAACGGGGTCCAGATTTCGCCGATGGAGTCCGTGAACGAGCGCCGCCAATCGGCCTCGGCCGACAGCCGCGTGTAGGTGCCCGGAAAACCGCGCAGCAGGCACTGGCTCGGCGTCCGCGCCAGCGGGTCGGCGGAGTTCATGGTGCACAGGCCATTGGTGGTGTTGTTGATGGCGGCGAACGGCGTGATCGGATCGAACACGGCATCGTTGCGCGTCAGATTGGTGAAGTTGGTCTTGTAACTGACCTCGCCGCCGAAAATCGGATAGTTGAGTACGTTCGAATAATCGAGCACCGGATAGACGACCGGGACCTGCTGCTGGTTGCCCGAGAAGCTCAAATAGTAGATCGAACGCAGATCGAAATAGCTGCGGTTGCCGACGCCGATCAGGTAGAGCTGCGAGACCGCTTCCGTCGGAAGACTTAAGAAAGCGCTCATGGGATCGCTGAACTGGGACAGCCGGTAGTCGGACATGAAGTAGGCGTCCGACAGCGCGACGCCGTCCCAGCCCCAGACCCATTTGTCGTTGATGGCGAACTGGCCCTTGGTCTCGACGCCGCCGCGGAACTGGCGATCGCCGGGCTGGCCCGCGAGAGCGCCGGGATCGAGCTGATCGATGCCATAGGCGCGGATCTGGTAGGAGCCGTCGATCAGCCGCTGGCGAAACTCGGCCGAGAGCAGCACGCCTTGCTTGCTCGTGATGCGCGGGCTGAAGGTCGCATCATAGTCGGGCGCGAGCGCCCAATAGTAGGGTATCTCGAGACCCCAGCCGTAGGCTGAGGACTGATTCGGCTGGGCCATCAGGAAGCCCGACTTGCGCTTCACCGTCGGATCGGGCGTTGAGAAGTAGGGCAGGTAGGCGATGGGCACGCCAAAGAACTCGATCTGCGCGGTCTCGAAATAGAGCATCTTGTCCACCTGGTCGTGGATGATGCGTGCGCCCTTGACCTGCCACAGCGGCGGCTTCTTCGGATCGTCCGCACAGGGTGCGCAGGCCGTGTAGACGCCGTCCTGGAAGACGGTGTAGCTGCCGCTGGAGCGGTCCGAACGGGTTGCGGCCATCCGCGTTGCATCGGCGGTGTCCACCCTGAGTGAATCGACAAAGCCGTCGCGGTAGTCGTCGCTCAAATCCATGATGTCGGCATAGGTGATCTTGCCGTCCGCATCGGTCATGCGGATGTTGCCCTCGGCATGCAGCCGCTTGGTTTTCTGGTCGTAGATGACCTTGTCGGCTTCGACGCTGGTGCCGTTGTAATAGAGCTGCACATTGCCGACGGCCAACACACGCGAGTTGTTGTAGTCGTAGTCAACCTCGACTGCTTGAACCAGCATCTGGTTGTCGACGGGGACTTTCGGTCGCGGCGGCTTCGGCGACTGTACGTTGTAGGTGAAGCCCTGGGCCAGCATAGGCGTCGGGCACGCTATGCCGAATGTCGCGGCCGCCACCAGAATCAGATGGACCGTGACCAGCCGGGACGCGATCGGACGTCGAACGGTCTGCTTGAACTTCAACACCGCCCTCAATGCGTACCCAGCCGGCCATTCGATGCTCGGCAGCCACATCCTCATGGATGCTCCATGCATCCCGCCTCGGATTGGTTCTGTCGCGCTCTCATAACGCGGCAACGCCCGGTGTTGATGTCCTCAAAACGTCAAAAAACGCGCGAAGTATTGCCCAGTGTTGCACTGGCGGATGCCGGTTACACAAGGTTACAAAATCGCCCGCCGAAACGCCCAACCCGCGCTCGAGTCGGGTTAAACATGGCCCAGGGACCCGGCGCCTAATGCGGATGTATGAGAGGGGAATTCCGGCGTCATGAACGCTGCACCACATCTTCTTCTTGTCGATGACGACAAGGAGCTTTGCTCGTTACTGTCCAAATTTCTGATCCAGCACGGCTACCGAGTCTCGATCGCCCATAACGGCGGAGAGATGGAGCAGATCCTGGAGGCGTCTCGTATCAGCCTCGTGATCCTCGATCTGATGTTGCCGGGTGACGATGGCCTCGTGCTGTGCCGCCGGCTACGAGCGAGCGGCACATTGCCGATCATCATGCTCACGGCGATGGGAGACGAAGTGGATCGGATCATCGGCCTCGAAATGGGCGCGGACGATTATCTTGCGAAGGTCGCGAATCCCCGCGAATTGCTGGCGCGCGTCCGTGCCGTGCTTCGTCGCGCCGGCGCGCCCGAGCCGGGAGTGTCCGCCGATCACAAGCGTATTCTGGAATTTGCCGGCTGGCGGCTGGATGTGACGCATCGCCAGCTCTATTCCGCGAGAAACGCGCTGGTGCCGCTTCGGGCCGGTGAGTTCGATCTGTTGCTTGCCTTTGCCGAACGGCCGCGGCGCGTGCTCTCGCGCGATCAGCTGCTTGACCTGTCGCGCGGGCGCTCGGCCGGCGTGTTTGACCGCAGCATCGACGTCCAGGTCAGCCGGCTTCGCCGCAAGATCGAACCCGATCCAAAGGAGCCGACGTTGATCAAGACGGTACGCAGCGGCGGCTACATATTGGCCGCGAACGTCGTCGCGGTGCCAACACCATGATGATGCTGTCGCGGCTGAACGTCATCGCGGCGAGAATCGGAATCGCAATCGTTCTTGCCATATTTCTGGTGCTGCTGACCCTGATCGGCCTTAGCCTGCTCCTTGACCACTACGGCTACGGACAGGGCGATGAAAATGGGCGTGTGCGCAGCCACCTTCTCGTCACCAAATCGGGCATCGGTATCATCAATCCCAGACGCAATCCGAATATGGTTTCCGGCAGAATTACCATGATCATTCGCTTGATCGCGTCCGTCCCTCCCTCGGAGCGGCAGCGGTTCGTTGCGGCGATAGCGGACCCGGAAATGCAGGTTGTCATCGACCCGCCCGCAGCTCTTGATACTTTGGGTCGCAGCGATGGTTACACTGACCAGCTTCGTCAGTTGATCCAGATGCAGCTCGAGATGCTGTCGCCGCCGGTTTTGGTCGGCGTTCGCAGCCTACCGGCGAACGATGACGGGCGAGCTGGTCATGAGAAGCTCATCCCGAGTTCAAAAGCCAGGGCTGTGGTTGAAGCAGCTTTGCCGGATGGCCAGCGGATCACGTTCATCATTCCCTATGATCTCTTGAGAAACGGAAATGGATGGATCCTTTTCCTGGTCACGACTGTTATCGTCTCGGGACTGGTTTCAATCTGGAGCGCGCGCAGGCTTGCCGCCCCGATCAAGGAGTTTGCGGGCGCGGCCGAGCGGCTTGGCCTCGATCTGACGGCCCCGCCGCTCGCCGTTCGCGGACCGCGGGAATTGCGCAGGACGATCGAGACGGTCAACCGCATGCAGCACCGGTTGCAGCGCTTCCTGGAAGACCGGACGCAGATGCTGGCTGCCATCTCTCACGACTTGCGGGCGCCGCTGGCGCGCCTGCGCCTGCGTGCCGAGTTGGTCGCGGATGGTGAGCAGCAGCGCAAGATGTTTGACGATCTGGATTCGATGAACGCCATGATCGAATCCACGTTGGCGTTTGCGCGCGATAACGCGCGACAAGAGCCGAGAACACTGGTCGATCTCGGCGTTCTCGTCGGCGATGTCTGCGAAGATGCCGGAGATAGCGGAGAGAATGTCGCTTATACCGGTCAGCGCGGCATCGACGTGGTCTGCCGACCGACCCTTGTTCGCCGCGCGGTGGCGAACCTGATCGATAACGCGGTCAAATATGGGGGGAATGCGCGCGTGAAGATCGTTCACGATGCCGATCGCGTCATGATCGTCGTCGATGATGACGGACCCGGAATTCCGCTGGGTGAACAGGAAAAAGTCTTTGCGCCTTTCTACCGGCGCGAGGCGGCGCGCGATCCGGCCAAGGCGGGCGTTGGACTCGGCTTGAGCATCGCGCGGACCGTCGCCCGCGAGCATGGCGGCGATGTCACGTTGAAGAACCGCGACAGCGGCGGCCTACGTGCGTTCATCGAGCTGCCGGCATAGCGCATGATCCGGAAAAGTGTGCAGCGGTTTTCCGAAGAGATCATGCGCAAACAATAAATTAGAGCGCAATGGTGATTCGGGCTTAAGCCACCGCGCTTTAGCAGCGCTCAGCAACTCCACTGGAAGCCGTCGACCACGAAATGCTGGCCGGTCATGTACATGTTCGCTTCGACGGCGAGATAGCGCACGATGCTGGCGATGTCCTCAGGCTTGCCGAGCCGCCCCATGGCAATCCCGGCCGCCAGTTGAGCCCCCCGCTCGGCGACCAGGCCCCCCGCCAGGTCGGTCGCGATGACACCCGGACAGATCGCATTGACGCTCACTTTGGGTCCGAGCTCTTTGGCGAGCGCGCGCGTCAGCCCCAGGATGCCTGCCTTGGCTGCCGCATAGGCATGCTTGCTCACCGCGCTCGTCACGCCGCCGGAGAGCGCGTTGATCGACGAGATCGAGATGATCCGCCCGCCCGTGTCCTGCTTGGTCATGTGAGGAGCCGCCGCATGGATGAAGTTGAAGCAGCTCTTGAGATTGACAGCGATGGTGCGGTCGAACTCCGCCTCGGTGATTTCGAGGATCGGTTTCGGATTCGATACGCCGGCATTGTTGAGGAGCACGTCGAGCTGTCCCCACTTTGCCTTGATTTCGCCGACGATCGCATGCGCCCGGGCGAAGTCGGTGACATCAGCCTGGAAGGTGAGGGTGCGCCTTCCGCGCGCCTCGATCTCGCGCGCGGTCGCCATCATCTCTTTTTCGAGCAAGTCGACCAGTGCGATATCGCAGCCGGCATCGGCAAGCGCCAGCGCGCAGGCGCGGCCGATGCCGCGCGCGCCGCCGGTGACGAGGGCCGTTTTTGTCATGGTGCAGTTCCCCTTTAGCGCATGCTGAAATTAAGTTGAAATGCGATCGCGATGGAAGCGGACTCCCTCTCCCCAACGGGGAGAGGTTAATCAGATCGTGGACATATCCGATTCAACAAGAGCTCATGATGCTCTAGGAAGCACCGTGCTCGCGCGCGTAGCGCACGACGTCGGCATGGGTGGCGCACCAGACGTCGCCCTTCGCTTTCGCCAGGCGAATCAGCTCTTCGATGATCCACAGCCGCGAGCGGTAGCCGATCATGTGCGGATGACAGGTGAGCTGGAAGATCCCGCCCTCCTCATAGGCCGCCTCGAACTCGCGCCGGAAGATGTCGAAGACCTCCGACGGCGGCGTGTAAGGGCGCAGGCTCTGGAAGCGGTGCATCATGAAATAGACCGCGTCGTCGCGGATCCACTCGACGGGGAATTCGGTCACGCCGGTGGGCTCGCCGTCAAGCAGGAGCTCGTAGCAATCGACGTCGGCCATCAGCGAGGAATCGTAGAGCAGGCCCATCTCCTTCGTGATGCGCAGCGTGTGGGGGGAGAAATCCCACGATGCCGTGCGCGCGCCGACAGGTCGCACCTTGGTCGTCTTTTCCAGCACGTCGGCCGCGCGCGTCATTAGATCCTTTTCGGCTTCATAGGGAAGCACCGAGTTCAATTCGTGAATCCAGGAGTGGATGCCGATCTCGTGGCCTTCGGCGATGATGCGGCGCTGCTCGTCGCCATAGAGCAGGGCGCACACGGCGGGCACATAGAAGGTCGCCGGCACGGAGTGTTTTGCGAGCAGTTTTAGAATGCTCGGCACGCCGACGCGGTTGCCATATTGTCCCCACGCCATGCGCCCGATCGATTTGCCGCCGTCGCGCAGCTCGTTGGTCTCGTGATCGGAATCGAACGACAGCGCGAATGCGCACCGCGCCCCATCCTTCCATTTCTTCGGCCGATAGGTCTTGCCGGCGCGCACCTGGTTGACCAGGCCGCGCCAGTGCTTTTCCGGCCATTGCCAGGGTTCGAGCTTCGTCACGTCGTTCATGATGATCCTCCTGATTCACAATAGCGGGCCGCCGGTGACGGGTATCGTCTGCCCCGTGATCCACGAAGCGAAGTCGGAGGCGAGATACGTCACGGCATTGGCGATGTCCTGCGGCGTGCCCATGCGCCGCATCGCAATCGTGTTGACGAAATTGTCGCGAAATGCGGCCGGCCAGTTGTTCCACTGGCGCTCATAATCGGGACTGGTCGCCATGAAACCGGGCGCGACCGTGTTGACGGTGATGCCGAACGGCCCGAGCTCCTGGGCAAGCTGTTTCACCAGGCCGATCTGGCCGTGCTTGGCGGCGGGATAACTCTGGATGCCCGTGAGGCTTGTGGCGAGCCCCGCACGGCTCGAGATGGTGACGATGCGGCCCGTACCCTTCTTCTTCATGGCCGGCGCGACGGCCTTGATGAACAGGAACGCGCCCTTGAGATTGGCATCGACG
>Ga0070734_10005027_pt1 | contig 12025 bp, 7 predicted proteins | sample Coa_R1_8_FD_66444 | JGI IMG/M metagenome (GOLD analysis project Ga0070734, IMG submission 66444) | Surface soil microbial communities from Centralia Pennsylvania, which are recovering from an underground coalmine fire - Coalmine... | ecosystem: Environmental > Terrestrial > Soil > Unclassified ...
CGTGCCTTTCATTCCGGGGTTGCGCTGCAGAATGGTGGCCAGCAACAGACCAAGCCCTCCCGCCACATCCATGAGCGAGTGAATTCCTTCGAAGTCGTAAGCCTCAGCCACGCCGGGGCTATCCAGCATCGACATTTCCGTCATGGCGTTGTGAAAAATTCCGGCCCATTCGGGATAATCCGGAAACAGCTCGAACGCAGGTTTCCCGTAAAGCTTTTCGAGCGTCGGCCTGCCCGTGCGCACGGAGTATTCGAGTTCTGCCCAGCCTCGCGCGTGCCACTCCGTTCCGCCCATGATCGCCATGAAACGCAGGCTGGGATGTGCTTTCGTTCGCAGAACGTCGGACATCGGCGTTTGGGAAAACTTTCCGTCCGGCCCCTCCGCGAGCACGCCAACCGAAGCGGTCGCGCGCATCAAGCGGTAGAGCGGTTGCGCCTGAACCGCCAACTGGGCCGCCAACTCTTCCGAGGATTTTGGCCCGGCTTCTACCAGATCGGGAATTCCGAGTTTGGCGAGGCACGCGATTGCACCCCCTACGTGAACGCCGTTCAGCAGTTGCAGCATTCCCACGTGGGGCGGAGGCATTTGGGGTTGTGGAGTCATTCTTTCTATCTTAGGAGAGAGCTCCGTGAATGTTCACCTATCCTGATTCCGTCCGATTCCTCTACGCCTTAGGAAATGAGATCAAGACCGCCAAGCTGGGGCTGGAGCGAATCCACGCTGTCTTAGCCGCACTAGGCGATCCGCAGCGCGCATATCGAGTGGTTCATGTGGCGGGAACGAACGGCAAAGGTTCGACCTGCGCCATGATCGAGGCGGGGCTGCGAGCCACGGGGGTTCGCACAGGCCTCTTCACGTCGCCGCACTTGGTTGAACCCACGGAGAGAATTCAGGTTGACGGAGCGCCCGTATCGACGGAGCAGTTCCAGCAGGCATTTCAGGTGGTGCATGACTGCGCGGAGCGGCTGGATCTCGATTGTCACCCGACGTACTTCGAGACGGTCACGGCTATGTCGTTCTGGCTGTTCCGCGAGCTGGGTGTGGAAACGGCAGTGATCGAGACGGGGCTGGGCGGCCGGTTGGATGCGACCAATGTGGTTGAGCCGGTGCTGACCGTGATCACGCCGATCGATTTCGATCACGAGGCTTACTTGGGCCATACGATCGAGGCCATCGCCGGTGAGAAGGCGGGAATCTTGAAGGCCGGCGTGCCGGCGGTTTTCGCGAAGCAGCGACCGGAGGCATCGGCAGTGCTCGAGGCGCGCGCGGCTGAGTTGGGCGTGCCGGTTACGCGGGCCGAGGAGTTTGAGATTCGCGATCTGGAGATCGACTCGCGGGGCAGCCGGTTTTCGGGGATCGTTTGTCCGCTCCCGGGAGAGCATCAGGTGGACAATGCCGCGACCGCAGCTCTAGCGTTGCACATCCTCGGAGTTTCGACGGACGGAATCGCGATGACGCGATGGCCGGGACGGCTGGAGTTCGTAGCGCCGAATCCGGATATTCTGCTCGATGGCGCTCATAATCCGGCGGGAGCAAGAGCGCTGGCGCGCTATTTGGAACGATTCTTTCCGAATCGTCGTATCTGGATGGTGTACGGCGCCATGCGCGATAAGGCGGTAGAAGAAGTCACGGGGATTTTATTTCCGTTGGCGTCGGAGCTTATTTTCCCGTTGCTCGACTCCTCGCGTGCGCTGCGGCCGGAGGCTCTGGTGGAGCTTGCGGGACGCGGGCAGAGTGCCGCGAACATCGCCGGCGCGATGGAGATTCTTAAGGGGCGTGCGGAGCAGGAAGATATTTCGGATGATGTGGTGGTAATTACGGGTTCGTTGTTTTTGGTGGGGGAAGCACGCGCGTATTTTGCGCAGTCGAATACGAACAAGTGGAGCTAGGGCGCGTATCATTAGGTGAGAGCCCAAAGTATTGTGAGAAACCATCTGATCACCCTGCTCGTGACAGCCTGCGGCGCCGTCGCCGCGCCGCAGTTTTCTCTCTCCGATTCCTCCGGCGCCATGCACACCGACGCCGAATGGCGCGCGGCTCGCGCTTCGGTGCTGTTCTTCATTACCACGGACTGCCCGATCAGCAATGGCTACGTTCCCGAAATGAATCGCATCGCTCAGGATTACGCATCGCGCGGGGTTCGCGTTTACGCGGTGATGGCTGACACCGCCATACCGCTCGCCGAGGTTCAGAAACACGCGAAAGAGTACGGCCTCAAATTCCCTGTGCTGCTCGATCCAAAGCAGAAGCTGGTGCGCTTCACGGGTGCATCGATTACGCCGCAGGCAGCCGTGATTTCGCCCGCGGGCTCGGCGGTCTATCTGGGCCGGATCGACAATCGCGTGGAAGGCTTCGGACAACAGCGTTTACAAGCCACTCAGCACGATCTGCGAGACGCTCTGGACCAAGTTCTCGCCGGGAAAGCGGTGGCAAGGCCGTCCACGCAGGCCATTGGGTGTTCGATTGTCATGGGAAATGGATCATGAAGATTTTTGCCATCACGATAGCGGGTGCGCTCGCGGCCAGTGCGGCGACACCCACGTTTAACAAAGACGTTGCTCCGATTTTGTATAACAACTGCGCCACCTGCCATCGCCCGGGCGAGGTGGCTCCGTTCTCTCTGCTCAGTTATCAAGACGCGGCGAAACGCGCCAAGCTGATCGCCACGGTTACGGAAGCCCGCTTCATGCCGCCTTGGAAGGCCCAGCCAGGCCATGGATCTTTTCAGAATGAGCGGCGGCTGACGGATCAGCAGATCGCGACGCTGCGCGATTGGGCCGCCGGTGGCGCACCGGAAGGCGATCCCGCCGCGAAGCCCGTTGCGCCCGTATTTACGGAAGGCTGGCAGGCGGGCCAGCCGGATAAAGTTTTTCAACTGGCGGCGAAGTTTTCGCTTGCAGCCGATGGGCCGGATCAGTACCGCTGCTTTGTCATCCCCATGAATCTCGATCAGGATGTCTACGTTAAGTCCTTCGAGTTCCGTCCGGAAAATCGCCGCGTGGTGCATCACGCCATCGTCTTTACCGATCCGAGCGGAGCGTCCCATAAGCTTGCGGATGCGTCCGGCAGTTATCCCTGCTTCGGCGGCCCGGGCTTTGCGCCCACTGGAATTTTGGGTGGTTGGGCGCCGGGCGGGGTGCCTGGCGTGCAACCCGAGGGCATGGCGCTGACCGTTCACAAAGGAACCGACCTGGTGCTGCAGATCCACTATCATCCCTCCGGCAAGCCGGAGATGGATCAATCCTCGCTGGGCATGAGCTTCGGCGGGGCGCCCACGGTGGGCCGAGGTTTGGTTTTGGTGAATTCGCGGGCGATCGACATTCAACCGGGCGACTCGCAGTACGTGGTGAAAACCGGAATTACGATTCCCCAAGATGTGGAGGTGCTCGGGATCACGCCTCACGCGCACTACCTGGCCAAGGACATGAAGGTGGATGCGCACCTGCCCGACGGCACTGTGAAACCCCTGATCTGGATCAAGGACTGGGATTTCAATTGGCAGGGACAATATCGCTACGCCGAGCGGGTAAAACTCCCCAAAGGCACGCGCGTCGAGCTTGAGTATACCTACGACAACTCCGGGAAGAACCCGCGCAACCCTTCTTCGCCGCCCGTGCGCGTCCACTGGGGCGAGCAAACCACGGACGAGATGGCGCTAGCTTTTCTAAGCGTGGTGCTGCCTTCCCCGGCGGACGAAGCGGCGTTTCAACGAGCCATCGGCGTCGAGATGATCAGCGAGTTCTTTCAGAGCAGTAACAACATGGACGATTTGCCCTCGGAGATTTCTCCGGAGCAGCGGGCGCGGCTAAAGCTCGCTGTGAATCTGTTCGACAAGAACCATGACGGCAAGCTCGACGCGGACGAGCGCAAAGCCCTCATCGATTTTTTGCGGCAGCGGTTGCAATAGCCCGGTCTGAATGGCGTATCTCTGGAGCCGGCTGGTGCTCATCCCGATCGGCGCAATCTCTACCATCCTGTTCGGAACGGTAAGCAAAGGCTTGTCACTGGCGGGCGCGTCCGAGCGAAAGCAAATTGAAGTAGCGCGGGCATGGGCACGATGCATGCTGTTTTTCGGGCGGGTGAAGGTGGATGTCGAAGGGCTCGAAAAGATCGATCCCAACGGGCGTTACGTTTTTGCATCCAATCATTTGAGCTACATCGATACTCCGGTCGTATTCAGCCGTATTCCGGTGCAGTTCCGTTTTCTGGCGAAGACCGGGCTCTTCAGGATTCCTTTTCTAGGCTGGCATTTGAAGGATGCGGGCCACATTCCCGTTCCGCGCGAAGATCCGCGGGCCGCGCTAAGGACACTTACGCGCACAGCCGAGCTGATCGAGTCGCGCGGGATCTCAGTCCTGTTTTTTCCGGAAGGCGGCCGCGCCATGGATGGAAAACTGCAGGAGTTTAAGGACGGCGCGGCTTACATTGCCATCAAAGCGCAGGCGCCTTTAGTGCCGATCGCGCTGGTGGGAGCGCGCGAGATTTTGCCTATGGGCTCGGGAACGGTTCGGCCGGGGCGAGTCAAACTGCGGATCGGCGACCCCATTCCCACGGTGGGCATGACGACCCAGAACCGAGGGTCCTTGACGGAGGCCGCGCGGGAGCAGGTCGTGAAGATGCTGGCGTGAGGATCAATTGATCCAGACGGTGACGCCGGCCTGGCTAGACACCTGCCCTGCCGTCACGATCACCATTCGATCGCCGGGAGCGAGAAATCCTCCGGGAACCTGCGCGTTGATCTGAAATAAGCCCGGATAACCAGCCACTGGGCCTACATACTGCACTTCGGCGGTGTAGCCTTCGATGGTAACGTTCGCGGAGGTCGCGGTTCCGAGACCGGTTCCGTAGAGCGAAAGGATTGACCCGCGCGCGGCTGGATTGGTCTGGGAGTTGAGCGTACCGTCTTGATCGTTCGCGGCTGCTTGGCCTGCGGCACCGACGAACAGAGCGGGCGCGGAATCAGCGACAGTTACGGGAATCGATGCGAGCGTTGTTTGCTGGTTCAGCACGTTAATCGTTACGCTGGTCATCCCGGCGATTTGCTGCGGCGCCACCACCAGCAGGCCGTTCGACCCAGCGGAAAGAATCTGCGCGGCGCTCGATCCAAACATCACTTGAGTGACACCAGACGGAGCATTGCGCAGCAGAACCAGTGTCCCCGGAGCGATCGGACCAGGGGCGAGGCTCGCGGCATTCACGGCATCCGCTACCAGGATTGAGCTCGCGACCGTGGGCGTGGCACTGGAGAGAGAGCGGATGCGGTTATTGTCCAAGTCGGCGATCATCAGCGTTTCACCGCTGGAGATGCTCACGTCCCACGGAAAGCCGAGTTGTGCGGTAAGCGCGGGGCCTCCATCGCCTGAAAATCCCTGCGTGCCCGTGCCAGCGATGGGCGCAACGTTGCCGCTCGTGTCGATCTCGCGAATCTGTTGCAGGCCCGTATCCGCCACGTACACGTTTCCGGCGCTGTCCACGGCGACACCGCGCGGAATGCCCCACTTTGCTCCAAGGCTCGTAACGGTGCCATTGGGAGCCAGTTTGCTCACTCGCGAGCCGCCGGCTTCGGTGAAATAAAGATTGCCGAGTTGATCGAGCGCGAGTCCGCGAGGCGAGTTTAGTCCGGTCAAGACCGTCGCGGGAACACCGTCGTTCGCCGACGCCTTGAGGATTTTCCCCGCTGTGGCATCGGCGATGTAGATGTTGCCTGCGGAATCGGGGATCGCATAAACGGGCGAAAGCAGCCCCAGATTGGTTGCAGCCAATATATGCCCGTCCGTGGTGACTTTCCGGACGCGCTGATTGCCGGTGTCGGCGATGTACAGATTTCCGGCCGCGTCCACGCTCACCGAAGACGGCGCGTTGAGTTGGGCTTGGGTCGCGAGCCCGCCGTCGCCTGCGTTTCCGCTCGCACCCGTTCCGGCAACGGTGCTGATTGTTCCGCCGGGTGAAACGCGCCGGATACGGTTATTGTCGCGATCGGCGATATACAGATTTCCGGATGAATCCATCGCCACACCGGCAGGATGATTCAGCCGTGCTGCGGTAGCGCTACCGTTGTCGCCATAAGCGAGGCTGCCGCCGCCCGCGTGGGTGGTGACAGCTCCCGCCGCGTCGACGCGCAAAACAGTGTTGCCGACGGAGACGTACAAATTCCCATCGGGCGAGAAGACAACGTCCTGCGCGGCTGCATTGAGTAGCACCTCTGACGGTCCGGATGCGGGAATTTTGACCACGTCGGCCGCGGATGGATCGGCGATATACAGCGCGCCCAAGCTATCGAAGCCCAGTCCGGTGTGTGTAGCTGCCTTCGCAATTGAAGAGATCCGGCTCTGCGTGACTTTGCGGATCAGATGGTTCCCGCTATCCGCGATGAGGAGCGAGCCTTGCAGATCAAGGGCTAATCCCGCAGGGAAGGAGAGCTGGGCTTGCGTGGCCGGGCCACCGTCGCCGGAAGATCCGGCGACACCGGTTCCTGCGGCGGTTACGAGCGTCCCGTCAGTACCCAGCCGGTATACGCGCTGGCCGGTGAAATCTGAGATATAGAGATTTCCGCTGCTATCAAGCGCGAGATTGCGCGGCTCGGAAAGCGCCGGCGTGCCTCCTCCGGCGACGGTCGTAATTTTTCCATCGGGCGTTACTTTGCGCACGCGAGCGTTGCCGAGATCGGCGATATAAAGGTTGCCCTTCGTGTCGAATGCAAGGCCGTAGGGAGAGTTTAGCTGCGCCGAAGTTGCTGGACCGCCGTCACCGGCGAAGCCTCGAACGCCTGTGCCCGCGATGGTCTGGATCACTCCGCCGGGCGTCACCATCCTCACGCGCTGATCCGCGGCGTCGGCGATATAAAGGTTACCGTCCGCGTCGGCAGCCAGACCTTCGGCTTGAAGAAGAATCGCGCTGGTAGCGGGACCGCCGTCCCCCACCCAACTGCTGCCTGCCACAGTCTCGATGGTGTAACTTGAGGCCGCCGTGGCGGCGGATCCGGTTAGGACGACAAAGGAAATTCCGAGCAGAAAGCGCACATGTACTCAGTTGGATTCCACGCGGAAAACTCTCAGCGCGGGCGATGAGGGTTTCGTGACTCGAACACTTCGTCTGCCATCGGCCTTGGTCCTTGCCGCAGGATTTGGATTCGCGCAACCGGTCCTGCACTTGAAGACGCGCGAATTTTCGCCGGATTCTTCCGAGGCCGTCGCCGCGATTGAGCCTCCCGTGCCATTTCTTCCTCGGCATATGGTCCTTCAATTCAACGGTCCGCCCACGCCCGCAACTATGGCGATGCTCAACGCTCGAGGCGCGGCGGTGCTACAAGCGATCCCCGAAAACGGGTTGCTCGTGACCGTCAACCGGCGCGTGATACTGGAAGGTCTGGGCGTGCGCTACGCCGGGGCGTTTCGCGATGCGGATAAGATCAGCCCGCTGATTTCCTCGCATGGCTTGCAAGCGTGGAACGGCTACCTGCTGGTGGAGTTTTTCCCGGATGTGGACGTGAACGACGCGCGGGCCCTGGTTCTGCGGCTGGGCATCCAACTAATCGAGAATCCAGACCTCGCCGCCGGGCAACTGTTGATTCACATAGAGGATACCGCGCGTCCGCTTTTCCCGGTGGAGCTGCTCGCCGCACAGGATGAGACAGCGTACATTTTCCCTGCGGCGCCAGAGCTGGTTGCAGGGACGCCTTCGCGGGCCTACTCTATGCCGATTACGACCGGAGGAGAGACGGCGCAGTACGTCGCGACCAACGGGGATGGATGGGACGGTCCGGGCCTGAACGCCGCGACTGTTTCCTATGTTTTCAGCCACATAACGACGCAGCTCCCGGCTAACTCGGTGGAATCTGAGATTGAGCGGGCCATGGCGCAATGGGCCAAGGTCGTCGCAGTGACTTGGACGCCGGGGACGAATCCTACTGCGCCTAAGACGGTAAATATCCTGTTCGCGACCTATGCGCACGGCGACGGGTATCCGTTCGACGGGCCCGGCGGCGCGCTGGCTCACACTTTCTACCCCGCGCCTCCCAATCCGGACCCGATTGCGGGCGACATGCACTTCGATGATTCGGAGAGCTGGCATATTGGTTCCAATACGGACGTCTTCAGCGTGGCATTGCATGAGCTGGGCCACGCGTTGGGGCTGGGCCACTCGGACGATCCGAATGACGTAATGTATCCCTATTACAAGATGTCCACGACGCTCGCGGCGGGGGATCAGGCGGCGATTCTCACGATGTATGCTTCGGCTGCGGCGTCTCCCACTATTCCCGCACCTGCTCCCGCGCCCGAGCCGACAACGCCTGCGGCTCCGACTTCCGGCGGCAAAGATACTACGGCTCCTACTCTTACCATCACGTCTCCGGGCGGCAGCACAATCTCCAGTGCGTCGGCTTCCCTGACATTCTCGGGAACGGCTTCCGACAACGTGAGTGTGACCAGCGTCACGTGGTTCACGAATACGGGTTCTTCGGGGACTGCCGCTGGCACAACGGCATGGTCCGCATCGATCCCGCTTCTCACCGGGTCGAACCAAGTGACCATCCGAGCTTTTGACGCGGCAGGGAACATGGCTTGGCGGAGTGTAGTGGTCAGCCGATACTAGAGAGTGTGACCCCGCCTGCCATTGGCATCGATTTTGGCACCACCAATAGCTCCATAGCTCGCGTGACCAGCGCGGGCGAAGTGCAACTCGCCGAGTTCCCTTGCAACGGCCGCGTGACGGATGCGTACCGGTCCCTCCTATACATCGAAAAGACCAAATCCTGGACCGGTCCCGAAGGCATCGAGCATTATCTCGCCGCGGAAAACCGAGGTCGGCTGATTCAATCGCTCAAGTCCTTTCTCAGCAGCCGCACTCTTCTGAGCACCGATGTCTTCGGGCGAAGACGAAGCTTGGAAGAACTCCATTCCCGCATTCTCAGAGACCTGCGGGAGAAGGCTGAGGCGCAATTCGGAATTAAGATCGGGCCGGTCGTCGTGGGCCGGCCGGTACAGTTCGTCGGAGCCGAAACGGAAGCGGATAATCAATACGCGGAGGGCCGTTTAAGGGAATCCTTCCGTCTGGCCGGCTACGAATCCGTCGAATTCGAAATGGAGCCGGTCGCGGCGGCGCACTACTATCAATCGACGCAAGATCACGACGAATTGATTCTGGTGGGGGATTTCGGCGGCGGCACGAGCGATTTTTCGTTGATTCACGCCGGCCGCGTGCTGGGCAATTCGGGAGTCGGGCTGGCCGGCGATGCCTTCGATGCAAAGATTGTCAGGCATCTGGTTTCGCCCGCCCTGGGAGCTGGTTCCGAGATGCGTTCTGTGGGCAAGGTGCTGCCGGTTCCGACCTGGGTTTACAAGAAGCTGGAACGCTGGCATCATCTGTCATTTCTGCGCACGAATGATGTCATGAACATGTTGCGCAGCGTCAAAGCGCAGGCCTTCAATCCCGAGCAGATCGAAGCGCTTATCCAGCTCATCGAGGAGGATTTGGGATATCGCCTGCACCAGGCAGTACAGCAAGCCAAGGTCGCTTTATCCAGCCAGAACACGGCGGAGTTCTGTTTTTCCTATGGCGGGATCGAACTTCGAACCACGGTGAAGCGAGCCGCCTTCGAACGCTGGATCGCCGAAGAGCTGGAGCAAATCTCGACCTGCGTGGACAAACTGCTCTCAATGGCCGGAGTAGACGGCAAGGACATAGACATGGTGTTCCTCACCGGCGGATCTTCTTTTATCCCCGCCGTTCGGAGAATTTTTGAAGCACGCTTCGGAAGCCGCATCCAAACCGGCAATGAGTTCACCTCCGTCGCACGAGGATTAGCGTTGAAAGCGCGGGCGGAGGCGCAGGAATCCCGATAGAATTATTTGTGCCTATGTCTCTTTCCGCCGGCGATAAATTAGGTCCTTACGAGATTCTCGCCGCGATTGGCGCGGGCGGCATGGGTGAGGTGTATCGCGCTAGGGATTCCCGGCTGGACCGAGAGGTGGCTATCAAGACCTCCGCGGAACGATTCAATGAGCGCTTCGAGCGCGAGGCCCGTGCCATCGCGGCACTAAATCATCCCAATATCTGTCACGTCTACGACGTCGGTGAAAACTACCTGGTCATGGAACTGATCGAGGGTGAGTCGCCACAGGGCCCGCTGCCTCTCGAAACGGTTTTGAATTATGCGCGCCAGATCGCTGAAGCTCTCGATGCCGCGCACGAAAAAGGCATTGTTCATCGCGATCTGAAGCCGGGAAACATCAAGGTCACGCCGGATGGAACCGTGAAAGTCCTGGATTTTGGTTTGGCCAAGGTCGCTGGAATTGCAAAGCCCCAATCCGATGATTCACCCACAATCACGATGGCAGCGACCGAAGCCGGAATGATTCTGGGAACGGCGGCTTATATGTCTCCCGAGCAGGCGCGCGGCAAAATCGTCGACAAACGCGCCGATATTTGGGCTTTCGGAGTCATTCTATACGAATTGCTTACGGGCAAGCGCCCGTTTGGCGGCGAGACTCTGACGGACACCTTCGTCTCGGTCGTGAAGGAAGAACCCGACTGGAATTTGCTGCCAGCCCAAGCGCGGAACTTGATAAAGCGCTGTCTCGAGAAGGATCCAAAGCGGCGCTTGCGTGATATTGGCGATTTCATGCTGCTGCTCGACGCGCAGCAGACGCCCGCAAGCGCTGTCGCCGCGCCAACGGCGAATGAGTCCTCGCTGTGGTCGCGCCTCGTGCCGGTGATCGCAATTCTATCGACCGTTGCCGTGGTCGCGCTGGCCATCGTGCATTTCCGGCCGACGCCCGCAGGCGAGATGGTGCGCTTTAAAGCGGGGCTGCCCCCAAACGTCTCCTTTACGGATCTAGGATCGATCTCCCTCTCTCCTGACGGACGCAAGCTGGCCTTTTTGGCGGGTTCCGACGGCGCCGCAAAGGTGTGGGTCCGCAATCTCGATTCTCTCGACGCAGAACCATTGGCCGGTGCGAGTATCACCGACGGTTCCCTTCCGCTGTTTTGGTCGCCTGACAGCCGCTTCGTGGTTTTTCAAGCGGAAGGAAAACTCAAAAAGATCGATTTGTCCGGCGGCCCCGCGCAGACCATTTGCGATGCTTCCGGAGAAGTCGATGAAGGATCGTGGAATCGCGACGGTGTGATTATTTACTCCGAGGGCGGAGTTGTGAAGCGTGTATCGGACGCGGGTGGAACTCCGGCGGCCGTAACAACCCTAGACACTGCGCGAGGTGAAACATCCCATCTTTGGCCGGTGTTTCTGCCCGATGGCAAACATTTCCTCTACGCACGCCGTTCGACCAAGACGGAAAACAATGGCTTTTACGTAGGCACCCTCGACGCCAAGCCGGACGCACAAAGCACCAAGCTTTTGCTGGCCGCCGATTATCAGCCAGTGTATGCAGCTCCCTCCGGCACCGGAACGGGCCACCTTCTCTTCCTGCGCGAGGGGACCCTGTTTGCGCAAGCATTTGATGCGAACAAGCTCGAAATTTCTGGTGAGCCGGCGCCTATCGCCGAGCAGATCGGCAGCATTGGACAATTCGGGCACGTCACGGCTTCGGCGAATGGCACGCTAGCATACCGGGTGGGGACCGCACAGGGCATCAATTACCAACTGGCTTGGTTCAACCGCAAAGGAGAGCAAACGGCCCTTGCAGGCGAACCGGGCCGCTACGGAGCCATTAAGCTCTCACCCGACGGAAAACGAGCGGCGGTCGCCCGTGCGGATGCCGGTAACGCAGACATCTGGCTGATCGACCTCTCCTCCGGCGCGAGCAGCCGCTTCACATTCGATCCTGCTTCGGACGGACAGCCTGTCTGGTCCGCGGATGGGAGCGAAATCGCGTGGCTATCCAACCGAGGAGGTTACAACGGAATCTATCGAAAGGCTTCCAATGGCGCCGGCAGCGATGAGCTACTGTACAAGACCGATGGTCCGTCGCTAACGCTTACCGACTGGTCGCGCGACGGACGATTCCTCATTTACCATTCCATCAACCAGCAGACCAAGGCGGATATTTGGGCCCTCCCCGTGGGAAAA
>Ga0070734_10005028_pt1 | contig 12025 bp, 9 predicted proteins | sample Coa_R1_8_FD_66444 | JGI IMG/M metagenome (GOLD analysis project Ga0070734, IMG submission 66444) | Surface soil microbial communities from Centralia Pennsylvania, which are recovering from an underground coalmine fire - Coalmine... | ecosystem: Environmental > Terrestrial > Soil > Unclassified ...
CCGAACACGCGCCTGAAGATGGTGTCGACGTGCTTCAGGTGATAGCCGAGGTCGAACTGCTCCTCGATTTCGGCGCCAGTGAGGTATTTCTTCACATCTGGGTCCTTCTTCAGGAGCGACAAAAAGTCGCCTTCGCCGCGCCATACCGGCATCGCGTTCCTCTGCACGAGCGTGTAGGCCTCCTCGCGGCTCGCGCCTTTTTGCGTCAGCGCCAGCAACAGCCTCTGCGAATGCACCAGGCCCGAAAGGCGATCCAGATTCTTCTGCATGTTTTCGGGATAGATCAGGAGCTTGTCGATCAACCCTGCGAGGCGGTTGAGCGCAAAGTCCAACGTCACGGTGGCGTCCGGCCCGATCATGCGCTCGGCGGACGAGTGCGAGATGTCGCGCTCGTGCCACAGCACCACGTTCTCCAGTGCCGGTGTCACGTAGGCACGCACCATTCGCGACAGTCCGGTGAGATTTTCCGACAACACCGGGTTGCGCTTGTGAGGCATGGCCGAGGAGCCCTTCTGGCCTTCCGAGAAGAACTCCTCGGCCTCAAGCACCTCGGTACGCTGCAGATGACGGATTTCGGTCGCGAGCCGCTCGACCGAGGATGCGATCACGCCAAGGGTTGCAAAATACATCGCATGCCGGTCGCGCGGGATCACCTGGGTCGAGATCGGCTCGGGAGTAAGCCCCATGGCCTTGGCGACGTGTTCCTCGACCCGCGGATCGATCTGCGCGAACGTGCCGACGGCGCCGGAGATGGCACAGGTCGCGACCTCCTTGCGGGCGGCGAGCAGCCGCTCGCGGGCGCGGGAAAATTCCGCATAGGCAAAGGCGAGTTTTAAGCCGAAGGTGACGGGCTCGGCGTGGATGCCATGCGAGCGGCCGATGGTGGGCGTCATCTTGTGCTCGAAAGCGCGCTTCTTGAGCGCCGCCAGCACGCGGTCGATGTCGGCGACCAAGAGGTCGGCGGCGCGGGTCAGCTGCACGTTGAGGCAGGTGTCGAGCACGTCGGAGGAGGTCATGCCCTGATGCACGAAACGCGCCTCGGGGCCGACGATTTCGGCCAGATGCGTCAGAAAGGCGATGACGTCGTGCTTGGTCTCGCGCTCGATCTCGTCGATCCGCGCCACGTCGAAGGTGACGTCCTTGGCCTTGGCCCAGATTGTCTTCGCCGCTTCCTTCGGGATCACGCCGAGCTCGGCCAGCGCATCGGCCGCATGCGCCTCGATCTCGAACCAGATCCTGAAGCGCGTTTGCGGCTCCCAGATCGCGGCCATTTCCGGGCGGGTGTAGCGGGGGATCATTGCGGGCTCCAAGTTGGCAGGGCACAGAAGGCTGTTCCCAGCAAAGGGTTTTTACCCCGCGCTTTACCAAATCGCGTCCCACGATGCCACTGGCGCGGTGGCCGCCAGGTGGAAAACTGAGCCCAGGTGGCGCATTCTATTTGATGTGTCTCAAGGCGTAAGCGGTCAAACCGGGTCACCAGAGGGTCGGAGGAACGGTGCTGCTGGGTATTTTCAGTGATATTCATGCCAACCGGCAGGCGTTTTCGGCGTGCCTGGATGCGGCGCGTGCCAAAGGCGTGGATCGGATCATCTGCCTCGGCGATGTCGTCGGCTACGGCGGCGATCCGGAATGGGCGGTCGACACGGTGATGGGGCTGGTGGAGGACGGCGCGATTGCGCTGCGCGGCAATCACGACCAGGCGATCGGGACCGCGAGCGAGAGCATGAACGCGGAGGCGCAAGCCGCGATCGAATGGATCCGCACCCGCCTCAGCCCGGCGCAGCGGCGCTTCCTCGCCGACCTACCGCTGATGCGAGAGGAGGAGGATCGGCTCTACGTGCATTCGGAAGGCTCTCACCCGGCACGCTGGCGCTATGTGCAATCTGCCGCGGATGCGGCGCGCAGCATGATCGCAACGCAAGCGCAGATCACCTTTTGCGGGCACATCCATCGGCCGCAGCTCTACTCGATGTCGGTCACGGCAAAAATGACGAGTTTTGTGCCAATCTCAAATGTGCCGGTATCGCTGTTGAAGGGGAGACAATGGCTCGCGGTCGCGGGCTCGGTCGGGCAGCCGCGCGACGGCGATCCGGCCGCCTCGTTCGTGACCTTCGATACCGAGAAGCGTGAGATCACCTACCATCGCGCGCCATACGATGTCGAGGCGGCGGCCAGGCGCATCCGCGACAACGGCCTGCCGGCCTTTCTGGCCGATCGTCTCCTGGTTGGCAGGTGAACCGTGGCGGACTTTACAGTCGAACCGGGCGCCGAGGTCGACGGTTTTGGGATCGGCGAGCGTATCCATGTCGGCGGAATGGCAACGCTGTGGAGCGTGACCCATCCGGACATCGCGCTGCCGCTGTTGATGAAGATCCCCCGCATCTCCGAAGGCGAGGATCCGGCCGCGATCGTCTCTTTCGAGATGGAGCAGCAGATCCTCCCGCGGCTGAAGGGACCGCATGTGCCGGCTTGTTTCGGTGTCGGCGATTTCGACCGCCTGGCCTATGTCGTGATGGAGCGCATTCCGGGGCATACGCTCTATCAGCGGCTGCCGGAGTTGCCGCTTGGTTATGAGGAGGCGAGGGAGCTTGCCGGAAAGATCGCAACCGCGCTCGCCGACCTGCATCGCCAGAACGTGATCCATCACGACATCAAGCCGTCGAGCATCATGTTCCGCAGCGGAGGCGAGGCCGTGCTGATCGATTACGGGCTGTCGCACCACAATCACCTGCCTGATCTCTTGCAGGAGGAATTCCGTGTGCCGTTCGGCACCGCGCCCTATACGGCGCCGGAGCGGTTGCTGGCCGTTCGGGACGATCCACGCAGCGACATCTTTTCGCTCGGCGTCCTGCTCTATTTCTTCACGACAGGCGTGCGGCCGTTCGGCGAGAGTGAAACCATGCGCGGCATGCGACGGCGGTTGTGGCGCGATCCGTATCCGCCGCGCCAATTGAGGGCCGATTATCCGCCCTGGCTGCAGGAGGTGGTGCTGCGCTGCCTCGAGATCGCACCTCACGGGCGCTATCCCACGGCCTCGCAGCTTGCGTTTGATCTCGGGCATCCCGATCAGGTCAAGTTGACCGCGCGATCGGAACGCATGAAGCGCGATCCGCTCACGACCGTATGGCGGCGCCGCTTCAATTTGGGGATGGTGCTGCCGAAACCGAAAGCCGACATGGCCGCGCAAATGGCATCGAGCCCCATCGTCATGGTCGCGCTCGACACCGCGGACGCTTCCGATGAACTCAATGGCGCGATGCGCACGACGGCGATGCTGATTCTGGCCACGCTGCCCGGCGCTCGGCTTGCTTGCGTGAGCGTGCTCAAACTCGGCCTCATCACCATCGACCGGACGCTCGACGAGCACGGGCACAACAAGCATGTCGATCGCATCGTCGCGCTGAAGCACTGGGCTTCACCACTCGAGCTGGATCAGACCCGCCTTAGCGTGCATGTGCTGGAGGCGATCGATCCGGCCTCCGCGATCCTGGAGTTCGCCACCGCCAATCATATCGACCACATCATCATCGGCGCGCGGCAGGAGTTCGGGTCGCGCGCGCTGCTTGGCCGCGTGTCATCGAAGGTGGCCTCCGAAGCCCCGTGCACTGTCACCGTGGTGCGGCCGCGCGTCTCGATGCAGAGCACGGCCGCCCCGGATCGCGAGACGCCGCCCGTCTTTGAAAAAGGCTAGACTAGAACGCGTAGCTCGCGCCCACTCTGACGCCCTGTGCCCAGAACGCGGAGCCGTTGAATTGCGGAGCAGGGCGTGCCGGGCCGGTCAGCGTGGACCCGACGCCGCTGACGACGGGATTGCTGGAGAAGTTGATCGTGGTGTCGATCTGATCGCCCGGGCGGACGACGTTGCTGATGTACAGGACATCATAGCCCGCGAAGAAGCGGACGTCGTTTTGAAAGCGATAACCGGCCTCGACCTGTGCCTGCGGCACGACGGCAAACTGGTTGCGGGTTTGCTGCCCGATATTGGTGATCTGGGAAAAGATGCCTCCCGGCGCGGAGGTAGCCGAGCCAAAGCCCGCGCTGGTCGAGAAGCCGTTGATGGAGACGCTCTGATAATTGTCGCCGAAAGCCACCTTGGCCACGCCAGAGATATCGAACTGACCGGACTGCTGCTGCCCTTTCACCCCGAGCTGAGCGCCGAAGAACTGATTTTTTGTCGAGAAATTGTCCGTTCCGCCAAACGTGGCGCCGACTGGGGGACCGCCCAGCACCGCGTTCACAATAGTCTCCGTGCTGAAGATCGAAAGACCCTCGCGCAGATCGAGGTAACGGAAGCCCGCCAGGATCGAGACGCTCTGCGTCCCACTGCTCCAGGCGCGATAAAGGCCGTTGCTCTCAATCCCCCAAAGCTTGAGCGAGGACGTGATCGACTGTCCGCCCGCGGCGAAGCCCGGAAGCGCGAGGACGAAGGACGACGAACCAACCGGGAAACCGCCCCCCGGTGGCAGATTATTGAATGGGATCAATAGGGGAGTCGAGCCATTGGAAAACTGTCCGAAGCTCGCGCTCTTGCTGCCCAGGAAAAATCCCTCGGCCTCTACTCCGAATCGAGGATCCGCAAGCCAGTGGCCGATGGTGAACCGGCCGCCAGGCAGCGTGCCGTAGCCGAGATGGTCTGGTGAAAGCACGAAGGTGCCGGGAACGCCGAGTTCGCCGCCCGCGCCCGTGGTTGCCGACGGAGTGCCCGGGGCGAAGGTCGTCAGTGTTGGCGGCATCGGCGCCGATTTCACCGACCACAACAGCCCTGCGCCGCTGACCCACCAGGTCGGCGCGGCCGCGGGCTTTGCTTTCGCTTTCAAGGGCAAATCGGCCGCATTTGCGGCACCAAACGCTATCATGCCGGCAACGGCGATGACCGCACCAAAAACCTTCTTCAAAGTGAAACCCCGCCCCCGAATATGTCGCAGGTCATACACCTGAGCGCCTTGGGGATGGCGGCATTTCGGCAACAGCGCCGGCAAAATCCGGACCGAGTCCACGACTTGTCGGGCTCGCTTGAACGGGAATGACTGTCCGCGACTCCAACGAATAGTCCCTTCGATGCAGCGCGATGAAGATAGCCATCCTGCTCATGATCCTCTCGGCTACCGGGCTCCTCGTGCTGGCGGCGTTGTGGCTCTATTTCAGGGCGGCCGAACGACACGATCCGGTCGAGTATTATAGCGGCTGGTCGGGCTACGGCCATCCGATCAGGCTGGGCAAGAAGATCACGCGCGGCGAGGCCGACATGCAGGCCGCACGCGGTTACGCCTATCTCATCGCGTATTTCGACGCCGACAACAGGCTGGGGCGGGTGGACAAGATCAGCAAGAGTGAACTCTTCTTCCGCTTTGAATACAGCTATCACCCCAACGGCAGGCTCAAGCTCGCCAAAGCGTCGCGCTATGACGGGCGATCCATCGCGTTTGAATATGACGGGCGCGGCCGCAAGCTGCCCACCAGCGCACCCGGGTTTTGGTAGGCGAGGACATGTGCTCGAAAATGAGCGGGGCCTGGGCTCAATTCCAAACTTGCGACTTCGTTCACGTGTAGGTTGGCAGCAAGCGCAATGACCCTACTTTGAGGTGCGATGTTATTGACTGCCCCAAATTTTTTCACGCCGCCCCGACTCCGGCCTCTGAACCTTGATGTCGTCTCTCTTGGCGGTGGAGGGGTTTCGCCAGCACAATTCGACGGTCGAACGAGCGATGGCCGAAATATCTATTGCCGATATCGAGGCGGATGGCTCTCGGTCCATCTTTCTCAGGAGCCAGGCGGCGAAGCTTACGGAGGAACAACGCTGTTGGAGGCCAATATCGGCCCTGGACTGCACGGTGCGCTTTCGCTTGGCCAACTCTGCCGATATGCGGGCATAACGATTGCTGGCCGGTCGCCTCCGATGCCAAGCCAATCCGTGATTGCGAAGAACGGTCTTCTCGATCTGAGCGGCGACACGACGTTCCTTGATTTGGGGATCGAGAGCACGGAAGCCACCGCGCTCAAATTATATGACGATATCGTCAATCTGATTCCGGACGTGATCGGAGCACAGCAAGATGGGCCGCAGCGACAATATTCGCTGTGCCGAACCAGCGCTGACGCCATTGGGTGGCGCTTAGCTTTACTTCGGCCCGTCGCACCTGCGCTCATGACGGAAGGCGGGTGGCCGATTGAGAGTGTTGAGGTCGAGAATGTCGGACCTCGGATGGTCCTTGGCCTTGTTCAGCATGGCGCCTATCGGCCGTCCTTTCGGCCTTTGATTTACAGCTATTCCTATGATCAACGGCTCACCTCGGCTGCCGGACAGCCCCTTCAAATGATGCGCGCTGCTGGCGGTCTCCCCGTCGATAATCTTTTGATGCAGCTTTCGTTTCCAACCGGGGACGCGCATGGGCGCGACCTTGCAACAGACATATATCGGGTGGTCACAGAGTGTTATCCAGTCGAGCGGGTACTCGCCTTCGATCTAAGCAACCATGAGAGGATTCCCGAGAAGGATTCTCTGCGACTTCTCGATCCGCAAATAATGGAATGGGTGAAGGGTCAGGAACATCGTTGGCTGACAGCCTATACCGAGCGCAACGATGGCTCAGTGCGCTACGTTGGCTTGCGCCCTGAATGAGCGGTTTGCCACGCTGAAATTTATCAGTACACGCGCTAGACTGCTTCGCCCCGCGCGGAAGCCGCGGCGATGCGGATGGCCGAGATATTGGCCTTGTAGCTCTCCATCGTGCCGCCCCTGAACACGGCCGAACCCGCGACGAAGGCATTGGCGCCGGCGGCGGCCAGTGCGCCGGCGACATCAGGAGCAACGCCGCCATCGACCTCGATATCGATGGCGCGCCCTGCGGTCATCGCGCGCAAGTCGCGGATTTTGCCGAGCGCGGAGGGAATGAACGCTTGTCCGCCGAAGCCGGGATTGACCGACATCACCAGCACGAGATCGATCATGTCGATGACATATTCGATCGCCGAGATCGGCGTCGACGGATTGAGCGAGACGCCGGCTTTCTTGCCGAGCGCCCTGATCGCCTGCAACGAGCGATGCAGATGGGGACCGGCCTCCGCATGCACCGTGATATGGTCGCATCCCGCCTTCGCAAAGGCTTCGAGATAGGGGTCGCAGGGCGCGATCATCAGATGCGCGTCGAACACCTTCCTCGTGTGCGGGCGCAGTGCCTTGATGACGTCGGGCCCGTAGGAAATATTGGGGACGAAGTGTCCGTCCATCACGTCGAGATGAATCCAGTCGCAGCCTGCGGCATCGACCGCGCGGACCTCTTCGCCAAGTTTTGAAAAATCTGACGCCAGGATCGAAGGCGCGATCACGAGCGGACGCGGGACGAATGGCTGGGACATGAGCTGGTCTTTCGGAACGGCCGGTTCGACATCGCTCTTCGCTAACACGCGACGGTGCGGCGGGGCAGAGGGGGAGGAAGAAATTTCCGCCTGCGGCATCGATTGCCGGGGATCCCGATCGGCACAGGAGACAGAAACCCTTTATCTTGTTGGGTTTTCACTCTGGCATAACCCTTGCTGAGGAATCGGAAAACAGCATGCGAATGTCAGAATCGGATCACTAGAGTATCAGGCCGCCTCTCGCGGCGCTTGTCGGAGTTCTCGTCATGTTGATGGCCCTTGGCGCCGCGTCATCCCTCTGGGACACCCTGCAATCGCTGGCGGCATCGAATTCGTCGTCCACACAATCCGCGGGTGCTGGCCAAACCGCGTCCGGTCCATTCGCTCTCACCGGTAATCTCACAGGCTCGGCCGTGCCTTCGACACCTTCGGCCCCGCCGTCCGGAACCCCCGGACCCAACCAGATTTCACCGCAAACCATGAGCGCGCTGCTCGATGCACAAAGCCAGTCGGGTTCGACCGGCACCTCCACCGCGCTTAGCCCGTCGCAGGCGCTGCAGGACCTGTTTTCCGATATCGACGCCAATGGCGACGGGTCGATCAGCCGGCAGGAATTTGAAAATGCGCTCGGCGCCGGCGGGACGAATGTTGCCGCAGCCGACAAGGTGTTCGGCGAACTCGATACGAATGGCGATGGTTCCGTCAGCCTGGATGAATTGAAGTCCGCGTTGCAGGGCGCCGGCGGCCATCATGGCGGCCACCACCATCATATGCATGCGAGCGCGACCGGCTCTGCGGACGGCAGCAATTCGGGCAGTACCGATCCTGATAACGGCGATCCGCTGTTGCAGGCGCTGGCCGGGTCCACCCTGACCACCAACAGCACCTCAACCAGTACGTCGAGCACGAACTCCGTGACGCCGGTCGATCCCTCGCAGCTGACGCCGATCTCGCTCAGCGCTTCGACCTACAATATGATCGAGCGGATGATGCAGCGCGGAGCGCAGGCGTTTGCGACGCCCCCGCTTTCCGTCAGCGTTTAATTGAACTCAACCAAAGCGATCCTTCCAAGCCGGCACCGCACCGGGGAAGGGGAGCGCCGTCGCCGCGTGGACGCCGCGCGCGATCGCACGCGACAGCGTATTGGCCGCGACCATGCCGAGCTCGGTCAGGCCGAACAGCGGATCGACCGGTTTTACGCAGGTCGCCGCCGCAAATAGTGCATCGCCGTCGAGCGGTGCGTGCACCGGATAGACCGCGCGCGCCATCCCCGTCTGCGAGATCATGGCAAGGCGTTTTGTCTGCGGCTTGGTCAGGATGGCATCGGTGACAACAACCGCGAGCGTGGTTGCCTCGCTCTCCGCTGCCGACGGGCCACCTTTGGTTCGCAACGCCAGCATGTCCGGCGTGAACGAGGCCGGCAGGCCGCGTCCACCAAATTCGCCGTCGACCTCAAAGGGAGCTGCCCAGAACCACGGTCCGTTGCCGACCGTGACGCTGCCGACCGCGTTGACCACGACGAGGGCTGCGACCGAAATGCCGCCAGCCGTCTTCGCCGAGGCCGAGCCGAGGCCGCCCTTGAACGTCGCCGTCGCGGTACCAAGCCCCGCGCCGACGCTACCGAGGGCGAAATCGCCGTTGGCTGCGGCCGCCGCGGCGTAGCCGAGATCGCGATAGGGTGGAAAGCGCCCCCAGCGCTTGTCGCCGCCATTCAACAGATCGAAGCAGATCGCGGCCGGCACGATCGGCACGATCGCGTCACGCACCTTGAAGCCGCGACCCTGCTCCCTCAGCCAGGCCTGCACGCCGCTGGCTGCGTCGAGGCCGAACGCCGAGCCGCCCGACAGCACGATGGCATCAACGCGTTCAACCGTGTTGGCAAGATCGAGCGCGGCCTCCTCGCGTGTGCCGGGGCCGCCTCCGCGCACATCGATGGCGGCGACCGCGGGCTGGTCGAAGATGACAGTGGTGACGCCGGAAGCAAGCTTCGGGTCATCGGCGTGACCGACCCGGACGCCGGCAATATCGGTGAGCAGGTTTTTCACGGACAGTTGGTCCTCTCGCAAGCCGGGACCGATATATCAGCGATGCCGCATTGACCGCAACGGAGGCTGGCAGAGGTCTTCGATGGCCCTAATTGAGGCGCAGATCGCGCGTATCCTGTGCTAGAAAGGGAGAAGCGCGGGGAAGGGAGTGTGGCATGCTGCAGAACCAGCGGGTTCAGCATCATGAGCTCACCACCGGTATTGATGTGACGCGATGGGCTAGCGGGGTGGGGCTCGCCGTCGCGGTCGGCGTCGTCTATTTCGTCGCGGCACGGCTTTCTCTCGCGCTCCTGACCAAGCCGGAAGGGGTTGCCGTCTTCTGGCCGGCCGCGGGCGTGTCGGCCGGTGTCCTCATCGCGCTCGGACCGTCTGCGCGATGGCCGGTCATTTTCGGCACGATGGCTGCAACCATCGTCGCGAACCTTCTCGGCGACCGGAATGTCTGGAGCGCCTTTCTGTTTGCGCTGTGCAATGCGGGCGAAGCGGTGCTCGCGGCCTTCCTGGTTGAGCGCTATTTCGGTCCGGACTTCAGGCTGGGCAAATTGCGCAACGTGCTGGGGCTGGTGGCGGCTGCGATCATCGGCGCGGCCGTGTCCGGGGTCGGCGGGGCTCTGACCTTCAAGCTGTTCCACAGCACGTCGACGCCGGTGACGACAATCTGGCAGCATTGGTTCGCGTCCGACGGACTGGGGATCATCACGGTCGCGCCGTTGGTGATCGAACTCGCCTCGGCCTGGCGTGACCGGCCGCCGTTCGCCGAGCTTGCCGAAGGCGTGTTGACTGTCGCGGCGCTCGCGCTGGTGAGCGGACTTGCGATCTTTGTGAGATCGGATTTGCTCGCGACTGTCGGGCCCGTCGCCATCTTGTTCGCGCCGCTGTTGTGGCTCGCGGCGCGCTGCCGGCCGGTTTTCGCCGCCGGAGCCGCGCTCATTGTCAGCCTTTCGATCGTCTGGACCACCACCTTCGGCATCGGTTACTTCGGCAACCCAGACCTGTCGATGGGCGAGCGCGTCACGGCGGCCCAGGTCAGCATCCTTTTGGTGACCATCGGCACATCGGTTCTGTCGGCGCTGTTTGCCGAAATCCGGGAGAAACGCAGGCAGGCCGAAGCCGCGCTGCGCGCCAGCGAAACGCAACGCTATCTCGTCGAGACCGAGAGGCTTGCCGCGCTCGGACGCCTGGTTGCGGGCGTCGCCCACGAGCTCAATAGTCCGGTCGGCATCAGCTTGACGGTGGCCTCGACCCTGGCGCAGCGCTGCAGGACGTTCGCCGACCAGACATTTTCAGGCCCGGTGCGCCGGTCTCTGCTTCACGAGTTCACCGACGGTTGCCGCGAGGCGGCTAATCTGCTGGTTGCCAATCTCGAGCGCGCCGGCGGCCTCATTCAATCATTCAAGCAGGTGGCCGTCGATCGCAGCCTTGCCGATCAGCGCAGCTTCGACTTGAAGCTCGCCACCGAGCAGATCGTGGCCAGTGTGGTGCCGGGCCTACGGAAATTGCAGGCCGTGCTGGAGCTCGATGTACCGTCCGATATCATCCTCAATTCTTATCCCGGGGCCTATGGACAGGTGCTGACCAATCTCGTCTTCAACGCCGTCACCCATGGTTTCGCCGACGGGAGGGGCGGGCGCATGTCGATCAAGGCGCGTCGCCTCGAGGAGTCGCAGGTGGAGATCACCTTCAGCGATGACGGCAGCGGCATGCCTGAGAACGTGCAGCGTCACGCGTTTGACCCGTTCTTCACCACCAGCCGGGCGCAGGGCAACACCGGGCTCGGCCTCTACATCGTCCGCAATCTCGTCACTGAGCAACTTGGCGGCCGGGTCACGCTCGTCTCCGCACCGGACGAGGGGACGACGGTTTGCATGACGATTCCGCTTCTTGCTCCCGGCCAGGTAGCGCCGACCCGCTGATATGCGTGTTGCCGGGCGTCAATCCTCCGTGCGGACTGGACCTCTCGACGCCTTGCACTATGGTAGGCTCGAACAGTCTCGACCATTGGCGCAGCGGAGTCATCGATGCTTACAGTCCATCATCTCGGCAAATCGCAATCCGAACGGATCGTCTGGCTCTGCGAGGAGCTGGAAATTCCCTATGAGCTCAAACGCTATGCCCGCGATGCTGCGACCATGCTGGCGCCGGCCGACTACAAGGCACTGCATCATATCGGAACCGCGCCGGTCATCACGGACGGCGATCTCGTGCTCGCCGAATCCGGCGCCATCGTCGAATACATCACCGCAAAATATGGCAATGGCCGGCTCACGCTCCGCCCGAGCGATTCCGGCTTCGCGCAATTCTTGCACTGGTTTCATTTCGCCAACGGGACATTCCAGGCCAATCTTGGCCGGCTGATGATCCTGAACCGGCTCAAGCTTGCCGACGACAATCCGATCCTCCTTGCCACCAAAGCGCGCGTCGACCGGACCTTCGACCTCATCGATGCACGGACGCGCGAGGCGACATATCTTGCCGGCGACCAATTCACCTCTGCCGACATCATGATGGGCTTCTCGCTCACCACCATGCGCTATTTTCTGCCCTACGATCTGGCGCGCTGCCCGAACATCATCAAATACCTCGCGCGCATCGGCGCGCGCCCGGCCTACCGGCGGGCGATGGAA
>Ga0070734_10005029_pt1 | contig 12022 bp, 11 predicted proteins | sample Coa_R1_8_FD_66444 | JGI IMG/M metagenome (GOLD analysis project Ga0070734, IMG submission 66444) | Surface soil microbial communities from Centralia Pennsylvania, which are recovering from an underground coalmine fire - Coalmine... | ecosystem: Environmental > Terrestrial > Soil > Unclassified ...
GCACCTCGCGAAGGTGACCGAGACTCTCTAACGCCCGAACACTGTGCCGCAGTGAGTTATCGCGCGCTGCGGGCGCGCCGGGCGATCACCGCGAACGGGATGCAAAGCAGCCACAGAACCGCCGCGACGATTCCGCCGGTCCAGTCTGCCGTCAGGAACAGTACGAACAATGCCCCGTCAATCGCAAGAACGATGGCCGGCAGCCAAGGGTAGCCTTTGGCGCGGAACGGGCGCGTCATCTCGGGCTCGCGTTTTCGCAGCACGAAGAGCGACAGGATGACAAGGATGAAGGCTGCGGATTGCAGCGTAGCGATGAGACCGAAGGCCAAATTGAAAGAGCCGGTCAAAGCGATGGCCATCGCCGCCAAAGCCGTGGCGACCGTCGCGACTGATGGACAGCCGCCCTTGTTCACACTTTGAAAAAGGCCCGGAAGAAGTCTGTCGCGCGAAAGAGCCAGGAGTACGCGTGGTGCGCTCATCGCCCCCGCATTGGCGCAGCTCGCTACGCTGATCATTGCGAACACAGCGACGCCGGCTGCCGCGGCGCTACCGCCGATCGCCGCCAGCACGGTCGTAAACGGCAGCGCCTTCGCAGCGACGCCCGCCGTGCCCAGGGCGTGCAGCAGGGCCGCGTTGATCGAAACGTACAGCGCCGCTGTCACAAAGAGCCCGATCGCCATGATGCGGGGGAGACTTCGGCCCCTGTCGCGCGTTTCTTCGGAGAAGAAGGCCGGCTCGTACCAGCCCGAATAAGCGCCCACAATGAGCTGGTAGGCTGCTATCAGACCGACCCAGCCGACGATCGGTGAAGGTTGTGCGGTGTTTTCGTGCATCGGCACGAAGATCAGAAACCCCACGATACAGAAACCGGAGAGTGCCAGCGCTTTGAGGAAGCTGGTCAATTCCTGAATTGTGCGCCCTTCGCGCAGTCCAGCCAGGTTCGCGCCAAAAAGGGCAAGCTGCATCGCGATGGCAATCGCCGGCGCCATGTTGCGGGAGCCAGGCCAGAGCAGCTCCAAGAATTCGGCAAAGGCAATGGAAAGCGCAGCCGTCGACGCCGCTCTCTGCGCCCACAGCGTCCAGCCGACGGCAAGCCCCCCGATGTCCCCGAACGCACGATGTACGTAAACATACGGCCCCCCGGCCCGCGGCATGGCCGTGCCGAGTTCCGCGATGACATTGGCCTCAAGCAGGGCGTGCAAAAGCGCGATCGACCACAGCGCCATGATGAGAAAAGCATTGGGGACATCGTTCGCAATCGAGGCCGGTGCGCGCAGGATACCGACGCCGATCATCGCTCCTACGGCGACAGCAACGCCGAAGCTGGTGCCAAGAATGTGAAGCAGCTCGCCGCGCTTTGGCGTGGTAAGCGGCATGGCCGGTTCTACAGAAGATTCATCCATGCGGATCGTTGTGGGGGTCGCGGATGACCCACCGTCCCCGCGGGCGCAACACGAACAAGTAATAGATGAGGGACAGGAGGATCGCGACCACGTTGGCGATGAGACTTTGCTGTCCCGTGTTGTTACCGACCCAAATCCCATAGACCACGTACACCAGTGCTATCAGGCCGATGACGGGTGAAGCCGGAAAATAGCGCATTCGATAGGCCGCGTGCGCCGTGGTCCCGCCGCGTCGTCCCGCGACACTCGCTACGCATACGCCGGCATAGGTGAGAACGATACCCGTTCCGGTGAGGATGATCAGTCGGTTGATCCCTAGAAAACACATCACGATCGACGAAGCACCGGCGGCGATCGTCGCAAACCAGGGCGAGTTGAAACGAACATGCGTCCGCGTCAGGGCGTCATTGATGCTCGCATGCCAGGCAGTGTCGCGGCCCGTTGAAAAAAGAAACCGCGCGTTCTGCAGCAACGTTGCAAGTACCGCGTTGATGATAGCCAGCGCGACGGACAGACTGATGGCGTCGGCCAGATAAATTCCTCCATAGGAACGGATAAAATCGCCAAATGGAGTATCCGACGCTATCAACGATTTCAGATCTGGAGCACCCATCAACACTGCAAGCACGGGGATCAGTTCCGTGATGACAGCCACAATGGTTGCCCACAAAATCGTGCGGCCGATGAGTCGGGGCGCTTCGTGCATTTCCTCGGTGAAATAAATGGCGGAGCTAAATCCATAATAGGCGAACACCGAGCCGGCAGTGGCGAGACCGATCAGGGCGAGGGGAGTCGGCCGGAGCGATCCTGCGTCAAGCGCCACCGGATGAAGCGTCAGTTCGGAGAATGAGTGGTGGACATGGAGAAATCCGAAGCAGGCCAGCACGAGCAGCGCAACGATCTCGAGGAGCAGAAAAATGCCTGTGACCCAGGCGTTGGTACGAATGTGCAGAACCGCGAGAGTCGTACATGATACTATGATAACAATGGCCACCACGATTCCGTTGGCGTTGGGGAACAGGAAGGTAATGTACGGGACCGCGCCGAGCGCCAGCACGGCTGGCGTCAGCATGTTGCCGACAAGGATGAGCCCCAGCATTCCAAATCCCCAACCAGGCCCAAGCGTGCGCCCCAGCATGCAATATTCCCCGCCGGCGATCGGGAAAGCGGACGCCAGTTCGGCATAAACGAATGCGATCGGAAACGAGAGCAACGCCGCCGCCAGCATGCTGAGAAACGCGCCCGAACCGGCCAGGTGAATGACGTCCGGCACAATCACGAAAACCGACGAGGCCGGCGTTACGGAGGATAACGTAAGCAGCAGTGTGCCGATCACCCGCATGCTGCGTTTGAGGACGCGCGGTTGTCCGTGCGTGTGAGAAGACGCGCTTGTGACCGCTTCCAACCCCGTCGTTCCCCCGCAGAAAAATCAGGCGATGTGCAGCGTCAGCCAGCCCAGCGCAATGAAAACGATCAGGAAGGTAACCCAGCCCGCGGCTTTGGTGGAATCCTCATTGCCATATTTGCTCGCCACCCAGGAGCTGACGGCTGTGGTTGCCGCCGCGGCGAGCACGATGGTAGCGGCGATCATCAGAAGGATGCCCAACAGGCGCAGGCCGAAGACGCTGCGGTGAAGGCCGTGATGACCAAGGCCTGCGAATCCGCCGAGCAGCCGTGCAGAAATTACCGCCAGCATCGGGCGACATTACACCGGCCGGCGCAATCCGTCCTACTGGTTCGGCTTGACCGAGAAATCGAGCACGACCCGCTTCTGCCCGGATCGCGGCACCGTGAAGGTGGCGCTGGCCGTGCCGCCTCCGGGCTGCGACATCAGTGTCGCCGAGACCTTATAGGTTCCCCCCGGGGCGAGCCGGAACAGGACCCACGGTCCATTGCAATCGAGACTGGCGATCGGCCGGCCGCCCGAGCCGGCCAATTCCACATGCGCTCCCGACAGGTACTGGGCACCGCCGTTGGAAAACTCGACGCGGATCGGATAGGCCAGCCATTGGGGGTTCTGCGCCTGTTCTCCAATACCGGTGCAAACAGTTTCCACGCCGCCGATGGTCGTAGCGGTATCCATCGGCTGCGAGCCTTGAGCATTTGCGGCGGGCGCAAGTAGCGCGCTTCCCGCAAGCGCGGAGGCGGACAGTGCAAGAGCAAATTTCATGGCGGCTCCTCTGGAACGTGTAGGCGAACCTCGCCTCAATCTGTGGCAACGCTGTGGCGCAGCCTTGGTATCCCTTTTGGGCCATGACGCTTCTCCGCCGCGATGCCTGTATTGCGTACCGCGCATGGCCGAATCCGCGCATGCTGATTCGTGCTTAGGGAGGATCGCGCTATGCCGGTGCTTCACCAGATGCCGTTGTCCGGGAATTGCTACAAGGTTCGCCTGACTGCAAAACAGGCCGGGGTAGCGCTGACGTTGCGGGATCACCCGGAGTTCGGCGGAGCAACGCGGACGCCCGAATTCCTCGCCAAGAATCCCAACGGCCGCGTGCCGCTGCTTGAATGGGAGGACGGACGCACGCTTCCCGAGTCCGACGCCATCATCTGGCACCTTGCGGAGGGATCGCCGCTCGCGCCGGACGACAGCTGGTCGCGCGCCGAGGCGCTGTCGTGGATGTTCTTCGAACAGTACAGCCACGAACCTTACATCGCCGTAGCGCGATTCTGGCTCACCCTGGCACCGAAAGAACAATTGAAGAAGAAGGAACATCTCGTTTCGGAGTGGCGCGAAAAAGGAAATGCCGCGCTTGCGGTGATGGAAAATCATCTGTGCAAGCGCGACTGGTTTGCGGGCGCGCATTACTCGATCGCCGATATCGCGCTCTTCGGCTATACCCATTGCGCCGACGAAGGCGGCTTCGACCTCGCGCGCTATCCTGCGGTCAGTCGCTGGCTCGGCCGCGTGCGCGAGCAACCCGGATACGTTCCCATGTCGGAGCGCTGGTGAGCCGGCGGCTTGCCAAGTGGGGGGCGAAACTCTATATCCGCGCCGGTTGAGGCCGCGCGAGCCAGAGAAGAGTTCATGCGCGCCGGCCGATGCACCAGCGGTTCTCCGCGACATGCAGGCGGCCTGGAGTGACGAAGACGACTTTCCCTGAAAAGAGACGCGACTTTGACGACGGGACGGGCATGGTGTCCGTCGCGTAATCACCTGTGTTCAGGAGAAAGCCGCAATGACGACCGGTCAGGTCAAATTTTTCAATACCACCAAGGGGTTCGGTTTTATCGCGCCGGAGGGCGGCGGCAAGGACGTGTTTGTACATGTCACCGCCGTACAGGCGGCAGGGCTTCGAGGCCTCAATGAGGGTCAGCGTGTCAGCTTCGATATCGAAGCCGACAAGAAGGGTCCGAAAGCGGTCAATCTGAAAATCGTCTGAATTTTTCGGACCAGAAACTGGCGGCGCGGAACCAACGTTCCGCGCCTTATTGTTAGAGCTGGATTGGTTCGGATCGAATCACTTTCCTTCGTTGTCATGCTGCGCGAATGCGCAGCATGACAGCAAGCAAGTGAAGGCCAATTTCATCTGGACGGATTCCCGTTTAAGTACAAGGTTTCCTGTCCGCGCAGCGCGTGCGCAGGAGAGGGAATCCAAGCCTCAGAACATCCTAAGCAGGCGGTCGATGTAATCGAGTTCCTCCTTGGGGCGGCCCGGCTGCGCGGCGCGGCGGCGCAGTTCCTCGAGAATCTGGCGTGCGCGGGCAAGTTGGGACGCGTTCGGCAGCCGTGTGTCCCCGCCGGTCGTTCCGTTCGCACCCTCGCGGCGGCCGAATGGATCCTGTCCCTCCTGCCGTTGCTCGTCGCCGCTCTGTTTCATCATCCGTTGCGCGAGTTGGCCCGCACCCTGTTCGAGATCCTGCAGCGCGTTTTTTTGCGCCTGCCCGGCGCGGTCGAACGACTGATCACCCAGCGCATCCTGGGCATTCCCCATCTCGCGTCCGGCCTCGCCGAGCTTGTCGGTGCCCGGCAGCTTTCGGTTGCCCAACCCTTTCAGAATGCGGTCGAGATCCTCCCTCAGCCGCCCCTGTTGTCCGGCAAGGCCTTTTCCGCCGCCATCGCCCGGACTGCCGGCGCCCTGGCCTTCGCGTAGCGATTTGTCGAGCAATTGCCGCTGGCGCCCGACAATGTCGCCCAGCGCCTTCATCGCTTCGTTCGCCTGCCGGTCGGACTGACCGCTTCCGGCATTGCCGGGACGCATGTTTTCAAGCAGATTTTGCAGCATCGAAAGCAGTTCCTGCGCTTTCGCGCGCGCGCCGGTCTGCGCAAGTTGCTGAATCGCTTTCAGCATGGCCTGAAGATCTTCCGGACGGACCACTTTCGCATTCGGCGGCATCCGGCCATTCGCGCGCGCGCCGTTTTGCGCCATTGCCTGAAGATAGCGTTCGAGAGCTTGCCGGTAGCGTTGCATCAGCTGTTCGATCTCGCTCTGCGGCGCACCCCGGGCAAGCGCCTGGCTCAGGAGTTCCTGCAACGCGCGCAGCTGTTGCGCGGCGTCAAGCAGGCCGCCCTGTTCGAGCGCCGTCGCCATCTGCCAGAGCAGATCTTGTACATCGGTCACATCGTCCGCGTTGCGCGCTTTGCGCAACAGCCAGTACGCCGTGCGAAGGCCCAGATAGATGCTCTGTTGGTGCGCATAGAATCTCTGGGGATCGATCGCGAGGGCGTCGAGAACCATCGCCACGCGATCGCGTGTGCGTGGTGCAGCGAGAGCAAGTGCCTGCCGCTGTTCAACGAGCGCGCGGGCCAGCGGATTGGTGAAGACTCGTGCCGGCAGTCGCATCTGCGCAGGTTTGCTGCGTCCGATCTGTCCCGCTCCGTCTTTGGCTTCGAGCGTGATCTCCACATCGAGTCCCGCAAAAGGATGTGCGGTCAGGTCTCGGTAGATCGTTTCCGACACCGTCTTCGCCGACGCTTGCGGGAGTGGGAGATCGATCGCGAGCCTCGCGTGGCTGTTGCGCGCCAGGGGCCGGATCACGGCACGCGCGCTCACCACGCCATAATCGTCACCAGCGGTGTAGGAGAGTTTGACGGCGTCGCGTTCGGTGCGCGCCGGCTGCGCCGCGAAGGCGATGATGGGCGGTTGGTCGGGAATGGCTCGGATACGCCATTGCGCAAGGACTCCCCCTTCTTCGCGCACCCTCGCAACGGTGTCCGATGATATTCTGACGTTCGCAGCATACGCGCCGGACTGACCGGTGAACTCCGCGCCCGTCGCTGCCGCGCCGGCGCTGATTTGCAGGTGGGGGGCCCTGCCGCCGGCATGTACGCGAAGCACGAGAAGCGATCCTGTCGGCACCGCAATGGGTGGTCCCAAAGCCGTGGCAGGTTTCAGATAGATGGGCGCCCATGCCGTGTAGGCGGGTGGCGTGATCCACGCATCGACTGACGCCGCGGGCATCGTTGCACCTTCGTCGATCGTAAATGCCGAAGCGATCCGTTGCTGCCAGTTTGCGCCGGCGAACAGGAACCCCGCGAGCAACGCGAGGAGAACCGCATAACGCAGCGCGTAGGGGTCCTTTCTCGGCAGACCCGGCGATGGTGGTGCGATGCGAAGCCGGCCCTTTCCGCGCAGCAATTGTACGATGTGGGCGCGCCATAGGGACTCCGCGATTGGATCGCCTCCCCCCGCGAGCGGGTGATCGTCGCGTTCGGTAATCGGGCGATGAATGAGACGGCTGTCGCGTTCGAGCCGGCGCGCCGCATCGTTCCACCCCGGCGTCTTCCATTGGCGGATTTCTCGAAAGAGCAGCAATCCTGTACCGAAAATTGCCGCGAGGAGGACGAGCGAGCGAAGCACTCCAGGCAGCGCGCCGGGGAGACCGAACAGCGCCGCCGCGACGTACAGTCCTAGAACGGCTGTAGCCGGCCAGAGGGCGAGCCAGATGCGTTCCCACAGAAGCACGCCGCGCGCGAGCGCGATCATGCTCGTGTGGGGTTCAGCTTTCCAGCCACGCCGGGACGCGATCGAGTCCGACAAGTTCGTCATAGGTCATTCGCGGCCGCACAACGCTCCATTGTTCACCTTTGACCAGGACCTCGGGCGCCGGCGGCCGCGCATTGTAGGTCGACGACATGACCGCACCATAGGCGCCTGCCGTCATGATGGCCACGAGATCACCGTTCTTCATGGGCGGCAGGGAGTATCCACGCGCGAAAAGATCAGACGTCTCGCAGACCGGTCCGACGATATCATAGGGCTGCCGAAAATCATTGGTGGCAGGCCGGTGCACGGGCACGATTTCGTGATGGGCATCGTAAAGCGCGGGGCGGATGAGGTCGTTCATGCCGGCGTCCAGCACAAGAAATTTCCGCGCCTCGCCGTCTTTAACGTAAACGACGCGCGTGAGAAGAATCCCGGCGTTAGCGGCAATCAACCGCCCGGGCTCCAGAATGAGCGACACCCCCAGATGCGATGAAAGCCGGGCGATCATTGCGCCGTACGTTTCGGGATCGGGGGGCACCGCTTCGCCCGATCGATAGGGCACGCCCAGGCCTCCGCCGAGATCGGCACGCTCGATCGCGTGGCCATCCTCGCGCAACAGACCGATCAGGTCGGACACGCGTGCGAAAGCCGCTTCGAAGGGCTTGAGGTCGGTGATCTGGCTGCCGATGTGTACGTCAACACCTACGACCTTCAACGCCGGAAGCGAGGCCGCCAGACGGTATGCGGCGCGCGCTCTGCTCCACGGCACGCCGAACTTCGTTTCCGCCATTCCGGTGGAAATCTTGGCGTGCGTGCGAGGGTCGATGTCCGGATTGACGCGAATGGTGACGGGAGCGGTGATACAAAGCTCCGCCGAAACTTCGCTCAACGCATGCAGTTCGGGTTCGCTTTCGGCGTTGAATTGATGAATGCCGGCCCGGAGGCCTTGCGCCATTTCCGCTTTGGTCTTGCCAACGCCGGAAAACACAATCTTGTGAGGCGGAATGCCCGCGTGGAGCGCTTTCATTAATTCCCCGCCGGAAACCACGTCGGCGCCCGCGCCCAGACGCGCGAGCGTTTTGAGCACGGCAAGATTGCCGTTCGCCTTGACGGAATAGGCGATCAGCGCATCGGCGGGGAACGCGGCGGCGAAGACCCGGTAGTGACGTTCGAGCGTGGCGCTCGAGTAAACGTACACTGGCGTGCCGACCTCACGAGCAAGGTTTTCAAGGTCGACATTTTCGGCGTGAAGATTTTCCCCGCGATACGCGAAATGATTCATCGCGAAAGGGGACTGGGCGGTTGCGAGGGATCGCGCTGATCCCGAGGGGTCGGCTTGCCGTCCGGTTTCAGCAGTTCGGTTTTCGTCCCGCAGCCCGCAATACCAGCTGCCAATGCCGCAGCAAGCGTGATCTTCAGCAAGCGCAGCGCAGAGGGCGCAGCGGATGCGCTGCGTTCGCGGAGGTACGCTCCGTTTCCCGTCCTCCGTGCTGCCTCCGCGGCCTTTGCGCTAAGTCCTGTTTTCCAGATCATCCAATTGCTGCTTCCAGAAGGCGATTTGTTCGCGCACGCGCAGGGGAGCGGTGCCGCCGAAACTCTGGCGCGAATCGACCGATGCGGCAATAGAGAGCACCGAGTACACATCTTTGGTAATCCCGGGTTCGAATTTCTGCATCTCCGCTAAGGGAAGCTCGCCCAGTGGGACGCCCAGCGCTTCCGCGCGCTTCACGATTTCGCCGGCGACCCGGTGGGCAGCGCGGAACGGCAGACCAGGCATGCGGGTCATCCAGTCCGCAAGATCGGTGGCGGTCGGATAGCCGGTCTGCGCGCTGGCCAGCATCGCATCCTTGTCGACTTGCCAGTTCGAAACCATCCCGCTCATCGCGGCAAGCGAAAGTTCGAGCGTATCCGCGGCATCGAACAGGGGCTCCTTGTCTTCCTGCAAATCCTTGGCGTAGGCGAGGGCAAGACCTTTCATAACGGAAGCAAGCGTTACGAAATTTCCGAGGATTCGAGCGGTCTTCGCGCGTACAAGTTCCGCCGCATCGGGGTTGCGCTTCTGCGGCATGATGGAAGAGCCGGTGGAGAACGCATCGCCGAGCGCGAGGAATCCAAATCCCGGCGACACCCACAGCACGATTTCCTCGGCAAGGCGCGAGAGATGGGTGGCAGCGATAGCCGCCGCCGCAAGAAATTCCAGCACGAAATCCCGGCTCGCCACCGCATCGAGCGAGTTGCGCATCGGCCGATCGAAGCCTAGCGCGCGAGCGGTTTGCCGCCGATCAACGGTAAAAGATGTACCGGCCAGCGCCGCCGTCCCGAGCGGTGATTCGTTGAGGCGTTTTCGCGCATCGGCAAAGCGGCCGCGATCGCGCGCCAACATTTCGATGTAGGCGAGGCAGTGATGCCCGAAAGTGATCGGCTGCGCGGGCTGGAGGTGGGTGAAGCCCGGCATGATGGTTTCAACGTGGGCCTCGGCTTCTTTCAGCAAGGCGCGCTGAAGGGCAAGAAGTCCCGCGTCCGCGCGCTCGCAGGCGCTCCGCGTCCACAGGCGCACATCGGTAGCCACTTGGTCGTTGCGCGAGCGCGCGGTGTGAAGGTTGCCCGCTGCTTCGCCAATCAATTCCCTGAGGCGTGCCTCGATATTCAGATGGATATCCTCGCGGTCCTGGCGGAAATCGAAGCGGCCTTCGCCGATCTCCTTTTCAACCTTTTTGAGCCCGTCGAGAATGGCATCCGCATCGCTGCGGCTTATGATGCCTGTCGCTGCCAGCATTTCAGCATGGGCACGGGAGACCGCGATGTCCTCTGCCGCAAGCCGCTTGTCGAAACCAATCGAGGCGTTAATCTCCGCCATCACCGCGGCCGGTCCGCCCTTGAAGCGGCCGCCCCACATTTCGTTTGTACTCATCGAGGATGGATCTTGTCTTTGCGCCGCTATCGTGTCGCCATCGCCGCGGTCGTTGCGATCATTCTAATCGGTCTCGCTCTATATGCGATGCGCGGAAGCGCTGTCCATGAAATCGGCGCCCGGCCGGCGTCGCTTGCGAAGCTCGAGCCGATCGAAAGGCCACAGCGTCTTCCCGCGGCGGCGTTCTTCGACGCGAAGGGCGACAGGCTCTCGCTTGCGACGTTCGGCGGCCACTATGTGCTGCTCAATCTCTGGGCCACCTGGTGTGGGCCCTGCGTGCGCGAGCTTCCGGCGCTTGCAAAACTGCAGCAGGATGTCCCCATGCTCACCATTGTCGCGGTCAGCGAAGGGAGCGAGAACGCGGCCGAGACGGCGAGATTCCTGAAATCGCATGATGCGGGTTCGCTGCATGTCTATACCGATCCCGATCATGCGTTTCTGGCCGCGCTCGGCGTCTTTGGCCTGCCCCTCAGCGTGCTGGTGGACCGCAAGGGTCTGGAGCAGGCCAAAGCCGTCGGCCCCGCGGATTGGGACGACCCGGAGGCGATCGCCTATTTGCGAAAACTCACGGGGAAATAGCCCGAAGTCGCGCGGCCAATCGGCCGCTGTTGCCTTGGGAGGAGGGTTCCGCTAGATACCGCGCCTTTCCGGGCGGGCCCGCTGGGCCCCGGTTTTTTTAAGGATTTCCGCCATGCGTGAGATGCAGGAACTGAGCGCGGAACCGCGCCAGGGCACAGGCAAGGGACATGCGTTCCGCACACGAAGCCGGGGCGCCGTACCCGGCATCGTCTATGGCGGCAAGGAATCGCCGGAACCGGTCACGGTGGACTACCGCGAGCTCGAGCGCCATGCGAGCAAGGGCACGTTTCTGACCACGCCGTTCATGCTGAAGATCGCGGGCAAGAAGACCCGCGTCATTCCGCGCGCGGTACAGACCGATCCGGTGAACGACCGGCCGGTGCATGTCGATTTCCTGCGTCTGCCGGAAGGCGCGCGCGTGCGGCTCGCGATCCCGGTGCGTTTCAAGGGCCACGAAAATTCCCCCGGGTTGAAGCGCGGCGGCGTGCTCAACATCGTTCGCCATGAAGTCGAGCTTCAATGCCCGGCAGAAAACATTCCCGAATTTATCGAAGGCGATCTTTCGGGACTCGAAATCCACGGCTCGCTGCACATTACCGATTTCAAGCTGCCGGACGGCGTGACTTCGACGATCCGCGAGCGCGACTTCACCGTGGCCTCCATCGTCGCGCCGACAAGCGTGATCGAAGAGCAGCGCGCGGCGGCAGCAGCCGCTGCTGCTGCGGCGGCAGCGCCGCCCGTGGAAGCCGAGGAAGGTGCAGCGCCAGCCGAAGGCGCGGCCGCACCGGCTGCAGGAGCCGCGCCGGGTGGCGCGCCCGGCGCAGCCGCTCCCGCGAAGGCGGCGCCGGAGAAGAAGTAGTTGCAAGTGCCGGCGGGCCGGCTTTCATGTCCGATACGCCGCTTCTGATCGCCGGGCTCGGCAATCCCGGCGTCGAGTACGCGCGCAACCGCCACAACGCGGGCTTCATGGCGGTGGATGTCATTCAGGCGAGCTACACGTTTGCGCCCTGGCGCGCGCGGTTTCGCGGACTGGTTTCCGAAGGCATGCTCGCCAGGCGAAAAACCATTCTTCTGAAACCCATGACGTACATGAACGACAGTGGCGAATCGGTGGCGGCGGCCGTTCGGTTTTACAAGCTGCCGCTCGAGGCGCTCGTCGTCGTACATGACGAAATCGACCTCGCGGCGGGCAAGCTGAA
>Ga0070734_10005030_pt1 | contig 12020 bp, 8 predicted proteins | sample Coa_R1_8_FD_66444 | JGI IMG/M metagenome (GOLD analysis project Ga0070734, IMG submission 66444) | Surface soil microbial communities from Centralia Pennsylvania, which are recovering from an underground coalmine fire - Coalmine... | ecosystem: Environmental > Terrestrial > Soil > Unclassified ...
CCTTGAACTCCAGGAGGGCGTGGGGGATGCCCTGGTGGGTTAGTTGGGCTGCCATCGTGTGGGCTTGGGCCGGGGGGACTATGAGGTCGTCCTGGCCTTGTAGCTGGAGGATGGGGCAGGTCTCGGGGGTGACGTGCTGGGTGGGGGAACGTTCGGCGTAGGTCGCTGCGAGACCGGGCAGCGGGCCGATCAGGCCGTCCGTGTAGTGGGACTCGAAGTCATGGGTGGTGGCGGCGAATCCTCGCGGATCGGTGATGCCGTAGTAGGACGTGGCTGCCTTGAACGGGCTGTCGGCAGCGTGCGAGGTGACCGCGGCCAGCGCGGTCCACCCGCCCGCGGAGCCGCCGCGGACCACCAGCCTGCCGCTGTCCGCGTCGCCGGAGGACACCAGCGCCTGCGCCGCCGCGATCACGTCCTCCACGTCGACCACGCCCCACTGACGGCGCAGCCGCTCCCGGTACACCCGGCCGTAGCCGGCCGAGCCGCCGTAGTTCACGTCGATCACGCCGATGCCCCGGCTGGTGAAATACGCCTTCTCCAGGTCCAGCTCGCGGTCCGACCGTGACGCCGGGCCGCCGTGCGCCCAGACGACGTACGGCGGAAGCTCCCCGTCGGGGACCGTGGCCTCCGGGTTGGCGGGCGGGTACACCCAGGCGTGCACCTCCTGGCCGAACCTTCCCTCGAAGTCCAGCTTGCGCACCTTGGGCAGGTACCCGGACGCGGGCAGGCGCCCGGCTGGCGAATAGAGCGACTTCGCCTTGCCCGTGGTCATGTCGACCCGGATCACCGACATCGGTGTGCTCGGGCCGCCGGCCACCAGCACGACGGACATGCCGTCCGCGGAAAGCCCCGGCGCGAAGATCCGGTACGGGATGTCCAGGTCGGTCAGTTCCCCGGTCGCCGGGTCGAGCAGGCCCAGCCGCAGCTCACCGCAGCCGTGCAGCACCGCGAGTTGCCCGTCGGCCAGCACCGCGTACGGGCGCTCCCCGAGCCGCCACAACGGCGCGGCGAACTCCTCCTCGGCGGGGTAGACCGCCTCGGCGGGCCCGGCGGCCAGGCGCAGCCGGTAGAGGTTCCACCAGCCCGGCCAGTCGGAGATCAGGTACAGGCTCGTGTCATCGTGCCAGGCCGGAGCCACGACGGACTCGCTGACGCCGCCCTTGACCAGCCCGCCCCTGCCCGGGTTCGGCTCGTCCAGCCAGGCCACCCGCAGTTCGGTGCCGTCCCACGGCATCCGCGGATGGTTCCAGCACACCCACGCGAGGCGGCGGCCGTCGGGGGAGGGGGTCGGGAACGCGTAGAAGTCGGCCCCGCTGACCAGTTCACGGATCGCGCCGGCGTCCTGCGCCGCCGCGCCGTTCAGCGGCACCGCGACGATCGCGCGGGTTACCTTGCCGGCTTCATGGCGCTCCTGTACGCACCACACTTCCCCTTTGTCCGGCGACAAGGCGAAGTCTGCGAAACGAAACTCCGTGATGCCCGGCTCCGCCAGCGGCGCGGGGGTCAGTGGCCGGGGCGTGGCGCCGGCTCCGTCCGCACCCGGCTCATCCACGAGGTAGAGGCGCTGGTCGGCGAAGTTCGCGAAGACGATCGCCCATGCCTGGCCGCCGCCGCGCCGCGCCGCGCGCACCGGAAGATAGGACTGCCCCCCGTACTCGTGCACCCGGGTCCTTGCGTTCCACGGGGCAGCCAGCACCTGCCTGGGCTTTCCCGCCGCGCTCAGGTGAACCACCGTGGTCCGGCCCAGTTCCCCGGGCAGGGTCTCCTGCCACCACACCTCGCCATCGATCGTCACGGGATCCGAAACCTGGCGGTACTGGCCGGCCACATCCGCCGCGGTGATCGGCGACGGCCAGGTACCGCACGGGAGGGGCCGCGCGGCAGTGGTGTCTGTCATGCCAATATGGTCCACCACGGCCGGGCTGGCCACGGGAGATTCCAGATATGCCGAGGGGTGCGCGTACCCTCGTTTGTTGACATGAACACGGTCCGCACATATGAGATCCGCACCTACGGGTGCCAGATGAACTTCCACGACTCCGAGCGCCTCGCGGGCCTGCTCGAAGAGGCCGGTTACCAGCGATCGGACAACGGCGCGGTGGCCGACGTGGTCGTGTTCAACACCTGCGCGGTGCGGGAGAACGCCGACAACCGGCTGTACGGGAACCTTGGTCACCTGCTGCCGGTGAAGTCCGCACACCCGGGCATGCAGATCGCCGTGGGCGGGTGCCTGGCGCAGAAGGACCAGGCCGGGATCGCCGAGCGGGCCCCGTGGGTGGACGTGGTGTTCGGCACGCACAACATCGGGTCGCTCCCGGCGCTGCTTGAGCGTGCCCGGGTGCACGCCGAGGCGCAGGTCGAGATCGTGGAATCGCTGGAACGGTTCCCCTCGGTGCTGCCGGTGCGCCGCGAGTCCCCGTACGCGGCCTGGGTCGCCATCTCGGTGGGCTGCAATAACACCTGCACGTTCTGCATCGTGCCGAGCCTGCGCGGCCGGGAGGAGGACCGCCGTCCCGGTGACGTCCTCGCCGAGGTGACGGCGCTGGCCAACGAGGGTGTGCTTGAGGTCACGCTGCTCGGGCAGAACGTTAACTCCTACGGAGCGGGCTTTGGGGACCGGCAGGCGTTCGGCAAGCTCCTGCGGGCCTGCGGGGACATCGACGGGCTCGAACGGCTGCGCTTCACCTCGCCGCACCCGCGGGACTTCACCGCCGACGTGATCGCGGCGATGGCGGAGACGCCGAACGTCATGCCGAGCCTGCACATGCCGCTGCAGTCGGGCTCGGACACGGTGCTCCGGGCCATGCGCCGGTCCTACCGCCAGGAGCGGTACCTGGGCATCCTGGAGCAGGTGCGGGCGGCCATTCCGGACGCGGCCATCACCACGGACATCATCGTCGGCTTCCCCGGCGAGACCGAGCGGGATTTCGCCGACACCCTGGATACCGTGCGGGCGGCCAGGTTCGCCGGCGCGTTCACGTTCCAGTACTCGCAGCGCCCGGGCACGCCGGCCGCGGACATGCCCGGCCAGGTTCCCCCGGACGTGGTCGCCGAGCGGTACGGGCGGCTCACCGCGCTGGTCGCGGAGATCGCGGGCGCGGAAAACGAGGCGCTCGTCGGCCGCGAGGTCGAGGTGCTCGTGGCCGAGGGGGAGGGGCGCAAGGACAGCGCCACCCACCGTGCAAGCGGGCGGGCGCGGGACAACCGGCTGGTCCACTTCGCGCCCTCGGGGACGCGGCCGCGCCCGGGGGACGTGGTGACCACGGTGGTGACCAGGGCGGCGCCGCACTACCTGATCGCGGACGAACCGCCGCTGGCGCTGCGGCGGACCCGGGGCGGGGACGCATGGCAGGCCCGCAGCGACGGTCTGGCCGTAGCTCCCGCCGTGAGCAGCGCCACGGCCGGGCCGCCGGTGCTGCTCGGCATGCCCGCCGTCGGCCAGCCCGGCTCCTGACCGTACGCCCCAGGGATGGCCGCCGTTCACGTAGCTGGGGCAAACTGACGCCATGCTGATCGCTGGGGCCGTCTGCCCGCACCCGCCCCTGCTGATCCCGGAGGCGCTCGGCTCGGCCGCCAGCGATCCTCCCGATGAGCTGCGCAAGGTGGCCGCCGCCGCGGCCCGGGCGGTGGCCGGGCTCGCCGCGGCGCGGCCGGAGACGATCGTGGTGGTCGGCGGTGGCACCGCGGAGCGCGAGTACGGTGCGGACGCCGCCGGTGGGCTGCACGCGTTCGGGGTCGGCGTGACGATCGGCGCGGGCGAGCCGGTCCTGCCACTGTCGCTGACCGTGGGCCGCTGGCTGCTTGAGCAGGGCGGCATCCTGCACCGCGACGGGACGTCGGCGGGCGATACGGCCGTGGTGTTCCAGGAGGTGGCCCGGTCTGCCGCCGCGGGTGACTGCATCAAGCTGGGCCGGATTCTCGCCGACCGTGCCCCGCGCGTCGCGCTGCTCGCCATGGGTGACGCGTGTGCCCGGCCCGCCAGGGAGGCACCCGAGGTGCCCGACCCGGACGCGCAGGACTACGACTACGAGGTCGCCGAGGCGCTCGCCGCCGCGGACGCCCGCTGGCTCACAAGGCTGGACCCGGCCCTGGACGAGGAGCTCGTCGTGGCCGGGCGGGCCGCGTGGCAGGTGCTGGCGGGCGCTGCCGGTGGGCGCCGCATGCACGGACGGCTGCTGTGCATGTCCGCGCCCTACGGGGTCACCTACCTGGTCGCCTCGTGGGACGAGCCTCCCGCGGCCTTATCTCAAGCCCCGCGCCAGCGGTGGCCGCGGGTGTCGGTGACCTGCGGGGGAGCGCGCTGGCTACGATCGGGCCATGCGGTTCGCGAAGGGACACGGCACCGAGAACGACTTCGTGATCCTGCATGACCCCGACGGCTCCAGGGGGCTCACCGCCGATCTGACGGCCCGGCTGTGCGACCGGAGGGCCGGGATCGGGGCGGACGGCGTGCTCCGGGCGGTGCGGGCGGCGGCGTACGGAACCGCCGGGCACGCGAACGGGGGACCCGGGCCCGGCAGCGGCGCCGACGGGCCGGAGTGGTTCATGGACTACCGCAACGCCGATGGCAGCGTCGCGGAAATGTGCGGCAACGGCATCCGGGTGTTCGCGCGCTACCTGGTGCGCCATGGCCTGGCGGAAGGCCCCGAGTTCGCCGTGGCCACCCGGTCCGGGCCGCGCCTGATCCGGATGTGCCCCGACGGCGGGGTCACCGTGGACATGGGCGTGGTGGCCGTGCTCGGCCCCGGCAGTGCCGTCATGGCGGGCCGGTCGTACCCGGGGCTGCGGGTGTCAGTGGGGAACCCGCACCTGGCCTGCCTGGTGGATGGCCCGCTGGCCGCGTTCGACCTGTCCGTGCCGCCCGGGCTGGACCCGGGGCAGTTCCCCCAGGGCGGCAACGTGGAGCTGGTCCAGGTGACCGGTCCGGCGAGCGTGGCCATGCGGGTACATGAGCGTGGCTCCGGCGAAACCCGTTCGTGCGGCACCGGCGCCGTGGCAGCGGCCGCCGCTGCCGCAGCGGCGGCCGGAAGCGGCGACGGGACCTGGAATGTCCGGGTGCCGGGTGGCGACCTCGAGGTCACCCTGGAGGCGGGCCGGGCGTGGCTCACCGGCCCGGCCGTCATCGTCGCCGAAGGCGAACTCGACGGTGCGTGGCTGGCCGGGGACCTGGCCGGGACTGTGGATCAGGCGCGGGGGCGTTCGTAGCGGAGCATGACGACGCCGCTGCCGAAGGCGCGGGTCTCCGCGAGCCGGAAACTGAGCTTGGCGTCCGACGGCTGGAACAGCAGCCGGCCCCGGCCGAGCAGCACCGGCTGTACGTACAGGCGCAACTCGTCGATCAGGTCATGGGCCCAGAAGGCCGAGGCCAGCACCGAGCCGCCGATCACCAGGTCCCCGCCCGGCCGCGCCTTGAGTTCGGCGATCTGCTCCGGCACCACCTCCCGGACGATCGTGGTGTTCCAGTCGGCCTGCTCCAGGGTCTGGGAGAACACGATCTTGGGCATGTCTCGCCAGATCCCGGCGAACTCGATCTCCTGCGCTGAAGCCTCCGGATCCTGGTCGCGGGTGGGCCAGTGGCTGGCCATCAGCTCGTAGGTGACCCTCCCGTCCAGGAAACCGCCCGCCGTGGCGAGCCAGTCGTTGAAGTGCTGGTGCAGTTCCTCGTCGACCACCTGCCAGCCGAGGTCGTGATCGGGGCCCTCGAAGTACCCGTCGAGAGACACCGACATCATGAAGATGATCTTCCGCATCGTGGTTCCCTCCGTGGCGGTGCACGCCGGGCAGCTGTGAGCGGAAGGCTACTGGGCGGTGCCGACACTCAGGGCGGACAGCCGCAGGCCGCGGAACGAGGCGTCGAGCACCTCGGCGATGTGCGCCACGAGCACGGGGTCGCCGCCGTCGGCGGCGAGGGCGGCCGCGATCTGCAGGCTGCAGCCGGGATTGGCGGACACGACGAGGCGCGCCCCGGTCGCCCGGACGGCTGCGGCCTTGCGCTCGCCCAGTTCCGCGGCCGCCTCCGGCTGCACCAGGTTGTAGATGCCCGCCGACCCGCAACAGGTTCCGCCGCCGCCGATCTCGATCAGATCCAGGCCGGGGATGCTGCCCAGAAGGTCCCGCGGCTGCTGCCGGATCCGCTGCGCGTGCGCGAGATGGCAGGCGTCGTGGTAGGCGGTGATCGCCTTCAGTTCGTGCCGGACCGCGCGCGGGCCGCCCTGGTCGCGGTACAGCTCGGCGAGGAATTCGCTGAAGTCGCGCACCCGGCTGCTGAACGCCGCCGCCCGGCTGGCCAGGGGGCCGGGCTGGCCATCGGCCGCGTGGCCGAAGAACGCGCCGTACTCCTTCATCGCCGACCCGCACCCCGCCGAGTTGATCACGATCGCGTCCACACCCGCGCGCTCGAATTCGGCGATCGTGCGCTCGGCGAAGCGGGCCGCCTCGTCCGCCCGGCCCGCGTGCAGCGACAGCGCACCGCAGCAGCCCTGGCCCGGCGGCACGATCACGTCGCAGCCTTCGGCGGCGAGCACCCGCGCGGTAGCGGCGTTGACATGCGGGAAGAACACCTGCTGCACGCAGCCGGTGAGCATGCCCACCACCGCACGGCGCTCGCCCCTGGCCGGGATGCGGGCGGGAAGCTTGCCCTGGCGGCCGGGAGACCGCGGCGCCAGCCGCATCGATCCGGCGAGTTCGGGGGCGTACCTGGCCAGCGGGCCGCGCTGGGCTAGGCGGTCGAACCCGGCGCGCTGGGCCGCGCGCAACGGGCCGGACAGGGCGCGGAGCCGCTTCGGATAGGGGAACGTCGCGAAGATCGCGGCGCGCACGGCCTTGTCGCGGGCCGAGCGGGGCGCGCCGGCCTGGGCCGGGCCCGCCCCGGAACCCGCCTGTTCCGGCCAGGTGCGGGCCGCTTCGATCAGCTCGTCGTAGCGCACCCCGGACGGGCAGGCGGTCACGCAGGCCATGCAGCCAAGGCACCGGTCCAGGTGCACGGTCACCTTCTCGCTCACCGGGGCCCCGTCAAGGACCTGCGAGATCAGGTGGATCCGGCCGCGCGGCGAGTCCATCTCCTCGCCCCAGAGCTGGTAGGTCGGGCAGGCCGGCAGGCAGAAACCGCAATGGACGCAGTCACCGGCGGTGGCGGCAAGGTGCCCGCCGGGGTCGAGCGCACCGGCCTGTTCGTCCATCAGATTCCTCCCGCGAACCGGCCCGGCGCCATCCGGTGACCCGGGTCGAACTGGTCCTTGACCGCACGCATCAGCGACAGCGACGGCACCGGCCCCCAGAGGTCGATCAGGTTCCTTGCCCTGGGCGGGGCATGCACCACGACGGCGCTCGCCAGCACGGGCGGCCCGTCGGGAACCTGGGCGGACGCGGACCGCGCGTCGCCGTCCCCGCGGGCCAGCGCGGCGCGCAGCCCGGACAGGAACGCCGCGACCGCGGCCGGGTCCGCGTCTGGCCCGGCCGCCGCGTAGATCACCCCGGCCGCGGCGGACCCGCCGATGGCTGGGTCGAGGCCGGCGGCCAGCGCCGCGGCGTCGACCGCCCGCAGGATCTGCGGCAGCCCCGCGGCCCAGAACCCGATGCGGATCAGCGTGCCGGCCTCCCCGCCCGCCGCGCCGCCCTGATGGCCGTTGCCGGTCTGCCCCGCGCCAGCGTTGCCGTCAGCGGGCCGCCCGGTGACGTTCGCCGGCCATCCCCACCAGCCGGGCGCGGACTGCCGCGTGGCCGCGCCCTTGCCGAGCAGCGCGACCATCAGGCCGGTACGTTCGGCCGTGCCGTCCGGGCCTCCCTCCAGCAGCACCGCCACCCGGAACGGCTGGTCCCGTGCCGGGCGGTCCAGTTCGATGGCGGACGGTGCCAGCTCGCTGCCCGCCGCCGCGGCGACCGCGTAGTACGCCTCGTCCGGCCCAGCGCAGTCCACCGTGACGTAGGCGGCGGAAGCGGGCAGGGGATGGAGCCGGAACACCGCCTCCACGATCAGCCCCAGCGTCCCGAACGACCCGGTGAACAGCTTGCCCAGGTCATAGCCCGCGACGTTCTTGACCACCTTGCCGCCGGAGTGTGCCATGGTGCCGTCGGCGCGGACCACGGTGATCCCGATCAGCAGGTCACGGGATGTCCCGTAGCGCAGGCGGCGCGGGCCCGCGGCCCCGGTGGCGAGCGTTCCGCCGACAGTCGCGCCGAGCCACGGCGGCGCGGCCCCGTTCGCCCCGGACGGCGCTTGGCTCCCGGCTGCCGCATCCGCCCCGGATCCCCCGGAGGTCCCGGCCATCGCGAGCGGAGCGGGCGGCGGGTCCAGCGCGAGCTGCTGGCCGGCCCCGGCCAGCAGCTCACCGAGCTGGGCAACGCTCACCCCGGCCTGGACGCGGACGACTAGGTCCCCCGCGGCGTGTTCGAGCACCTGGTTCAGTGCCCTGGTGTCCACCACGAGGTCACACCGGCGCGGCGGGGCACCCCAGCCGAGCTTGCTGCCGCCGCCGCGCGGCACCACGGCCAGGTCCTGCGCGGCGGCCGCGCGCAGGAGTTCGCTCGCCTCCGCGACGGTCGCCGGAGCGGCGGCGAAGCGCGGCATCACCCCGGCGATCGCGTCCCCTGGCTGCGCCGGACGGGCCGACGGGCAGGCTACGGTCAGGGCGGCCAGGACCGGGTCAGCGCCCACGGCACCCCGCGCGGCGAAGGACGGTGAGACGCCGCGGGGTGGCGTATCGCTGCTCAAAATTGATCCACCTGCCCCGAAGCCACCAGCGGATGCGGGGCACGGCGCGGCCCGGGAACCTCTCCGCACAGCCGGGGCGTCGGGAAGATCTTGCCCGGGTTGCACAGGCTGGCCGGGTCGAACGCGCAGCGCAGCAACTGCATCGTGTCGAGGTCGTCAGCGCCGAACATCTTGGGCATGTACCGGGACTTGTCCACCCCCACGCCGTGCTCGCCGGTGATCGACCCACCGTAGGAGATGCACAGGTCGAGGATCGCCCCGGACACGGTCTCGGCGGCCTCGGCGGCGCCCGGCACGCTGTCGTCGTAGAGCACCAGTGGGTGCAGGTTCCCGTCGCCCGCGTGGAACACGTTGGCCACCCGGATCCCGGATTCCGCCGACAGCTTGGCGATCCTGTCGAGCACCGCGCCGAGCGCACTGCGCGGCACCACGCCGTCCTGGACGATGTAGGCCGGCGCGATCCTGCCGACCGCCGCGAACGCGGACCTGCGGCCCACCCAGATCGCCGCCCGCTCCGCCGGGTCGTCCGCCTCCCTGATTTCGGTCGCGCCCGCCTGCTCGCACAGCGCGCGGACGGCGGCGCACTCGCGTTCCACCTCGGCCTGCGGGCCGTCGAGTTCCACGATCAGCACCGCGCCGGCGCCTTCGGGGTAGCGGCAGCTCACCGCCGCCTCGGCGGCCTCGATCGCCAGCGCGTCCATCATCTCGATCGCCGCGGGGACGATGCCGGCCCCGATGATCGCCGACACCGCGTTCCCGCCCGCGCCGGTGGTCTCGAACGCGGCCAGCAGGCACTTGACCAGTTGCGGGATCTTCGTCAGCTTGACCACGATCTTCGTGACGATGCCCAGCGTGCCCTCCGAGCCGGTGAACGCGCCAAGCAGGTCGTAGCCGGGGGCCGCCCCGGTGCCGTCGCCGAGCCAGGTCAGCTCGCCGCTCGGCGTGACGATCTCAAGACCGGTGACGTGGTGCACGGTGAAGCCGTGCTTGAGGCAGTGCGCCCCGCCGGAGTTCTCCGCCACGTTCCCGCCCACCGAGCAGATCACCTGGCTGGAGGGGTCCGGGGCGTAGAAGTAACCGAACGGCCGTGCCGCCTCGCTCACCGACAGGTTGGTGCAGCCCGGCTCGACGATGGCCCGCTGGCTGGCCGGGTCGATCGCGATGATGCGGCGCATCTTCGACGTCACGATAAGCACGCCCTCGGCATGGGGCAGCGCTCCGCCGGACAGGCCCGTGCCGGAGCCCCTGGCCACGAAGGGCACCTTCGCGGCGGCGCACTCGGCCACCACCGCGGCGACCTCCTCGGCGGCACTGGGCAGGACCACAAGCGCCGGGGTGACCCGGTGCGAGGTGAGGCCGTCGGTCTCGTAGGTGCGCAACTCCGCGGGGTCGGTGATGACGCCGCCGGGCCCGCAGATCTCGGCCATCCGGGGGATGAGCTGCTTGATCATCGTCTCCCCTCGGGGCGCGGTGCCGTTCCCTCCAGGGTGCCCCCACCGCGGGCAGCCTGCAACGCCCGGGCGGGCTGCTTACGGCCGCGGGCTGGTCAGGGCATGCGCTCGTAGGCGGGCAGCGTGAGGAAATCGGCGTAGTCGTCGGCCAGCGCCACCTCGGTGAACAGGCCGGCTGCCTCCTGGTAACGGGCGGCGTCGAACCCGCTGCCGAGCGCGGCGGAGATCTTTCCCAGCTCCTCGCCGATGATCTGCTCCACCAGTTCGCGGGTCACCAGCGGGCCGTCGTCCAGGGTGATGTCGTTGTGCACCCACTGCCAGATCTGCGAGCGGGAGATCTCCGCGGTGGCCGCGTCCTCCATCAGGTTGAAGATCGCCACCGCGCCGTTCCCGCCGAGCCAGTTGGCCAGGTACTGCAGCGCCACGCTGACGTTGTTGCGCAGCCCGCCCTCGGTGATGGGACCGCTGGTCTTGGCGACCGCGAGCAGGTCCTGTGCGCTCACGCTGACGTCCTCGCGCAGCCTGTCGAGCTGGTTGGGCCGCGTGCCAAGGGCCGCGTCGAAGACCTCCTTGCACAGCGGGACCAGGTCCGGGTGCGCCACCCAGGAGCCGTCGAAACCGTCCCCGGACTCGCGGGTCTTGTCGTCGCGCACCTTGGCCAGCGCGACGGCGTTCACCTCGGGGTCGCGCCGGCTCGGGATGAACGCGGCCATTCCGCCCATGGCGTGCGCACCCCGGCCGTGGCAGGTCTTGACCAGCAGCTCGGTGTAGGCGCGCATGAACGGCGCCGTCATGGTGACCGCGTTGCGCTCGGGCAGCACGAACTCCCGGCCACGGGAGCGGAACTTCTTGATGATGCTGAACAGGTAGTCCCACCGGCCCGCGTTCAGGCCGGAGCTGTGGTCGCGCAGCTCGTAGAGGATCTCCTCCATCTCGAAGGCGGCCGGGATCGTCTCGATCAGCACGGTCGCCCTGATGGTGCCGCGCGGCAGGCCGAGGGCGGCCTGGGCGACGCCGAACACGTCGTTCCAGAGCCGCGCCTCCAGGTGGCTCTCCATCTTGGGCAGATAGAAGTAGGGGCCCTTGCCCTTGTCGAGCTGGCGCTGCGCGCAGTGGAAGAAGTACAGCGCGAAGTCGAACAGGCCGCCGGCCACCCGCTGGCCATCCACCAGCACGTGCTTCTCGTCCAGATGCCAGCCCCGCGGGCGGACCACGATCGTGGCCAGCTCGTCGTCGGGCCGCAGCCGGTAGTCCTTGCCCTCGTCGCTGGTGAAGTCGATGGTGCGGTCCAGCGCGTCGCACAGGTTGAGCTGGCCGGTGATCATGTTCTCCCAGAGCGGAGTGTTGGCGTCCTCGAAATCGGCCAGCCACACGTTCGCGCCGGAGTTGAGCGCGTTGATGGTCATCTTCCGCTCGGTGGGCCCGGTGATCTCCACCCGCCGGTCCACCAGGCCGGGCGCGGGCCTTGCCACCCGCCACAGTGGGTCCTCCCGGATGTGCCTGGTCTCCGGCGGGAAGTCCAGCGTGCCGCCGGCCAGCAGCTCCTGCTGGCGGGCGGCGCGCGCGGCAAGCAGGTCTGCCCGCCTGGCGCCGAAGTCACGCTGGAGCATGGCGACCAGGTTCAGCGCGTCCGGGGTGAGGATCTCCCCGAACCGGTCCCCGGGCGGGCCAATGATTTCGATGCCGTTGCCAGCCGCCATCTCGCACCCCTTCTCTGCCGGAATGTGAAATTGACGCTAGCCCGCGGCCGCGATGGCGGTCAAAGCCAGCGTGCCCAAACCTACCCGTCGGTAACCGGGGCACAACCAGCGGCCCCCGGGCGTTATTGGAATGACCTGGATACGCCGGCATGGCAGCAT
>Ga0070734_10005031_pt1 | contig 12018 bp, 11 predicted proteins | sample Coa_R1_8_FD_66444 | JGI IMG/M metagenome (GOLD analysis project Ga0070734, IMG submission 66444) | Surface soil microbial communities from Centralia Pennsylvania, which are recovering from an underground coalmine fire - Coalmine... | ecosystem: Environmental > Terrestrial > Soil > Unclassified ...
CGTTCATCTTTCGCGGCGCGCTCGATGTGCGCGCGACCGCCATCAACGATGAAATGAAGCTGGCCGCCACGCACGCCTTGGCCGCGCTCGCGAAGGAGGATGTGCCCGACGCGGTGCTGCGCGCCTACGGGGTCGATCACATGGAATTCGGGCGCGACTACATTATTCCCAAACCGTTTGATCCGCGCGTGCTGATCTGGGAAGCTTCGGCGGTGGCGCGGGCCGCCATGGAAACCGGCGTGGCGCAGCGCACGGTTGATTTGAACCAATACCGCGAGGAACTCGAGCGGCGGCTCGGCAAGGCCCATGAAGTCATGCGCTTCATGATTCACAAAGCGCAGAAGGATCCCAAGCGCATCGTCTTTACCGAAGGCGAGCAGGGCAAGATCCTGCGCGCCTGCCAGATCCTCATCGACGAAAAGATCGGCGTCCCTATCCTGCTGGGCCATGAATCGAAGATCCGCGACAAGATCGCCGAATTGCGCCTTAACCTCAAGGGCGTCCAGATCGTCGACCCCGCGCGCTCGCCGCGCCTGGCTGACTATGCCGAGGAGTTGTATCACGTGCGGCAGCGCAAGGGCGTGACCCGCACCGAGGCCGAGCAGAGCATCCTCAATCTCACCATGTTCGGTTGCATCATGGTGAGGCTGGGTGAGGCCGACGCGCTCATCGGCGGCCTGACGACACATTATCCGGAGACCATCCGCCCCGCTCTGCAGTTGATCGAGCCGCGGCACGAACTGAAGCGCGTGGCCGGAGTCTATGTGCTGGTCACGCCCAAGGGAGGCATCTATTTCCTGGCCGACGCCACCGTCAACATCGATCCGACGCCGGAGGATCTGTCCGAGATTGCCATCATGGCGGCGGAGAAGGCGCGCCGGTTCGGCCAGGAGCCGCGCGTGGCGATGCTTTCGTTCTCCAATTTCGGCAGCACGCGGCATCCCCTGCAGGAAAAAGTGCGGCGCGCGGTTGACCTCGTGCGCCAGCGCGCTCCCGGCCTGATGATCGACGGCGAAATGCAGGCCGATACCGCGGTGGTCCCCGAGATCATCGACGAAACCTATCCGTTCAGCACGCTGAAAGGCGGCGCCAACGTCCTGATTTTCCCGAACCTCGAGGCCGGCAACATCGCCTACAAGCTGCTGCACCGCATCGGCGGCATGGAGCTGATCGGCCCTCTGTTAACCGGTCTTTCGAAGCCGGTGCATGTGCTACAGCGCGGCTCGGAAGTGAACGATATCGTGCATGTCGCTGCCGTCGCCGTGATCGACGCCCAGGAAGTCGGGAAGCCCTACTGGACGCTGAGCAGCGTGCTGCAGCCCTGAGCGCGATCGAGGGGCCCTTAGCCGGCGCTGGCTGTAACGGCAGTACTGCAGTGCTAACATTCGCCAATCTTCCCGTTCCAACGGCCTGACCTCACAATTAACGTAGGAGGGTGCCGATTATGAGGTACAGCGCTCCCATTCTCGCGGCATTGCTGCTCGCTGTCTCGGGCTGCGGGGTGGCCGACAAGCCCCGGCCCGCCGCCGAACAAGGTGAGGTTCGGCATCCGTCCAACGAAATGAATCCGCTTCCTAAAGAAGAACCGAAGCACAAGGAACCTGCCAAAGTAGCCGCCGCGAAACGCATGACGCCGAAGCCGCCTGCCTTTGAAGATCCGCAAAAAATTCCGGCCGGCATCAACTACAGCGAGATGGTCCGGCGTTTCGGCCCTCCCAATATGGAGGTCAAGGAAGGGCCTACCCGCACCACGTACTCCTATTCCAAGCTCAAGACCCAGGTTCAGGTGGAAGTGCAAAACGGCAAGGTCACTTCGGTGGCCTCGGCCAACACCGGCCTCTAAGCGGCTCGCTGGCCCCCGGTTGAAACGAAGAATGTTTTGACATTCGGCTGCCCGTTATCTCAGCGCCGGTATTTTGGATGCAGCCGCAACGATTTGTGGACCGCCTTCCACTGCTGTTTCCGGGCTCTCTGCGCGCGTGGGTCTTCTTGCAGCGCCTGATACCGTAGCTCCCCTTGCAGTTTCCGGTAGCTCTGCCAGCGTGCCGGATCAACAGCGCCGCTCTCGAGTCCCGCCCGCACGGCGCAGCCTGGTTCGGCGTCGTGCGTGCAGTCTGCGAACCGGCAGCTGTCCGCAAGCGCAGCAATCTCTTCAAAGGTATCCGCGAGCGCTTCCTCCGTGGCCCAGAGCTGCAATTCGCGCATCCCCGGATTGTCGATGATGGCGCCGCCGCCCGGCAGGGGCAGCAGCATCCGGTTTGTGGTGGTGTGGCGGCCGCGCGAATCATCCGGCCGCACCGCACGGGTCGGCTGCCGGGTTTCGCCAAGCAATCCGTTCACGATCGTCGATTTGCCGACGCCCGAGGATCCCAATAACGCCGCGGTCCGCCCGCGCACGAGTGCGGCCAGCGGCTCGATGCTTTCCCGTGCGCTCAGCGCCACGACCCGGGCGCCCGCCGCGATTTGCTCGACCGCCCCGATGGCCGCCCCCACCGCGCTGCTGAGATCCGCCTTGTTGAGCACGATCACCGGCTCCGCGCCGCTCTCCCGCACCAGCACCAGATACCGCTCGATACGCCGCAGATTAAAGTCGCGATCCAGGCCGCAGACGATCGCCGCCACGTCGATATTGGCGGCGATCACCTGCTCTTCCACCGCCCGGCCCGCGGCGCGCCTCGAAAACTGCGTACGGCGCGGCAGCACGGCTTCGATGAGCGCCAGCGTCGAGTCGACGCGCCGCGCTGCCACCCAATCGCCTGCCGCCGGCAGCGCCTCCCGCCACCTTAATTTGCCCGTGACAGCCGCTTCACATTCCCCGGCTTCCACCAGGACCCGGAATTGCTCGTGCACCGCAAAAGAGACCCGCCCCAGCTCGCTTCCTGCCGCCGCTTGGCGGCGGAACGCTTCGCGGACGCCTGCGTCCGCTCCAATCTGTTCCAGAAACATTTCTGTTCGCTCCGAAAGACACACTTCACCTCGGGTTCCGTGAGTTGTCTTGAAAAGGCGCAACCCGCGCCTCTAGCGAACAGTCATAGGCGGCTCTTTCGATCTTACCTCACGCGCCCGCCGCCAGAAGGAGCCGTTGGGGGGGCCAGTCCGCGCTGCGGATCCGGTGATGTTTTTCACGCTCCACGCCGCCCCGTCCCATATCCGAATGGCGGACAATGGTTCCATGCGACTCTCGCGCCTCCTGTTTGCCGTCATCCTGACGATTTTCCTGCCTGTGGCGACGATCGCCCAGACCTCCAAAAGCGCCCCGTCGGCTAGCAAGCAGACGCCCGCGAAGAAAGCGGCGCCCGCCGGCGATTTGCTCGACATCAACTCCGCCTCCGCCGATCAGCTCAGATCGCTGCCGGGCATCGGTGATGCCTACTCTCAAAAGATCATTGCGGGCCGTCCGTACGCCAATAAGACACAGCTGGTTTCGCGCAAGATCATTCCTCAGGCCACCTACGCAAAGATCAAGGATCAGATCATCGCGAAACAAAAGTGACGCCGGCGTCTTGCCGCCGGCAGACGGCGAACGGGGGTGATACAATCCCTGCCATGTTGCGCCCAACTTGCGCCCTCGCCGCCGTGCTCACGCTTTCCGCATTCGGCCAAAACAGACCGCCCGTTCTTGCCGCGCCCGCCGTCTCTGCCGGTGATGCGGCGGAGGTGCTCGCCTTCGAGCGCGCCATGGAAGCGGCGGTAGTCCGGGGCGACGTCGCCTACGTCGAGAGTGTCAGCGCCCCCGACCTCTCGTTCACCCACGGCGACGCCTGGACCACCGGAGGCAAACCCCTCGGTGTGGACGATCGCGGCTCTTTCCTCAAACGTGTTGCCAACAAGCAGTACAACGTGCGCGACCTCGATTCCGTCAAAGTGGAAATGCACGGCGACATCGCCATCACCTACGGCCGCTACGTGGCCCAGAACCGCGTGGGCGAGCCGGATCGCTCCTGGTTCTCGGTCTGGTTCGAGCGCGTCTATGAGAGACGCGAAGGCCGCTGGCTGTATGTCTCGCACCGGACCGTCCACGGTCCGACCTACGGGCCCAGCCGCGAATCGGTTCGCGATAAATGAGGGGAGATCCGGGGGGCCGGCGGAATCAGTGACAAAGATTCTGAATCCTTGTATCTATCTCGATTCGCGCCGGTTGCCTCGGATTGGCGCCGGCGCCGGGGCGGTCCGGAACGGGTTGCGGTGCCATAATTAATCGGAGCCGGATTTTGCGGGCTGCCGGGCATTCCGCCACGATCCCGGCGGTCATTTGCGCGCAAGTCGCGCGCGTTCAACAAAAGCATCGCACCCAACCGCCGGGATCCCAGCGGCCGCTACGCCGCTCCGGCGCCCTGCCCGGTGGTCAGCTTGCGATGCTCCCGAATGACGCCGGCGGCCAACAACAACCAGACGCCGACTGCGGCGACATTGAACGCCGCCATCGTCCGAATTCCCGCGCCCAGCAGCCCGACGCCGGTGAACACCACCAGGCTCGACATGACATCGCCAAAACGCACGCAAAACGTGTCGATAGCCTGCTTGGCTTTATATTTCGCCTCGCGGCTGGTCGGCAGATATAACGCGCCGCGCACCGTGTTCATGAGCGAATAGTCCGTGCTGTTCTCGAGCACTTTGCCCACCCAGATGAGCGCGAAAACCGGCGCCGCGGCGATCAGTGAATACGTGCCCAGCGCAATGCACGGCAGCACCAGCAAGGATCCGCGCACACCGAGGTATTTGAAAACGCGCGACACCAGGAAGAATTGGATCAGCAGGCCGAGGAGGTTTTGCCAGAATTGAAAATCGGCAGAGTAGGTTCCAAGCAGGCTGGTCTCCGAGACGCCGCCCGCGGCGCCCCCCGCCACCGCGCGCTGCGCAGCCTGCGTAAAGATGCGGTCGCGCATGTATTCGCCGTTCGTATTCACCACGTTGAGAAACAGGATGAGTAGCGCGATGTACAGCAGGTAGCGCTGCTGGAAGATCAGCCGGAATCCGCCATCGCGGGCGAGCGGCTGTTCCACCTCTTTTTGCCGCGCCGCGTCATGAATCCGCCCCTTCTCCCGCCGGTGAATCACATTAGATAACAGCACGCACAGCATCAGAATGCCGGCCGAGGCCAGCATCAGTTGATAAACGCCGAGCGGCTTGATCAGGATCGCTGCAATCGCCGAGCCGGCCACACCGCCCACCGATGCGCCTACACCCACAATCGGAAACAGCCGCTTGCCCTGCTCCGGCGTATACAAGTCGTTGCCGAACGACCACAACTGCGCCACCACCATATTGTTGAAGATGCTCACCCACACGAAAAACGCGAGGTAAAGCGGCACACGCATCCGGCTCAGGAAGTAGAAGATTACCAGGTTCGAGGCGAAGAAAGAAAAGACGCAATTGATCAGCTTGATGCGGCTCACCCGGCTCGCCACCGCGCCGTACGCCGGCACCAGGAACAGCAGCAACACCGCCTGGAATCCGCTGGTATAACTTTTGAATTCGGCGCCGCCGCCCGCCAGGATGAGTGCTTCCCGAACCGGTTTAATTATGTAGTAGGCCGTCAGCAGCAGGAACAGGTTGGCCGTGAGCAGCACGGCCGTCACGCCCTCGTGCGGCCGGACTTCGGCGATGACGCCCAGTATCCGGTCGAGCCATGCCTTGCCATCGCGCGAGGCCTGCAACGTTGCTGTCGCCATTCCCCTCCTTTACGGCTACAGCCCGGTAGCCCACCGGTGGTTTATGCTACCACAGTCGGTAATTTCTGTTACACTTCACCGAGGTAGAAGCCTATGTTGATCTCTCGTCACCCTCTGCACGCCTTCGCGGCGATCCTGTTCATCGCGGTCCCGTTTGGAGGCGCGCTTCCGCTTCGAGCCCAAGATCCCGCGAGCCTCACGATCGAGCAGAAGATCGAGTTTCTGCGCACGGGGAAAATCGTGGGGGACAAGAGCGCCAAGAAAGGGATCACGGACACGCAGCGTGTCACGCTCACCGACGGCAAGCTTACGCACGACGCCAGCGTGCAGCGCATCGACGAGCATCGGGACGTTTTTCAGGGCCAGGACGGGAGCTCGGAATTCAACTTCAAGGACAGCTGGAAGTTCAATGTGGCGGCCTGGAAACTGGCCCGGCTGCTGGGCCTCGATGACATGATGCCGCCCTACATCGAACGCAAATTCAAGGGCGACAGCGCCTCCTATAGCTGGTGGGTCGACGATGTCATGATGGACGAAGAAACGCGCACCAAGAAAAACATGACCGCGCCTGACCTGGACGCGTGGAATCAGGAAATGTACGTGGTTCGCGTGTTCGATCAGCTCATTTACAATACCGACCGCAATCTCACCAACCTGCTGGTCGACAAGAACTGGCACATCTGGATGATCGATCACAGCCGCTCCTTCCGCGCCCAGCACACTCTCCGCAACGACAAAAACCTGGTCCGGTGCGACCGCGCCCTGCTGGCCCGGATGAAGGCGCTGGACGCCGCCACGTTAAAAAAAGAGCTGTCTCCCTACGTGAATGGCGAAGAGATCAAAGGACTGCTGGCGCGCCGCGATCTGATCGTGAAATTTTTCGAAAGCAAAGGCGAAAGCGCGCTGTACGACCGGCCCAAGCGGTCGTAGCCAGATTCTCGTGTCTCTCAATTCCGGCGAAAAGGTGGGGCCGTACGAAATCGTGGCGCCTGTCGGCGCGGGCGGCATGGAATCCGATTTCCGTCGCGGAGGAAATTGCACTGAATCCGGGTACGGGCTTTCGCGCGGCCTTCTGGGCATCCGACGCCGGACTGCTCATCTATTTCTCGCACCCGGCGGAGAAACGACCGATCGCCTGGATCGGCCATGACGGCAAGCAATTGGGAGAGGCCGCGCCGGCCGACAGTTTTCAGGCTCTCGCTTTGGCGCCGGGAGCCGACCGCATGGCCGTGGCCAAGGGAGAAGAGGCTGCGTCTTTGTCCGGGAGCAGCAACGCCGATATCTGGATTCGCGACTTTGCGCGCGGCGTGATGACCCGTTTGACCTTTGATCCATCCCAGGATAATCTTCCCGTCTGGTCTCCGGACGGCCGGCAGGTCGCCTTCGCCTCCGATCGCGGCGGCGTGCTCCAGATTTATCGTAAAGACGCATCCGGGGCTGGACAGGAAGAACGCCTGACGGAGGGCCCGAATTCCAAGCTGCCTCTGGACTGGAGCCGTGACGGCCGCTTCATCCTCTATCGCGAACAGAATCCCAAAACCTTCCGCGACCTGATGGCGGTGCCTTTGGATGGCGATCGCAAGCCGATTCCGGTGGTGCAAACGCAATTTGAGGAGCTCCGGCGCCATTTCGCCGGATGGACAGTGGGTCGCTTACACCTCCAACGACTCCGGCCAGTCCCAGTTGTACGTGCAGGCGTTTCCAGGTGTAGCGGCAGCGCCGAAAGGCCGCTGGCAGATTTCCAATGGCACCGCCTATGAAGTCAGGTGGCGGGGCGATGGCAAGGAACTTTATTACGAGACTCTTGACGGAAAAGTGATGGCAGCGGCTCTGCAAATCGGCCCGCAGGGCGTGCGCCCGGAGACTCCCCGCGAGTTGTTCGCCGCCCCGTTCCGAACCGGCACTCTGAGGGGGTTCGATGTTACGCGCGACGGTCAGCGGTTTCTCATGATCTTACAAGCATCCGCGCAAGACGACCGGCTGACCGTGGTCTCCAACTGGCAGGCCGCGCTGCGCAAGTAAATTACTTCTCGACAAACTGCGGCTGCGGCTTGCCCTCGATCAGGCTTTGGATTGGTGATGGCGGCGGGTCGAGCGCCGCGGCTGCCTTTAGGTATGGGAGCAGGTCGCCGCCCTCCACCGGCAATTCCAGCCTCTTGCCGCGGTGCAGCGCGTAATATTTTCCGCCGTCGATAATCAGCGCGGCCGGCGGGCCGCCATACACTTTCGATAACCCGACATCGATCACGATCACCCGGCCGCCGAAGCGCGGCAGCACCGCCACTTGCGGCGTGTGCCCGATCACGATGTGGCGGACTCCGTAATTGTTCAGTACCTGGTCGACATGAGCGGTGAGCGGCGCCTCCGCCCCTTGCGCCAGCCCGCGAAACCATAGCGGCCCTTCATCGTCAGGCGCCATACCGGCTTGCAATTTGGAGAAATCGTTCAGCTCCGCGCGAATCGTGTCGTTGATTTCCGGAATGGTCTTGCCGGCGTATTTGGGGCCGATGCCGCCATGTAGAAACACCGCGTCGTTGATCTTGAGGATCGCGTTGTGCTGCCGCAGCCATTTTCCATATTTGCCCTGCGGCCCGAAGGCCTGCATGTGCTCCACCCACCCGAGCGGATGTTCGCTGTTGAACTGCTTCCGAAAGGCCTCGGGGTCGGCCGGCGGCGTTTTCTTCTTGCTCAGATCGTCGAGCAGATACTGGACGTAGGCATCGCGCAACGCTTCGGAGTTGCCGTTGGTATACGACGCGTACTCTTCTTTCGACACATACCGCAGGTCCCCGTAAATGTTCATCGCCTCGTGGTTGCCGATCAGCGCATGAACCGCGCCTCCCGCTTTCGGTGCTTGGATCTCGAGTTCCATCAGCAGATCCATCACTTTGCGCGAATCGGGACCCCTGTCGAGGACGTCGCCGGTCTGGACCAGGTGGGTTTTGCCGCCCACCCACTTGTTTTTGCGGTCGATGACCCCGGCAGCCTGAAGGACATCGACAAACTGGTGATAGTCGCCGTGCACATCCCCCACTGCCACCACCCGCTGGACCTTATCGAACGTGTCCTGGGAGTGGGCGGGCAGGGCCGCCACGCAGCCGGCAAACAGGCCTAACAGGAGGGTTTTGCGACGGTTCATCAAGTGCCGCCTCCGGCGGCCGAAGCGACCTATTGTACCCTGTACGCCGGTTTCCGGCGTCCTTGTACTGTGAGGGCCGGCTTGACATTGACTATGGCTCCCGGCAGTATCATGAACAAGGGGGTTCCATGCGAGTCACGCTTGCGATCGTGATGGCGGGCGCAGCGGCGGTGGGCGTATCTTATGCCCAGCAGGTCGTTTCCGCTCATGCCGGCGTCGTCCATTACACCGAAGGAAAAGTGTTGGTCGGCGACCAGGCGGTGCAGCGCAAGTTCGGTGTCTTCCCCGAATTGAAGGAGGGCGAGGAACTCCGTACCGAGACCGACGGCAAAGCCGAAATTCTGCTGACCCCGGGCGCCTTCCTGCGCGTGGCCCCGAACAGTTCGGTCCGGATGTTGTCGCGCGAGCTTTCCGATACCCGTTTCGAAGTGATGAGCGGTTCGGCCATGGTGGAGTGCGACGAACTGGTCAAAGGCAGCGAGCTGACGCTGGTTTATAAAGGCCGCAGCATCCTGTTGCAGAAGAACGGGCTGTACCGGTTGGACACCGATCCGGCCAGGTTCCAGGTGTACGACGGCAAGGCGCTGGTGCGGTCGCAATCCGGCGATATCGAGCTGAAGCGCGGCAGGGAAACCTATTTGGATGGCGTGTTGTCGGCACAGAAATTCGATCCGAAAACCGGCGATGACTTCTACGCCTGGAACGGCACGCGATCGGGCTACATCGCCTCCGCGAACGTGGCAATGGCGCAATCGTATTATTCGAGCGGCACAGCGTGGACACCCAACAGCTGGCTCTGGGATCCCTGGTACGGCGCCTTCACGTTCATTCCGGCGGGCGGCTATTTCTTCAATCCGTTTGGCTGGGGATTCTGGAGCCCGGGTTACGTGGTCTACGCCCCGACACCGGTTTACCGTGGATTCACACCGTCGGTGGGAACGGCCGGTCCGGGCGGCCGGCAAACCGGCGGATTCGCCTCCGGCGCTCCCGCAGCCGGCACGCGGCCCGGCGGGTTTAGCGGCGGCGCGCGCAATGGTGGATTTGCGGGCCCGGCTTCCAGCGGCTTCGGCGGCGCAGCAGCGCGCGGCGGATTCGGTGCTGCTTCCACTGGCGGCGGATTCGGCGGGGCGGGCGGCGGCGGATTCGGCGGCGGTCACGCGGGCGGCGGCGCTGCCGGCGGCGGACGCGGACGGTAACTCTCACCCACCGGGTCACCTGATTATTCTCGGACCGACATCGTTGCCCGGGTACAACTCTGTACCTGTCAGGGAGCAGTTCACTCCCTTCTACAGTTATTTACAAATTTACCGATAAACCTTTACGGAGATGCCGATAAAGGTTACAGGGCCGGAATGAACCAATGTCGTGCCGGCGCATCTAAAGGAGTAGAGGAAGGGAGGTCCAGGATGGGTCGCCTTCGAACGCTGTTAGAGCCGCTCAAGATGGGCACTGAAGCCGAGACATTGCGAGCTAACTTGAACAAGCGGATTATTGGTCAGGATGACGCGGTTCGTCAGATTGTGGATGTGTATCAGACTTATCTGGCGGGGATGGCTAGTGCGGGACGTCCGATTGGTTCCTTCCTTTTCTTAGGTCCGACGGGCTCGGGAAAAACGCGAACGGTCGAAGCACTGGCCGAAAGCCTGGTGGGAGACGCGCGCGCGGTCATCAAGATTGACTGCGCCGAATTCCAGCACAGCCACGAGATCGCCAAGTTAATCGGCTCGCCGCCGGGATATCTGGGACACCGCGAAACTCATCCCCTGCTCAGCCAGGAGACGCTCAATCAATTTCATACCGAAAAAGTGAAGCTGAGTTTCGTGCTTTTCGACGAAATTGAAAAGGCCAGCGACGCGCTGTGGAACCTGCTGTTGGGCGTCTTGGATAAGGCGATTCTCACGCTGGGTGACAACCGCCGGGTGGATTTCTCGCGAGCGCTGATTTTCATGACCAGCAATCTGGGAGCGTCGGAGATGAATTCGCTGATTCGGCCGAGCCTGGGGTTTGCGGCGGGGGAAGCCGAAAAAGCCGCGGCCGAGGCGCTCGAGGGCAACCCCAACCCGAAAATCTCGCGCGCGGGCAAGGAAGCCGCGCGCAAGCGTTTCTCGCCCGAATTCATGAATCGCATCGACAAGACCGTGGTATTCAATCCGCTCGGAGATGCGCAACTGCGCCAGATCCTCGCATTGGAGCTGCAGGCTGTGGAAGAGCGGGTTTGCCGTGCGACCGGCGCTGCATCAATGGCCCTGCACGTCGACGCGGCCGCCCAGGATTTCCTGCTCCGCGAAGGCACGGATCTGCGCTACGGCGCGCGTCATTTGAAGCGCGCGGTCGAGCGGTTGCTGGTCCAGCCCACCTCCAACCTGCTGGCGACGGCGCAACTGGGGGCCGGTGATACCCTGCTGGTCGAGTTCGATGCGGAACTGGGCGGGCTCACTTTCAGCAAGGAATCCCGGGAAGTAGTACCGCGGCGCCAGAGCAACTCGGGAAAGTCGGCTGCGGCTTAGGCCAATCAGAGGTATACTGCGCTTGAGATGGACGATACGGCGCAAATAGAGCTGCCTGCCCTATTCCGGCCGCACCCTAATCTGAGCGACGAGATCAACACGAATGTGATCCGTTCGGAGATCGAAGGGGGGATTCACCTGCGGGACCTCGCTCCCGGCGCAGTCCTGGAAGTCCAGACCTGCCAGCGCCGGTACACGATTGTGAACCAGGGCGATGGCGACGCGCTGATCTCGGGCCATCCCGAGTATTGCCCCACGCCGGTCCTGGTGAAAATTCACGGCTCCACGTGGGGCGGCTCCATGCTGAAAGAGCAGTTTATCGGGCGCGGCATGCACCTGGAATTTCGGCATCCCCAGTATCTGCCGATCACCACTTCCCGCATTCTCGAAGTGCGTGAGCGGCCGGCCTACTCGTAACGCAAGGCCTCGGTCGGGCTGAGATGCGCGGCCCGATTGGCCGGAAGCATTCCGAAAACCAGACCCACCAGGCAGGACACGCCGAAAGCGACCAGAATCGCCACCGGGGAGATGGGGATTCTTACATCTGCAAAGAGCTGGATGGCGATCGGAATGGCGACCCCGACCAAAATGCCGATCGTGCCGCCGACCAGGCTCACGATAACCGCTTCCGTCAGGAACTGAACCAGGATTTCACGGGGCGCCGCGCCGACCGCCAGCCGCACTCCGATCTCGCGCGTGC
>Ga0070734_10005032_pt1 | contig 12015 bp, 8 predicted proteins | sample Coa_R1_8_FD_66444 | JGI IMG/M metagenome (GOLD analysis project Ga0070734, IMG submission 66444) | Surface soil microbial communities from Centralia Pennsylvania, which are recovering from an underground coalmine fire - Coalmine... | ecosystem: Environmental > Terrestrial > Soil > Unclassified ...
GTTCATGTAAACCATGATCGTCCAGACGCCGTGCGTGGTCACGATCTGCGTTACCGTAACGGTCGCTGCGCCGTTCAGGCCGCTCGACGATTGCGCCGCTTGAACCGAGGCAGTACCGGGGTTAGTCCCCAGGAACAGCCCGCTCGCGGGATCGATGGTGCCGTTCGATCCGAGCACGCTCCAAGTGATCGAGTTGGCAGCCAGGAACGTGGCGGTTCCCGCCGACGTGTAGCCCGAGGCGTAGAACTGAACGCTCTCCTGCAGCGGCACCGAGGCCCGGCTGGGCGTCACCCCGATGCTCGCCACGGTTCCCCCGACTGTCGTCGCAAAGGATTTGACCTGCGGCACGTTGAGTTGTGCGTCGAGCTGCCCAACCTGCGTGCCCCCCCCATTGGTGCTCGAGAACAGCTGAACCTCGATGTGGTAACTGCCGCCCGGCAGATTCATGAAGGTCGTCGTCGTGGAGGCGGGCGTGGAGCCCTGGTTTAGCGTTATCTGACCGATCTGCGCCCCGGTCGGGTTGAACAGCGTAACGATCTCGCTCTGTCCTCCGGTCGCTCCCTGGAAGTTCGTCCAGTCGGTGGTGTAAATGAGGTTGGTAGGGCCTCCACCCGAGCCTCCGCAACCGGCAAGAAGCAATCCGGCCACGGCGGCCATTAACACAACAACGAAGCGGAAGCGCATTATTCTTAGTCGCATACGGGTGGCTAAATGGTTTGAGGCCTGGGACCCACGGTCGGGAAGGGCGTCCGGCTTGAAGAAACTTAGCACTTAACCGTCTCAGCCCGTTGGGTTCCAGGGAACCTGAACCGACAATTTTTCCTAATCGTGAGTCTGGACGACGCCAAATCCCAACTCACCCGGATACTTCGCGAACTCGGCATCTCAGTTTTGAAGGGCCGAGACCTCGACGATGCAACCGGGTTCCCGTTGGGCATCCCGCTTCCGGATGGCAGCTCACTCACGATCGAAGTCCCCTTCCCAGGCCCATTCGCGGGAATGGACAAGAGCCAGGTCGGCGTCGCCGTGATCGACGCGCTTGGCATCGTCCGCCGAACCTGGGGACTGGCACGCTCGGTTCCCGATCTCGCCGTTGACGCGAACATCCTCCAAACCCAGCTTGCCGGCCTGCTCGATGCGGCCGGGGGAGGGACCGCCAGCTTCTACCTGGACGGGCTCCGGTTCTTTGCCGGGCCGCTTCAACCGGCTACCGCGAAGAAGCCGGGTAAGCGGGCGGCCGCCGAGCATGTTTCGGAAGTCTTCGTCCTTGTCACCAACGCCGACGAGGAGCAAACCGCGCGGCGTCAAGCGACCCAAAGCGCTCGCTTTGCCAACGCGCTCAAGCGGGTTGGCCGCGTGCTTGCCGCAAACCAGTCGGTCGAGCGAGTCTGCATGGCTGCCGCCCACGAGATTGCCTCGGCTACGGACCTGGCCGCGGTAGCCCTCTGGACACCTGATGAGGACGGCGTCTTCAACCTCTCCGCCAGCGTAGGCATCACACGGTCCGGTCAGCAGACCATTCAGACGATTGCCCCGCTTACCGGCGCCGGTTGCGTCGCCGAGCTGGTGGGCGCCTCCCGGGCGCCCTGCATCGTCAAGGACGTGACCGACCACATCATGACCGCCGGGCTCGAGGCGCAGTTCTGCTACCTGCCCGCCGGCAGCCTCTGCGTGCTCCCGTTGCTCGTCGGTGAGCACCTGCTCGGCATCCTCGAGCTGATCGCGAAGAAGGAAGACCCGCTTTTCGAGGATCACCGCGAGCTATTCGAGACGTTCGCCGAGCACCTTTCACTCGCGCTCAATGCGGCGTATATGTACGAAACCGCCGAGCAGCGCGCCTCGAAGGATGCCCTTACCGGCATCGCGAACCACCGGACCATGCAAGAGTTCCTGCTTCGCCGGTTTGCCGAGGCCAAACGAAACGACCATCCGGTCGGCGTGCTGATGATCGACGTCGACCACTTCCGGGCCTTCAACGAGGAAGAGGGTCACGACGCCGGCGACGCCGCCCTCCAGCAAGTTGCTAACACGCTTAAGCATTGCGTTCGGCCCTACGACCTCGCCGCTCGCTACGGCGGTGAAGAGTTCACCGTGATCATGCCCGGCAGCAATCGGGAGGCCACCCTCGAGGTTGCTTCCCGGATCCGCACGAGGGTCGAGGCTGAGCCCTTCGTCTCCAGCACCGGCCGGAGCCGCCATCTTACGGTGAGTATCGGTTGCGCCACGTACCCCGAGTGCGCGGCCGAGCCGAAATCGCTGCTCAAGGCGGCCGACTCTGCGCTGTTCGAAGCCAAGCGCAGCGGCCGAAACCAGCTTGCGTTTTGCGATGCCTTTGTCGGCTCGGCTGAGGCTGGAGAGACGATTCGCCCCATTGAGGTGGAGAAGTGGATTGCCAAGGGGCTGGAGGTGGAATCCGCGAAGTTCCTAACCAATTCCGGCGAGGAGCTCGAGGCGCTTGCCAACCGGCTCCCGCTTTCCGCCACCCAGGTTTCGATTCTCCGCTCGCTCCTGCTCATCGCCCCGACCTATCGCGTCGCCGACCGTGATCAGGCGCAGACCCTGCTCGACGAGATGGAGTCCGTCTCCGAGTGCCGGGTGCTCCTCCCGTCGCTCTACGCCCTTCACGAGCGGTTTGACGGCGGCGGCCCCATCGGCCTGACCGGCGACCGGATCCCCCTCCTGGCGCGCGTTCTCCACGTGCTTCTGGCCTTGTACGAGGACGAGGGCAACTCCCTTGTGAGCGATCCGGGCCGGTTTGACCCCGAAATCGTCAGCCACATGGCCGACTGGCGTAGCGCGGCGTAGGCTCGATGTGCCATATTATTAGCCTTGCGCGGCGAGCCGCGTGTGCGCTGTTGCGCGAGAGCAGGAACCGATGTACGCGATTTTGAAGACGGGTGGCAAGCAGGTCAAGGCGGCCAAGGACGACATTCTCATCATTGAGAAGATCGAGGGCGAGCCGGGCTCAAAGATCACCTTCGACGAGGTTCTTCTCGTGATGGACGGCGCCAAGCAGAAGGTCGGCACGCCCTTTATCAAGGGCGCCAAGGTTCAGGCCGAGATCGTCCGCCAGGCCAAGGGGCCCAAGATCGAGGCGTTCAACTACAAGCCCAAGAAGAATCAGCGCAAGCACTGGGGGCACCGGCAGCCGCAGACCCACGTGCGCGTCACCTCGGTGGAGGCAGGAAGCTAATGGCACATAAGAAAGGACAAGGTTCCTCGCGCAACGGCCGCGACTCCAAGCCGAAGTTCCGCGGCGTCAAGAAGTACGGCGGCGAGGTCGTTCGGGCCGGCAACATTCTCGTTCGGCAGTGCGGCACCAAGTTTCACCCCGGCGTGGGCGTCGGCATTGGCCGCGATTTCACCATCTTCGCCACCATCGACGGCCAAGTGAAGTTCGAAGGGCCGGAGAAGCGCCGGCGCATCAGCGTCTATTCGCACCAGGCTTAGGCGCCGCCTAGAGCCGCCAATTCCAAACCAGCCCGATAACAAAGTCGGGGCCCGTGTTTGCGCCTGACGGAAAGTTGGAGTTCAACGGGTTGATGTCCTCCGTGAAGTAGGCGGTCAGCGACTGCCGCTCCGAGAGCGCCCGCCGGTAGGCGAACGTCGTGCTCGGTTCGACCTTGTCGAGGGACTCGATCCCCTCGATCAACGGCGACTGCTCATAGTTGGCCTGCACGAGCCAAACGTCCCGCGAGTTCTGAGCGTACGCCAAGGTCCAACCTCCTTGAAGCACGATGGCCCGGGTGTGTTTGAGCCTGGCCGCCGTGCCCTGCACGACAGCGCCTCCGTTCACGGTCAATCCGAAGTGGCGTCCGAGCCGCCAACCCGTCTGCCCGGCGATTCCGGCGTCACCGCCCCCGCTCCCGAGAAGCGCATCGGGATCGCCCGTGGGCAGCTTGAGCCCGGCGGTTACGAACGATGCGCCGCCAAGGGACTTCGAGGCGAAGAGGCTGGTATCGCCCACACCAAAACCACCTGCGAAGGGGCCTCCGGCGGGCGAGAACACCTGGTGGCCGCCGAAAGCCACCTTGTCCCGAATTGTGTGCAGGCGCAAGAAGGTGTGGTGGTACCAAGAAATGATGGGATCCATGAACCCCGGGCCCAAATCTTCGATCGGCGCTTCGAACGCCAGCTCCCAGCCCTTGCCGATTCCCCGCGCGTACCGGACGTCGAGCCGATCGAGCTCGATATCCTCGACCGCGACGGGCCTAAAGGTCCGGTTTGGGACGTAATTCACCTGGTTCGCGGCCAACGCGCCCAGGCTCCATTCGGTTTCGCCCAGACCGAGAGGCGGACGTCCCGGAACGAAGCGAAGGAAGAGCGTGGAGTAGGGCCGGTAGTTGCGAACGGGCACCGGTGAAAAGTCTTGGGCGCTTGCAGAGGCTGCAAGCGCCCAAGCGACCACGGCAACCGGAACCCCGCGCATCGGCGTAGGTTACCGGGGGCTCCGTCGAGTCTGCTAATTAACCTCGAACGACCAGCGAATGCTCTTGGTCGTCCCGTTTGCCAGCGTGAGCTCAGCCTGCGCCTCATACCGTCCGGACGCGAGCGGGTGAACGGGAATCAGAAGCAGCGTCGAGTGGAGCTGATCGTCGTTCCTGGGTGTGTTCAGGTAGCACTCGACCGGGCGCCCGTCCGTCTTGAGCGAAACGGATCCGTCCGCGATTTGTACAGGGTGAGCGCCAAAAGCTGCAACTACGATGGGATAGCCGGTAACCGCTTGCCCGCCATGAGCGCGAAGCGGATTCGGCGTCTCAAAGCCGTTCCAGCTCGAAGGGACGTGCCCCTGACCGTCGCACGGGGAAACCGTGAGGCCCTCGACCTGGTTCATCTCGAAGTCGAGCGCCACGCGATCGTCGGCAATGCCGGTCCCGATCTGGGGTGAGCCGGGCTGGAGGAACGCCACGCGGTGGTAGGGGGCATCGAACAGGGCCCGGATCGTGTCGGCGAACGTCTTACGGCTCAGGTAGCCGACGTCTTCCGCCGCGCCGCCGACGAACCCGAACGCCGAAAGCCGGTCGTTGAGCGAGTAGCCGACATAGGTCTTCGCGGCATAGGCCTCTTCGTGAGACACGTGCCCCGAGTCGCGCATGTAGGCGGCGTGTCCCTGCGCCGCGGCGCACAGCGAGGGCTCCGGGTGAACGTTCGGAAGCCCAAGGGTCGCCCGAAGTTCGTTGACCTGCGAAACCGCCTTGAGCTGAATCTCCTCGAGCGGCGGGAGCTCTGCGCGCGCATCGTCGGCGATTGTAAAGCTCCAGTGCTTCTTCAGGAGCAATTCGTCGTCGATGGCTGCGTCGGCCTCGACCTCATATCTACCAGGCTCGAGCGGTGCGTCCCACCTGTACCAGACTCGCTTGGCGGTCGGGTCGTATTCGGCGCTCACGAGTCGCCCGTTGATGCTCACGTGGAACCGGGTGAGCTTGGATCCGTCTCCGGGCCAGACTTCCCAAACCAGCTTCGGCCGGCTCAGCTTAACTTTGCCCTGGGGTCCGAAGGCCCGCTGGTACCCGAAAATGTCTCTCCCTTGACCTCGCGCGGCGGGTGCGCCGGGCAGCACGGCGGCAAGCGCAAAGACGCACGCAAGCTTGCGGCAAACGTTCGCCAAACAGCGAGACAGGCTCATGCTCCCTTTATTCCGCCGGAGAGACTAGGCAGCCCAGTAAAAATGCTTAAAAAAGAACGGAAGAACGTCGCCGCGCACGCTTCAGCTCGTGGGAACGTCTCCTACAATAGAATTAGGTGCCTGATCGCCCTCAGATGAGTTCTCCCCCAACCACCCTCGGCAAGTACCAGATTATACGGGAAATTGCGCGCTCAAACGACATCGTCTATGAGGCTTATGACCCGTTAATGAACCGCCGTGTCGCCCTGAAGGAACTCAGCATGCCCAGCGGGAGTACGCCGCAGCAGCGCGAAGAGCGAGTCAGCCGGTTCAAGCGGGAGGCCCGGGCCGCGGGTACTTTGGCCCACCCGAACATCATGACGGTGTACGAGCTGGGCGAGGAAGGGGATCGGTTCTACATCGCGATGGAGTTCCTGGACGGGCACACCCTCAGGAACGAGTTGGACACCAAGGGCGCCTTGCCTCTCGACCGGGCGGTCGAGATCGCCGAGCAGGTCTTGGAAGGCCTCGAGTTCATGCACGCCAAGGGCGTCATCCATCGCGATATCAAGCCCGACAACATCCAGATGCTTTCCGACGGGCGGATCAAGCTGACCGACTTCGGGATCGCGCGCCTGACTTTCGAGCCCAACCTGACGATGGACGGCCAGGTGTTCGGCACGCCCAGCTATATGTCGCCCGAGCAGGTGGTGGGGCGCGAAATCGACGCCCGGAGCGACCTGTTCAGCTTGGCGATCGTGCTGTACGAGATGATCGGCGGCCGCAAGCCGTTTTCCGGCGATTCGGTCGTCAGCATCACCTACGCCATCATGAACAAGGAGCCGGACCGGCTCGCCGAGGCGAACTACGCCCTATGGCAGGTGCTCGAGCGCGCCTTGGATAAGAGCCCGGCCCTTCGCTATGCCTCTGCCGTGGAGTTCGAGTCCGCCCTGAAGGCCGCCCAGACCGCCGCCCATGCCGGCCCCGTGCTCGACGTGATGCCGCCCCCGGTCGTCTCATACGGCGCGAGCGGCAACCCGTACCTCATGCCCACGCCCGGCGTACCGCCCCCGCCGATCTACGGCCAGCCGGCGCCGCCTCCGGTTCTCTACCCGTATAATCCTTACACGGCCCAGTCGAGCACGGTCCCGGCCGCGCAGCCGCCAACCGGCGCTTACCTGAACAGCGCCTACGTTCCGAACCCCGCCGGAATGCCTATCTACTACGCTCCGCCGCCTAGAGCCCCGCTGATGAAGGCGGAGACGAAGCAGTTCCTCGGAAAGCTCGTCACGGCGCTGGTGATCGGGGTCGCGATCGTGAGCGTATTGATCGTCCTCATCCAGGCGATCGCCTCCACGATGCACCAGAGCGAGCTCGAGCAGCACGATTCGCAGGTTGTGGCGAGCGTCAATGAGCAGATCAAAGGCAAGCCGATCGGCGAACAGATTCAGGCGGTTGAGGAAGCGATCGACAGGAATGGACCTTTGCGCGGCAATATTGCCCGCCAGCAGGAAGAGGAGTACGCGGCGCAGCTCCATCAGGAGCGGGGTGAGCGCTACTACGCCAACCACGATTACGAGCGTGCTGAGCAGGACCTCCTTCGCTCCACCGAGCTCGACCCGCAGAACAGCACCACCTACCGGGACCTCGGCGAGGTCTACTCGCGCTACGCCGTCGAGTTAGGGAATGCCCGTGACAGCGTCCAGATTTGGACCCGCGCGACCGAGAACTACCTGCGGGCCGCCCAGGTCGAGCGGGATCCTCAGGTGCGCACCCAGTTGGAGGATGGCGCGGCCCGTGCGACCTACAACAAGGCCACCCTGCTGTACCGTTCCGGCAACGTGCTGGACGCCCGCCAACAGCTGGAGACCGCAAAGACCTTCGCGCTGCCAAACACCGAGATTTCGAACCGCATCGAATCGATGCTCCATCAGATTTCGATCGCGCCGACGGCCGAGCTAGATCCCTCGGGTCAATCCGCCGTCGACCAGTAGGCTCTCGCCGGTCACGTAGCCCGCTCGTTCGGAGCAAAGGAATGCCACCGCCGCCGCGATCTCGTTTGGCTGGGCAAGCCGCCCGATCGGGATTTCCGCCGCTTGCTTGACGAGCGCCTCCTCTTGGGTGATGCCCTCACGGGTCGCCCGCAGGTCGGCGAGATGGCGTTGCCGGTCGGTGAGGGTGTGTCCGGGCAGCACCGCGTTGACGGTGATTCCGGCCGGACCGAGCTCCTTCGCCTGAAGCCGGGTGAGCGCCACGAGGCCCGCGCGCAACGTCGAGGAGATCGGCAGGACCGGCGACGGCTCCCGGGCGACCAGGCTGGTGATATGCACGATCCGTCCCCAACCAGTCGCCGTCATGTCCGGCGTCACCAGCCGGACGAGCCGGATCACGTTCATAAGGGTTGACTCGAAGCCCTGATCCCACTGCTCGTCGGTCATCTCGGTCAACATCCCGGCCGGCGGTCCGCCCGTGTTGGTGACGAGGATCTGCGGATCGCCGAGGTCGGCGCGCGTCTGCTCCACCCACCACTTGAGGTCGTCCGGATTGCTGACGTCGACAACGTACGATCGGGGATCGCCGGGAATCGCCTCGACCGCGGCGGCGAGGGTGTCCTCGGTACGGCCGCAAATCGAGACGACGCAGCCTTCTTCGGAGAGGAGTTCGGCGATCGCCAGGCCGATGCCTTTGCTGGCGGCGGCAACCATGGCGACCTTGCCGCTGAGGCCCAGTTCCATGGGGTTCAAGGTACCCTTTGGCACGCTCGGAGAGGTGGCAGAGTGGTCGATTGCGACGGTCTTGAAAACCGTTGACGGGCAACCGTCCGTGAGTTCGAATCTCACCCTCTCCGCCAGACCCCCCGAGTGTTAAGAAGTCCCGAACGGCTCAACGCGCGCTACGCCCGGCACGTATGCATGAGCAGGGACGCGTCGCGTCCCATACGGGGCGCCCCGGTCGAGGGCTAGGGGCGCCTTACCCCTCGCAACCGAGGCCCCAAGTGCGGCAAGCTGGAGCGGACGATGCTCCTTTCGCTCCTGACGCTATTCGCCGGTGTCCCGCGTGTGCCGCTTTGGACCCTGGAAACCGACGACACCAGGCTCATTCTCACCGCGCGACCCTCCGGACCGGTGGTGCTATCCCTGGGCGAGGTCCACAGTAGCCGAAGCTGGACACAAGAGAGCCCGGAAACGCTGTTCGAGACGTACGGCGTTCACAACGAGCGGGCAGCCGATTGGAATTTCGAGAATGCGGAAGGCCCCGATCGCGCCTCGGCGCTCGTGCTCCGGTTCCGATCTCGCGACGGCCGACTCCTCCTCGCCTCGATCTGGCGGGCACGTCCGGGGCCTGGGCCGATCGAGCATTGGACCGAGATAACCAACCTTTCAGGCGCCGACGTCGCCGTTCCCCAGCAGGAAAGCCTCGCGCTCACCGGTCTCGACCCCGGCGGACCGGCCCAAGCATGGTGGATCCGGCGCGGCGCCAGCAACGCTCTCTCCGAGGGAGGGGTGTTCCAGAACCCGGTCGACGCCCAACTCGACCTCAACCTCGTCAACGACCACCACGACCCGCGCAGCCCGGTGCCCTGGATCGCTGTTCAGCAGGGAAGCGATCACGGCCTGTACGCCGGGTGGGAGTTCTCCGGCAAGGGGCGCGTCGCGGCAAAGGGAATGCAGGGGGGGCGGCTGAACCTCAACATCGGCCTCATGCCGGAGTTCAAGACCGATATCACGCCCGGCGAAACCCTTAAGCTGCCTGCCGCCTTCGTCGGCTGCTATCGCGGCGACATCGACGAAGGCGCCAACCGCCTTCACCGCTTCGTGAGCCGCTACCTCCGCGCGCCCGTCCCGAAGTCGTTTCCCGATCCCGCTCTACTCTACAACCTCTATCTCGACGCGGGCGCCGATCATGCCAAGGAAGCGAACGTTCTTGCGTCCGAGAGCCTCACGAAGCAGTTGGGCTTCGAAGTGTTCATGCCCGACGCCATGTGGTTTCCAGCCTGCGGAGATTGGCGCTGGGATCCGGCGCGATTCCCGGCCGGCGTCAAGCCGATCGAAGTGGCAACCCACCGGGACGGCATGAAGCTTGGCCTTTGGTGTGCCTGGAACAACGGCGGCATCTCTACCGATTCCGGCGCGCTCAGCGTTCGCGGGCCGGTCGGCCATCCCGACTGGTTTCCCTTCGACCTTCCCGCAAACTGGCAGCCGGGCCCGTTCTACGGCGCCTCCGCCTGCATGGCGAGCGAGGAAGCCAAGCAATGGGCGATTTCCAAGACCCAGGCGATGGTCGGTGATTGGAAGCTGGACATGCTCAAGACCGACGTGCATCCGATGATCAACGAGTGCACCCGCACGGATCATCGGCACCGGTACGGCACCGACGTCGGTTACTGGTCCGCCCTCGGGGTTTATGAGGTTTGGGACCGGCTGCGGGCCCGCTTCCCGAACTTGGTGCTCGAGAACTGTTCCGGTGCGTCCCACATCAAGGATTTCGGGGTCATCCAGCGCTGCGCATACACCGTCGTCACCGACACCCTCTCCAACCTGCCGGACCGCTGCGGAATTTACGACTCGACCTACCTGCTGCCGCCCTCCGCGCTCCTTACCTACACCTACGAGAACGGCTACGGGCTGCCCGGGGACGATCCCGGACCCTACCTGTGCCGGAGCGCGATGATGACCGCGTGGGAGATGGACCCGACCAACAGCAGCGCGTGGACCGAGGAGCAGCGCGCTTCGGTCGCCCAGTGCGTTCGGGACTACAAGTCTTGGCTCCGGCCAATTCTCCGCGACTGCAAGGTGCACCACGTGCTGCCCCGCCCGGACGGCAAGCACTGGGACGGCATGTTCTTCTGGAGCTCCGGGTTGGGCCGCGGGGCGCTTTTCGCTTTCCGGCCGGATTCAGAGGTGCCGGTCCATTCGATCAAGCTTGCGGGCTTGGAGCCGGCTCGCAGCTATCGGGTGTGGTGCGAGGACGGCTCCCTCGAACCGTTCCAGGCAACCGGTTCGTCACTGATGGATTCCGGCGTCAAGTTGCACCTGCCGGGAAAGTACACGTGCGATCTCATCCACGTACAGGAAGCAAGCCGGCCATTGCCCGGCGAGTTCATGAAGCCGAAGTCGGGTCCCCAGGTCCATCCCCGGGCTACCGGCGATTACTATGGGACGAACACCGACCTGAGCTGGGCGCCAATCCCGGGGGCCAGGAGCTACCGGGTGCTCGTCTCGAGCCACACCGATTTCTCTGATCCGACCGTCGACGACGTGGTCTACGCGCCCCGGTGGTCTCGACTCAACCTTCAGGGGGATGGGTTGCTCTATGCTCGGGTCGACGCGCTCAATTGGGGAGGTGCCGCCAAGGGAACCCCCCTCCCGCTGCCGACCGCGCAGCGCCAGGTCTGGGGCGGCGAATTCGTGTCCGACCTACCTTGGCAGTCCGCAACGATCGGCGTACCGGAAGGGCCGCACCGGGACAAAAACCATTACGGAAACGAGCTCTCGATCGGCGGCCATGCCTGCCCGAAGGGAATCTGGACCCATTCGTTCGACGACGGCCGACCCTCGGACATCGTCTTCGACGTCGTCGGCAAGGGCTACGAGTCTTTCAACGCTCTCGTGGGTCTTGACGATGCCTCCGGGGGCGGCTCGGTCCAGTTCCAGGTGCTGGTGGACGGCGTCGTTCGAGCGGACACGCCGGTGCTGCACCCGAAGGAGAGCCGCCGGTTGACGGTTCCCCTGTCCGGGGCCAAGGTGGTGACCCTACGCGTGCTAAACGGCGGCGACGGTTACACGAGCGACCACGCGGTGTGGGGGATGGCGCGGTTCATCCGGACCGGCGCGAAGGATCCGTTCGAGTGAGTTGCTAAACGCTAATACGCCGCCGTCACCCCTTCGCTCCAGGCTCGCACCCGCTCGGCGTCCGCGGTCATCCCGAGGCTGCGGTAAAGCTTCTCCGCCCGAGCCAATGGGACCGTCGCGTGGTGCGGAACAAACACTTCGTTTCCTCTCGCCTCGTCTTCGTAGGACCGGGCTGCCTCCAGCGTTCGACCCAATTGCTCCAGCCTTACGGATCGGGCGTGGGGCACGTCGATCGGAAGTTCGAGGGCGAACCGGTCGAGATCGAGCGCGACGAAGTAGCTTGGGTAGGCTGCGTGTTCCGGCCTCAAGGCGAGCCGAATCGGCGAGCCGGAAACTCCTTCAGATGTTCCGAGATCCGTCGAGGCGGCTGATTGCCATGGGTCCCTCCTCGCAAAGGTAACGGTTGCTGCGTTCGGGGGCGCGCCATCGTTCGGCACGAGCGGCGTGAAAGCCGCCACGAAGACGGCTTTCCCATCCATGGTGAAGTGGTGCCCCCGCGCGAGGATCCACGAGGGCTGGATATCGTGCAACCGGGCGTAATCCCGACGAGGAGACGTC
>Ga0070734_10005033_pt1 | contig 12015 bp, 6 predicted proteins | sample Coa_R1_8_FD_66444 | JGI IMG/M metagenome (GOLD analysis project Ga0070734, IMG submission 66444) | Surface soil microbial communities from Centralia Pennsylvania, which are recovering from an underground coalmine fire - Coalmine... | ecosystem: Environmental > Terrestrial > Soil > Unclassified ...
CGCTTTCACGATAAATTCCTCATCCATCTCCGGATGCAACCGCTTCCCAATCCTCAACGTGGCAAACATCCGGTCATGCACCGCCGTCAAATGCCCCAGCAGGTAGTACACCCGGTTCCGCCCCGGCGCCACTTCCCGCTGCAACTCCTCGTCCCCCAACGCCCCAATCGTCTTATCAATCTGCCCGATCCACTGCTTCCACGACCCCAAAGCATTCCTCACCATCAAATTCTCCGCCGCCATATCAAATCCTTTCTGTTCCCGGACGCCGCACCCTCAGCTTTGAGAGACCCTGGGGAGTCTTGACTCCCCTTGTGCGTCCGCTCAGCCCTCCTTCAGATGTCCTCCTGGCCACAAAAGGTATCCACAAACTCCCACAGTCATTGAGGTCATTTCTGCCAAATCGTATGCGAAGCTTTCAAAACTCTTACGGGCAATTCCGAAAACCCTTATGAGTTCATTACAGCCCGCCCCTTAGTGTCTTTCCGCACGAGTTCCCCGTCCGAACGCCGTGATTGACCCTGCGGTCTCGCCAGTCTCGACCAACTCATTTTGAGAAACGGGGTGATCTCGATGCGCTTTTCAAGAATCCTGGTGCTGCTGTTTGTTTTCGCCATTCCAACTTGGACTCGCGCTCAGTCCACATTCGGCGGAATCGTGGGCTCCGTCAAAGACCCAGGGCAAGGCTCTGTGGCCAATGCGCAGCTTACGCTAGTCAACCTCGACGACCGGACGCAAAAAGACGGAGCCACGGATAGCAACGGCACCTTTGAATTTGTCAACCTCCGCCCCGGCCACTACGAGTTGACCATTCGTGCCGACGGCTTTGCAGACTACAAGTTAACTTCACTTCAACTGGAGGCACGGCAAACAGCGCGAGTGGACGCAGTGCTCGCCTTGGCCGCCTCCAGCCAAAGCGTGGAGGTCGCTGGCGACGCTGGTCCCGTGATTAACACCGAGAACGCCACCATTGGCGACAGCAAAGATTTTCAGCAGATCACAAACTTGCCGGTGAACTATCGGGGAGCTACGACAAGTCCGCTCGCGATGCTCGCTACGGTTCCAGGCGCGCAGCAGGATGCGAACGGCAATGTTTCGGTTGGAGGCGGGCTTCCTTCACAGGTTCAATACTCGGTGGACGGATCATCGACGGTAAACATTCGCCAGAATGGGGCGCTTGGCAATATGAATCCGTCAACGGAGCTGATCGGAGAGTTCAAGGTCACGCAGTTCAACAACAACGCCGAGTTCGCACAGCTAGGTGACGTGACGATCAGCACGAAAAGCGGCACCGAACGATTTCACGGCAGCGCCTTTGAGTACGCGCAGAATGACGCCTTCGATGCGGAGGTCTGGAATTCGAATGACAAGCCGCACAAGGTATACAACACGTTTGGTGGGAGTCTCGGCGGCCCGCTCACGCTGCCCAAGATAAATCAAGGCAAGGTCCAAACATTCTTCTTCGCGGATTTTGAGGGCAACCGTCGTCGTTACTCGACCCCGCTCTTTCTCTTCGTGCCGACAGCGGCGATGCGCTCGGGGGATTTTTCTGCGCTCACGACGCCGTTGATGGACCCATTCACCGGAAAACCTTATCCCGGGAACAAAATCCCGAGCGGTAGCGCATGCACGACCTCCTATGACTGCATCAATCCGGTCGCTACGAGCCTGCTCGACAATTATCTTCCCGCGCCGAATATCGCCAACGCTCAGTTCGGAGTGCAAGCGAACTACCTGCAGCAGACGCCCACTCCCAGCAGCACGAACGGATACGATGTCCGAATCGATCGCACTCTCACCGGCAAGCAGGCGCTTTTCGTGCGCTGGAGCTGGAAGCACGTAAGCTCGACCTCTTTAACCGACACGGCGCTGGCCACTCAGAACAGTTTTCTGCCGCCCGACAATGATCTCGAACACAACAAGAATTTGATCGTCTCGCACAACTACGCGATCACCAATCACCTGGTAAACGAAGCGCGATTTGGTCTCTCGTTCTATCAGCTCCAGGTTGTTTTTCCGATTCAGGGCGCGACCGCCATCTCAACGCTCGGATTGCAAGGCCTGGACATCAGCGATCACCCTACCGCCGGTGCTTTTCCAATTTTCAATTTCAGCGACGACGTCGGCAACTACACCCCGATCGGCCGCGACAAAGACGGAACCACAAAGTCTCAGACCATCCAGTTCACCGACAATCTGACCTGGGTCAAAGGACAGCACACCCTGAAAGTCGGCGCGGACATCCAGCACGTCGCTTACGTTGACCTCGAAAGCTTCGGCGGCGCCGATGATTTCGGCGAATTCGTTTTCGATCAAAGCATTTTTACGGGCAACGCGTTTGCAAACCTGCTCCTCGGATTGCCAACAAAAACTTACACGGCGCAATCAGGTCCCGACGTTCATGCCCACACCGTTCAGACCGGAGTCTACGGTCAGGATGAGTGGCGGGTGAACGACAAGTTTACGTTGAGCTTCGGCCTTCGCTGGCAGGCGCTTCCTCCTTTCGTCAGCGATTTGGGCAATCTCACCGCATTCGATGTTCGCAACGGCGGCATCATCATCCCGGACAGCAACGTGCCGCGCGCGGCGTTTCTTGCATCCATCAATACCTGCGTGCCGGGCAGCGCCGCCGCGCCTTGCGGCGGACCCGTGGACTCCGCGCTGGGCTGTGCGCCCGTGAATCCTGGTCTTCCGTGCGCTCCCGTCGAAACTGCCGGCAGCGTCGGCCTTGGACCAGGGCTGCGCCAGTTCTACAAAAAGAATTTTCAGCCACGATTCGGCTTTGCCTACCGCCCGTTTGGAAACAACAAAACTGTCGTGCGCGGCGGAATCGGTATCTTCACGATGACGAATTTAGGCCAGCTTTCGTTCAATACCACAAACATCGACGTTTCCGTCGTCCGCACGACATTCAACGCCGATCCGCAGACGGGGCTGCCCACATATCAGTTTCCGAACGTTCGCACTCCGGATTCGCCGCAGCTCATCGCAGGTACGGGCGATTTCTACCAAAACACGCTGACGAATTTCCGCGATCCGCAATCGGCGCAGTGGAGCTTCACGGTCGAGCGTGAGTTGACCCGCGATCTCACCTTGCGCGCGAGTTATGTCGGCATGAACTCGTACCGCATGAGCCAGACAGTGGACCTGAATCAAGTCCAGCCCAGCGCCATTTCTCCGAATCCCAATCCCAAGCCGTATCCGAATTGGGGCCGCATCCTGTCCACGACCAACCAGGGCAATGTGAATTATCAGGGGTTGCAGTCGGAATTGAATCAGCGCTTCCGGGGCGGTCTTACCTTACAAGCCAGTCATGTCTGGGCGAAGAGTCTGGGCAATGTCGGCGGAGATGCGCCAACGACGTTCAACCCCGAAGTCATCTATGGAACGCCGGTGGCCAACCGATTTGACCTCGCGGCCAACCGCGGCAACATAGCGCAGACCCGGCGCAACAGGCTGCTGGTCTCGGCGTCGTACGACATACCGGTAGGCAGCAATCGCCGATTTTTCGGAAACATGGCAGCTGTTCCCGAGGCGGTCCTTGGCGGATGGTCCATAAGCACGGTGAGCCTCTGGGAAACCGGCCCGTACCTGACCCCAACCACAAGCCCGAGCTACGACCCGGGCAACCTCAATCTTTCCTATCGGGGCTCGTTCCAGCGTCCCGATTGCATCGGAAACGGAAACGTCGCAAACGCCGCGACCGGAAGCATGTTCAATATCGCGGCTTTCAGTCCGATTCCAGCGGGTCCGGTCGGCAATTGCGCCGTGGGCAGCCTCGAGGGGCCGGGCACCACAACGATCGCCGCGGGATTGTCCAAGACCTTTCATCTCAACGAACGACTCCGATTACGCTTCGAGGGCACATTCACGAATCTTCTGAACCATCCCAACTTTGCCCCACCGCCAACCAATGTCACTTCGTCCTCGTTTGGCATTGTGCAAAGCGTTCAAACCGCCGAGAACAGCGGCAACCGCGTAGGCCAGCTGTCCCTGCGCCTCGACTTCTAAACGAACCGCATCCGCTGGAACAATCCGTATCTGAGACTGCGCCCCAACCGCAGCGCAGTCTCAGAAGGCATTCTGCACCATCACATTCTCCGCGTTCATAAAATCGCCACGCGCGATCCGCGTCCCAACTCCCATCTGAAATGAACTGGAAAATTGTCATCCCGAGCATAGCGAGGTACTCTGCGCCATCGCGCCTCGCGATGAATCTGCTTTTGATTTTGTGTTGCCGGGTGCCTCACCCTGGCCTTCAGGGTGGGTCTTTGCTTGGTCCCATTCGACGAATTTCGCCCTTCACTTTTTCGCTTTTCCTATTTCGATTTTCGAGTGTCGAACTTCAAGCCTCATTTCTTCTTCAATACCAACACCGACCTCTGTACCAAAATCGGCATCCCATCTTCCTGCTCCGGGTCCTCCCAATCCATCGTGTCCACGTGCTCCCCAAACGCCACCAGATGCGAATCAGCGCCGCAACTCGCGTGCACCCCATACATCACTACGTTCTTCGCGCATCCAAAGAACCGTTGCGCCGGGCTCGACCACCGGTACCGCCTCGGAAACGACACGCGCCCGTTCGCATCCGTCTTGGCGCTCTCTTCGTGCCCATCATCCTCAAGGCTGTACTGCCGCCAAGACTCGCTCACCGTAATGTTCGCCAGCGGACGCTGCTCGGCATCCAGCGTATAGACCGTCCACTCCGGCGCCACCACCTTGGGATACGGCACGAGCAGCCCCACCACCACGATCAACGCAACAACAAGCACCCCACGCCGCGCCTTGCCTGTTTCCATTTTCGACTTTCCACTTTCCAATTTATATTTTCGAGTTTCCAATTTCGAGTGTCGATTTTCGAATTTTGCCGACCCCGCAACCGGCAAACCCGAACCATTCACCGCCGTCCGCCACACAATCCGCTCCGGCAAAATAATTTGGCAAACTTGGTAGACCGCCTCAACGCTGCTTAAGCTTCAGATGATCGTCGCTTTTTGCGAGTCTAGCCTGAATCGGACGAGCTTTATTTTGAGCCTTTTTAGCGCACCCGTAAGATCAGCCGCGATGGGCTCCTTCTCAGGCAACACCACAGTTCGTTTGCAATTAGCTGCAGTTCCGTGAACTAACAACTGTCCAATAGCCGTGTAGATGTTCGACCGCTTCGAACTCGTCTTGACCTCGTATACCTCTGCGAGACGCCGACCTGATGAGACGCCCAGATCGAAAAAAGCATTCTTCACCAAACGCTTTCCATCGACTTTGGAATTTGCCTTGCACCAAGCACGGAGAGCATCGACAACGTCACCGTGACGCGAGATGTAGTCGATTTCACTAGCCCGCTGGCCTTTGCGGCGCCCCCGTCCTTCGGGGTAAACCTCCCTGAAGACTCTTTGGACCTCCCTCGCTTCGGCCGTTTTAGTTTCCCCGCGATCACGAGCAATTTTGAAATTGGCTATTTCATCGATATACCTCGCGACCGACCGGATCGCGCCAGTGTCCGCAACAGGCAGTACCAAAACGCCGCGCCGCGACTTCCCGGTGGAGTCAAACACGTCAACGAGTGGAGGGTTGCTCCAAGCAAGAAACGCGTTCATTCCAACGCCCTTTTTTCCACCTCCGAGTCTTCCAGAATGGCAGAGGTAAACCTTCCCTGAGTCGCTGTCCTTCGCATAGAAACCGCCAGTTCTTTTGTTGATGCCTTCGTAAGGCGGATTGACTTCGACCGTGATGTCCACGTTTGACCCGGCTCGTAGATATCCAAACCAGTTCAGTCGTCGCTCATTCTTGCCGCGACGACGATCGTGAGTTTCAAACCAGTATTGTCCATCCGTGTGGAGTCGCGCATCCCGGCGAATGCCACCCGGGTAACCGATATTCTTTATTGCAATCTTAGCGAAATTACGCCGAATCGTAGATTCAAGTCGGCGTTGCGCACGGGCGATGTCGTGCTTCGATTCCAGGAGGGTAAACATTTGACTTAATTTTCTCCGTATTTTTTTGCATCAACCGATCAAATCCTTTTCAGCAACTTGCTCGGCTTACGATCAAAACAATCGCGGCTGTCTTGTATCACTCTCCAGCGTGATGTCTGAAAACTTCCACTGTCCCTCGCTCAGGTATGCCTGCCTGATGATGAAAGCATTGCACCATCTACTGTTTTGCATTCTTGCCGGACCTGCTAGCCAACGTTTCGAAAGCTCCACGAGAGGCCTACAGACTTCGTGGTGGACCTCGGTTGTAGCCTTTGCAAGCACTGTCCGAAATCCACCAACAAGAAGATCAACTAGCTGCAACAATTGGCAATCATCGTATTCTTGGCACTTCTCTTCCCGATGGTCAGACGTCCTGTCGTCCACCACAATCGTTTTCGGTAGCGTCACACTGGGAGGAAGGGAACCCATTAGGTTCAAAATCCTCGCTCGGTCAACGTGGCGTTGGTAGTGTTCGTGTCCGTCGAAGTGAAGTGAATGCACGACGATCTTTTCGCCCGATCGTGAGAAAAGCGATAGGCCGCCTTTTAACGCCATTCTGAACGTCGTCTCGATCCTCGCTGCATGGTCTTGATAGCCATATAAATCAGCGTGGGCATCTCGAACGCGAAAGAGTACGAGACGGATACCAATAACCCGCTCCAAAAGCGCGTAACCCGGGGAACGGGCATCGTCACCGGTAAAAATTGGATACCGCTCGCCCTTCAGATTCTGAATCAATGCCGCGATACCGAGATGCAGCCAAGCGCGCGTGCATCGAAAGTTAGGGCCGCTAAGCCTTTCCAGATTCTTCAGTGAGAGCGGGCGTGGGTTGTTCGTGTGTGCCCGAATTTCCGCGAGGCGAGCAAGCAGATCTCGTCGCGAAGATCGCGGGACGAAAAGGATTCCGTGCCAATAGCCTGCTACTTGAGATTCGTCGTGGTAGACATCAAATTCCGTGGCGAAAGCGAGACTCCAAACTTCGCACTTCAGTTACCTCAAGCGTAACATCAAGAACCGTTCTAAACTATAAAATATAATTGTCGCAATAATAAAATCATAGGATGTGCCACATGGCAGCGCTCTCAGCGCTAGACATTTCGAAGTTTATTTTTGCGCTCTCGATAAGCACGAATCGTAAGAAAAGATGCGCTCCGACCTGAACGACAAGAGCGAAAGAAAGATTTGTGTCGTAAGAATGTTGGAAACATGGGGAAAGACGGAACGTTTCCCATTTCCGATGTAAATTCTGAACCCAACAGTTCGAACCAGCCCATTCGAACAGTCCTACTCAGTTACCAGTTGACATTCGATAACTTCCATGCTATAGTCCGTTGAACGATTCGGGTGCCAGCCCGAATCCGCCCCAAGGTCCCCCGATGACCGCCCGCCTCGTCGGATTTCCAACCGCCTCAAACCCTTTCGCATCAATCCGTTGCCAAATCGGGAAACACCTAACCGCCTTAGAATCACATTCTTGCACACACCCGCGCTCCAACCTCTTTAGAATGACATTCTTGCAAAAAAAGGGGGGAGGGGTGGTCATTGTGTTAACCAACTTCCCAAAACGCAACCGCCCCGCGAGAAGAACCTCGCATCCGCTTGTCTCACGGAGCGATGGTCATTCCGCCATCGACGGTGAGGTCCTGGCCCACGACGTAGCTTGCTCCATCGCTGCAAAGCCACAGCACGGCGGACGCGATTTCGGCCGGGCTGCCGGCCCGTCCGATCGGGACGCTCTTCGCAATATCGGCGTAGGCGTTTTCATCGCCGCTTACAACGTCGCGGGCGATTTGCGTGTCGATCAGGCCGGGATTGACAGCGTTTACCCGCACGCCGTATTTGATGTACTCGAGCGCCGCGGTGCGCGTCAGGCCGACCACTCCGTGTTTGGAAGCGATGTAGGAACCGATCCCGGGATTGCCGGTCAGTGCGCCGACCGACGCGTTGTTGACGATCGCGCCGCTTCCCTGGCGTTGCATCTGAGCGAGTTCGTACTTCATGCAACTCCAGACACCCCGAAGGTTGATGCCGATCACGCGATCCCATTCCTGGCGTGTGCTTTCCGCTGTGGGCGAGATGCGAGCCATAACACCCGCGTTGTTGAATGCTGCGTCGAGCCGGCCGAATTCAGAAACTGCGCGATCGACCATCGCGGCGACCTGCGCATCGTCACTGACGTCGCATGCGACAGCGATGGCTTTGTGTCCGGCCGACGCGAGCTTCTCTGCTGCCGATTTGACGGCTTCTTCTTTGAAGTCAGCGAGGACGACCGAAGCGCCTGCCTCGGCGAAAGCGTTCGCTGTCGCCAGACCCATGCCGGCGGCCGCGCCGGTTACCAGGGCAACTTTTCCGGTGAAGTCCAGGGGATTGCGCATGAGCTTTTCCTCCTTGCGGCATCCTTAGAGTTCGTCGTCTGCCGTTACCGTTACCTTCCCTGTCTTCTTCGCCATCAGGTAGGAGCGGATAAACGGATCGATGTCGCCGTCCAGCACGCGATCGACGTCCCCAACTTCAAACTTCGTCCGGTGATCCTTGATCAGCCGGTACGGCTGCATCACGTACGACCGGATCTGGCTGCCGAAAGAAATGTCGAGCTTGGTGTCGTCGAGCTTGTCGGTCTCCTGCTGCCGCTTCTGCAATTCCATGTCGTAGAGCTTCGAGCGCAGCATCTTCATGGCGAGGTCGCGGTTCTTGCCCTGGCTGCGTTCCACCTGGCACGCGACAACCGTGTTCGTCGGTATGTGCGTGATGCGCACCGCCGTCTCCACCTTGTTGACGTTCTGCCCGCCCTTGCCGCCCGCGCGATAGGTATCCACGCGCAGGTCTTCCGGACGGATATTGATCTCGATGCGATCGTCGATTTCTGGAATCACGAAGACCGACGCGAACGAAGTGTGCCGCCGTGCTGCCTGATCGAACGGAGAAATGCGCACGAGGCGATGCACTCCGGTTTCTCCCGCCAGCAATCCGTAGGCGTTCTCGCCCGAGAATTGCACGGTTGCGTTCTTGATGCCGGCTTCGTCGCCGGCCGTTTCGTCGAGCACAACCGCGTTCATTCCCTTGCGCTCCGCCCAGCGCAGATACATGCGCAGCAGGATCGAAGCCCAGTCCTGCGACTCGGTTCCGCCCGCGCCCGGCTTGATCGTCATGATCGCGTTGAGGTGATCGGTCTCGCCCGAGAGCAGCGTGCGCGTCTCCTGCTCGGAGACAAACGCTTCGGCGCTGGTCAGCTCGCGATCGAGGTCGGCGATCAGTTCCGTGCGCTGCGCGGCATTCGTCTCTTCGGTGGCCAGCGAAATGTACGTATCGATGTCGCCCGCGATCGAGGTCAGCTTCGCGTCGGCGTTGATCTGATCTTCGGAGCGCTTGCGGTCACGCAGCACGGCCTGTGCGGCGTCCTGATCGTTCCAGAAATTGGGTTCCGAAACTTTGGCTTCGAGCGCGGTCAGTCTTTGCTTGTGCTGCGCGGCGTCAAAGAAAACTCCGAACAAGCGCGATGCGGGGTTTCAGACTTTCGTAGCGATACTGCAGATCTTCAAGAATCATGTCGGCATTCAGAGCGAAGGGTTTCTCGAGGGCTTGTAGCGGCTGGCTTCAGCCTGCCCTACGCAGTTGCAGTCGGAGCAGCCAGCGTCGGCTCAAGTCCCACTGGAATCGCAATTCCCTCGCCCGCGGTGTTTCCTTTCCAGAACGTTGTGGCCAACAGAATAGCGGAAACAATGACGCACAGCCAAGCGAACCAGTCGCCGAATCGCGTATATAGCGTCTCGTCCGTCCGGAAGTCGTACGGCAGATCGACGCCCGCGCGCACGTCGGGCGGCACCGGCGAAAAAATCCGCCCATACGGATCGACGGAGGCGGTGATGCCGCTGTTGGTGACGCGCAGCATCCAGCGGCGATTTTCGACGGCGCGGACGCGCGCCATGCGCAGATGCTGCTCGGCCGCGGCCGAGTGTCCGAACCAGCCGTCGTTGGAGATGTTGACGAACAGTTGCGCACCCTGCGCGGCGAAGTGGCGAATCTCGCCGGGATAAATCGCTTCGTAGCAGATGAAAGCGGAAAACGAGTAGCCGTCGGGCAGTTTCGCGACGCCGAACTTGCTTCCCTTCGCGAAGCCGCCGATCTCACTTGAGACGCTTTTCACCACACGGTGAATCAGCGGAAACGGCTCGTACTCGCCAAACGGCACGAGGTGAATTTTGTCGTAGACGAACACCGGCCGGCCTTGTTCCACCAGCACCGCGCTGTTGTACGGCACCAGCGTGTGGCTGACGATCGTTTGCCCGGTGCCGGGCAGCGGCCGCCACTCGACTGAACCGGCCAGAAACGGATGCCCGAATTTCTGGCCGAGTTGGCTCGCACGGTTCACGAAGCGCGCATCCTCGAAGGAAAAAGGCGCCGGCGTTTCGGGCCAGATCAACAGGTCCGGATGATTGCCGGACGGGGCCAGGCTGAGTTGCTCGATGTCGTTCAGGTCTTCCGCATGGTCCTGATACCACGTCGGCGGATAGTCGTTGACCTCGGGAAAATTGAGCTGCACCGCGCGAGCGTAGTGATTTGCATGGATGGCCGGTACAAGTCGCGGAGCGAGCAGGATCGCCGCGAGCAGCAGTACCAGCGTGGATACGAGCACAGTAACGCGCGTGCGCACCGGAGTTTCGGTTGCAGCATCGCACCACGCAAAAATCGCGTTGATCGCGGCTGCGAAAAAAGAAAGACCGTAGATTCCCGTCAGCGTCGTGATTTGCAGCAGACCAAGATTGGAAGACGGGGCATAACCGAGCAGGCCCCACGGAAAACTGATTTCGGGAAAATGTTCGCGAACGAATTCGAGCGTGACCCACAGAAACGGCGCGCCGACGCAAGCCAGCAGAATGCTGCGCTGCGCCAGCCGGTTCACGCACCACGCGAATCCACCGCACAGTAATCCGAGGTAGAGGCCAATCAGTACGACCAATCCCCATCCGGCAATCTTCGGCACGCCGCCGTGCTCAGCAAGCACATCCGCGATCCACGGTACCGACGTGACGATGAAAAAGAGCATGTGCAATCCGCCGCAGAGAAACGCAACGCGCGGCTTTGCTCCGAACAGAACGATGAGCAGAATCCCGATGCAGACATACGAATAGATGCTCAGGTAGAGGCCGGTGAACGAGAACGAAAGCGCGGCGCCAGACAGCGCGGCGAATACGTAACGGAAAGAGTTGGGAGTCGGCGTTCCGGCAGGCGAACGAAAGAAACTCGCGAATGCTCGCGACATCAGTGCTTCACGATAGCCTTGAATCCGGCGTTCTCGAGGCCCTTCTTCGCGGCATCCGCCGACTTCACGTCGTGATACGGACCGACTTGCACGTGGTAATACTTGTCGGTCGTCGGATTCACGACGAACGCAGGAAAGTGCTTTAAGCGCAGGCTCGTAACCACGGCGTTGGCGTCACCGCTCTGTCGCATCGCGGCAACTTGCAGAACATAGCTCCCCGCGGGAATCGGAACGCCGTTTGCACCGATCAGAGCCTTGGATGAGGCGCTGCCTTGAGAATTGGAAGCAACGCTGGAGGAACCGTTCGTCGCCTTCGGATTCTTGCCGGCCGCGACAGCAGGCGTTGGACTCGCAGAAATACTCGATGCTGAGGGCGTGGCCGATGCCGGCCTCAGCCGATCGTCCGGCACGCTCTTCGCCGAGTTATAGAAGTTCCAATCCGAACTCGGCGTGGCGCTGTCGTCCGGAGTTGCCGGCGGCGCGGATGCGGAATCGCGAGAAGTTGAGCCCGGTGGAGACGGAGAAAGTGAGCCCCAACCCGATCCGCTCGAACCCGAGGTAGCTGAAGCGGTGTTGCTTGAGCTAGTTGAATTGGAAGAACTTGCAGCGGACTGCGAATTTTTCTGACGGCGCGCGGCGAGGTCGTTTTTGGATTGGAAAACCGGATCGGGCGTCGCGCGCGGGGTGCTCTCGGCGCGCACCTGCCCGTCGTACTGATTGCGGCCCATGACATAGCCGAGCGCGAAGAATACGCCGCTGAAGACGAGCATGAGCAGGAACAAG
>Ga0070734_10005036_pt1 | contig 12010 bp, 16 predicted proteins | sample Coa_R1_8_FD_66444 | JGI IMG/M metagenome (GOLD analysis project Ga0070734, IMG submission 66444) | Surface soil microbial communities from Centralia Pennsylvania, which are recovering from an underground coalmine fire - Coalmine... | ecosystem: Environmental > Terrestrial > Soil > Unclassified ...
AGTGCGGTCTTTCGGAAGACTGCAAGCTCCAAGCATCCCAGTCTCGGGGCTTGCACAAAGGAGAGTTTACAGATGGCCGTCGTGTCGTCGAGTGTTAGGTGGGGACGGCGACCACTCCTTGCAGTCGGAAACATTCCACATTTCGAGCGAGGCGCAAACTGGCAAGAATGACAGTCCCTTTCGGAAGGGGCTCAACGGCCCTGCAAAGAAGCTGCGACTCGGGGGAAGGCGCTCCCTTTCAGGGCCGGAGCACGGCGCACCACGTTACAACGACGTAAAAGAATTCATATTAATAATTCGTGAATTTGCGATACCGGATGGATCGACGATGGAAACACCAAAACCGTCCCACTGGCGTGCTTCCCCCGAACACAACCAAATGGGACGGTCTTAGCTAGTTTCCCTCTGATTGGTGCGGCCCGATAGTCTCAGGTGAATTGACAGTGCAACCACTGGCAAAACTGTCAGGGACTTTTGCCTCTGGACTTTGGAGTACCCCGCGTGAACACAGCCGTTTCTTATCTCCGGTCTAGTTGAACCAGAATAAAGAATGGTCTCAGTCTGCCGCAAAGGATTCTGAGTGTAACCCGCCTGTTTTCAACAGATATTGATGCCACGCTTCCGGTCGGCTAGAGCTAGCGAGTAAAATCAGCCATTATGACCAGCCATTCTGAAAGGAATATTTCTGTTGTCGATGTGTGTGCCTGTGTGAAGCGTTTGGGTTACGGGGCCAGCCAGATAGTTCGCCTCTATGGGGAGGAATTTGAAGTGATGTCGGATCCTTTCCCTGAGGCGGGCGGAATTGCAATTACCGTGAGGACGAAAAAGGATAGTGGGCCGCGACCGCTGCAGATCCCCGCAACAATCCTCCAGAGCGTGAAGGGACATTTGGCGAGGGCGGCGTAAGAATTGCCGGTGATGGGTCGCTTGCATTCTTCCAGCTTCGGAGTAGACTGCGCCGCAACAGCAAGAGTCCTGTAAGAGCGGGCACGATGTCTACCGGTCAGCGTCGATGCGTCTGAGTTCGCGCGAATCCGAAATGCGGCGACGCTAGCTGGCAGCCCGAGGAGCCCCCGAACTCAACGCGGCGGTGACTCCTACCACATCGAATCCAGGAGCCTCCTCAAACGTACGGCTCAGTTTGCGACACTCGGTGTCGTTTTCTGCAAAGATGAACACGCGAAGAGCGTGCTGCATTCATGCCTGCCGCCGCGGGCGCTCTCCGACATGGATCATTGCGGAGAATTGCTGCCCACCTCGAATGCCAGCAATCTTCGCATCGCGATTGGGTTCTAGTTGAAACACAAGTGCGGTGGGTCCATGGTGGCCGAAGTTTCGTTCACCAACAGCCAAGAGAATGTCGCCCGGTAATAGTCCTGCTTTGTCGGCCGGGCTGGCCGTTTCAATATGAACAACGAGCGCACCCACCTCCTGAGTCAGATTCAACCTTTGCGCTAGAGACTCAGGCACCCGCACTGGCTGGAGACCTACCCCCAAATATGGCTTAGGAATGTGACCCTTCTCTCTGAGCACCGCTGCAACACGCTTCATTGTGCTGTAGGGAATCGTTACTGAAGATCTCCGACGGAGCGCGTGAGTGTTCATGCCGATGACTTTAGAGTCCGCACCGACGAGTGCCCCACCCGAGAACCCAGAATAAAGATTCAAATCTGGACGGATGAAACGCTCGACCTTTTCTCCGCGAGGCGTGTGCCATTCACCCATTAAGCCGGAGAGGATCCCGGAGCTCGCAACCAGATTTCCTCGCCTCGTGCGACCGATGGCGAGGACTACGTGACCCACTTCTAACTTCGGATCGTCCGCAAACATGGCGGGAGAGCCGACTTGTTGATCTGGCTTAAGCAGTGCTATATCAGTGCCTCTATCACTGCCGATGACGCTCGCATCGATCGACTGATCTGGCGAGACCGAAACACGAATTCTTTCGCCATGATTAATAACAGACGCCGTCGTTACGATTGCGCGCTCGTCGAGAACAATTCCACTGACAGTTCTACCCCCTTCAGCTTGCACAGTAATGACACTATTGCCCACTGCTTGAACCGTCTTGTGAAGCTCATTGGATAGCTCGCTCCAGGTTGCCATGTTTTCCTCCAGAACGAGAATGACAAAAGCGCCCGGGCTTTCGCATCCGCCAAGTGGGTAGGCACTGTCAATGGCGGGGCCAGGACAACCGCAAAATGTTTATCCTGCTGGCCGGGCCTCGGTTGGAACCGAAATCCGAAAGGATTCTCGATAGGGTTCCACAGGATACCCCTTCGTTTTCCAAGCCGCCAACCCTCCTGTGAGGAACTTGATTCGGGTAAACCCGAGCGCCAGCGCGCGACCCAAAACCATTCGGCTGGTCTTATCACCGGGACAGGTACAGTAGACAACGATATCTTCACTTCGAGGAAGGAGAGATGGTTTGTCGAGCACGTCCTGAGGCGGAATCCTCTTCGCGCCAGGGATAAGCTCAGGATAGGCCAGCAGATCGAGGGGTTGACGAACATCAAAGAGAAGAACCTCTTGGCCAGACACCATCATCGACTGCAGTTGCTCAACGGAGATGCTGTGCCGAGCTAATTCACTTTGGTTTTTGCTACGCTTCGCCCAGGTGATGACGATGGCGCAGATGATCGCAATGGCAATAGCAAGCAAAGTCAGAGTCATACAATCCACTCCATATAAGATCTGCCCCGCCGCAAGGAAAACCAATCAGTCGGCATCTGGACGCTACTCGAACTTATGACACTTGTGATGTCGAACCGCCATGCGAGGATTCGTGACAATCATTCGTTAGTCGACATCGTCAGAGTTCCTGTTTTTTCAATTCGCTAAGCCGAGGAAACCGCCCGGCCTGATACTCGGCAAAGAGTCGGGCAATGTCTTGCTTCGTGTCGCCAATAAATGGACCGTAAGAAACGATCGGGTCTCCTTGAGGCTGTCCCGCATACAAGATCAGCCGCGCTCCAGATTCGCCAGCGACCACACGTACGACGCTCGCATCGTTGTCAGTCGGACGATCGAGCCAACCCACCTGGCCCGTGTTCAGCGTGGTCTCGCCAATCCGAACCGAACCACCAATCACGAATGCAAAGCCGTTGTAAGACGCAGGTACTTCCTGCTCGGCGGATGCACCTCGTTCCAAATTGATCTCGACCATCGTTACTGGCACATAGTTTCGTGTGCCTGAACGAAGACTTCCAGAGGAACCGCTGTAAACACGGATCTCCGCTCCGGATTCGTGGCGCACAGTAATCGAATCGGAATGAAACACCTGAAAGCCCGGCTCAGTCCAGCGTTCTTTCTTGGGTAGGGTCAACCAGAGTTGGAGCAAGCGCATTTTCCCTTTGGTCTTCACGTCTTCGTTGTGAATGACTCCGCTGCCGGCGGTCATCCACTGCACCTCGCCGGCATTTAGCGCGCCACCTTCATCGCGGTCATAAATAGCACCGTCGAGAATGAGTGTCACCGTTTCAAAACCTGCATGAGGGTGAGGACCGCCTACCGGTCGGTTGCCGATGTCGAGGTGATCGTCCATCAACAGAATGAAGGGGTCTGTGAGTTCGAAGCTATCCGGGGACACCACAGGTGCTGCCAAGTGCCCCAGACCTACGAAGCCCGGTGCCGCCGGCGGAACATCGACTACCCGACTGATGCCACGTTGTTGCGACATGTTCCCTCCTTCAACCCTTTCCGGTTTAATCGATAATCGTTTCCCGAACGCGCGCCGATATTCAAGCAGCGCCGTACCCGGGTTTGCCATTTCTAGTTAGGTGGCTCGCACATTCGAGACGTCCAGGGACACAACAGCAGAACGTCTTTCCATATCACTCCGGAAGGCAGGCAAGCGCCGCCACACTATCTGCAAGCCCCGGGCTTGGCCAAGGGAGCTCCAGGGCCTTCCAGCTCCGTCCTGCATCATCTGATCTGAAAAGTCCGCGGTTGTTGGCGGCGTAGATGACCCCTGGTTCACCAGCATGAGTGGCGAACTGGCTCACCGTCGTGCCCTTCGCCTCCGGCAGGCCACCTGCTCCCATCGATTGAGCCCGGTCTTCCGATAGACATACGCCTCGGCCCGCGGCGGCGAATAGGCGGATCCAGGGCCGTCCGTTGCGGACACGATCACCGTATCTGGATCCGCAGGATCCACGGCAACGCCTACGAGGTAGCGGTGCTTCAATCCATCCTCCGGCGATCTCCACGAGTCCCCAGCATCGGTGCTTTCAAAGTACCCGTCGCCGGCTGCCGAGTAGACCCGCCCACGTGCAAGCGGGTGCGTCACCGCTGTGTGCGTATCGTAGGGACCGCCGCGAACGCGATCACGCCAGGTCCGACCGCCGTCGAACGTGCGCACGAGCGCGCCAGCCTCGATCGCGACGAACACACGATCCGCAACGCTCGCATCGGCTTCGATCCACCGAACATGATGCGTGTCAGGGCGGGGGGGAAAACTCCAGGTGTCAGCAGAAGGAAGTTCGCCCAATCCGGCTAGGTTCACCCAGCTATCGCCGCCATTGTCGGAGCGAAACACCGCACTTGGTTCGGTTCCGGCATAGACGATACCGAACCCGTCAGCTTGTCCCGCGTGACCTACATCAACCGCGGTGATCATCGGTTGGTCGACGCCCGGTCCGACTGGTTCCCAATGCCGGCCGCTGTCACGGCTTCGGAAGAGACCTGCACGCGCGGTTCCGCAGTACATTTGGGCCGGGTTGCGCGGGTCTACCGCCACAGATCCGGGCGATTGTCCGCCCAAGTGCTCCTCGATGGCCCAGGTAGACCCGCGCCGAGCGATCAACAGCGCCGCGCGTGTTACGACTGCAATGCCGACCATGACTCGACCTCCTTCTGAAACAACCCCGGCAAAGGCCGGTCTCACCGACCAAAATCCTCTAGCTCAGGGTAGCTTGTCGAAAAAGAGATAAATTGCGGAGATGCGGCCATCCCGGGCAATGATGAAATCAGTCCCGGCGACCGCCGGCGCCTCGCCGGGGCGGCCCTCTACCCATTTCACTCGCCCGCCATCGCCCAATTCCTCGGGCTCGGCGATTGGCTGATAGCGAAAATCAGGGTGCATGGCCCTGAGCGTGCCCGCGACGCGATCGATTTCGTCTCGGCCACGGTAGACGCGCCCGCTGGGCTCGTAGAACACGCAATCTTCGGTGAAGATCGCGTCAATGGCCGCGCGCCGCCGCGCCGCATCGTTTTCACCGAAGACGTCATGAAGACTGCGGGCTAGCAAGGTCGATACACTAAAGGACATAGCTTGTCTCCTCTGGTCTGCCTCAACGCTTAAACCCAGGCGATTCGGAACGTGTTGTTCCTACGCAAACGAGGTGTGAGCGAATACAAGAGTCGCTATCGAGAATCTCAGCCACTGCCGCCAGTGATGCATTGACAAATCTCCTTTGATGCAAAACGTTACTGAATCGTCCGGGCTGAGCGGGCATGTGCGTACGTTTGCAATATGCCCAGCCCTAAGCCAGGAGCTACGTCACTCGTTGGAGATCCTTAGGCCACGCGAAGCACGATCTTGCCGTGTGACCTGCGTCTCCCCGTTCCCGGCCCGCTGGGCGACATCCCATGAACCCTTGGGAGGTTCCCCGCGATGTCTGTCCATGCCTGGGCCACATCTTTGAGTGCATACACAGTCGCGACGTCTGTTCGTATCGTCCCTCTTCCAGCAGTCGCCCGATTTTGCCGAGCACGTCCTCCGAAGGCGCCAGCCGCATCATCATCCCCGACACATGGTGGATCGCGGTCTCTTCTTGCGATACCGGCTGGACAGCGGAGACGAGGCGGCCGCCTTCTTTCAGGACGAGGAACGATCGCTTCTGTGTATCGCCACCGACCAGGTCGAAGACCATATCGACCTTCTCTTCCAGAGCCTTCTCGAACTGTGCCTCTCGATAATCGATAACCCGGCTGGCCCCGATAGACTTGACGTACGCCTCATCGCCGGCCCTTGCGGTGGCAATAACGGTGGCGCCCGCATGGGATGCCAACTGCACCGCGTAGGCCCCCACAGCGCCGGCACCCGCATGAATCAAGATCGTTTGTCCCTTTTCCAGGTGACCGTGGGTGAAGAGTCCCTGCCATGCCGTTTGGGCGGCCACCGGCACTGACGCGGCCTCCTCAAATGAAAGTTTGGGTGGGTTTCCTTGCAATGGCCGTCGCCTTGACAGCCAGATACTCTGTACGCGCCCATTCCGGTGGTGGTGCCGAATACAGCATCACCTAGTGCAAATGCCCCCACATCACTGCCAATCTGTTCGACGACCCCTGAGAACTCATGACCTGGTATCCACGGCAGGTCGATCGGGAGTATCTGGCGTGCCGTTCCGGAGGCCTCAACAAGATCCAGATGATTGACGGCGGTACTCCTGATCTTGACCAAGACCTCGTCTGGTGCAATCGTCGGTGTCGGTACGTCGTTGGACACCAACTGTCCACCGTATTCCAACAATCTGACAGCTTTCATGCGAGCCCTCCTTGAGCCAGCCCAATACGGCTTCTCGTTCTAGCGCCCATTGATCGCGCGTGGCGGCGTGCCCAATCAGGGAGTTTCGTGACGGCGTGGCCGAACTCGCGTTCCAAACCGGCAATGTCGGCGCTGTAGCCGACGCGGTCGAACCATTCCAGCATCACAGCCATTTCCTTACTGTACTGCCGGACTTGTTCGATTGGCGTCTGCACGAAATGAATCTGCCGACCCAAAGCTTCTGTCAGGATCTCCGTCGCCTGCGGCAGCGTTCGCACGTCACCGGCGAGATCGATCTCGCGGCGGTTCAAGGCGGCGGCGTGGGTGAACGCTCGCGCGCCGAACCAGCCGATGTCGTCCACGGCAATCATCTGTAGCTTTGTGCCTCGCCCGAGTGCCCAAGACAAAGTGGAGCCCTGGAGACTGAACGGAGTCAGCAGGTTCTCCATGAAGAACACCGGACGCAAGATCACATGCGAGGGGAAGTTGAGGCTACGCACGGTTTCCTCGATTCGCCACTTGCTGTCGAAGTGCGGGACGCCCGTCTGCTTATGCGCCGAGCCCACGGATGTGTAGACATAGTGCTCGATGCCGGCCTCGCGCGCCAGTGTTGCAAGACGCTTGCCCTGCGCCTCTTCCCGCTCGGCACCCGTTTCCCCTGCGTTCTGCACGCCGAAGACGCCCCAGGCGCCAGCTAACGCACGGCGCAGCGAGGACTCGTCATCAAGATCGCCCTTGACCACGTCGATGCCGTCGCGCACAAGCGCTGCCGCTATATCGCTGTCCGGTCTCCGCGTCAGGTCGCGCAGGTGGAACCCCCTGCCCTTCAGCGCCTCCGCGACCGCGCCGCCCTGCTTGCCTGTCACTCCGGTGATGAGAATCGTTCGATCGCTTGTCATATAGGAAACCTCCTCAAATCCTGGTGTGGTCCGGGACTCGTTTCTTCTCTCAAGCTCGAACCACCCTCTGGTTGATCTGGTTTGGCTTTACTCCTTCGGGCTGCCAACGCGACTGGAACAATCCGGAAAAGGCCGGTCGCACATCGACGAAGATCAGAGCCCAAAGGACTGCCACGAAGAGGGCCAGCGGAAGCCCGCTCGGGGCCATCAAGGCGTGGAAAGTAAGGATGTTGACAATCACCGGCGCCAGCAGTGCCACCGCCAACGGTACGTAACGGTTGGCCAGCAGAAGTACGCCTGCGATGACCTGAAACGCGAAGATCACCCACAGGTAATGCGAGACATAAAGGGCACCCATGAACTGTCCAGCAATGCCCGGCGGCGGGGGAAAGGGAATGAAATGCAGGAAGCCATTCAGCCCCATAACAAGAAAGATCACGCCTGCCAGATATCGGGCGATTACAGATGCGGTTTTCATAACCAGATTCTCCTTTTCGGTTCGCCATTACATTGGCGTCATATATCTTGACATCAATACAATTGATGATGATATACTCCTGGAAGATTCAGGTTTTTATGACCCGAGGCAATCAAGCGACGGACCATGTCTGGCTGGTCATGATGAAGGCGATGCGCGCCCTGACAAGATATGCAACCGCTGGTATTGATGAGACCGGACTCGGCCTCTCGGATTTCGGCGTCCTCGAAGTCTTACTAAATAAAGGGCCTTTACCCGTCAATACAATGGGCCCAATGGTTGATCTGACCCCAGGTTCGATCAGTACTGCTGTCGATCGCATGGTGGCGAAGGGGCTGGTCAGCCGGGTCGAGAGTAGCGAAGATCGACGCGTTCGGATCGTTGCCCTGACCCCAAGCGGCAGGGATCTCATTGTTTCCGCCTTTCGAAAGCATTCCGGGCAGATGAAGAGAGTGTTCTCCGAACTAAGCCCGGAGGAGCTTCGTGGCCTCGAGATGAAGCTCAAGAAAGTCGGCAAGCGCGCTGCCGCGCTAATGGAGCAGAGTTGAGCGGTCTCATGCCAGTCCGCGTTTCATGCGCCGTCCGAATCTCTCCGGGAGAAGCGACTGCTTTACATCGACTGGATTGAGGAGCGCACACTGTAGCAGTAACTAACGGTAGTCTTTGCATGAGCGCATTGCAGCCACCACCGAACGGTCCTGACGTTGGCAATGCACGAGTTGTCATCGTGGGCGCGAGTGGGATGGTTGGCGGCTACGCCCTCCGTTATGCGATTGACCACCCGGCTGTTGGAAGTGTGACGGCCATCGGACGCAAGAAGCTCGGTGTGAAGCATGCGAAGCTGAAAGAGATTTTGCATGCAGACTTCGCGGACTGCTCCCCGCTTGTGGAAGTTCTCACGGAGCAAGACGCTGCGGTCTTTTGCCTTGGCGCATACACTGGGAAGGTTTCTGATGCGGAGTTCCGCACGATTACTGTGGACTATCCGATCGAGTTCACGCGGGTTCTCCGCGCCGGCAGCCCCTGCGTAGCCTTCTCGTTCTTGAGCGGGAATGGCGCAGACCCAACCGGACGTAGTCGGATTCCTTTCGCACGCTACAAGGGACAAGCTGAGACTGCGCTCCTATCGGCCGGATTCCCCCACGTGTACATTTTTCGACCAGCATACATCTATCCCGTGGAGCCTCGGAAGGAACCGAATCTTGGCTATCGCCTGTTGCGGGCCGTCTACCCAGTGTTTCGGTTGGTATTTCCCAACCAGGTGATTCGCGCTGACGATCTGGCGCGAGCGATGGTCGACGTTGCTGTTCAAAAAACTGATGATCAGCGAGGCCTGGTTTTCGAGAACCGCGAAATCCGGGCCATGGTCGAATCGACTTCGCACCAAACGAATGTGAGATGAGTGCAGCTTACCTGCCTGGATTTCCAAACTGGAGTAGAATTCTGCTGCTTTCGTGCTTCGGCAGTATGAATCGTTGGTGCTTGACGAACATGCCTTGCCATGAATGGAGACTCAAGTGGGAGGATTGATTCCACTCAGTGACGCTTCGCGACGTCCGGCGCGACTGCCGGTCGTCACCGCGTTCATCATCGCGGTAAATGTCGTAGTGTTTCTTCTTGAGCTGATGCGCGGCGACGCATTTGTCATGCAGTGGTCCGCGATTCCCGCACAAATTATTTCCGGGCATCACTGGATCACCATCCTCACTGCGATGTTTATGCATGGCAGCTGGTCGCACATCATCGGGAACATGGTCTTTCTATGGGCCTTCGGCCCTGAGATCGAAGATGCCATGGGTCGTGGTCGATATCTCGTTTTCTATCTGGCTGGCGGAGTCGTGGCTATGCTTGCCCAGATCTTGGCCGACACCCATTCCACAGTTCCGAATCTGGGTGCGAGTGGAGCCATTGCAGCAGTGATGGGCGCGTTCATCGTGACCTATCCTCGCGATCGGATCAAGGCGGTTCTGTTCATTTTTATATTCGTGAAAATTACCTTCATTCCGGCAGCGATCTTGATCGGTTTTTGGTTCCTCACCCAGCTCGTGCACGCAGGAACTATCGCACAGGTCCAAACAGGCGGCGTAGCGTACCTGGCGCACGTCGGAGGGTTTGTCTTCGGGGCACTGACGGGGCGTTTGTTTGAGGCTTCTTCTCGAAAGATTGAGGAACGAAGCGTAGATTGATTTTCTCGCCCGATGCCCGATCAACAATCGGCTTGCCAAGCAGAATACCCGGTGACTGTCGCTGATTGACTCGAGAGTACGTTCTTCCGGGGCGACCGTTGCTATCCCTTATTCCCAGGAAGGACAGTGGGCAAACCAGATTGGTGATCAAGAAAGAAAAAGAGCCAGTGGTGCGAGAATCGGCGGGCCTGAGCCGGCCATTGCGGGTTCCGACGTTTCGCAATCTTCTGATTGCAGATCTTGTCTCCGATATTGGCACCTTCATGCAGAGCGTTGGCGCCGCCTGGTTGATGGTTTCCAAGCACGCCGGCCCGGGTTATGTCGCTCTCATCCAAACCGCGGCTTCCCTTCCCTATTTTCTATTCGCGCTACCTGCGGGTTCGGCGGGCGATATTTTCGATCGACGCAAACTCGTTCTATTTACCGAACTCTGGATGATGGTAGTGGCGCTGATTCTGGCCATTCTGACCATAGGGGGCCTGACTACGCCATGGCTGTTGCTCGCATTGACATTCGCCCTCTCCGCCGGAGACGCGTTTGAGACTCCCACCTGGCGCGCCGTGCTGCCTGAATTGGTATCGAAGGACGACCTAGCGGCGGCATCAGCCTTGAACGGCATCGAATTCAACCTTGCCAGAGCAGTAGGGCCCGCGTTGGCGGGAATGGTAATTGCGGTTGCAGGTGTCTCCACCGCCTTTATCGCAAATGTCATATCGTTTTGCGGCGTCATTGTCGTGGTCGCACGATGGAAAAGACCAATTCGAAAGCAGACCACGCCTCGGGAAACATTCACGGGAGCCACTGTCGCAGCGGTTCGGTACGTTCGCAATTCTCCAGCGATACTTACGGTCTTAGTTCGGACGGGTATCGTCCTGTTCTTTTCCAGTCCTTTGTTTGCATTGCTGCCTTCGCTAGCCAGAAGCGTGGACGAGAGGGCGATCGGGTACGGGATATTGCTGGGGTGCTTTGGGGCGGGAGCGATCGGCGGCGCCCTACTCATGCAAAAGCTACGGGCCCGCTTCTCAACAGAGACGATTGTCTCGGCAGGCGTAGTGACTCTGGGTACAGCGATTGTTGCAATCGCTGGGCTGCACCGCTTGAGCACCCTTGCACTCGTCATCTTCGTCAGCGGCGCGGCATGGGTTCTCTTTGTCTCCCTTATTAATGCCGTGGTGCAGAACCTCGCTCCAGATTGGGTACGGGCGCGAGTGTTGGCGATTTTCACGCTTGTCTATATGGGGAGTTTTGCCCTGGGAAGTGCTTTCTGGGGTGGCGTCGCCCAACATCGAAGTGTTCGCTTGGCGCTAGTCTTTTCTGGTTTTGGGACCGTCAGTAGCGTGATTCTTGTCCTGTTCGCCAAGCTCCCGGATTCCACGGCAGACCTCACGCCGTGGAATCACTGGCGTATGCCGGTCATTGTGAAAGAGGCTAGCGAGGAACTTCTTGCTGGTCCAGTGCTGGTCACGATCGAATACTCCATCATTGCAGAGCAGGAATCAACGTTCTTGAAGGCGATGCGCCAATACTCCCGCGTTCGGCGCCGCGATGGCGCCTATCAATGGGGGATCTACCGCGACATCGAAGCGAATAATCGGTTTGTCGAGATATTCCTGGTCCACTCGTGGGCGGAACATCTACGGCAACACGAGCGACAGACAAACGCAGATCGTGAGTTGGAAGAACAGGTCTACAGTTACGTGGCTGGCGAGCCGAAAGTGCGACATCTTCTGTACGCGGATTCCATAAGCCCCTAGCCGTGCGCAATCGCTACCGCCACATAGGATTGGCAGAGCAAAACCAGATGCTCTCGCACCTTGCGAAACATAGCCGGTGAGGCGCCAGCTTCGAGCGCTGAGCGCATCGCTCCTGACATTGCGGAGAGCATCACGTCGATGGCGAATCGGTCGGGCGGCAGCTTCACGTCCGGAGCAGTCAGGAGCATCGCCTCAATCGCCTTCCG
>Ga0070734_10005037_pt1 | contig 12009 bp, 12 predicted proteins | sample Coa_R1_8_FD_66444 | JGI IMG/M metagenome (GOLD analysis project Ga0070734, IMG submission 66444) | Surface soil microbial communities from Centralia Pennsylvania, which are recovering from an underground coalmine fire - Coalmine... | ecosystem: Environmental > Terrestrial > Soil > Unclassified ...
CCGCCCACCACCACCACATCTGCTAAGTCAGGCATCCCACGCTACTGTCGCATCACCGATTGCATTCAGGAGAGATGGAACAATCGCTTCAGCCAGTCGGGAACCGAGGACTGCGCGCCATTGAGGACGACTCCCAGGACACGATCGCTGCCGATCATCTCAATGGCGCGGGCCGCAAGCTCGCGGGGCGTCTCCCCGGCGCGTACGACCAGCACCACGCCATCCAGGGATCGCGCCAGCACGCGCGTATCCGCGACGGGCAGCACCGGAGCCATATCCACCACCATATAGGAGTTCCCCTGCCGCAGCCTGTCCAGCGCCTGCGCCAGCCGCGGCGAGCGCACCACCCGCGCCGGATTGGCGGCGGCGCAGCCGGCAGGCACAATGGTCAGGTTGTCCAGCTCCGTCGGTTGGAGGATATTCTCCAGGTCCCCCTCCTCCCCTTCGACGATGTCCACCAGGCCGGGACAGTTGGGCAGGTTGAGTCGTGTCTGCAGGTCCCAGTTTCGCAGGTTGCAGTCCACCAGGACCACGCGCTGGGTCGAGTTTTGCGCGATGGTCCCGGCCAGGTTCATAGCCACAGTCGTCTTGCCTTCGCCATACAGGGCGCTGGTCACGCCGACGGCAAAGCATTGCGCCGGCCCGGAGGCGACCTCGACTTCGGCGTGCAGATGCGCGTACTCCTCCGGCAGCAGCGGGCGGCCAGGGGAACTCCGAGGGCCAAAATCCTCCGTCTCGTTGGCAACGCGGGCCAACGGTCCCAGGCCCGGCGGATGCTTTTTTTCGAACATGCAGATTCCTTGATTACGAGGGCAGCAAGGGATGGTGATCCGTCCCGCTGCCCAGTTGGGGATGCGGCGTCTCCGCCGCCGGCAGCCGGGGCAGCGCGGCCAGCACCGGCTTGCCCAGATATTTCTCGACATCGGCCGGAGTCCGCAGGGAGTGGTCCATCGTCTCCGCCAGCAGCGAGAAAGCAAAGGCGATCAGCAGACCGAGCAAGGGACCGGCGGCGTACAGGACCAGCGTCCGGGTATCGGTGACATCCTTTTCGGCCTGTGGGCGCACCTCCATGGTCACTTCAGCCAGATGCATCTGGCGGTCGCGCCGCTCGTTCAAGAGGGCGCGGTCCAGTTGTCCTGTCAGGTCCTGCCGGATCTTATCGAGGCGGTCTTTCTCCTGGGCCAGGCCGGCGTACTGCAACTGCTGGCGCGGCGCGTTTTTGGCCGCCTGCAGCGCCGGGCCCAGTTGCGCGCGCGCCTCCTTCAGGCTGACCGCCAGGCTGCTGACCTGGATCTGCAGATCGTCGCGCTGCTTCACCAACTGCTCGTGCAGGGGGTTGACGGCCTCCTGCTCCCGGCTGACCGGAATGGACTGGCCGCGCAGCCGCATCTGCCTCTCCATGCCCTGAATGCGGTGCTGGATATCGCTCAGGTCCTGCCGGGCCTGGACCACGCGTGGGTCCGCTTCCGTATGGTTGACCCGCAGGTCCCGCAGCTTGTTCTCGGCGCTGACACGCTCCTTCAGGAGTTCTTCATAATCGGCATTGGGCTGCACCGCCTGCCGCTCGCGCAGCTCTACGTAGGTGCGTGGGGTGCTCGCCAGCTCCCGCGCGACGACCTGGAGCTGAGATTGGGTGGTATCGTACTGCGTTTGCAGATCGGAGACCCGCGCCATCAGTTTCTGATAGTTGGCATTGGCCTGCTGCCAGTCGGAGGGGGTGTTGCCGGGATTGCGGCTCTGGTAGGCGGCCAGCTTCGTGTCTACCGACTGCTCCTGCTGCGTGAACGAAGCCAGGTCGTTTTGCAGTTGCCGTGTCTGGCTCTGGGTCGCGGAGGTCTCTTCATCCAGGACGCGGCGGGCATAGTTGCTGTAGAAGGCGGCGACGATGTCGGCGGCCTGCGGTCCCGGCCAGCGGCAGGTGATGTCCACCACGTTCTCACCCGTGTCGGCGTCGCCAGGTGTGATCGTGAGCGCATTGCGCGCCTCCCGGCAGAAGCGGGCGAACGACAGAGGCGTTTTGCCTTTGTCGAGTCCCTGCGCCACCAGGGCCTGGCGGATGAACTCCGGATCGCGGGCGACGATGCGCAGCAGGCTCAGTTTATACTTTACGCTGCCCGGCTGGTTAGGCGCGGGCGCCGGCATGCCGGGCTGGGTGTTGTCCGAGAGCAGGATGACCGCCGTGGCAGTATATTGTCCCGCGCGCCAGGCCGCGAAGCCCGCCAGGATCGCCGTCGCCAGCACGACGCAGACGATGAAGAGGCGCTTGGAGCGGAAGATGCGCTCGACCAGATTATAGAGCGGCGATGTGCCGTATACTCGCATCGAAACTCCCCCTCCCTATTATTATGGCAAATTTACCGGCCTGATCGCAGAAGAGATCGCTTTATGAGATGGCGAGGCAGGACTGCCGGCTCGCCAAAGGGAACATACCGTCATAAATGCGCGTAAATTTAAGGAATAACCCCCTGGCAGACGCCCGCGCGAACGCCAGACATCCGTTTCGGGGTATATACGTTATGCAAGACAATCCATCCTGCACCGGCCCGTCCCCTATTCCGGACGACCATCCGCTGCGCGTCCTGTTTCAGAACCTGGTGACGCGCACGTTCCGCGATACCATCGGGCTGTCGCAGCATGAAGTGATCTTCTACCTGGCCAACATGCTGGCCGAGTTCGCCCACAGCGATAACATCTATCGGATCCAGAATAGCCAGGGCGCGCGCCTCCAGGAAGTGGCGGCGATGTTGATGGAGTCAGAGGTGACGCTGAATGCGCCCTCCTTCGATCATGAGCGCGCCGTCCATAAGCATATCGGAGACTTCACGCTGTTCTGGGCCGGAGTCTATCCGGAAGCGCTGCGCACGCTGCGCGCCCAAAGCCGCGCCGACCACCTGATAGACTACGTGCGGCAGGGCAAGCAGTCCTATTACATCGTCTCCACCTTCCGATACGGCCGCTATGCAGACGACGCGCCTCTGTTCCGGCAGCTCTCCGATGAGTTCGAGCTGTGCCTGTACGGGCTGAGTCTGGTGCGGCGGGAGTGGGAACGCCTGCCGGCCGCTTCGCGGCCCTACTAGGCGGCAGGCAACCGGCCCGTCACTAACCATACGCGACGACGCGGCATTTGTTCCCGAATCGGGGTCCTATCCGCATGAACCCTCCGTCTGTGCGGCCGGAGAGGCCGGGGCTCCCGCGCCTGGAGCGCAGCAGCGCGCAGCGCCGGCGTCCCTTCCGGGCCGGAGCGTCACGCCCCCTGCCGGTCGTCACCTATACGCTGCTGGCGATCCTCGTAGCCGTCTTCGCGGGGATGTGGCACGCTGGCCAGGGCGATGTCTCCTCTGTGGCGACCCTCTTCGGCGACAAGGAGAACGCCCTGATCCGCGCCGGGCAGGTCTGGCGGCTAGTGACCCCGATCTTCCTGCACGGCAGCCTGGTGCATCTGCTGACCAACGGCCTTTCGCTCTACTGGCTCGGCGCGCCGATGGAGACCTTCTACGGCTCGCGCAAGTTCCTCATCATCTTCCTGGTCTCGGGCGTGGCGGGCAATCTCCTGAGCTTCGCGCTCTCCCCGTTCCCTTCCCTGGGCGCTTCCGGGGCGATCTTCGGCCTGGTCGGCGCCGGGCTGATCTTCCCGATCCGCTTCCGCGCTCTGGTGGCCGAAAAGGCACGGACCCAGATCCTGGGCCAACTGCTGGTGGTCGCGGCCATCAACCTGAGCATCGGGTTCACCGACCGCAGCCTGCATGTGGACAACATGGCCCACGTCGGCGGACTGCTGGGCGGTGGGTTCATGGCGCTATTTCTGATGCCGGACATCCTGCGGCGGCAGGCGCGCAGCCGCCGGGAGAATGCGACGCTGTGGGCCGCGGTGGCGCTCTGCAGCCTGGTGATGGCTGCGTCCGCGCTGGCACAGTGGCGCTGGGCCGCTCGCAACGCCGTCCCGCCCCTGTTGACCTACGGTCCCTCCGAACCCGTTCCCTTATGGAGCGTGGGCATCCCGCAAAACTGGCGGCTGGCCGGCGGGCAGTGGTTCAGCCCGACGGGCGCTGCCGTGAAGATCGCCGACAGCGAGCAGGACCCGCAGATCGTAGGAGCGATCGCGTTCAACCTGGCACGGGGGATCTGGCGCTCGACTCCGACCGTCCTTGCCGGCAGGCAGGCGCTGCGCGTGCAGCAGCGCCTCCAGGGCCACGTTATCGAGATCTACTTCGTTCCCGTGGATGCTCACCGCGCGGTCACTCTCACGCTGGCTGGCCCTCCCACCCCTTCGACGCCGGTCCAGCAGGACTTCGCGCGCATCCTGGGCAGTTTCCGCCTGCTTCCCTCCCGCGCGCCTTCCATGACACATCAGGCCGCCCCCTTTTAAGAGGGCGGCCTGTATAGGAAGCTTCGTGATGCCCCGCGCTAAGGCGCTGAGGGAGCGGAAGCGGAAGAAAGGACCGTGACGGGGACCGTCTGGGGGTCTGAATCGGCGTTAGTCGGCGGTACCGTCACGGTGATCGTTTTGGCGATGGGAGACGCGCTGAGCGGCAAGGTCAGCACAACTTCCTGATCCGAGCGCTCGGCGGCATGCAGGGTCGTCGCATTTCCATCCACCTTCACCGTATAAGCCAGGCCGTCGGTATCGGCGTTCTCGGGGGCGCGCAGCCGGATGACGAGCGCGCCGCCCGTCGTGCCAGGCTGCCACCGGGCGCCCTCGGACTGGAAGGTGGTCATGTGTTGCGCCGTGTGCGCGGGCCGCAGGCTTTGCAGAAGCCAGCCGATCGGGCCGAGCTCAGCCCGCCGGGCCTGGAAGACCTCCGCGCCGGCCAGAAGGATGATCAGCACGGTCGCGGCGAAGGCTAACTGGCGTGGTCGGAACAGCGCGCGCCAGGTGTCCCGGACACTCTGCCGGGGTCGGGCGGCGGTGACCGCCGGGGCGCTGGCTGCTTCCAGGCGGCGCATCAGGTCGTTGTGGAAACCCGGTGGCGGGGAGACGACAGGCACCTGCTCCAGCGCGGCCCACACCCGTCGCAATCCCGCCACCTCTTCCCGGCAGGCCGGACAGGCCGCGAGATGGTTTTCGATGCTGACCGCCATCGGGCGGTCCATCTCTCCGGAGAGGTAATCGGAGAACAGTTCTTGAGCGTGTGCACACTGCATTGGTTGCGTCCTTCGGATTCCACGGTACAGGCGGCCGGCTGCGCTTTATCGGCGTTATTGCGGCGCGCCCTCAATTTTCCGACGACATCCGTTTCAGAAAAGTTCCTTATGCGGCTCGAGTTTTTCACGCAAGGTCAGCCGTGCCCGGTTGAGCCGGGATTTGACGGTGCCGAGCGGCAGGCCGAGCACCTCGGCGATCTCCTCGTAGGCCAGCCCTTCCGTGTGGTACAGCACGATCATGGCGCGCTGATAATCGGGGAGGGAGGCGATGGCCTGCAGCAAAAAGTCGCGACGCTCGTTCGCTTCGGCGACCTGGTCGGGCGTGGGCGCGGTATCTTCCACCTGGCGCGTGACGCTGTTCTCTTCTAATTCGATATACTCTTCCAGGGAAAGATGCTGCTTGTTGCGGCTGCGCTTGCGCCGGTCGAGGTAGACGTTGGTGACGATGCGGAAGAGCCAGGTGGAGAAGTTGGCCTCTCCCCGAAACAGGTGGATAGACTGAAAGACGCGCATCAGCGCGTCAATGCTGATGTCGTTGGCCTCGTCATAGTGGCCGCAGAGCCGGTAGGCAAGGTTATAGACGCGCTTTTCGTATGCGCGGATGAGGGTGTCGAAGGCGGCGCGGTCGCCACGCTTGCAGCGTTCTATGAGATACTGTTCGCTTCGGTCTGCCATAAGAACAGATTGCGGCTATAGATCGCGGCCGGCGTTGCCGGGGTTCCGGTCCGTCGGGTATACTGTCGCCGCGCGGCGCAAACCCCTCTTCGGGCTTTTCGGCGCGCGCCGCGAAGAGCGCCTCCTCGCGCGCAAAGAGAAAGGAGCCGGCGCATCATGTCGCCCACCACGCGGCGTCAGGCGCGAGCCGTGGCCCTGTTTCTCCTGGTCGTGCTGCTATTTGTGACGAGCTTCCGCATGGCCGTCGTTCGCGGCAACTCGATGGAGCCGACCTATCACGACGGGCAGGTGGTGCTGGTGCGGCGGCGCGGCTGGCTCAGCCCGCCGCTACGGCGAGGCGATGTCGTGCTGCTGCGCAAGGATCGCGACGTGATCATCAAGCGCATCTTCCGCCTGCCCGGCGATGTGGTGGACGACACGCCGCTGGACCGGCGGGCGCTCGCCCGGGGCGATCTGGCCGACTACTACGAGCAACAGACTCTGCCGACGCCGCGCGGGCCGGAGACACATCTTACAGTGCCGGACCACTTCCTGGTGGTCCTGGGGGACAATGCGCGCGTTTCCGAGGACAGCCGGATCTTCGGACCGGTGCCGGAGCGCGACGTTCTGGGGACGGTGATCGGCGCGCCCCCTTCACCAAATGGCGTTCCGAGCGGCCATCCCTGAAACCCTATTGTAGCACATCCATGCACATCTATAATACCGGGCCGTGAACGACCCGTCTGGCAGGCCGCTATGCGGCCATGCGAAGCGAGCCGGTGCTTGCACCGTGCCTCGCGGAGAACCGCCCTCACGGGCGGACCTTACGCGGAGTTCCCGACATGGATTTAGGATTAAAGAACAAGGTGGCGCTGGTGGCGGCGGCAAGCGAAGGATTAGGCTATGCCAGCGCGCTGGCCCTGGCGTGCGAGGGCGCGCGAGTCGCGCTCTGCTCCCGGCGGGAAGAGGCGAGCCGCAAGGCGGCGGAGACGATCGCGCAGCAGACAGGCGCGGAAGTCCTGGCGGTGACGGCGGACGTGACGCGGGCTGAGGACCTCGTCCACTTCGTCGAGGCGACCGTGCAGCGGTTCGGCGCGCTCCATATCGTCGTGCCCAACAGCGGCGGGCCGCCGCCCGGCACATTCGAGAGCCTGGATGAGACGAAGTGGCAGCAGGCGCTCGACAGCACGCTCTTCTCGACCACCCGCCTGATCCACGCCGCCCTGCCGCACCTGAAGGCGGCCGGATGGGGCCGTATCGTTGTCATCACCTCCACGTCGGTCAGGCAGCCGATCCCTGGCCTGCTCCTTTCCAACACGATCCGCGCCGGTGTCGTCGGCTTATGCAAGACGCTCTCCCAGGAGCTGGCGCGCTACGGCATCACGGTCAACAACGTCGCGCCGGGCTCCTTCGAGACAGCGCGCATCGAGCATCTGATCCAGCGCAACGCGCAGGCGGCCGGCATCTCCCCCGAAGAGGCGCGCCATCAGATGCAGCAGCGCATCCCGCTCGGCCGCCTCGGCCGCCCGGAGGAGCTGGGCAACGCGGTCGCTTTCCTGGCCTCCGAAGCCGCTAGCTATGTCACCGGCCATACCTTCTTCGTGGACGGCGGCCAGACCCTATGCGTTTGACCCAGATTACGACCTGGACACATGGGAGCCTCCAGCGCCCACCAATCATCAGCCGGTCCGTAAACGAACCGGCTGCAAAGAGTCATGCCCGTGAACGGGGCAGTCTATGCTGCATCGCCGTAGCGCTGCAAAGGTTGTATTACGAAATTGAGTTTGTGGTACAATAGGGAAGGAGGTTGCCATGAACACGGTTCGCCTGCCGGAGACATTACGCGAGAAGGTTCGAGAGATTGCCCGTCGAAAGGGCCTGACGGTGTCGGACGTGCATCGTCTGGCGCTGGAGGAGTATTGCCTGCGTGAAACAGAGCCGCCGAAGCAAAGCCGCTACGATGATATTATCGGCATCGTAGAAGGACCGAGTGACCTGTCGTCCCGCCATAAAGAGATTTTTCAGGAGATCCTCCAGGAAAAACATGCGTCGAAGGCGTCCGGCGTATGACGGATACGCTGATAGATGCCGGTCCGTTGGTCGCCGTCGTCAATCGAAACGACACCAACCACCGGGCAGCGGCTGCTCTGCTTCGCGAGTTGAACTGCCCGTTCACCACCACGCTGCCGGCCATCACGGAAGCCATGTATCTGGCGCACGCGCGCCTGGGCCTACGGGCGCAGCAGGCGCTCTGGAAAATGCTCCTGCGGGGCGACTTGATCCTTGAGCATCCAACAGGAGAAGATTTATCCCGTATGCATGAGCTAATGACCAAGTACGCCGACCTGCCGATGGACTTTGCGGACGCCTCCCTGGTCGCAATCGCAGAACGTCTAAATCTAAGCAGAATCCTCACTCTGGACCGTGATGACTTCTCTGTCTACCGCTTGCACAATCGGACACCCCTTCTCGTTATCGCCCCGCCATTACCTTCTTCGTAGGCGGCGGCCAGACCCTCTGCGTGTGATTTTCTCTCAAAACGGGAGGGGGCGGTCCGCAGAGGGAACGTCTTCACGGCGCAGGCGCGCCAGGAACTGCTCGAAATTGTGCTGGGGGTCGTAGCCGAGCATGGTGACGGCTTTGGTGATGTCGTAGCGGGTGTGGACGAGGGGAATCTCCAGGCCATGTTCGGCCAGGAGGGCGGTCGAGCCGGGCCAGTACCGCTCCAGCACTGTCTCCGGTTTGGACGCAAGCGCGGGCCAGTCCGTCTCGACAAACGGCCTGGCGCACTGGATCAGGAATGGCTCGCAGCGGAACTCTTCCGTCAACACCGCTCCCAGCGCCAGCTCGTGGGCCTGCGCCACATCCTCCCGGTCCAGCCAGTTGTTCAGCCGTCCCATTCCGGCTGTGCGCCAGTCGGCGGGAATGAAGCAGCCGGTGCGCAGCATGGCGATATGGAAGCCGTGCTTGCGGGCGTAGAAACGGCACAGCTCTTCGCCCAGATATTTGGTCAGTGGCGACATATGGTTGGGAATGCAGGAGACCTCTTCGTTCAGCTCCCGCAGACCCCGGGTCGCGTCGCCGTGGACCAGGTCTGTCGAGGTGAAGACCAGATAGCGAATGCCATGGAGCAGCATGGCGCGAAGGACGTTGTGCGTGCCGGTGACGTTGACGCTGAAGTAGTCCTCATAATTGCGGGAGATGGCGGCGCTGCCGTGATAGGCGGCGGCATGGATGACCGCCTGGCAGCCCTGCATGGCGTGAGTGAGCGCCGCCGAATCGCGGATGTCGGCCTGAACGCTCACGCAGCTTTCCGGGGCGCTCATCGGCTCCAGATCGAATAAGACCAGCGCGTGTTTGTTCGCGGTCAGGCGGGGAATGAGCGCCAGCGGGAAGTTCCCCCGCGCGCCGGTAAGCAGTATCTTCAACGTCCGTGTCCTCCGAGCTTTTTCCACGCGCCGGTGTCTGGCTGATAGACATATGCGCCGTTCTCGTCGGTCAGCAGCAGCGTCCCCTCCGGGGACCGCCTCAGGGCGGGATAAGGACTGGCCCGCACGAGGTCGTCGCCGCCCGCTTTGTGTGCGACCGTCAGCTCCAGCGCCGTCCCCTGAAAACGCAGGCGAAAGACGAAGCTAGCGACCTGGTTCTGCGCTGAGGCCGAGGGAGAGTACCAGAAAACGCCCAGGTAAGTCTCTCCGCCGCTTTGTACCAGGCCGAAGAACTGGTAGGCGTCCGGTGCATAGTAGCTGCGCTGAATTTGATAGTGGATGTTGTTGCGTTCCGCCTCCGACCAGAGGGAGGGATCGGTGAGCAGATTTCCGAAGGCCACCGGATCGGCGGCAAGCGTTTCTCCCCGCTGGAGCAGCAGGACAGGCACGTCCTTACGATCCCTTACGGCGAACGTTACGCTGCCCGACTTTGGGGCGTCCGGATGCAGCGTCAGCGGCATGCGGACGACCACCTGGCCCAACGCGTTTCGGGAAACAACGGGAGCGGACAGAGTCTTCACGCCGCGCTGCTGCAGAAATGTTGCCAGTTCGGGATGCCCGCCCTTGCGGGCAAGCATCAGGGCATTCTGTCCCATCACGTCTTTGTCATGTAAATTGGCTCCATGGACCAGCAGCAGCTTCACCAGTTCCATCTGTCCATCGTATGCAGCCCACAACAGCGGCGTTTTGCGCGCGCTATCGTAGCACTCGACGTTCGCTCCGCGCTCGATAAGCAGTTTCGCCAGCGCGAAATCTTGCTGCTGCATGGCAGCCAGAAGCACAGTCACCTTCGCGCGGTCGCTGCCGACTTCCATACCGGCGGAGTTGATATCCGCGCCGTGGTCCAGCAGCAGTGTCGGCAGTTCCAGGCTGTGGCGCCTCGGATCAATCGTTGCGGAGAGCGGCGTGTAATACGGCCCTCCCGAATTGGGTTCCGCTCCATGCTCCAACAGCGTCGTCACCCAGTTGACGTGTGGCGTTGAAACGAGACTCATCTCCCGTCGGATCGCTACAATCAGAGGAGAATCTGCATACCCTGTCGCATTGACATCCGCTCCCTTCGCCAATAGCGCCGCAATCAACGTATCGGTTTGATGAATGAAGACCGCGTCTTCATTGGGGCTGTGCGGACCGGGATGGAATACGAAGGTAAGCTGGAGGGCCAGCAAGAAAGGGGTGTCCTTCTGCGCATCGCACGCATTGACATCCGCCCCCCTTTGCACCAGCAGCAAAGCGGCATCTGGTGATTGGGAGTGCAGAGCGACGAGCAGAGCGGTGTTATTTTGAAGATCCTTCGCGTTGACATCCGCGCCCGCATCCAGCAGCGCCTGCAGCGTATCCACCGACCCACCTTCCGCTGCCAGGATGAGCGGAGTGCGTCCCATGCCATCCTTAGCGTTGGCATTTTCTCCTTTTTGCAAAAGCATCTTGACACGCGCTGTATCGTTGCCGCAGGCGACATAGTGGAGTGGCGTGTAGTCGCTTTCTTTAGGGCCAGCATCGTAGATGTCCGCTCCGTGGGCCAACAGCGTACGGAGTATCTGGTTGCGGCCCGGCGTCATCGCCCAAGACAGCGCCGTCGCTCCAGCGGAGTCCTTGTGATTGATGTCCGCGCCCCGGCTTAGCAGATACTCGATCGCCTGGATCGGCCCTTGCTGCTCGAATGGACCGGAGGCGGTCGTGGCCGAGATTAGCGGGGTGTCGCCAAATGAATCGGTTCCATTTACTTCGGCGCCATGCTCCACCAGGAGGCGCAGTAACCTCAGGCCATCTTCATCCGATGCCCGCCTCGCTGCAGCTACCAGCGGTGGCGTTTTGTAGGAGTTCGGAGCGTTGGGGTTGATACCACGGTTCAAGAGCGCCAGAATGGTCTCCTTATCGCCACTATCAACAGCACGCAGCAGCCTGTCTTCCGGCGTTTTAGGTTCCTGGTCCTGCGGACCGTTAGCAGGTAAAGCGCCAGGTAACAGGAACAGACTCAACACCGCCAGCAGCCCGCGGAAACGGAAATGCTTCATTTTGTCATCTCCTCCGCCTGCAAAGAAGATTGCCCCGTTGCACCTATGCAGCAGGTTTCTCCCCGGCCGCGTCCAGTCGCCGTTTGGCTTCAGCGTAGACGTCTGACGGCAACGGCCCTTTTTCCGCGATGGCGAGATTTTCACGCAGGTGTTCCGGATTGAGCGTGCCGACGATGGTCGTGTCTATGTCGGGATGGCTCAACAGAAAGCGCAGGAGGAAGGCAGTGCGCGACTCGCCGGGCGCGCGCAGCTCGTCCAGGTTCGCAGCCTCGAATTTCTGCCAGCGGTCCTGGCCTCCCAGTCCTTCACCCGGCTCCCCGCGCGCCACACCGCCCCGGTCTATGATGCCTGCGCCCGCCTGCGCGGCCTGGGCAATAACATTCTCGTGCTGGCGCTCGAGCGCGGAATAGGGTATCTGGAACACGTCGAAAACGCCCCATTGTATATAGGTCGCGATATGCGGCAGAGTGGACGAACAGCCGATCCAGCGGACCTTGCCCTGCCGGCGCATCTCCTTCAGCGCGCTCACCAGATCGCCCTGCTCAGCCTGCTCGACGCTCGGGTTGTGCAGTTGCATGATGTCCACATAGTCGGTCTTCAGGCGCTCCAGGCTCTCGTGCAGCCCGCGAAACAGATTTTCACGAGTCCAGACATGAGGCGTCTCGTCGGTGTTCTCGTCCTTACGCACGACCTTACAGCCGCACTTG